>Ga0224508_10000364_pt1 | contig 45041 bp, 36 predicted proteins | sample SF_Jan12_sed_USG_4_FD_170157 | JGI IMG/M metagenome (GOLD analysis project Ga0224508, IMG submission 170157) | Sediment microbial communities from San Francisco Bay, California, United States - SF_Jan12_sed_USGS_21 | ecosystem: Environmental > Aquatic > Marine > Sediment | place: USA... | reverse complement strand
TTCCTACGATCTGGGCGTCGATATCGAATTGGCCGACATCATCCAGCGGATGCGGTTCGAGCATCCGGAGGTGCGCGCGGTGGTGCTGCGCTCGGGCAAGGACCGGGTCTTCTGCGCGGGCGCCAATATCCGGATGCTGGCGAGCGCGAGCCACGCGCTCAAGGTGAACTTCTGCAAGTTCACCAACGAGACCCGCAACGCCATGGAAGCGTCAGGCGCGGAATCCGGCCAGACCTGGATCTGCGCGATCCAGGGCGCCTGCGCCGGCGGTGGCTATGAGTTGGCGCTGGCCTGCGATCACATCATCCTGACCGATGACGGATCGTCTTCGGTCGCCCTGCCCGAGGTGCCCCTGCTTGCGGTCCTGCCCGGCACCGGCGGGCTGACACGGGTGACCGACAAGCGGAAGGTCAGGCGCGACCTGGCGGATGTCTTCTGTTCGGTCGAGGAAGGGGTGCGCGGCCAGCGGGCGCTGGACTGGCGCCTGGTCGACGAGGTGGCCCCGAACTCGAAATTCGACGAGACGGTCGTGGAGCGTTCCCGGGCGATCGCGGCGCGCAACCGCCGCGATGCCGAGGGCATTGAATTTACTCCGCTGGAGCGGAGCTTCGGCGAGGATGGGTCGGTCACCTACACCCATCTGGAGATGGCGATCGACCGGGAGGCGCGCACCGCGACCCTGACGATGGCGGGCACCGCGGAAGACGCGCCCGAGACTATTGAAGCCCTTCATGCTCAAGGCGCCACGGCTTGGATTTTGGCCCTGGCCCGCGAACTCGACGACGCGATCTTGCATCTGCGCTTCAACGAACCTGGAATCGGAGTCTTGATCCTCCGTAGCCAGGGCGACCCGGCGCAGGTCACAGCGCATGAGGCGCTGCTTCTGGAGAACAGCGACGACTGGCTGGCCGTCGAGATCCTGCATTTCTGGAAACGGGTGCTCAAACGCATCGACCTGACCTCGCGCTCGCTGGTCGCGCTGATCGAGCATGGGTCCTGCTTCGCGGGGCTTTTGGCTGAAATCGCTTTTGCCGCTGACCGGTCCTACATGATGGAGGACGATTTCGACGGCGATAACCGGCCGCTGGCCGCGCTGACGCTGACCGAGGGCAATTTCGGGCCGTTTCCCATGTCGAACGGTCTAACCCGGCTCAAGACCAGGTTCCTCGGCACGCCCGAGAAGATCGATGGCGCGAAAGAGCGGATCGGCGTCCCTCTCGAAGCCGCCGAGGCGAGCGATTTGGGCCTCGTCACCTTCGCCTATGACGACATCGACTGGGAGGACGAGATCCGCATTTTCCTGGAAGAGCGCGCCTCGTTCAGCCCCGACGCCCTGACCGCGATGGAGGCGAACCTGCGCTTTGCCGGCCCCGAGACCATGGAGACCCGGATATTCGGGCGGCTGACCGCCTGGCAGAACTGGGTCTTCCAGCGCCCGAACGCGGTTGGACCGGAGGGGGCGCTGCAAAGATATGGCACCGGCCTGAGGGCCGATTTCGATAAGACCAGGAATTGACGGATGGTGGGTTGAAAACCCACCCTACGGACCGCCGGTAGGGTGGGGTTTCACCCCACCGAAATTGGGAGGAAACCGATGCTGGACCTGATCAACGTCAACTACGACACGCTGATACCGAACAACGTGGATCTCTCTTCCGACAAGCGCGTCCTGAAGGCGCTGGAGAAATGGCACCCGGGCTATATCAACTGGTGGAATGACCTGATCCCCCAGCAGTTTCAGGAAAGCCTGGTCTATCTGCGCACCGCCGTTTCGGTCGATCCCAAGGGCTGGGCCAAGTTCGATTACGTCAAAATGCCGGAATATCGCTGGGGCATTCTGCTGGCTCCGCAGGTCGAGGACCGGCGCGTCCCCTGCGGCGAGCATCTCGGCGAGCCTGCCTGGCAGGAAATCCCGGGCGAATACCGCGCCATGCTGCGCCGACTGATCGTGATCCCGGGCTACACCGAGCCCGCCTCGGTCGAGCAACAGCGGTTCCTGGCGCTGTCGGCCCCTTCGCTCTACGACATGCGCAACCTCTTCCAGGTGAATGTAGAAGAGGGCCGGCACCTCTGGGCCATGGTCTATCTGCTGCACAAGTATTTCGGTCGCGACGGGCGCGAGGAGGCGGACGAGCTGTTGCGCCGGCAATCGGGATCCGAGGACGCGCCCCGGATGCTTGGGGCGTTCAACGAGGAGACGCCGGATTGGCTGTCGTTCTTCATGTTCACCAACTTCACCGACCGCGATGGCAAGATGCAGTTGGAAAGCCTTGCGCAATCGGGTTTCGATCCCCTCAGCCGGACCTGCCGCTTCATGCTGACTGAAGAGGCGCATCACATGTTCGTCGGCGAGACTGGGGTCCGCCGCGTGATCCAGCGCACCTGCGAGGCGATGAACGAGGCCGGCATCGACGACCCGGCCGATATCGGCCGGATTCGCGCACTGGGCGTCATCGACCTGCCGACCATCCAGAAGAAGCTGAACCTGCATTATACGCTGAGCCTGGACCTTTTCGGCGGCGAGCTCTCGACCAATGCGGCCAATGCCTTCAACGCGGGCATCAAGGGGCGCTTTCGCGAGAACAAGCTCGAGGACGACCACAAACTGGAAGGCGCAACCTACGACGTGGCGCAATTCGTGGATGGAAATGTCTCGACGGTCGCGGCCCCGGCGCTGACCGCGATCAACATGCGGCTGCGCGACGACTACACCAGGGACGCGGCCGGCGGCGTGGGGCGCTGGAACAAGATCATCCAGAAGGCCGGGATCGATTTCGAGCTGAGCCTTCCCCACGAAGGGTTCAACCGGCGGATTGGCGTTTTCACCGATCAGCCGATCACACCCGAGGGGAAAGTCGTGAGCCAGGCGGAATACCAGGCCGGGCTGCCGGACTGGCTGCCTTCGACGGAAGACGGGGCCTTCATCCAGTCGCTGATGGTGCCGGTGACCGAGCCCGGCAAATACGCCAGCTGGATCGCGCCGCCCAAGGTCGGGATCGACAACCAGCCGGGTGATTTCGAATACGTTCAGCTTCATATGGCGTGAACGCATGTTGCCGCCAACCAGTCACAAGAGTGAGGAGATCACCGGTTTCATCGAAACCGTCGGCGCCCGCGTGCGCATGGCGCGGCAAGATGCCGGGCTGTCGCGGCGCGCGCTTTCCGAGCGGTCTGGCATCTCGCAGCGCTATCTGGCGCAGTTGGAGAGCGGTGCCGGGAATATCTCGATCGCGCTGCTCTTCCGGGTGGCCGTGGCCCTTGGCACGCGGATCGAGGCGTTGATCGGCGGCGGGGCAACGCCGTCGCAGCCCGAACGCGCTCGCCGGATTTGCCTGATCGGGTTGCGCGGCGCCGGTAAATCGACCCTTGGACGGATGGCTGGCGAGGTGACGGGCTTGCCCTTCCGCGAACTCAACCAAGACATCGAGGAGCAGACCGGACTGCCCGTCGCCGATGTGATCGCGCTCTATGGGCCGGAGGGCTACCGCAAGCTCGAACGACAGGCGCTCGAGCGGGTCGCCGCGACAGTGGACAATGTGATCCTTGCGGCGGCAGGTGGGGTGGTGTCCGACCCGGAGACTTATGGGTTCCTGCTGAGCCACTTCCACACGGTCTGGCTGAAGGCCACGCCCGAGGATCACATGCGCCGCGTCCGCGCCCAGGGCGACGAGCGCCCGATGGCCGGCAACCCGAACGCGATGGCGGAATTGGTGCGCATCCTCGAGGGGCGCGAGACGCTCTATGCCCGGGCCGACCGCACGGTCTCGACGGCGGGTAAGCAGCCCTCGCAAAGCCTCGCGGATTTACTCGACGTGCTTGATGATATGGGATTCAGGGGTGTGGCCGCTTAAATTAGTTTTTCTTGTTAATTACTTTCGGCAATATCCTGAAAAATATTCTTAATCCGGCTTCATGAATAGGGATTCATATAGCGCCATCGTCATCTCGGCCACCTTGTCCCAATCCGCGAATGGCGCCCTGTCGGGCACGAAGCGATCCAGATCCTGCGCGGCCTCGCAGATCCGATTGGCCAATGCGTCCCAGTCGCCGGTTCGGAAAAAATTGTGCTCGGCCAGCGGCAGATCCCGGTTCTCGGGGATATCGCTGACCACGGTTGGCGCACCGGCACTTACCGCCTCCAGGATCGCGTTCGACATGCCCTCGTGCACGGACGAGTTCGCATAGAGGGCGGACTGCCCCAAGAGCGCGCGGACCTGGCTGCGCGCGAGGCGCCCCGCGAACACGACCTCGGGACCGGCTTCCGATTGAAGCGCCTCGAGCGTGCCGCTGCCGTCACTGCCCCCGACGATCACCAGCTTTTCGATCGGGCACTGCCCGGTCTCGCGCGCCTTCTGGAATGCGCGCACCAAGGTTGCAAAGTCCTTCTGCGGCGTGACCCGCCCCACGCCCAGAACGAAGTTCCGGGACGTCAGCCCGTGCATCGCCATCAATTCGCCATCGGGCTGGGCGAACATCTCGGCCGCATCCAGCGCATTGGGAATGAGCTCGGCCCGGGTCTTTATCCCGTTGGCCTGCAAGCGTTTTAGAAGTGCAGGCGCGACCACGATCACCGCATCGGCGAAGCGGAGCTGCCATTCGCTGAACCGGAACCCCATCCGGCCCAAGAAGCCCCATTTCGCCATGTCGTAGTCAGCCGAGCCGTAGCGCACAACCACCCGGCGTGCGGCGATCTTGTAGAGGACTAGGAAGAGCGCCGAACCCAGTCCCTGGCAATGGATGATATCCGGCCGCATGCGCAACGAGCGCAGCACCGCCATCATGTAAACGACAAGCTTGTCGGTGCGCAGAAACCGCACCTCTGGGGCACTGACGATCTTGACCCCGCGATAGTTTCCGTCGTTCGCGAAGGACCGAATAGAGAAGAGCGTGACGTCGTGGTGCTTGGCGACCAGCGGGAACAGCATTTCGGCGTTCTTCTCGGCGCCGCCCTCGACATCAGGGATGCCCCGCGCTCCGACAACGGCAATCCTCATTCAGAACCTCCAACGGTCACGATGGGTTTCCGGCCCGGGCGGGGCGTGTGATTTGGACGGTTCGCGACTGCGCGCCCCGCCCAAGGCTTGTGCCGGAGGCGCGTCCGTTATTCAACCGTCGAGGCAGCCTGCGACTCGGCGAGGCTTCATGACAACTGCTTTGACATATTTGCCGATCACTTGCGGTAGCAAAATGAAACGGACCGTTTTAATTGTGTCCTAATTGTGTTCAAAATATTGCAAATGGTTTCGCAGGGCAACTTCGGGGCGATTAATTAAAAAAGACCTGCACTTTAAGGTTGAAAGTTCACTACCGAATCTGTTTTTATTCAAATTGTGGGATGGAATGGGTTGCGTGGTGGCTTTGAGTTATGTGTGACGCAATTTTTGGGAGCGGGCTCTCGTTTTGTAACAAACGTGGCTCGCAAATGTTGAGAACGGAAACTTTGCGCCCCGATTTGGCCGATGAACGGCCGCAGATTCGGCTGGCGCAGCGCATTAGGCAAAGATTCGTCGTTGCAGCGATGTTTGCGGTCGACCAGTTGGCCGCAGCGACGGGAATTCTTCTTTCCGCGCTTGCAATCGACTCGTGGCTCCCCGGGACAAGTCCTGACGTGGGCGCGGTTGCCGGCCTTGGCGATCCTGCCACCGGCACGGTTGTCGTGGCGACTGCGGAACAGGTGCGGACCACGGTGCTGCATGACGTGGCCAGCACTGCCTCGACGCCTGTCAACGCTGTGTTGATCCCGGCGATTGAGTCCAGCACCTCGGTCCTTCAGGCGAGCATTGCCGACCTGCCGATCTTGCTGGCGCTGTTCGCAGCGGTCATGGCCTATGGCAGCCTCTACCGGCCACGCTCGTGGGAGTTGGACGAGGTCCGCAGCATTGCGCTTGCGTCGGCGGTGCTGACGGCGATCACTGCGGTGCTGGTGACCCGGACAGCCTCGGCGCCAATTGAGCTGATGCTGCTATTGGTCTGGCCTCTCGTTGCCTTCATGGTGATCGGCGGCCGCATGGCCGTGCGCGCCCTGCCCGGCATCGGCTGGATGATGGCCCGCCATGTGGTTCTGGTGGGCGATGGACTGACGGCCGAGCAGCTGGAGAACCAGATGCGGTCGAACCGCTCGGGCAGCGTGTCGGTGGTTGCCAAGCGCCCGCTGAACGCGCTCTTGGAGTGGAGCCCCGACGAAATCCGCCAGGATCTGGACAACGTGGCCGACATCCATGGATTGTCGAAGAGCCAGATCGAGCTGGTGATCGCGCCGGCGGCGCGCGATTGGGAATCCGCACGCTCGGTGCTTGGCCCACTCGAAGCCATGCGTCAGAGCGCTGAACTGGTTCTGCCTTACGACGGACTGGCGCGCGAAGGCCTGGATCTTTGCCAGCCGGTCGGCTCGGATATCGTCCTTGCCAGGGTAAGCGCGCCGAGACGGCACATCGTTGAGCGTGTCATCAAGCACATCTTCGACTTCATGGTCGCATCGTTGCTGCTGGCGGTCCTGGCGGTCCCGCTGCTTATCGTCGCGCTTCTGGTGCGCGCAGATGGCGGTCCAGCGCTGTTCGCGCAGAACCGGGTGGGCGGGGACGGCAAGGTCTTCCGCCTGTTCAAGTTCCGCACGATGCATGTGGATGCCGAGCGCAAGCTGCAGGAGATCCTGGGCAGCGACCCGGCTGCACAGGCCGAGTGGGACATGCATCAGAAGCTGGACAACGATCCGCGGATCACCTGGATCGGCCGGTTCTTGCGGCGCACTTCGCTGGACGAACTGCCGCAGCTGCTGAACGTGCTCATTGGCGAAATGAGCCTGGTCGGTCCGCGCCCAATCGTTGCCGGCGACCCCGAACGTTATCCTTCGGATGCCGATTACGCGCAGGGCAGCGACTTCCGCTACTACGCGCTGTTCCGCCCGGGGATCACCGGGCTGTGGCAGGTCTCGGGCCGCAACGCGACGACATACCGCGAGCGGGTGCGGCTCGATCGCTGGTATGCGATGAATTGGTCGATCTGGCTGGACTTTGTGATCATGTTCAAGACCGTCAAGGCGCTGATCGACCGGACCGGTCGCTAGCAGACCAAGTTGGCCTAGCCGTGCAATTCGCGGCGCCACACCTCGGTGTGGCGCCGCATTGCTGCCTCCGACGACATCGTCTCGCGGACAAAGCGGGACGCGGCGGCCCCGATCCGATCATCCTGCGTCGCAAGCGCGGCATTCACCGTCCCGGCGACAGCGGCCGGATCGAGATGGGGCACGATCTCCCCCGTCGCGCCAGGCTCGATCAGTTCCCGGATCCCAGGGGTCTCGGAAACAATGCAGTGGCAGCCAGCCAGCATCGCCTCCTTGACCACATTTGGCAGACGTTCCGACACTTTGGTCGAAAGAAAGAGAAAGACCCGCGACCGGGCCATTTCCTGAAACAGCCCTTCGCGGCTCAAATGTCCCGGAAAATCCACGTGTTCGGCGATGCCGAGCTCGCCCGCCAATTTTTCTAGAGCGGCGCGTTCCTCGCCATCTCCGGCGATCATCAGGCGCGCCTCGCCATGGGTCTCGCGCACCTGGCGAAATACCCGTAGCACGATGTCCATGTTCTTCTCTTTTTGCAGGTTGGCGGCGGTGCAGATCCGCAGCGACTCACGCTCGGGGCGAGGGCCATCGGCCAGATCCAAGGGGATGCCCCGCCGAATAACAGCGATCTGCTCTGGCCGGACCCCGAAGGCAAGCAGCGTGTCGCGGTTTTCCTCGGAATGGGTCGTTACCGTTTGGCAGGCCTCGAGCGCCGGACGCGAGTAGGGAATCAGGTGGCTCGTCAGATCGTACGCGCCGAGGAAGATTGAACGGTGGCATTGGGGCGCAAACGTCTGGGCCAATGTCAGCGCCAGCGACGGGTAGTGCCCCCAGAACGCATGGACCACATCGACCGGATTGCGCTTGAGCTCGGCGACCACTTCGATCAGCCGCGGCGCCAAGGCCAGGGCCTTAAGCATAGGAACGACCTCACCGCCACGATGACGCCACAAGATCGAGAGAAGCCGGCCGAGGATCGGCCAATTGTCTGGCCGGGCAAGCGCGACAGCCGTGCGCCAGGACCAATGCGACCGCCGCGGCAGCCGCAGCCCGTAGGCCTCGACCAGTTCGGCATGATGCTTGTCCCAACCGCTCAATGCATAGGCATCTACGTGATGCCCGTTCGCCTCGAGCGCCAGGACGTCAGAGATCGCGAAGGGCTGGACCGCCATCGGAAACCGCATGAAGATATAGGCAATCCGCATTGCGGCTCTCTCGGGAGTGCCGGTATTGCAAGCGCCACGAAAATCCGCCGACGCGTCAACCTGTTCCGGTTCGTGCATTTTGTCTCCACACGTCGATTCCCATCCGTCTCTGTGAGTGCATTCGAGGCCGAATTGTTATATCATATTATTGTCGTTGCGAAATTTGCTCATGCGCGCCAGTGGGTTCCGAAACGGGTCCGGCTGCGGCAGGGGCGCGGCGCAGCTTAACGGACACATGGTATCTGATAGGAACCGACGGCAATGAAGCACTCTCTCGCAGGCGTTCTGATCGGCCTGGCATTGATCCTTTTTCCCGCGCTCGGCAAAGCGCAGAGCGAATACCGCCTGAACCCAGGCGATGTGGTGCGCTTTACCGTCGTCGGGTTGCCGGATCTGACGACCGAGGCATTCATCGATGGCGACGGCAAGATCCAGCTTCCCTTCGTCGGCGCGGTCCAGGCGGACGGCATAACACTGGAAGAGCTCAACGTCTCGGTTGGCCTGCTGCTCGACGGCCAGATCATCAGATTCGTTAATCGCGAGGGTGGCGAGGCGATCATCACCGTTGGGCCCGGCGACGTGCAGGTTACCATCGCGGCCTACCGCCCAATTGTGGTCTACGGCGCGGTGGTGACGCCGGGTGAAATCGCGTTCCGCCCCGGCATGACCGCGCGCGTTGCGGTCGCGATCGCGGGCGGTTTCCGGGTTGTGCAGGCCGAAGGCGGAACCGCTCTACGATGGGCGGACCTCTCTGGGCAGATCATTGGCCTGCGTCTTCGGCGCGATTTTCTGCGCGATCAAGGCGACCAGCTCGGCGCCCTGCTAGAAACGATGCGCACGGAAGCAACGAACACAGGATCCGGGCTTTCTGAAGAGCAGAAACGGTTGCTCGACATGAAGCTCGCCGCCGCCGATAGCCAAGAGACGAACATCACTCAATCCATCATCCAATTGGACGAGCGTCTGAGGATCCTCCGCAAGCGTGAGAAGGCAGAGAACGAGGCGGCCGACATCGATGCCGAGGATAAGGCGCGGATCGACAAGTTGTTGCAGCGCGGGATCGTTTCAGCCGGCCGGGCAAGCGATGTTCGGCGGGCACAATTGTTATCTTCCACGCGGCTGTTGCAAACGCAGGACGCGATGGCGAATGCCGAATTCAATCGGCGTGAATTAGAGAGGGCGCTGGATCAGTTGGAATTTGACCGCGAGATCCAACTGACAGAAGCCCTTCAAGAGAACGAGTTGCAACTTGCCGAGAATGAAGCCCGCGTTGCCGCGCTGAAGCAGCAGCTTGTGCTGTTGACCGGCACCGACGACACGGGCATCGCGAGTCAGGTCGAGTTCATCGTGATGATCCACCGTAAGGAGGATGGGAAAGCTCAGGCAAGCGTCGCGGCGTTGGACGATCTCTTGCATCCTGGTGACGTGATCGAGGTCGTGACGAAGCCGGTCGAGGAGTGATCGCGCCGCCCCGGCGGCGTGACCCTGCGCAAACCCAAGGGTGTTGATCGCATGACAGTCGAGTCTCGGTCGGTCGCTGCGCCAGACCGGGTGGCCGATCCCCTTCCATCGGTTAGTGTCGTGATCCCGGCCTATAATCGGCCGGACTACCTCGCCATCGCGGTCGAGAGCGCCCTGGCGCAGACGGTCCGCCCGATCGAGGTTATCGTGGTCGATGATTGCTCGAGCGTGGACCTCTGGCCGGCGATCAGCGGTTTCGGCGACGCCGTGCGCTACGAGCGTCTCGAGAACGGGCGCGGCGCCTGCTTTGCGCGCAATCGCGGGATATCGCTGGCAACCGGCGACGTGATCGGCTTTCTCGACGACGACGATGCCTGGATGCCGGAAAAGACGGAGCGGCAATTGGCGGCGCTGATGCACGGTGCGGAGGCCGCGATCTGCGGTTACAATATTCTTCACGATCCCGGCCGGCTTTATGTCCAGTCGATCGAACAGGTGGACGAGGATCTTCTGCGGCTCGGCAACCATTTTTGTGGCTCGTCCGGCCTGATCGCATGGCGCAGCGTGCTCCTCGAGACCGGCTGGGATGACGAACTGCCGAACGGACAGGACTGGGACATCTTCATCCGGTTGGCGAAACGGGCGCCACTCGCTTATGTGGCTGAACCGCTGTTCCGGTTCCGCCGCGAAGGGCAGCAAAGCATCGTTTCAACCTCGATCGAACAATCGCCGGATGACTTGCTGAAGACCGCTCTGGTCGCCGAAAAGCATCGTGCGTGGCTCGGCGAACGAAACTACCGCCTGCGGCTGGCGGTCTATCTGCTCAGGTTCCTAGGGCGCCGCAGATCGAAGCTGCCGTTCATATGGCACGCGATCAAACGCGCCGGCCTCGTTCCCGCGTTGCACGTGCTCTACCGGAAGATCCGGGGAAGGGACTCGATGCCGAAGCTCTGACCGAGCCCTCGGGATATCCCGCGGGCGCTTCGCTAGGACTCAGCGCCGTCGCCAGCAACAGTGCATACAAGATCAGTCCCTCGATTTGCCACAGCGGCATGGTCGCCAAGTTGGCCAGCAGGAATGCCAGCTGACCGGCCGCACCGCCACGGGCAATGACCTGGTCGTCCGATCGCGCCACATAAAGCAGATTTTGAATGAACCAGATTCCGATCAGCGTCACGCCGATCAGCCCGTATTCGAAGAGATAGCTGACGAACGTGTTATGAGCATAGATCGGCATCGTACTCTCGTAGGACTCCGGACCGAAGCCGATCAGTTGCCGCGCGATGTCCGTCTTGACGAATGCGTGGATATACAAGGCCCAAATGTAGACCCGCCCCGAGAAAATATCCTTCTCGGCATCCGTGTAATAGGTGGGTGGCTTTATCAGCGCCCCTGGATCACCGAGCACGACGAGGATGTCGGTGAAACGCGCGAACAAGATGTCCCCGGCCTCGACGACCAGGAAAGCCGCGGTCAAGAACATGGGGACCGCGATCAATTTACGGGACAGGTTCATGTCCCGTCCGCGGGCAAAGAAATAGACCAGAATGATCGGTGCCGAAGCCAGGATATTGGTGCGGTAGCTGGAGAAGGCCAGGCCAACGGCCGTTCCAAGGACGAGGGCGGGCCCCACGAGTTCCCAACGCCAGCGTATCATGGTCGAGACCCACATCGCCGACACCAGCACGATCGAGAAGACCGCTTCGTGGAAGTAGCCACCGATATAGGCGGTCGAGCCGTCCAACTCGGCGAACTTCGCGTGGCCGAGCGCAATCGATGCGACTTGAAGAAGCAGCGGCGTTGTCAGGCAGACGAAAATCCCCCGGAACACCGCCTGGCGCCCATAGAGCCCGAAGGCACGGTACGTGAGGAAGAAGATTGCCAGGAAGTAGAGCCATTTAATGTTGACGAAGATCAGTCCGTTAAATTGCTTGTTCAACACGCCCGAAATGCAAACCAGGATGATCAGCAGGTAGAGGACCGAAAGCTGACGAAACCGGAAGTATTGCATGGGAATTGAACAAACCCCGACGGTGCCGACCCCGATCGCCGCCACCGCGTTGATGGAGAACCCGCCAAGCATTGGTTGGAACGTAATCTCGTGGAAGGCTGCCAAGACATAGCGAAACCAGATTGCAAATAGCAGGAACTGAGTGAAGGGATCGCCACGAAAACGCGCACAAGCACGCACCAGCAGCAGCAGGGTGCAAGCCGTGATTCCGGATGAAACTGCAAGCCACATTGATTGCGTCCGCCGCCGCTCTCGGACCTTCGCCCTCAGGCCTGCCTAGGGCTTCTCGACCTCGTCCGAGTAATACGTCATGGTACGGTTCAGCGCATAAGACGCGCCCTGGAAGTTCTCTTCCGCCTGACGCTCGAGATCGACCAGGGTCAGCGCGACGCCCACCACATTGACATCTAGGCTGCGCAGGTGGCGCAGTGTCTTCTCGACCGAGCCGCGCGGCGTCTGGTTCCAGTGGCACGTCAAGATCGTGACATCCGCCTGCCGTCCGAAGACCGCTGTGTCGATGATGCTAAGCGCCGGCGGCGCATCCACGATGATCGTCTCGTATTTCTTCCGGCTCACCCGCAGCAAGTTTTCGAAGATATTACCGGTGCTGAATTGATCGGCCGAGCTCTTCGGCCACTCGATCGAATGCAGATGGAATCCAAACTCGGTCAGCGAGTAAATGCCGGGCTTGCGGATCCCGAAGGCCCGCGACGCCGAGGTGCGCCGCACATCCGCATCGATCAGCAGTGTTTTATCGCCCGCGTCGGCCGAGGCCTGGGCCAACAGCACGCTGAGCGTCGTCTTGCCCTCGCCTGGCAGCGCCGACGTTAGCATGATCACCCGTGGCCGTCCGGTTGGCTGCGCATGGATCGCGACACGGAACCATCGCACCGCCTCGGCGAGCGCCGAATGTGGCCGCGAACGCATCCACTTCAGAACATCCTTCGTCGTCGGGTCGTCCGGAACAGTCGGAATGTTGCCATAGACCGGCAGATCCAGGCTCGCGCGGATCTCGTCCTCGGAGATGTAGGTCGAACGGCGGAAATGGCCGACGACCGAAAAGCCGAGCGCCAGGCCGGCGCCGCCGAATGCTGCGATCAGGGCAAGCATCACCTTGCGCGGTTCGGACGGAGAAGAGGGTGCCGCGGCCAGCGACACAATCTCCGCGTCGGCGACCTGGAAACCGCCGCGCTCGCGGGCCTCCTTCAGTCTGATCAGGAATTGACCGTAGACCGCGCGAACCGCCTCGGCCTCGCGCTCGAGCTCGCGCTGGCTGACGGTTTGTTGCGATTGGCTAGCGAAATCCAGTTCGGCCTCCGCCAGATCGGTTGTCAGGGCATCAACGCGGGCCTGAATGACATCGGCGGTCGCCTCTGCACCATCGGTGATCTTCTCGATTTCGGCCCTCAACGAACGCTCGACCTCGCCGCGCATGTCGCGCAGCCGCGTGGTGCCGCTGTAATCCGCACCGTAGCGCTCTTCAAAGTTTTCGATCTCGGTGCTGATATTCGCGTAGCGGCGCCGCAGATCGTCGAGCAGCGGCGAGACGGCGATCTGGCTGGCCGCCAGATAACTGCGGTTTTCGAGCAGGCGCAGCATTTCTTTGTGACGCGATTCGGCGGCGACCAGTTCACCCCGCGCATTGACGAGCTGCAGCGAAATCTCGCTGACGAGCTGTCGCAGAACCTCGGCACTGGATTCGCCTTCCTCGGCCGCGGCTGTCTTGTAGTCCTCGACCCGCTGCTCGGCCAACAGCAGATCCTGACGCAGGATCTCGGCGCGTTCCGCCAGAAATTGCGTTGCGCGTTCGCTGGCCGCGATCTTGCGCTCGACCTGCCGGTCCACGTAATGCTCGGCAATCGAATTCGCGATCTTCGCCGCGAGCGACGGGCTCGACGATTTGACCCTGATCTCGATTACATACGAAGTGCCGAGCGGCCTGACTTCCATTCTACCGCGCACCGCGGCGACAGCATCCTGACTAGGGTCTTTCACCGCGCCGCCACCACCACCACCACCTGGGCGGGTCAGGCGGTTGACCAATCTGCGCGCGCCCTTGATCGCGCCCTCGACGACCCCAACCTCGCGAAGCTTGGGGTTGAATTCGGGGATCTCGTAGAGTTCCAGTTCCTCAACGACCGCGCGCAGCAGTGGCGCCGCCTCGATGACCGCAACCTCGCTCAGAACGAATGCCTGGCTCGCGGTCGCGTCCGTCGCGGTGTTCTTGATATCGATGACGTCGCCAAGCCCAGCCCCCAGCCTGACTTGGCTCCGCGCCTTGTAGATCGGCGTCATGTTCAGCAGCACGATCGAGGCGAGAAGCGCAGAAAGAAAGGCCGCCTTGGCGATGAAGAATTTGTTTCTCCAGGCAATGGAGACGACGGAGACCGAACCGGTCCCCTCCTGATCGGGCGCTCCCCGGCCAAGGTTGCCGCCGACGTCGCGGAAGTTCAAAGGATTCCGCCTTTGCACAGTGTTCATTGATTTAACTCGTACATACGCGAGACGATTCTGGATGCGCCAGTCTAACACCGGCCACGCTTATACGTCGCCCTATTTTTTTCAACAAAGCATACATCACGTTGCCATAGCAGATTGATACTTCTTGAAATATTTCAAGACCAGCACTTCAGCGCTGATGTGCAATCCCACCTGTCTAGGACGTCTTCAGCGACGAAATCCTTTGAGATCATCGACTTCGCGTGCGCTCGGCGGACCACCGGCCCGCGGATTAGCCGCTATCGGATGGTTCCGACTGCATCAGGGAGTCATTAACAAAGGAAATGCCCGCTGCTGAAAAGCATCAAAGTTCATTTTAAGCAGTTTTTTGGGCGATGAATCTCGACGTTAATGTGAGATTAGGATATACAATCAAAGCGGTTTCTATTGGGCGGCGAGTGGGTCTTAAATGAGTACTGATGTTGTGTCTCCCGCGGTTACTATTGGGCTGCCGGTATACAATGGCGAGAATTATCTGGAGGTGGCGCTGTCATCGATTCTCGCTCAAACGTTCACTGACTTCGAGCTGGTGATCTCCGACAATTGCTCAACAGACCGCACAGAGGAGATCTGTAGAAAACATGCGGCAGCCGATGAGCGGATCCGATACATCCGCCAACCAAAGAACGTGGGCGGCTCGCACAACTATAACATCGTGCTTAGCGAGGCGCGCGGGCACTATTTTAAATGGGCAGCCCACGATGACCTGATCGAGCCGGATTTTCTCGAGAGATGCGTCGCCGTGCTCGAGGAAGACCCGGGCTGCATCCTCGCCTACCCGAGGACGATAATCATCGATGCCGAGGGAGACGCGATCAGCGGCTACATTGACTATTTGGCAATCGATACCGAAGACGCTGCGCGGCGCCTCCGGCGTTACCTGATCCCACCGGGAGGCGAGCCAAACCCGGTGTTCGGCGTTTTCAGGACCGAAGTGCTGCAGAACCGAGTGGAGATGGGACACTACGTGTCGTCTGATCGGGTGTTTCTTAGCCAGGTTGCAATGATGGGACGCTCGAGATTGGTGCCAGCGCCGCTGTTCATGCGCCGCATCCACCCTGGCGTCTCGGTCAGCGTCAATAAAAACCATCTGGATCTCACACAGTGGTTCACCGGACGCAAAGCGCGCGGCTTGCGCTTTCGGAATTTGCGGCTGGTGCGCGAGCTTTTTGGGGCCGTGCGAAATGCCGAACTGACGCCCGAAGAACGAAAGGGATGCTATCGCGTCCTGCTGAAATGGATGTGGTTGACCAAGACAAGTATTCTCAAGGAACTTGCGATACCGCTGTACCAGAATGGTCAGCCAACAGCGTTGGGTCGCTTTGTTAAGTCGCTCGTGCGGCGTAAGTCTGGGCCCTCGGCGAGACGCGGTCTGTCTCGTTCCGGCCCGACCCATTGAGGCCATTGGTAACCAACTCTCGAGTTTTGCGAAGTCAGCTAGAGATGACCGAGCACGGATGAATCGTGCCAGGAGAAAAGAATGAAGACCGTTATCTTCGCTGGGGGCAAAGGCTCGCGGTTGATCGAAGAAACCCAGGTGCGCCCGAAGCCGCTGGTCGAAATCGGCGGGCGGCCGATTATCTGGCACATCATGCAGCACTTCTCGACCTACGGGCATGACGAATTCGTCATCGGCCTCGGCTACATGGGTCACATGATCAAGAAATACATCGCAGATCTTTGCCAGTATGGCGGCAATCTGCGCATCGACTTCGCCCGGCGCGAGATGCTTGGCCAGCGCCCGGACGAAAACGATGATCCGAGACCGCCCTGGATCGTCGACCTGATCGACACCGGCGAGGAGACCATGACCGGCGGGCGTCTCGCCCGGCTGAGAAAATTCGTCGGCGACGAGACCTTCATGCTGACCTATGGCGACGGGGTCTCGGACGTGGATATCGAGGCGCTGGTGAACTTCCACAAAAGCCACGGCAAGCTGGCGACGATCACGATGGTTCGGCCGCTGACCAGCTTCGGACACTTGGATGTGCGCAAGAACGGATTGGTCGCCGGCTTCCAGGAGAAGCCCGCGACAGCGGCGGACTGGATCAATGGCGGGTTCTTCGTGCTCGAACCCGAGGTCTTTGACGCTGTCGCCGATGTCAATGGCGACGACATCATGTGGGAGCTCGGACCGCTTCCGAAACTAATGGAGATGGGCCAGCTGATGGCGTACCGGCACTCGGGGTTCTGGTACTGCATGGATCACCTGGCGGATAAACGGCTGCTTGAGGAGATGTGGAAAAATGGCGACCGACGGTGGGCAACTTGGGAGAAAGACCGTTCTGGTGACCGGTCATCTGGGATACGTCGGGACAGTGGCAGTGCCGGTATTGGCCGCGGCGGGCATCCAAGTGACTGGGTGCGATATCAATCTCTTTGATCAGGCGGACTTCTTTCCTGGCGGCGAGATCGCCGACGTACCAAACCTCGCGAAGGATATTCGCGACCTGACGCCAGAAGATCTGGAGGGTTTCGACGGAGTCGTCCATCTGGCGGCGCTGTCGAACGATCCGCTCGGCAAACTGAAGCCGGGGATTACCCACGATATCAACCATCTGGGCACCACCCATGTGGCGACCTGCGCCAAGCAGGCCGGGGTGCCGCGCTTTGTCTTCGCCTCGTCCTGCTCGAACTACGGCAAGGCCGGCGAGGGCATGATCAACGAGCACGGCGCGCTCAACCCGCAGACCGATTACGGCAAGTCCAAGGTCGAGGCCGAGCGTGACCTGTCGACGTTGGCGGACGAGAGCTTCTGCCCGATCTCGCTGCGCTTCGCGACGGCCTACGGGTTGAGCCCGCGGATGCGGTTCGACATCGTGCTGAATAATCTGACCGGCTATGCCTATTCCACCGGAAAGATCATGATGATGTCCGACGGCACCCCTTGGCGTCCGATCGTCCATGTGGAGGACATGGCCCGGGCCTTTGTAGCGGCCCTGGACGCGGATGCGGATGCGGTGCGCGGCCAAGCCTTCAATGTGTGCAAGACCGAACACAATTATCAGATCAAGGACCTGGCCGAGATTGTCGCCGAGACGGTTCCTGGCAGCCGGATCGAATATGCGCCTGATGCCGGGCCGGACACCCGCTCTTACCGGGTCAGCTCGGCCAAGATCGAACAGACGATCCCCGCCTTCGTCCCGCAATGGGATGCCCGATCGGGCGCGGAGCAGCTCTACGACGCGGTGAAGCTCTACGACATCAAGACCAGCGACTTCGAGGGCCGCAAATATACCCGGCTGCAACAGCTGGAGGCATTGCTGGAAGAGGGCAAGATCGACGGCGACTTCCGCCGCACGAGCCCGCTGGAGCCGCTGCCTCGCCTGCGCGCGAACGGTGTCGCCCATTTGCGCTCGCACGACCAATTCACCGCAGATTGCGCCGATGCCAGGTGCCGGGTGGGTGGGACAAAGGGCCTGCTGCCAGTTTTGGATCTGGGACTGATGCCGAACTCGAACAGCCTGGTCAGCTCAGAGAACCTGTGGAAGCAGGAAACCCGCTGGCCGCTGGAAATGGCATTCAGCCCCGACACCACGCTTTGCCAGGTGGTCACCTCGGTCCCGCGCGAGATCTTGTTCAGCGCCGACTATCCCTATTTCTCGTCGGTGTCGAAGGCACTGCTCGATCATTCCCGCGCCCATGTGGAAACGCTGATCGAGAACCGGAAGCTGGGCCCGGACAACCTGGTGGTCGAGCTCGCCTCGAATGACGGCTATCTGCTCAAGTATTTCGTCGAGCGCGACATCCCTGTGCTGGGTATCGACCCGGCGCCAAAACAGGTCGACGAGGCCAACGAAATCGGCGTGCGCTCGATCTGCGCCTTCTTCGGCGAGGAACTGGGGGCAAAGCTGCGCGCCGAGGGCGAGGCCGCAGACGTGATCCTGGCCAACAATGTGGTCGGTCACGTGCCCGACCCCAACGACTTCGTCGCCGGCATGGCCGCGCTTCTCAAGGATGACGGCGCCGTGGTCGTCGAGTTCCCTTACGTGCGGCATCTGATCGACCGGCTGGAATTCGACACGATCTACCACGAGCATTTCAGCTATTTCTCATGCACCTCGGCCCGCAATCTATTTGGACGGCACGGGCTGCATCTGAACGAGGTTAAGGAAGTGCCGATTCATGGCGGCAGCATCCGCCTGACCTTCGGCAAGACCGCCGACCCGTCGGCAAAGGTCACCGAGATGCTGGCCGAGGAAGAGCGCGTTGGCCTGACCACCGGCGAATACTATACGGCCTTCGCCGACCGAGTGCGCCTGCTGCGATCGAAGGTCCGCGCGATGCTTACCGACTTCAAACGCAACGGCAAGCGGATCGCCGGCTATGGCGCCGCCGCGAAGGGCACGATCGCCATCAACTATTTCGGCGTCGACGACAGCGTGATCGACTACGTGGTCGATCTCAGCCCGCACAAACAGGGTTTGCACGTCCCGGGCGTCCGGATCCCGATCAAGCATCCGGACACGCTGGTCGAGGACCGGCCCGACTACACGATAATTTTCCCATGGAATTTCGCTGACGAAATCATGGAACAGCAGAAAGCCTACACCGAGGGCGGCGGGCGTTTCATTACGCTGGTCCCCGATATCGTGATCCACGACGGAGGATGAGGAGGCGAAAATGCAGTTCAAGCCAACCCCGCTTGCCGGCGCGAAGGTCGTAGCGCTGAACCCGATCGCCGATGACCGCGGATCGTTCGCGCGGCTCTGGTGCTCGAAGCAATCGCGTGAGCAGGGCCTGTTCGCACGGCCCGAGCAATGCAACGTTTCGCGCAATCTGCGGAGGGGAACGCTGCGCGGCCTGCATTACCAAAAGCCGCCGCATCTCGAGGCAAAGCTGGTACGCTGCACTCAAGGCGCGATCTTCGACGTGATCGTTGATTTGCGTTATGACTCGGTCACCGCCGGACAATGGTATGGGACAAAACTCTCAGCGGACAGCCTAGATATGCTCTATATTCCAGAAGGGTTCGCCCACGGCTTCATCACGCTTGAGCCTGACACCGAGGTTTTCTACATGATGTCGACCTCGTATGTCCCTGGAACGGAAGCAGGCATCCGCTGGGATGACGCAGACCTAGCAATAACTTGGCCGATCGCGCCCAAGGTTATCTCGGACCGCGACAAGGCCTTGCCCAATCTCCGGGAAACCGGATTTTTGTCGTTACATTGAAGCGGGGACAGCGTTGGTTGAAACCGATGCGCATGGCCCACCTGCTCTAGTCATGGAGTGAATGAGATGTTCACCACGTTCCGACAGATCATCGGCTTGCTGTCGCCGCGAGAGCGGCGGCGCTTCTCGATTCTGATCGGAATGATTCTGATGATGGGTCTTCTGGAGGCTGCGGGAATCGCGTCGATCTTCCCCTTCCTCATCGTTCTCTCTGACCCAACGGCCATCGAGACGAATGAATACCTAGCGAAGGCCTATGCACTGAGCGGCCTCGACAACCAGCACGATTTTCTGATCGCCTTGGGCGGCGCAGTCTTCTTCGTCGTCGTGGTCGGATTGGCCTTCAAGACGATCACAATGTATGCGCTTATGCGGTTCGGACACATGCGCACCTACACGCTGGGGCTCAACCGGTTCAAGAGCTATCTAGGCCGGCCCTATCACTGGTTCCTGTCGCACCACAGTGCGCATCTGGCCAAGAACATCCTGGCCGAAGTCGACGAGGTGGTGCGGGGCGCGATCATTCCCGTCGCCTATATTCTGAGCTATGGCGTCATTCTGTTCTGCATCACTGCAGTCATCGTGATCGCGGACCCGATCGTGGCCCTGTCCGCGGCCGGCGTGGTTGGCGGATGTTATCTGGTCATTTCCATACTCACGCGGAACATGCTGCTTGGCCTGGGGCGAGACCGAGAGCTCGCCAATCAGCAACGATTTCACGTTCTGCACGAATGCTTCGGCGGCATAAAATATGTCAAGCTCCGTCATTTGGAGCGTGCGTTCATTGGCCGGTTCAATAAATCGGCGATCCACCTCGCTTCCTCTCGGGCCAAGGGCGAAATCTTGTCCGAAACCCCGAAATTCATTGTCGAGGGTTTGCTGATCGGCGGCATCATGATGGTGATCCTCGTAAAGCTGACCACCACGGGTGGCAGCTTCGCCGAAAGCATGCCGATTATTGGCCTGTTCGCCTTTGCCGGCGTGCGCTTGTTCCCGGCCGCCCAGAGAGTCTATCGCGGCGTCGCACAGTTGCGCTTCGGGCATCACGCGCTGCAATCCCTGATCCGGGACCTGGAAGCGGCGCCTCCGGACACGGTCACTACCGAAATTGCCGGCGATACCGATGCCGAGCCTTTGCGGATGCGCGAATCCGTGAAGTTTGAGCGCGTGTCCTTCTCATATCCATCGACCAGCCTGCGGGTCCTCGAAGACCTTTCCTTCGAGATCAAGGCCAACACCACGGTCGCTTTTGTCGGGAAAACCGGGTCAGGCAAGACGACGATCATTGACCTGATCCTGGGAATGCTCGAACCCAAATCCGGAAATATCGTGGTCGACGGCGTACCAATCGATCGCGAGAACCTGGAGCGCTGGCAATCGTCCCTGGGCTATGTGCCGCAGGACATTTTCCTCAGTGATGACACGATCCGGGGCAATATCGCCTTCGGTGTTCGGGCGGACAAGATAGATCACGAAGCGGTGGAACGCTCGGCGCACATGGCCGAGCTGCACGACTTCGTCGTCAACCGCCTCGAGGATGGCTACGACACGCAGGTGGGCGAGCGCGGCGTTCGCCTTTCGGGCGGTCAATGCCAGCGGATCGGGATCGCCCGGGCGCTCTATCATAATCCGGACATTCTGGTCCTCGACGAGGCGACATCGGCCCTCGATGGCGAGACCGAACGCGCGGTCATGGACGCGGTCCACAATCTCTCCAAGGCAAAGACCATCATCCTGGTCGCCCACCGGCTGAGCACGGTGCGCCAGGCGGATAAGATCTTCCTGCTCGACCAGGGCGTCGTGAGTGCCTCTGGCACATACGATGAGCTGATGATGGAAAGCGAAAGCTTCAAGTCGATGGCGGGTAACGTGTCATAAGCGCCGGGCGACAGCGCTTGGAAAGCGATTGCTGAGACGCGCAGTCAATGGATCGGCGTTTACGCGTGGGTGTGCAATGAAAGCATCGAACGTAACCCGGTTCTTGAAGGACGACGTTTGGCCGTACTTCACCCGCACCAACAAGAAACCTCTCTTGGTGCAGCTAAGAGAAGCCTACGCGCTTTACCGCGAGTACCGGTATCTCCCCTACCACTATTTCAAGTCTTACCTTTGCGCGCGAAGCATACCCGAGAACGCTGATCTGTTGTCGTTTGTTCCGCCAATGATCATCCAGGAGAGTCTGGCCTCGCTGAATGCAACCGATCAAAGGGAGCATCAGGCGCGCATTGCGGACAAAGCGCAGTTTCAGAAATTGATGGAAGCCAATCAGATTGACTGTGTCGGCACCATTGCCACTGTCGATGCCTGCGGCGGGATTCTGGACAATAGCGGGAACAAGATCGATCTGCCCACGCTGGAAGCGGCTGCATTGAGATTCGGACCGCAAGTCTTTGTAAAGCCGAAGGACGCCGCGGGCGGGAAAGGTGCAGCCCTCATCGAGGTCGGCTCGGACGCTTTTGCTACGATTCAAACCCTCAAGAGCTTCATTGTTCAGCCCGTCATCCGCCAGCATACCGACCTGAGCCGGCTGTTCCCAAAATCGATCAACACGCTGCGGATCGACACGTTCTTCGAGGACGGGAGATACACCCACAATGCTGCAGTGGTGCGGATCGGCACTGGGGATCTATTCGTCGACAATTGGGACCAAGGCGCGGTCGCCGTTGGCGTCGACCTGGACACTGGCAGGCTGATGCGCACCGGTTGGCGAAAGAACAAGTTTGCCGATCAGGATGGCTTTGATGTTCACCCCGACACCGGCATCCGCTTCGATGGATATCAATTGCCGTTCTGGAGCGAGTCGAAGGATCTTGTCTGCCGGGCGGCCGAAACTCTGCAACCGCTGAGAAGCCTGGGCTGGGATGTCGCAATCACCGACACGGGGCCCATTCTGATAGAAGTCAACGATGTCTGGGGCATAAATTTGATGCAGACCGCATGCGGCGGAATGAGGGACACTCCGATCGGCCAATATGCGCTGCGCCATCGCGGGCTTATCTGAGGTCACAAAGTCGAGGGCTTCGGCCGGAACGGTTGCCGCCTTTGGGCCGTGCCGGCCTTCCTCCGATTTCACAGCAACGCGAGAATCCGAACTTTCATTGGCACACGCCGGACCAGCTTGGGATGCAAATCCGTGGCAGAACCGCTCAGCCCGGCGCCCGATCCCCGGTCTTCACAGATTGACTGCGATCTTGGCCGGCCGGGAGCGCCGAAATCCCGTCGCCATCGACAGCTCATGCAAGACGCGGATGACCCGGTCTTGCTGCGCGGTCGTCATATCGTGATAGCTCGGCAGGCAGATGCCGTGGGCCGAGAACTCGACCGCGTTGGGCGCCCCGGGGCCCGAGCCGAATGGCGGTAGGCTGGAGAGCGGCCAAAACACCACACGAGCGTCGATATTCTCCTCGCGCATGGCTTCGCGCAAATCTTCGCGGCTGATCCCGGCCATCGCGTCGAAGGCAACGATCGGAAGCCAATATCCGCTCTCGCAATCGGTGCGGACCGGATTCATCCGGATGCCCGGAAGGCCGTTCAGATTCTCATGGTAGTGGTGGAAGATCTCGCGCTTGCGGGCGATCAACTCGTCCGCCCGCTCGACCTGGCCCAAGCCGATCGCCGCCTGAATGTTGGAGATGCGGAACTTGTAGCCCACGATATCTGCCCAGAACTCGGCCGAGATCCCCGGCTTGCGGCCGTGGTTTCCCAGATGAAGGACCTTCTCGTAGATGGCGTCGTCGTTGGTTACGAACATCCCGCCTTCGCCGGTGGTGAAAGTCTTGGTGCCGTGGAACGAGAAGGCACCGAAGCTGCCCATCGATCCGGCCCGCTTGCCCCTATAGCTGGACCCAAGTGCCTCGGCGGCGTCCTCGATGATCGCCAGACCATGACGCCGTGCGATTTGATTGAGCGCATCCATTTCGCACAAATTGCCGTAGATGTGGACGGCCGCAATGGCCTTGGTGCGCGGGGTGATCGCCTGTTCGACCTTCTCTGGGTCCAGGCACCAAGAATCTGGCCGTATATCGACGAAGACCGGACGCGCGCCGAGGTGCACGACCGGCGCCGCGGTCGCGATCCAATTGGTGTCGGCCATGATCACTTCATCGCCCGGCCCGATATCCAGCGCCGCCATGCCCAGATGAAGGGCCCCAGTGGCCGAGGAGGTCGCGTAGGCGTATTTCACGCCCAGGTGCTCCGCGAAGGCCTTTTCGAAGCGATGGATGTAATCATAGCACTTCGCACCCCAACCCGTGCGCACAGCATCGTCCGCGTAGGCGATCTCGCGATCGGTGATGGACGGTTTGGTGTAGAGAATGCGGTCCGTGTCGGTCATTGCACTTACCCCCCGGCAATCGTTAGGCAGACTCGCTCTGGCACACGACACGAGATTCTGTTTTTCAGTATAGTTTCCACGGCCGTGCAGAACAACCCTGACATTTAGATTTGAAACTTTGCGCTTGAGACCTCGTTTTCCTAGGCCAAAGGCGCGCTCCACCACGCTCAAGCAACCACCGTCGCAAGGTTATACGTTTGCGGGCCGGAAAATCCGTCAGAAGTAATTCAACTTTTCATTGTGCCCGGTCCGGATTTTTCACTTCTTGAAAGGGTCTCTCGCAATGGAGGGTGCGGCCTCGAGGACCATTGCCCGCATCGAATATGTGATTAAGGTGCTGTGACCAGGGTGTGACGCGCGTTCGGCCGCACACACTGGTTTATTGGGCCGCTGATGCCGCGGAGGTGCGAGAAAGGAGGACATGATGGATTACGAAGCCTTCTTCCACGCGCGCCTCGATGCGCTGCGCGAGGAGGGAAATTATCGTGTTTTCCACGATATCGAACGGCGCGCGGGCGCCTTCCCACGTGCCACGCGGCACGGCGCGGATGGAGTGGGCGAGGTCACCGTCTGGTGCTCGAACGACTATCTGGGCATGGGCCAACACCCGGATGTCCGGGCAGCCATGGTGGCCGCGATCGAATCTGGCGGCGCCGGGGCGGGCGGCACGCGAAACATTTCGGGCACCAATCACCATCACGTCCTGCTGGAGCAAGAGCTTGCCGATCTCCATGGGAAGGAGTCGGCGCTGCTCTTCACCTCGGGCTATGTATCGAACTTTGCATCCCTGGGCACGCTCGGCGCGCGGTTGCCGAATGCGGTGATCCTGTCGGACGCCAAGAACCACGCCTCGATGATCGAGGGGATCCGCCACTCCCGCGCCGAGAAGGTCATATTCGCCCACAACGACCTCGGCGACCTGGAAGCGAAACTGGCGGCGATCGACCCTGCCCGGCCAAAGATCATCGCCTTCGAGAGCGTCTATTCCATGGACGGGGACATTGCACCCATCGGTGCGATCTGCGACCTGGCCGACAAATACGGTGCCATGACGTATCTGGACGAGGTCCACGCGGTTGGACTCTACGGGCCGCGTGGCGGCGGCGTGGCCGAGCGCGATGGGGTGATGGACCGGGTCACGCTGATCGAGGGAACGCTGGCCAAGGCCTATGGCGTCGTCGGCGGCTATATCGCTGGCTCGGCGGCGCTGTGCGACTTCATCCGTTCGTTCGCCAGCGGGTTCATCTTTACGACCGCCCTGCCGCCCGCTGTGGCCGCGGGCGCCCGTGCCTCGGTCCGGCACCTGAAGGAGAGCCAGAGCGAGCGAGCGCGGCAGCGCGAGACGGTGGCTAAGGTACGCGCGCGGCTGGACGCAATCGGCATCCCGCACCTGGATAATCCCAGCCACATCATCCCGGTCATGGTCGGTGATCCGGTCAAGTGCAAGATGCTGTCCGATACCCTGCTGGACGATTACGGGATCTACGTGCAGCCGATCAATTATCCCACGGTCGCCAAGGGTACCGAGCGCCTGCGGATCACGCCGTCGCCGGTTCACACGGATGCGGATATCGACAAGCTGGTCGATGCGCTGGGCGCCCTTTGGAGTCAGTGCGCGCTGCAGCGCGCTGTCGCTTGATCGCGGGCGATGCCGATTGCCAATGCTGAAGCCCTGCTCGACGGGATCAATCGCTGGGTCGCGATCGAGAGCAAGAGCGACGACCTGACCGGCATCACCCGGATGATTGAAGCCGCGGCCGCAGACTTCCTGGCGGCCGGTATGGATGTCGAGGCCATCCCGGGACGCGATGGGTGCGGTCCTCATTTCCTCGCCGCCGCGCCCTGGAGCGACGAGCGGCCGGGCGTGCTGGTGCTCTGCCACCTGGATACGGTCCACCCCTCAGGTGCATTGGAGTTGAACCCGATCCGAACCGAGGGCGACCGGGCCTATGGGCCTGGGGTCTATGACATGAAAGGCTGTGTCTTCATCGCGCTCCAGGCGGCCGCAGGCTTGATCGCCGAGCAACAAACCACGCCCCTGCCCCTGCGGTTCCTTGTGGTCTCGGACGAGGAGATCGGCAGCCCGACCTCGCGCACGATCATCGAGACCGAGGCGGACCGGGCGAAATATGTGCTGGTGGTCGAGCCCGCGCGGAATGGTGGCAAGGTCGTGACGGCGCGGAAGGGTTCCGCGCGGATGGTCCTGAGCGCACGCGGCAAACCGGCTCATTCCGGGGTCCATCATAGCGATGGCGAGAGCGCGATCCTGGAGATCGCCCGCCAGATCTCGGATCTGGAGGCGATGACCAATTACGATCGCGGCACGACGGTCAATGTGGGCTTCATCCAGGGCGGGACCGGGGTCAATGTGGTTCCCGAGCACTGCTCGGTCGAGATCGATTTGCGCATGACCGAGCCGGAGGATGGCGAATCTCTGATTGAGCGAATCCGGGCGCTGACGCCTTACAATCCGGCGGTGAGCTTGACGGTCGAGGGCGGTCTCAACCGGCCGCCCTACCGGAAGTCGAACTCGATCTCGTCCCTCTTCGAGCACGCGAAGGGATTGGCCTCCGAGTTGGGGATCGACCTGGTCGATACTTTCACCGGGGGCGGAAGCGATGGGAATTTCACGGCCTCACGCGCGCCCACGCTCGACGGGATGGGTGTCGACGGAGCTGGCGCTCATACGCTGGACGAGCATCTGTTCGTCTCGTCGCTGGTGCCGCGGATGCGGCTGCTGAGACGGATGTTCGAGACCCTGGAATAGCCGAAGGTGGAACAAGTTCCACCCTACGCGGCCTGCACGAGCATCGGAGGGTGGATCTTGATCCACCCAATGCAACTCCTCACACCCGCAGAGCCATTCCATCACGGCCGGGATCGGCACCGCCGTCCCATCCGTTGGCTGTACGTCTCAGCGCGTGGACGCCGGCAAAGTGATAGCTGAGCGCCGAGCGGCGGGTGGGGTAGCCCATCGCCCGCAATTCGGCCTCGGTGCGGCGCAGGATGCGGTTCGTGAGGTCAATCGTATCGGACGTAGTGCAAAACCGCGGCGCCGCCACGGCCTCGGCGGCGCTCATGCCGAAATCGACCGCGTTCAGGATACCCTGTAGCACCCCCATGGTGATGAACGTGCCCCCAGGCGCGCCGATCACGAACCAGGGGTCATCGCCATCGAATAGGATCGTCGGGCACATCGCGGTGAACCGCGACTTGCCGGGCGCCAGCGACCCGGCGCGGCCAGGGCGCGGGTCGAAGACCCCCATGCACCCATTATACATGAAGCCCAGACCCGGCGTGACCACGCCCGAGGGCATGCCGATGGAATGGGTCAGCGAGACGCAGTTCCCCGCCCCATCGACCACACAGATATGGGTGGTGTCCTTGGATTGCTCGCCGCCCGGATTGAGCCGCGTCACATGGGTCTTCTCGCCCCGGCGGATGCGGTCGGCCATTCGCGCCGCATATTCCTTCGAGGTCAGCTCGGCCACCGGCACGTCGAAGAACGCCGGATCGCCCACACGTGTGTCCTTGTCGACGGTCGCGATCTTCATCGCCTCCGACACCGTCGCCATGTAGTCGGGCGAGTTGTGGCCCATCGCGGCGAGATCGAAGTTCTCCAGTATGTTCAGCATTTCGAGGATCATGATCCCCCCGCCGGGCGGGTGATTGGTGGCGACCCGGTGGCCGCGATAGGTGCCCCACAGGGGCTCGGCCTCGGTCGCTTCGACGGCGGCCAGGTCGTCGGCCGCGAGATGCCCGTTATTGGCCGCCATGTCGGCGGCGATCTCGGCGGCGATGGTGCCAGCGTAGAAATCCTCGACCCCGTTCTCGGCGACCCGCCGGTAGGTGCGGCCCATATCCGGGTTCTTCAACACCTCGCCGATCCGACGGATGCTGCCGTCCGGCTTTACATAGACTGCCCGCGCGCCTGGATTGCGGGTCAAGTATTCAGAATGGGCGATCCGGCCGCCAGAAGGCACCTCGCTCCAGAAGGCTCTCACATGGGGACGAACCTGAAAACCGTCTTCACAATAGGCGATGGCGGGCTTGAGCACGTCCGCGAGTGGCCGGGTCCCGAACCGATCCAGCGCCGTTGCCAACGCCTTCAGGGTCATCGGCGTGGTGATCGACTGATACCCGACCTCGTTGACCTGGCCTTCCAGCAGGAAACCAAACCCATCCTCGGCCTCGCCCAGGATGATGTCCTGCCACATGTCCGGCCTGACCGCGGCGGGCGCACGGCCGTGGAAGTCTATGAATTGGTGGGCGCGCCTCTCCGGCATATAGACCTGCATCGAGCCGAACCCGGCGATGCCGCACATCAGCGGGTCGACTGCGGTCTGGACCAGGGCGCAAGCCACCGCCGCATCGACCGCATTGCCGCCGTCGCGGAGCACATCGGCACCAGCTTCGACTGCCTCGGGCTGCGGGGCTGTGATGATCCCTTTCATGGCTTGGGCAACTCCGCGTCGCCGAGATCCCAGTAGAGACCGGCCATCAGCCCCAGCGCCTCGCGGCACAAGGGCAGCAGCACATGCTCGTCCGGCGCATGCTGCGAGCAGGCAGTGTAGGAGTGCGGGATCCAGATCGCCGGCAGGTCGAGAAGGTCGGTGAAGAGATCGTTGCAGATCGAGCCGCCCATTTGCGGGATGATCGCGGGGGGCTGACCGGTGCCGCGCGCGATGGATTGGCGGACCCAGATTGCCCACGGGTCATCGAGCTCGGTGCGGCTGGCGCCGAAGCCGGCCGCGTTGGCTTGCGGAGGCGGCGCAACCTCCACATGCGAGAAGCCATGGGCATCAAGGTGGCGGCGGAGCGCCGGCATAATGTCCTCCACGTCCGTTCCGGAGATGTAGCGGAGCTGGCAATGGGCCCGGGCTTTGGGCGCGATCGCGTTGACCGGGCTTTGCGGATTTCCCGAGACCATGGCGAGCACGGCGAACGAGTTCCAGGCATAGACATTCTCGGCCGGCGTCAGGCCGGGCTCGCCCCAATCGCGGTCGACCTCTGGACCGTTGGGGCCACCGTCGAGCTCGACGCCTCTGAGCGCATCGCGCACGGCGTTGCTCATCTGAGGCGGCAGCCATTCCTCGACCAGGATCTGGCCCTTGGGCGATACGATCGTAGCGATGGCGTGGGAAAGGATCGCCGCCGGGTCGGCCAGCGCCCCACCCCAATTTCCGGAATGGTGACCGCCCTCGCGAAGACTGCAGACCAGGTCGAAGTTCTGAGCGCCCCGTGCGCCAAGGCTGACGGTCGGCTGGTCGGCGCGGACGCGCGGGCCGTCCGAGGCGATGAAGACATCCGCGGCGAAGGCCTCCATATTGGCCTCAATCACCTCGCGGACGCCGGTCGACCCGTTCTCCTCACCGGTCTCGATCATGAATTTGGCGTTGAAGCCGAGCGCGCCGCGTGTCTGCAAGACCGCATCCATCGCGGCCATGTTGATCGAGTGCTGGCCTTTGTTGTCGGCGGTGCCCCGGCCATAGAGCCGATCGCCGTCACGCGCTGTTGTCCAGGGCCCCGCACCTTTTGTCCATTGTTCGTCGAGGCCGCGGATCACATCGCCATGGCCATAGCCGAGCATCGTGGGCAGGCCGTCCACCTCGTGACGTTGCGCCAGCAGGATCGGCCCGCAATCGGCGATCGGGTTCTCGAAGATCTGGGTCTCGAACCTCATGGCCGTGAAGGCAGGGGCCATTTCATCCACCAGATAGCGGGCGCAATGGGGCAGGCCATCCTTGGTTTGGCTTTCCGAGGGGATGGCGACGCGGCGGGCGAGGTCAGCCTCGAAGGCGCCGGTGTCGAAGTGGTCGGTCGCCCGGGCTATGGCGTCGCTGCGGCTTGGCATCGGTGGGACCCTCTCTGTCGCGAGAGGCCAGCGTCCACGCGGGACGCGGCGACGTCAACCCGATAGAAGAACACGGCGCCCGAACCGGGCGCCGTGCGATGTCAATGCGCCAGAGGATCAGCCGGCGCGGTTATTTACCGCCGTGGCCGTTGCCGTTCCCACCGCCATTGCCGTTCCCGCCGCCATTGCCGTTGCTACCTGGCCCGCCAGGGCTGCCCGGATTGTCCGAGTCGGTGTTGCCGCGGCCATTGTCTTGGCTGTTGTCGTTCTCGTTGCCGTTGCCATGGCCGTTATTGTCACCGCCATTGCCGTTGCCGCCGCCGTTGCCGTTACCTCCTCCGGTATCGCCGCCGCCGGTATCGTTGCCACCGCCGGTATCGTTGCCACCACCAGTATCATTGCCACCGCCGGTATCGTTACCGCCGCCAGTGTCATTGCCACCGCCAGTGTCATTGCCACCGCCAGTGTCGTTGCCGCCGCCAGTGTCGTTGCCGCCGCCGGTGTCATTGCCGCCGCCGGTGTCGTTGCCACCGCCAGTGTCGTTACCGCCGGTGTCGTTACCGCCGGTGCCGCCATTGTCCTCTCCGCCTTCCGCGCCATCCTGTTCGTCCGGACCGGCGGCGGACACCGCGCCGGTCGGGCGCTCAAGCAGACAGGCGATATCCCATTCCAGACACTCATCCACGGTCTGGGTGATCACAGGGCCGTTGCTGTCCGCCTTGGCAAGCCGCAGCTCGCTCACATTGACCGAAACGGGCTGAGTGATCGTCGCGGTGCAGGCGGCAACGAAAACGACCGCACCCAGCGTTCCCGCGGCAAATTTGATGGACCGCACGGACGCAGCTTGGCGATCAAGCACCGACTGATTCTCTCGAATCCCAGGGCTGTTCTCGACCGAAGGCCGCTGACGCGCCCCACCCGAATACATACGCATGTTTGCCGACTTCCGCATGGTAATCACCCTTCCCGCAACGTGTAAGCGACCCATTCTCACTGAATACAACTTTACCGAGAAAAGAAGGCAAGAACGAGGAAAATTTGGTCAAAAATATGACGGTAAATATTTAAAATTAATACGTTTTTTTACGAAACTGTTTTATGCTCAGAGCGCTCATCCACGGTGACCCGCGTGCAGCTTTAAGGGCCTGTTTCGAGTTTCCATGTCTAATTCACGGGCGCGCGAAAAGCCGCGTGAAATTATCACAGAACGTATGAGCCTCGGGGACCTGCCGCCGTCCATGGCATGGGGGTGGCGGCGCGCGTTTCCAGGCACTAAGGTCACGTTAAAAGGGACAAATCTGGCTCATGCATCAGCGGGGACGCTCGATCATCGCTGTCGTTCTGACTTGGGCGCTGGCCTGGGTGGCAGGACATGTCACAGCAGGCGCCGAACAGGCGCAGCAGCGCCAATTCGTGGCGCCGCCGCCCGGATTTGCGGAGGCTTGCAAGCGCTATCGGTGGATCTGCGAGGATCGCGGCCGCGCCGGGACCGAAATTGGCGAGCTGCTGCCCATCGCCGAGCAGATCAACCGGCGGGTCAATGCCTCGGTCCGCGAGCTCACCGATGCCGAGAATTACGGTGCCAACGACTATTGGACTCTGCCCCGGAATGGCAGCGGCGATTGCGAGGACTTCGTCCTGCAGAAATACAGCCTGCTGCTGGCGGCGGGCGTCGATAGCCGCGATCTGTCGATTGCGGTCGCGATCAACCGCGAGGGCGAGAACCATGCGGTCTTGGTACTGCGCGCGCCGCGGGGCGATCTGGTGCTGGACAATCTGACCTCGCAGATCCGGCCCTGGAACCAGACCGGCTACCGGTTCCTGGCGATGCAGACCAGTGCCGACAAGCAAAAATGGGAAGTCGTCGCCCACCAGCCACTGGATAGCCAGATTCTGGCCCAGCGTTAGTTACGAAGATCTCCGATATTATCGTGGTGATTCGTCTCTAAGTGGAATTAATTCGTTTCACTTGGAAACTCAAATATAGCGAAAATACTCGCCAAGCGCCTCTGAAGCGCGATTCAGAGGTATATTCGGTTTCACATGCGCATTCTTGGTATGAAATCGTTGTAATGCGTCATTAGTTGTTTTAATGTCTATTTGTCGCCACGATTTATTCCCTAGGGCGTGGAGACGGGTGTGTATGCGTTCGTAAGTGTGCCAATGAGTTAGCGTAGGTGGCCGCCTCCAATTATCTGGTGGGCGGCCACTGGCGTTTTGAAATCCCGATTTCGATAGATCAGCCTGATTGCGCCAATGGCGCAAACCTTTGCGGTTAGCGAAACCCAATTTTTTCCCGTTTAACATCAACTAATTACCGTCCTTTTTGACGAACCTTTTCGGATGGTTCGCCAATGTTTGTTCTCGTTTCGACCAGCTATCTAGCTTTTCGAAGCCCGCGTCCGCGAGCCCAGAACGCTTGGCGGCGCGGGTGTATCTTTCGACCTCGCTGAGTGTGGCATGGCCGGTGACAGCCGCAATTTCGTGGGTGGTCGCCCTAGCCTCGGCCAAGCGCCGCGCGCAGGCTTTTCTGAGCCCGTGCGATGAGCACTGGGGAAGCCCGGCGGCGTTGCACCACTTGCGCATCAGCTTCGACAGCCCGTCCGGCGACCGGGACTTGCCAAGTCGGGTCTCTAGGAACGTGAAGCCATCGCGGGGTAGGCGGTCCAGCGCAGCAGCAAGGTCAGGGTGGAGCGGGATATCCACCACGATATTGGACTGGCGCCGGGTTTTGCGGCGGCGATAGGTCAAGCGGCCAGCGCGTATATTGCCCCAACCGAGCTTCACGGCATCTGCGCGCGCGGCACCAGTGCACAGCATCAAGTTCATGGCCAGATGCGCCGTGGTGCCCGGCGGATGAACGTCATAGAAACGCGCGATCTCGGTCTCGTCCCATGTATGGAAGCCGCGACCGTCCTGCTTAAACCGCTTAACCCCAATCGCTGGGTTATCGGGCCGCATTTCCAGATCGACCGCGTGGGCCATAATCAAGCGCAGCACTTTGAAAAGCTGGTTCGCCGCTCCGGGCGTATCCGCCCGCTCGGCCATCAGGTCCATGACGTGACGCCGCTCAAGGTGCACAACCCTCTTATGACCATGCTCGCGCCGAAAGCGGTCCAAGATGTTGGAATAGATGGCCCGCGACGATGGCGCGAGGTCACGGAACTTTGGCGAGCGGTAATAGGCGACGATCAGGGCATCAATGGACCCGGGTCTTGTCCGAGAGGCGCCGACCTGGCCTTCGACTTTCTGTCGTTTCAGAGCGGCTTCGTATCGGGCGATGAAATCCGGGCTGCCATAGTCGCTGCCCAATTCAGCCGAGAACCCCTTGCGGCGGAAACGCCAACGGCGCGTTCCGTGGCGGTCAAAATAGGGCGTGGCGCCTGGATATTGTCTGCGGTGCTTCGTCATGGCCTATCCCAATCGTTTGCCCCGCTCGCCCTTGCATCCTTGTCATCAGTGATCACGATCACCCGGCCATCCTGATCGACTTCGACCCGAACCACTGTCAGCCCAGCCGCCAACGCGCCCTTCGCGGCGCGCTTTACGTCGGATTGGGTGAAGCGGGTCGTAGGCATCCTATTCACCGCCTCTGTTCCTGGGCTTCGATGTTGTAGAGCGCGGGCGTTCTGCACTTTCATCTTTCTTCTCGGGGTCGGCATGCATCCGATCGAGAAGCGAGCCATAGTCGAGATGAAGCGCCGCATAAGCGCGAATGAGCACTTCCGATACGTTCACATACGTGCAGCCGAAATTACTTTCGGTCAGCGGGTGGAGCTTTGCCTCGAAGTCGGCCATGCTCTCGTCTTCGCGCATCACAAAAAGGCGGTGGCGCACCGGCCCAAAATCGTTGGCCGCGAGAATAGTAGAGCCGCCGTGGAAGAGCCCTCCAGGATTGCGATCGGCATCGCCAGTATGCGCGAATTTCATCGCGGCATTGGACGCCGTATCGAGCCCGACACCGCGCCGCGAAAGCTCGGCCATGATGATCGCCTGAATAGTGGTTTGCAGGCTGAGGCTGCGCTCGACGCCCTTGCCGAGGTCCGCGCGGTCGTCGTCGCGCATCACCAGCTTTCCGCGCCGCGCCCATTGGGTCATCGTTCCGGTAGAAATTCCTGCTACAGCAGCAACCTCGGTGAATGTGAACCTGCGCATGATCTGATTTTCTGATTTCATCGATTAAGTTATCGACATGAGTAATTACATTAGTCAATAGGAGCTTTGCATCGACAGAAATCGCTTTCAGCCGGACCCTATCCGCGAACTTCTGAAAGCGGTGCGCCGGCATTGTCCTCCCGAAAACCAGAGGCGACCAGACGGCGCCAACCGTGCGCGATTTCTTTGTTCCAGGGCGACAATCGAGACCAAATGGTCGGGCGTATGGGTGCGCTTCGGCGCGGCGCTCATCTGGACGGTAATTCCAATCCCGTGTGTCCGGCCACCCGCCATGCTATCGGCGAGCCGGTTCCCTTGACCAAAGGAGAAACCGACATGACCAACACCATCACCCGCCGCGCCGCCCTTGCCGCGCCTGCCGTGCTGTTGCCGGTTGTGGAAGTTGCCCCTCGCCCGCGCTGGGCGGGGGCTTTCAATAGTTCAGGCGATATCGGGCAACGATTGCTGTGCGGGACGGAGCTGCCCTTTGAGCAAAACGCGTTAATGTCCGGTTCGCGGGACAAACCTGCCGTCTAGGGAAGATGCCTCTATGTCCGGTTCAATCCCGATTGCTGCCGTAGGCGCAATTTCTCGAAAGTGCCAATGACCGTCGTTGGCGTCGGATGGTTGTTCAGCCCGAGTGGCTGAACGCTGACGATAGGTTGCCAAGACAGAGATCTCTTTCTGACCCAATCCCGATTCTCGCGAACATTTTGTTGGGGCCCAGTGACCGTCAACTTGCCCTCAGCGCCTGCGCTGGTGGCAACCGGCTGGCCTTTAGGGCTGGGTAGAACCCGAAGGTGATCCCGATTCCGGCCGAGAAGGCGAGTGCGGCAAGGGCGGCATTCGGTGCGACCAGCATCGGCCAGCCGGCGAGATGGGCTAACACCTCGGATGCGCCGAGACCCACGGCGACCCCGATCGTACCGCCTGTCAGGCAGACGATCAGGGCCTCTGCGAGGAACAATCGCGCGATATCGCGCCGCCTCGCACCGATGGCCAGTCTGAGACCAATCTCGCGAGTGCGCTCGGCGACCGAGACCAGCATGATGTTCATGATCCCGATCCCTCCGACGACCAGCGAGATCGAGGCGATGGCGGCCAACAGCCACCCGATCGTGCGCTCGGACCCGCGCTGCGCGGCGATCGCGGCGGCAGGGTCGGTGACCCGAAACCCGGCCTCGGCACCCGGTGCCACGCGGTGGCGCTGGCGGAGCAGCGCATTGATCGCGTCACCGGCGGGTGCCACATGCTCGGCCGCTGTGGTCTTGGCCAGGATGTAGGAGACCGCTCCGGGCACCGTGGCCCCGATCTCTGCGCCCAGGCGCAGGCGCGCGGTCGCGAAGGGTACGAAGGCGACGTCGTCCTGATCGCGGCCGGCGCCGGATTCGCCCTTGCGGGCCAGGACGCCGATCACCTGCATGGGCGTGTTCAGAACGCGGATCTCGCGCCCGACCGGATAGGCCTCGCCGAAGAGACGCCGGGCGGCGGTCGCGCCAAGGACCACCACCTTGCCGGCCCTGGCCTCTTCACGCCGTGAGAATGCGCGGCCCGTGGCGATCGGCCAGTCTCGGATCGGGAAGTAGTCGGCGGAGGTGCCGTTGATCCGCACCGCATGGTTGCGGTTGCCAGCGATCAGGCGCGCCCGGCCCTGCAACGCCGGGGCCGCAACGACGACCTCGGGCACGTCCGCTTCGATCGCGCGTGTGTCATTGAGCGTCAGCGCGATGGGCCGCACCGCGCGGCCCGCATCGCGCTCGGCCCCGGGGATCGCCATCACCACATGGGCGCCCAGCGTGCCGATCTGCGCCGCGATGCGCGCCTGCGCGCCCGCGCCGACTGCGAGCATCGCGATCAGCGACGCGGTCCCGATGATGATCCCGAGCGTGGCCAGAAGGCTGCGCAGGGCATGGGCACGGATCGAACGCGCCCCGTCGGCGATGATCTCCCAAACCGGCATCACGCGGCTCTGCTTTGCCCGGCATGACCCGATGCCGGCAGCGGGCTGTCGCGCAGGATACGCCCGTCCCTAATCAGCACCAGCCGGGTGCCACGCGCCGCAACCGCAGCGTCATGGGTCACGACCACGACGGCCCGACCTGCCCGGGCGCAGTTGGCGAGCAGGTCCATGACCTGGGCGCCCGTGCGGCTGTCGAGCGCCCCGGTCGGCTCGTCCGCGACGAGGATGGGCGGGTCAGTGACCAGGGCACGTGCGATGGCGACCCGTTGCTGCTCGCCGCCGGACATCGTTGCCGGGAGAGCATTGGTGCGATGGGTCAACCCTACCTCGTCCAGCGCCGCCTCGGCGCGTGCCCGGCGTTCGTGGCGCGGTATGCCAGCATAGGCCATTGGCAGCTCGACATTGCCGAGTGCGGTTCGGGTGGGGATCAGGTGATAGGCCTGGAAGATGAAACCGATATGGCGGTTGCGGAGCTCCGCCAGTCGCTCCACTGTCGCCGATCCTATATCGGCGCCCATCACCCGAAGGCTTCCGCTGTCCGGCAGGTCGAGCAATCCGATGAGATTCATCAAGCTGCTCTTGCCTGATCCGGACGGTCCCATGATCGAGACGAATTCGCCGGGTGAGATGCCGAGACTGGCATCGCGCAGCGCCTCGACGGCAGCGGGCCCGTCCCCGTAGCGCTTCGAGAGCCTGGTTGCTTCGATCAACATTTCCGGAACTCTCAATAGCGGATTCCGAAGAGCCGGCGCCGATCCGTTGAGGGCAGGCGCCCGGTCACGACCGTGTCTCCAGCCGCAAGATCTCCGCCAATGACGGCGATCCGAGTTCCGTTGTCCGGGCCAAGGGTCACCTTTCGCGGTGCAATCCCGGTGGACTCGCGCACCCAGACGGTACCAGGTTCGGCCAAGCCGCTTGGTGCAAAGCGCAGGGCGGCAAGTGGCACAGCCGGGCCGGGGCCCGCTTCCTCGACGGCGATCCGCACGGTCGAAGTCATGCCCGGCAGCAGCAATCCCTCCGAATTTTCGGTCTCGAGCACCACTGTGTAGGTGACCACCCCCTGGATCAGGCGCGCCGCCTTGCGGATCTGGGTGACGCGGGCCTGGAAGCGGCGGCCGGGATAGGCGTCCACCGTGAATTCCGCGATCTGACCGGCAGCGATTTCTCCGATATCGGTCTCGTCGATGGCCGCGTGGATCTCCATGGCAGCCAGATCGCCGACGATCGTGAAGAGGACCGGCGCGTCCAGGCTGACGGCGACCGTCTGGCCGGGCTCCACATTGCGCCCGACGATGATCCCGTCCGTCGGGGCGCGGATCGCGCTGCGTTCGAGATCCAGCCGCGCCAGCGCCAGTGCCGCCTCGCGGAGCGGCAGGGCCGCGCGTGCATTGGCAAGCTCGGCCTCGGCCTCGCGCCGGCCGGCCTCGCTGGAGGCGACCAGATGTTCGTGCGCGTCCGCCAGGGCTTGTGACTCGCGCAGTTCGGCTGCCGCAGCTTCGCGGGCCGATCGCGCGTCCTCGACCGCCGCCTGGGCCGCGGTGCCCTTGCCGGCCAGGCGTTCCGCCCGCGCCTCTGCGCGCTCGGCCGCCCGCAGCTCGACCTCCGCCCGCTCGATTCGGGCGGCGAAGACCCGACGCCGCGTCGCGCTCTCATCGGCGATTCCGCCCGCCTTCTCCAGCGTCGCGGTCAGGATCGCGACGGTTTCGCGGGCCATCTGGGCTTCGGCCTCGGCCTGGGCGACACGTGCCTCGAAGCCACGCCGGTCAAGGGAAGCGAGCGTATCCCCAGCTCTGACGGTATCGTTGAAGTCTGCCTCGACCTGGGCGATCTGGCCTGAGAGCTGCGAACTGACCTCGACGGTCGTCACGGCCTGCAAGGACCCGGTGGCAACCACGGTGCGGCGGATGACGGCGGTCTCGACCACGGCAGTGAGATAGTCGTCGGCCGCTCCGCGCTCGGACCCGCCGTTATCTGTGCGGGGAAGCGCGGTGCTCGCTGCCGCAGCGAGCAGAATCAGGCCAAGCGTCAATCGGATCATGATCAGCCGCGCGCCGCGGACCGGCGCCCTCCATATTCACTACTCAGCAATACGGATCGTGCGGCAGAACGGTTTCAGCAGTGGATCAGCACCAGGCATCCGGTTTCCGACCGGATGGTGCCGTGCAGGGTGTTGGCTTTCGAATAGTGGTAATCGCCGGCGCGGATCAGCGTGTCGCCGATGGTGAAGCTGCCCTCGATCACGAAGACATGCTCCTCGCGCGGATGCGGATGCGGCGGGATCACCGCCCCGGGCGCGCAGCGCAGGAGGTAGATCGCACGTCCGGTCTCCGGATCCTTGTTCAGGATCTTCTGCCAGATCTTGTCCTTGCGCTTGACCCACTCGCCCTCGTCCGAGCGCAGGTTCGTGATCTTGCGTTTCGGCAGCTTGTCGATCCGCTTTTCGATCTTCGAGAGCAGGTTTTTCGGCGGCTCCGCCGCGGGCGCCAGCGCCGCAAGTGCGGCAAGTGCCGCCTGGTCGTCGCTGAAGGTCTCGGCGAGGTCGGGCCGGGTGCCGGGAAGCTCGTCCCCGGGCGCGGTCTCGCCGCCGCTGGCGAGATCCAGCCAATCAAGCACGTCCTTGCCCTTGTCCATGCCTTTGCGGGTCATTCCAGTGCCTCCTTCAGCGCGGCAAGCCCTCGGCGGACCCAGCTTTTAGCGGTTCCTACGGGCACATCAAGAGCCCCGGCAAGTTCCGTGTGGGTATACCCCTGGAAGTAGCTCAGCAACAGGGCCTGGCGGAATTCCGGGCGCAGATCGTCCAACGCGCGGCGCAGAGCCATCGCCTCGACCATCAGGCCGGCGGGCATGTCGTTGCTCGCCAGTTCTGGCAGTTCGTCCGTCACGGTCACGAAGCCGCGCGCCCGGTCGGCGCGCAAGCGGTCGATGGCGCGGTTGCGGGCGATCGCCGCCATCCAGGCGAGCGGATTGCCTTTCTTTGCATCAAACGATTCGGCACGCTGCCAGATCGACACATAGACCTCCTGAGCGATCTCCGCCGCGCTCTCCTGGTCCCGAAGCACGGCGATCACGATTCCAAAGACGAAGCGCGAACTCAGTTCGTAGAGCTGACGGAATGCCGCCCGGTCACCATCGCCGCAGGCGCCGATCAGTTTCGCGATCCGGCGGCGGCGTTCGGCCTCGGCCTGCCGACCGGCGGGGCCCGGATCGCGTTCTGATGAGGGCGTCAGATGTGTCACGATGCTCACAAGGCTGCCTTCCCTTGCATTCGTATACCCGAATTTACGGGGCCGAACGAATTCCGGATGCACGAGCGGCGAAAAAATTTACTTCGCCGGTTGGACCCGGGCGGTCAGGATCACCGGCCCCGCGGGCCCCGGTCCCGGCGCACCGCCGGAAATCTCGTCGCTGATCGCGAGGACATCGCCCGGCGCGATCGGCTTGGCGATCGGCAGAACCGTGACGTCGCCATTCGGCGCAAGAAGCCCGAGCGAGCTTGGAGGGCCGGAGCCATCGGGTAACAGCCAGACCTCATGCGCGCGGCCGGGCGCCGCATCCAGGCCGAAGTGATCGAAACGAAGGTAGCGCCCGTTGGAAACCGCGCGGAGGCTCAGCATCGCTGCGGGAGCCTCGCTGGAGATGACGCCGATCGGGACCGGCACGTCGCCGGGTCTGTCGCCTACCACCAAGAGAAGCATGGCCGCAGCGCCCGCGCCGAGGATCGCCGATCCGGCCATGCGGAAATAGGGCGCCCGTCGCTGACGCACCTGGCGCTCGGCACGGATCTGCTCCTCGATCCGCAGAAGCAGGCCCGGCGGGGGCGGCGCCGGCGGCAGGGCCTCGAGCAGCGGTGCGAGCAGATGCGCCGGGTCACCACGATTCGCGGCACCGGTCCTGCCGCGCCCGAAGCGGCGCGTAAGGCGGTCCAAAGGAGATCTGCGGTCACGGTCCATGCCCATCTCTACGGCGCTCGGCCATTGCGGGTTGCAATCGGCTGACCGCATCCGTTCGCGGCAGGCGCCCGTAAGGATGTTCATCAATGGCCACGACGGGAGACCACCATGAAGACCATCGATAACAGCCACGCCATTCGTCTGTCCCTGGCAGGCCTCGCCCTGACCATCGTCAGCCTCGTGGCCGCTTCTTTGGTGGTCGCGCCGGCGCGAGCTCACGAGATCAGGCCCGCCATCGCCTCGGCGACGATCGAGGAATCGGGCGCGTTGGAGGTGCAGGTCGCCCTGAACCTCGAGGCCTATCTTGCCGAGATCGGGCCGGAGCACGGGGATACCGACCAATCACCGCAGGCTGCCGAATATGACGCGCTGCGCGCCCTCACGCCCCGGGCGCTCGAGTCGCGCTTCGCGCCGCTGGCGGAGGCCTTCGCAGCCGGGTTCCAGGTTGCCTTCGACGGAGCGCCGGCCGCCTTGGCGGTATCGGACATCACCGTGCTGCCGGCCGGCGATACGGACCTAGCGCGCATCTCGACCCTGCGTCTGACCGGAGCCGTGCCAGACGGGGCGGCGCGCATGCGCTTCGCCGCGCCCGAGCGTCTGGGGGACACGGTCCTCCGCATCACGAAGGCAGGCGAGGGCGCCCCCTTCTTCGCTTCTTATCAGAGTCCCGGGCAGGCGGCGGACGCGATCGCTCTGCGCGGTGGCCAGGGCGCGGGCGCCTGGGAGGCACTGGCGAACTACACCGCGATCGGCTTCGAGCATATCGTGCCGAAGGGCCTGGACCATATCCTGTTCGTCGTAGGCCTGTTCCTGCTGAGCCCTCATCTGAGGCCGCTCCTGTGGCAGATTACCGGCTTCACCCTGGCCCATTCGGTCACCCTGGCGCTTGGGATCTACGGGGTGGTGCGTATCTCGCCCAGTATTGTCGAGCCACTCATTGCCGCCTCGATCGTCTTCGTCGCCGTCGAGAACCTGTTCACGGACCGGCTGCAGCGCTGGCGCCCCTTCGTCGTCTTCGGCTTCGGGCTGCTGCACGGGCTCGGCTTCGCCGGCGTGCTGGCCGAGTTCGGCCTGCCGACATCGCAATTCCTGCCGGCGCTGGTCGGCTTCAACATCGGTGTGGAGCTGGGTCAGCTCTCGGTGATCGGGGCCTGCTTCCTGGCCGTGGGCCTGTGGTTCCGGCACCGGCACTGGTATCGCCGGGCGATCACGATGCCGGCCTCGGCACTGGTCGCACTGGTCGCAACTGTCTGGTTTTTCGAGAGAATCGCCTGACACATTGAAGGAGAAAGCCATGTGGGCTTACGCGCGCATCTGTGCCGCAACCCTCGCATTGGCCGTCTGGACTCACGAGGCCCAGGCGGCCGATCCGCATCCGCTGGATCCGCTCTCGGCTGCCGAGATCGAGCAGGCAATCCAACTGATCGCCGCCAGCGGCAAGGTCAACCGCGCCACCCGCGCGGCCGGTTTGACGCTGGCGGAGCCGGACAAGGCCGCCACTCTGGCGTGGCAGCCCGGCGACCCGGTCGAGCGGCGCGCCCTCGCGATCCTTCGGATCGACGGCGAGACCTACGAGGTCGTGGTCGATTTGGCTCGCGGTGCGATCGACAGTTGGACCCATGTGCCGGGTGCCCAACCCGCGATCCGCAGCGACGAATGGGCACGCGCGCAGGAAGTGGTGAAGGCCGATCCGGGCTGGCAAGCGGCGATGAATCTTCGCGGCTATCAGGAGTTCGATCAGATCTTCTGCGAGTCCCTCTCGGCTGGCTACTTCGTCCGGCCGAACGAGGAGAACCGACGGGTGCTCAAGATGCCCTGCTACGATGTCGCGGGTGCTGCCACCAACATCTATGCGCGCCCGATCGAGGGCCTGGTCGCGACGGTCGACATCGATGCGGGCGAGGTGATCGACTTGATCGACGAGGGCGCCTCGCCCATCGGTCCCGCCGCCCACCAATTCGATCCGCAGTCAATCGAGGTCGCGCCCATGCGGCCGGTCCGGAACCACGCGCCCGATGGCTGGAACTTCACTGCCCAGGGCCGGATGATCGCCTGGCAGGGCTGGTCGTTCCATCTCGGCTTCGACCAGCGCTTTGGCCCGGTCCTGTCCTTGCTCTCGCGAATCGAGGAAGGCCGACGGCGCATGGTGCTCTACCAGGGCCATGTCTCCGAGGTTTTCGTGCCCTATATGGACGACGCGCCCTCTTGGTCGTTCCGCACCTATCTGGATGCGGGCGAGTTCGGCCTCGGCACCCTGGCCTCGCCGCTCGCGCCTGGGATCGACTGCCCCGAGGGCGCGCTCTTCCTGGATGCGACGCTCACCGGCGCGGCCGGACGGCCCTATCAGCGCGACCGCGTCATCTGCGTCTTCGAACGCGACACCGGCGCACCGCTCTGGCGCCATTACGAGGGGTTCAGCGGAACCCATGCGGGGCGTCCGGCGAGCGAACTGGTGGTGCGCGCGATCCCCAGCGTCGCCCATTACGACTATGTGCTGGACTGGGTGCTGTCGCTCGACGGCACCATCAGTGTCAATATCGGCGCCACGGGGATCGACGCCGTCCAGGGCGTCCATGCCCATGGCGGCAGGCATGATCACGGCAACACGGTCGCGCCGGGACTGGTCGCGATCCATCACGATCACTTCTTCTCGCTGCGCCTGGACCTGGATGTGGACGGGCCCCAGAACCGTTTCGTCCGCCATCGGATCGAGCCGGTGGCCTTGCCGGACACGAGCGACCGGCGCAGCCTCTGGCAGATCGTGCCGGAACCCCTGACGGCCGAAGCGGCATTGATCGCCCGGCCCGGCCGCGAGGTTTGGCGGATCGAGAACCCGGGCGCCTTGACTGAACTCGGCCACCATCCCGGCTATGAGATCGAGGGCTTCGGCCCAGTCTCGATCCTGAGCGCCAACGACTGGCCGCAGCGGCGCGCGGGCTTTTCGGTCGCCAACCTCTGGGTTACGAAGCGGCGCCCGGGCGAGCGCTACGCGGCCGGCCCCTACCCAAACCAATCGCGCGGCGGCGCGGGCCTTCCGGCCTATGCCGACGGCGAGGCGTTGGAAACAGACGACCTCGTCGCCTGGTACACGATCGGCTTCCGCCACGTGACACGGCCCGAGGACTGGCCGGTGCTGACCACGGTCTGGCAGAGCTTGGCGCTCAGGCCCTACGGCTTCTTCACCCGAAATCCCGCTGCGGGACGACCTGCAACCGATCACCCTGGCTAAGGCAAAAGAAAACCGGGCGCCTGGGGCGCCCGGTTCCTGGGGGGAGTCGGAAGGGGTTGGATGCGCCGCCGGGCTGCACCCGGCGGCAAAGGTTGCTCAGTCGGGCTCGTTGTTGCCGTTGCCGACAACCGGCTCGACACGGTTGTCGCCACCATTGGCCGAGGCGGTGTCACCGCGCTGGCCATTGTTCTGCAGCGAGGAGATGCCCTTGTCGAGCGTCTGCACGAAGGCGCCGGTCCCGCCGGGAAAGTCGAGCGGCGTCCCGTCAGCGACACCCTGGTCATGGGCCTTGGCGAACGCGGCGCTGCTACCGGCCAGCATGGTCAGCACGACGGCCGAAGCGGTGGTCTTGATCATGGACTTCATGATTTCTTCCTTTCTGTCAGGTCCAAATCCGGGGCTGGCCGGAGGCATCCGGCAGCCGCGAATACAGAGCAAGACGGCGGCGCCGGCAGTTTGGTTGCATCGGACATGCCCGCTCACACAGCCGTGATTTTCGCCACGGATTCCTGGTTGCGCTGCATCCGCAGCGCGCTGGCGGACGTAGAGGATTGCGATGTTCAAAAAACTGCGAGAGTCCGATGCCGGGCAAGTTGATCAAGATCCCGCTGATTGCCGTTTTACTGATGCTCCACCAACCGCTAGCGGCCTTATCGCACGAGTTCTGGATCGAGCCCGAGCGCTGGCAGTTCGAGCCTGGCACACCAATCTCGGCGGACCTGATGGTCGGGCAGATGCTGCGGGGCGAACCCTACCCTTATCTGTCGAACCACTTTACCCGCTTTAGCGTGGCCGCCGACAGGACTGCGATCGTTGTCGCAGGAATCGAGGGCGACCTGCCCGCCTTGAGCAGGGTCGCCGCGGAGCACGGATTGAACACGATCACGCACCAGACGGTCGCCTTCCGAGCGACCTATGACGATTGGAGCGTATTCCGCCGGTATCTCTCGGAAGAGGGTCTAGACAGTTTCGCCGAGGTTCACCGGTCCCGGGGCCTTCCCGAGACAGGCTTCTCCGAACGGTACACGCGCTACGCAAAAGCGCTCGTTCAATCGGGTCCGGTCACGCCCGGGGACCGCGACACCGCTCAGGGCTTAACCTTCGAAATGGTCGTCGGCGAGAACCCTTATCTGCCTGGCCTGGACCGGCTCCCCGTCACGCTGCTCTGGCAGGGCTCTCGCGTCGCGAACCACCAGATCACGATTCTGGAGGCGGACGGCGAGAAGGTTTCACGCAAGACAATCAGAACCGACTCCACGGGCGCGGCGGAAATCCAGACGATACCGGGCAGGTCGTATCTTCTGAACGCGGTTCGACTCGAAGCCGTGGACGATGTGCCGGTCGTCTGGCAAAGCCACTGGGCTTCGCTGACATTCGGTACAATGCAGAGCTTCAAGCCAAAGTTCGAACATCCCTGACTAGACCATAAGCACTTGGCCCATGCGGACATCTTTGGCATTGAACCAGATCCTCAAATTCTGACTCGGAGCGAACGTTTGTCCCGCGTAGCTGAGATTCCCATGACGAATGTGAAGGTCCATTTCGGGTCAGGAATACGCATAGAGACTACTAAAGGGACGTCGGGTCGTCACCCGATTGCTGCCATTCATACGCGGTGCAGCATCTGTCAGTTTGGGCTCTGAGCGGGCATTCGCTGCGACGGCGAAATCTTTCGACACGCCGATGTCGGCTGTGCGGGACAAACCGGACATTCACATTTCGATCTGGGAGCATCCCTTTTTGACCCAAATTTGTCGTAGTGCGCGAAGAGAACTGATCGCTGATCTTTAGGCACTCAGTTCTTGCAGCGGACGTGAAAATAGATCAATCGGCCACGGGCCGGAGCCCGTGGCCCTTTCTTCATCCTTTCGACGACTTTAGCCTCATTTGGCTGGGAGAGTCTGCGAGTAGCTTAGCAGGTCGACGAGATCCTGGATCGGGAATGCCATCAGGGCGGGCATTTCGACGCCCGGATGGCCGGCCCTGATCTTGTGCAGGGTCTCCCACGGGTTGCCCTGCGCCTCGGTCCCGACGAAGCCGGGATCGCCCGGATCGCCCCAGTCCAGTGCCTTGCCGTCGAAGCCGTGGCAGGCGGCGCAGACGTTTTGGAAGATCGGCTTGCCTTTCTCGGGATCGCCGTTCACTGATTTGT
>Ga0224508_10000363_pt1 | contig 45097 bp, 41 predicted proteins | sample SF_Jan12_sed_USG_4_FD_170157 | JGI IMG/M metagenome (GOLD analysis project Ga0224508, IMG submission 170157) | Sediment microbial communities from San Francisco Bay, California, United States - SF_Jan12_sed_USGS_21 | ecosystem: Environmental > Aquatic > Marine > Sediment | place: USA... | reverse complement strand
GAAGGACTGCGGCTCGCCCGCGACGATGGCACACGTGGCGATCAGGACCAGGATGGCCGCCGAGCGGTGCGAACGGTGATCGAGCAGGCGAAGCGCGGCCCAGGCGAGCCCCGGCGCCCACGTCGCCCCCTGGAGGGCGTTGACAAGGTTCAGCAGAGACGCGAAATAGCCACCGAACATCCAGCCGGCCGCCCCGATGTAGGCGGCGGCGGGTCGCATCCCGAGACGCCGGCATAGCAGATAGGCGAACCAGCCGCCGAGCACGAAGTGAAGGACGATCAACAGATTGAACGCGGCGTAGAACGGCAGCACAGCGTAGAGCCAGTGGGGCGGATAGAAGACGCCGGACTGCACGTTGGCGAGGAAGGGGGACCCCGTGCCGATATACTGTGTCCAGAGGGGAATTCGGCCCGCGCTCAGCGCCTCCGCCAGGAGGAACTTCTGCGGGACGAAGAACATCTGCATGTCGCGGGCGACGGGGATCCCCGCGAGGGTCAGGACCTCCCAGAGGTAGGTTGCACCCACGAGTGCCAGCACGATCGCCGGCAGCGTCGTTCGGACCCCTGGTTTCTCGAAGACTTCCCGTGCCCTCACCAATCCCCCCACCCCACGTGTGTCTGCTTACGTTGGCCGGCCCGGGGACAAAAAAAAAGGGCGCGGCTGACGCCGCGCCCTTTTCGGTCCGAAGACCTCGTCCGTCAACAGCTCGCGCCGCTGACGATCTGACCGATCGCGCCGGCCGCGTTGGTAGCGGACGAATTCACGCACCAGGTCTTGGCCGAACTCGTGTGCTGAGCCGTGATCTGGTAGCCATCCGTGTACGCGGTCGAAGCAAGCGCCACGCTCTGGCTGGCCGAGAAGTCATCGTTACCGTCACCATCCAGGTCCGCCGTGCTACCCGCCGATACGGTCGCGTCGGTGTACGCCTGGAAGTCGCTGAAGTAGGCCTCTTCGGACGTCATGAGATTACGAAGATCGCTCTTCGCGGCGGCGTCGAAAGCCTTCTCCTTGGTGCTCGCGAACTGCGGAATCGCGATCGCGGCGAGAATGCCGATAATCACAACGACGATCAGCAGCTCGATCAGAGTGAAACCCTTTGAGTTGCGCAGCATGTTGCTCCTCGCTTTACATTTGGTTGATACCCGGGGCGAATCCGAGCATCGGAGTCTCCAACCGACTCCGCCTCACGCATGGGGTTGGAAGGGCAACGCGTATGCCCGCCCGGGCCCGGGACCCGTAGTTGTTTGGAAAGCGAGGAGTTACGGGGTTCTCGTCTGCTGCGATGCCCCCCCGTGTGGGGGGGTGGGCATTGCACTATGCACGAGCGGGTGCCAGGCCTGCGACGCAAAACAAATGACGCCTGGGGTGCCCGGCGCCCGCCTCCGTCGACTGCGGAATCAGACGTCCAGCTGATACCTCTTGATCTTCCGATAGAGCGTGCTGGGATCGATCCCCAGGACCTCGGCCGCCCGGCTCTTGTTGCCCGCCTCGGCTCGCAGGACGTGCTCGATGTACGCCCGCTCGATCACCTCGAGCGTCGGATTCGCCGGCGGCGCTTCCTGGATCAACGGCTGCTCGGGCTGCTCCCGCAGACGCGGGGGCAGTGAGTCCTCCCTGATCGTCGTCCCGTTCGTAAGAACGACGGCCCGCTCGACTACGTTCTCGAGCTCGCGCACGTTGCCGGGCCACTCGTATTCCTGCAGGATCCCCATGGCATCGTCGGCGATCTTCTTCGTCTTTTCCCCCGCTCTCTCCGCTTCCCGTGACAAGAAGTGGTCTGCGAGCAACGGGATATCATCCAGCCGCGCCCGAAGTGGCGGAAGCTCGACCGAAATGACGTTCAGGCGGTAGTACAGGTCGCTCCGGAAGCGACCCTGTTCGATGTCGCGCTCCAGATCACGATTCGTCGCCGCGATCAGCCGGACATCGACCTGAAGGGGCTTCGTGGCCCCGACGGGGATGACTTCTCGCTGCTGCAGGACCCTGAGGAGCTTCACCTGCGTGGACGGCACCATTTCGCCGACCTCGTCGAGGAAGAAGCTCCCGCCCGAAGCCGCGACGAAGAGCCCTTCCTTGTCGCGCACTGCACCCGTGAACGATCCCTTAACGTGTCCGAAGAGCTCGGATTCGAGCAGTCCCTCGGGCAGCGCCGCACAGTTGAGCGAGAGGAAGTTCCGATCCGCGCGCGTCGAGAGCTCGTGGATGTATCGGGCGAAGACCTCCTTACCCGACCCGCTCTCGCCCCGCACGAGGATCGTGGAGTCGCTGGCCGCGACCGATTCGGCCAACTCGAGCGCCTTCCGAAACTCGTGACTGGTTCCGATCGGGTGCACCATCCCCTTCTGCCGCGTCTTCTTGATCTCCTTCTTGAGCTGGACGTTTTCGCGTTCCACCCGCCCGATGTCGAGCGACCGGCGGAGAATGGTGACCAGTTCCTCGTTGGAGAACGGCTTCTGCACGTAGTGCGTAGCGCCGAGATTGACCGCACGGATAGCGGACTGCAGCGACGCCTGCGCGGTCATCAGCACGACCGGGGTCGTCGGGTCGCGCTCGCGGATGGCCTCGAGCACATCGACACCCGACACCTTGGGCATCCGGACGTCCGTGAGAACGAGATCGGGCTTCTGCTCTCCGAAACGCTCGATCCCCTCGGTGCCCGAAAGCGCGGCCAGAACGTCGAACCCTTCCTTCTTCAGGAGAACGCTAAGCGTCTCGATGATGCTTTGTTCATCATCGATGACCAATACCTTCGGCTTGGTGCTCATGTCTCTCGGAACTCCTCCCGTTGGCCCCGCGGGGCCGCCACACCGCCATCCCTGTCGAGACTGCGCTATCGTTTCACGCGTCCCCCTGGGGAGCCGCGGTCCCATCGGTCATGCGAGCCGGTCTGCCATCCCGTCGAGCGCCGCCGACTCGTCCGGGTGGGCGGTCCGAGGTGCGAGGCCGCCCGGGTCGCGCTCGACCAGACGATCCTCTCCGCCCGCTGACTCGAAGCTTTTTCGCGCTTTTGGCTCTCGTCTGGGCAGGATGACGACGAAGGTCGCCCCGTTTCCGGGAGTGGAACTCACGAGCAGGGCTCCGCCATGAGCCTGAATCGCGCGGTGCGCAATCGCCAACCCCATCCCACTTCCCCCCTGACGCCGCGTGTAGAAGGGGTCGAAGATTCGGCCCAGGTCCTCGGGCTGAATCCCCGGTCCGTCATCGATCACGCGGACCCGTACTGGCATCCACGCCCCGATCCCCACAGGCGCGACATCCGGACTTAGCGCATCCGCGATGATCCGCACCGTGACGGACGATTCCTGGTCACTGACCTGAACCGCGTTCAGCATGAGGTTGGTCAGCGTCCTGTGAACAAGGTCCGGATCTCCCCAGAGATCGTCAAGCCCATCGTCGATCTCGACGTCGAATCTCGCGCGATCGTGTGCCTCCGGCCGCTGTGCCACCATCTCGACGGCTTCACGCACGACGCGCCTGAGATCGATCGGCTTGCGCTCCGCCACGTTTACCCGCGCGAAATCGTTGAACTCGCCCAGCAACCTCGAGAGCCGATCGGCCTCGCGGATCACGAGTCGAGTCAGGGTCTCGCGATCCGCGGGTTCCGATTCGGGGTCGCCGATCTGCTCGACGGCGCTACGGATCGACGCAAGCGGGTTCTTGATCTCGTGGGCCAGGGAGGCTGAGAGCTCGGCGACGACGCCGAGCCTGTTGGCCCGGATGTTCAACTCCTCGAGCTGCCTGGAGAGCCGCAGATCCTGCAGCACGACCGTCGCGAGCGTGGGCTCCCCTTCCCGCTCGAGAACCGCGGTCGTGACCGAGAGGGCAGCGCGCCGGGCTCGTCGCTCACGAGCTCGATCTCGCGGCCGCGAATCGGTTGGTCGCAATCGAGCGTTTCGGTGAGGATCTCCGCGATGCCGGGCGTGCGAGCTTCCAGGTGTTCGACGATGGGCTGCCCCGCCCACTCGTCGACGTCGATTTCCAGGATCCGGGCGGCCGCCGGGTTTAGATAGACCGCTCGCCCCTCCTCGTCTACGGTGATGACCGCCGCGTCGATCGTCCGAAGGATATCCGACGTCCCCACGCGAAGCCGGTCGAGCTCTCCCTCCACGCTGGAGAGCCGGCTGCCCATCTGGCGTAGCCGGCCGCCCACGACTCCGGACACGACGGCGACGGCGGCGAAGATCGCCGTCTGGAGGAAGACACCCGGCCCCATCTGCGACGGGTGGACGATAGCGATCACCGTCAGATAGCTGACGGCACACCCCGCCGCGATGAGGGCGCCCGTGCCGAGCGGCGTGATGACAGCGTAGCCCGACACCAGCGCGATATAGAGGAGCGGCGGGAAGACACTCTGGCTCCCCCCCGTCAGGAGCACGGCACCGGTGACGAGGAGCACGTCGAAGCCGGCCTGGGCCTGCAGAAAGCGCGTGCCCGGCGTCCCGGAACGCTGGTGGCTGTACCAGTAGCCCCATGCGGTGACGAGCGCGGCAGACAGAAGCACCGCGACTGCCAGGGCCTGGACACTGACGACCGTGAACCCCACCGGTCGATAGAGCCAGTCTTCGCCGATGAGGAGGGCTGCGCCGTAGACCGAAAGCGCCACCACCATCCGGCCCGCGTATACATAGTAGAGAACCCGGCGCACGTCGTAGCGGTCCGCCGCGCGATCGTCCCCGCTCATCGGGTGTCCTCCGGCAACCAGTCGGGCGCCTCGTCGAAGACGGTGACCGAGGCGATCCGTCCCTCTCGGAGCGTGGCGGTGAGGGACGCCTTCGTCAGCTCGCCGACGACCTCGCACCGCAGCAACCGTCCCTCGGCCTCGGGAGGACTGTCGACAGGACCCCCGAGGCGGATGCGCAGGCCCTCAGCGACGGAAGGGAGATCGTGGACCAACCCGGACAGCTCGCAGGTCCACGAACGCAGCGTCGGATCGGCGTCCGCGGTCCGGGGGGAGAGCCTCAGCCGAATGCGGGTGTTTCCTTCGGAATAGACCAGCCAGGTATCCCGACCGATCGTCCCTTCGGACTCCGGGTCTCCCAACCGCGCACGCACGTCGTCACCCCCCATACCCAGCATCTGCCCGAGATCGGGCCCGTCCGCTTGCCGCTCGGTCACGCCGGTGAGTTAGCGCGGTACGCCGTGTCTGGCAAACCGATGGACCGGGAGAGGAAGGAACGATCGCGGGGGCGCCCGAAGAACCCACGGACCCAACCGTACATCTGTTTGGTTCGCCCCGGATCTGAATCGCGGATCCGGGCGACCCCACACGACCGTCCGTCGTTGCTGCGCAAGTGGTGGCCCTTCGGGCCCACCGCACACAACCTGTCCCGAATCAACGACTTGCTCGGTCGGCCGAAGAGAGGTGTGGGGCGGCGACCACGGGCATCCATCGCAGCCTGCCAGTGATCTCTTGAAAACGCCTGAGGCGATCGGCTCGCGGGGCCAATGACGGCTGACTCCCCAGACAGGGGCCGTCGTGAGGCGGGAAAGCAGATGAAGAAACGGCGGGACCGCCTGAGCGACCCCGCCGTTTTACGGCCTCGGTTCCGCCCCATTGTGTTTTTATTGAATGGCGTTTACCAGGCCGAAGATGGGCAGGTACATGGCGACGATCATTCCGCCGACGATCGTACCGAGGACCACGATCAACGCGGGCTCGAGCACCTTGAGCAGGTTTTCGACCGCCACGTCGACCTCGTCGTCGTAGAAGTCGGCGATCTTCGAGAGCATTCCGTCGAGGTCACCGGTCTCCTCACCCACGTGGATCATCTGAGTGACCATGGGCGGGAACACTTCACTTTCCTTGAGCGGCTCCGCGATCGACTTACCACCAGCGATTGCCGTTCGGCTCTGCATGACGGCGTCGTGGATGACGCGGTTTCCGGCCGTCCGCGCCGTGATCTCGAGTCCATCGAGAATCGTCACACCGGAGGACAGCATGGTGCCGAGCGTACGGGTGAACCGCGAGATTGCGGCCTTGCGCACCAGGGATCCGAGGATCGGCATTCGCAGCAACATTCGGTCGAATTGCAGCCGACCGTTGCGCGTACTGATCCAACGCTTGAAGCCGAAGCCCGCGACCACCATCCCGAGCAGGATCATCCACCAGTAGGACTCGAGTGCGTTTGAGAGCCCGATGACGATCCGCGTCGGCAGTGGCAACGTCTGGCCGAAGCTGGCGAAGACGGTTTCGAAGACCGGGATGACGAACAGCAGCAGAATCGCAATCGCGAGGACGGCAACGCTCAGCACGACGCCCGGATAGATCATGGCCCCCTTCACCTTGCGCTGGAGCTGCTCAGACTTCTCCAGGAAGGTGGCGAGACGCATGAGGATCGTATCGAGCAGCCCACCCGACTCTCCCGCCGAGACCATGTTGGTGTAGAGCGAGGAGAATACCTTCGGGTGCTGCTTCAGCGCGTCCGCGAGGGTGTTCCCCGCCTCGACGTCGTACACCACGTCGCCGACCGCTTTCTTCAGCATCGCGTTCTCGGTCTGACGCGCGAGGATGTCCAGAGCCTGAACGAGCGGCAGACCCGCGTTGATCATGGTTGAGAACTGACGCGTGAAGATGACGAGGTCACGGGCTTTCACCCGTTTCCGCTGACCGAGCGAGATGTCCTTCGGCTTCTCACGAACCGAGACCGGGATCAGCTTCTGCTTGCGCAGATAGGCGATCACGTGGTCCTTGGACGGGAGGTCCACCTCCGAGCGGCGAATCTCGCCGCCGACCGAACGTGCGCTGTAGGTCCAAACAGGCATCAGGTGTTCTCCAGGATCAGGATCCTGCTTGTCACGAGAAAAAGAGACCGACCGCCAGCCCCCACATCATCCACCCCGTCGACCGCCGGCGGCCGGTCTACATGTCGTCGGTTTCCCAAGGGAATCCAACCTTTTCGTTTGCAAGCGCGGTGCCCATCCCCGTCCTCGGGGGATGCAGGCGTGTAACTCGTTTATTTACAGCGTTTTACCGTTCCTAGCGGCCGTGCCCGCTACCAACCGGAGAGCCGGTTCGCGTGGCGAAACGCGAGTCGGGCCGGCGGACGAGCATCCGACTATCCGGCGGCCTCGACCGGAGCACCGACCATGCGCTTCAGCTCCGTCTGGTCCCCGCTGACCCGCAGGCACTCCTCCAGCGTGACCTGTCGCTGGACGTAGAGCTGATAGAGCGCGTCGTTCAGGGTCTGCATGCCGAACTTCTTACCGGCCTGCATCGCCGAGTAGATCTGATGGACCTTTTCCTCACGGATCAGCGCTCGAATCGCGGGTGTCGCGACGAGCACCTCGCACGCGACGACCCGGCCCCGGCCACTTGCCCTGGGCAGGAGGGTCTGCGTGACCACGCCCTCCAGTACGAACGCGAGCTGAGCCCGCACCTGCTCCTGCTGGTGAGCGGGGAACACGTCGATCACGCGGTTGATCGACTCTGCGGCCGAGTTCGTGTGTAGCGTCGCCAGCGCGAGGTGGCCGGTCTCGGCGATGGTCAATGCGGCCTGGATCGTCTCCAGGTCGCGCATCTCACCGACCAGGATCACGTCCGGGTCCTGACGAAGGACGTACTTGAGCGCGGTCGGGAAGCTCCGCGTATCGCTTCCGACTTCGCGCTGGTTGACGACGCACTTCTTGTGAAAATGCACGAACTCGATCGGGTCCTCGATCGTCATGATATGCGCCGCGCGCTCGGTGTTGATCTTGTCGACCATCGAAGCGAGCGTAGTCGACTTACCGGAACCGGTCGGCCCGGTGAGCAACACCAGTCCTCTCGGCTTTTCGGCCAGCTTCGAGATGATCGGCGGGACGCCGAGGTCGGTGAAGCTCTTGATCTCGAAGGGGATCATTCTGATCGCGCAGCCGATGCTTCCCCGCTGCTTGAACATGTTCGCTCTGAATCGCGACACGTTCTCGATCGAGAAGCTGAAGTCGAGCTCGTCTTCCTGCTCGAAGCGCTTCTTCTGCTGCTCCGTGAGGACGGAATAGGCGAGCGCCATCGTGTCCTTGGGCTTGAGGACCGTGTCGATCGCCGCGTCGATCAACTGGCCGTCGATCCGAAGCTTCGGACGCTCCCCGACCGTCAGGTGAAGGTCGGAGGCCGAGCGCTTCATCATTTCATCCAGCAGAGCGCGCAGCGAAACCTGAGTGTTCGTCGTCTGTTCCATCGTTGGGTTCTTCCGCTCCCCTAGGCCGCGGTTTCCTTGAGCACTTCGTCAAGCGTCGTGATTCCGCGCTTCACCTTCAGCATCCCGTCCTGCCGCAGCGTGATCATGCCTTCATCGACCGCCTGCTCCTTCAATTCGTCTGACGAGGCACCCCTGAGCACCATCCGACGCAGCTCGTGGGTCATGGGCAGGACTTCGTAGAGCCCCTGCCGGCCGGCGTATCCCGAGCCGCCGCAGGAGTCGCAACCTTCGCCCCGATACAGGGTGTACTCCGGCAGCTCCGGGTCGGAGATGCCCGCGGCCCGGATCATCTCGGGGAGGTAGTTCGCTTCCACCTTGCAGTTCGGACAGATGCGTCGAACGAGTCGCTGGGCCGTAATGACGGTGACCGCGGCCGCGACGTTGAACGCCTCGACCCCCATGTCGATCATTCGAGTAATCGTCGCAGCGGCGTCGTTCGTGTGGAGGGTCGAGAGCACGAGGTGACCCGTGAGCGACGCCTTCACGGCGATGCCGCCCGTCTCGAGGTCCCGGATCTCACCGACCATGATGATGTTCGGATCCTGACGCAGGAACGCCCTCAGGGCCGACGCGAACGTCAGCCCGATGTCGGGCCGCACCTGGACCTGGTTGATCCCACGCAGGTTGTACTCGACCGGATCCTCCGCGGTCATGATGTTGACCTCGTCGGTGTTGATCCGGCTCATCGCGCTGTACAGGGTCGTCGTCTTACCGGATCCGGTCGGGCCGGTCACGAGGACCATGCCGTAGGGGTTGGCGATCGCGTCGAGGAACGCACGCTCCGCGCGCTCCTCCATGCCGAACGCCTCCAGATCGAGCGCGAGGTTCCCGCGATCGAGGATACGGAGAACGATCTTCTCGCCGAACAGCGTGGGGAGCGTCGAAACACGGAAGTCGATGACGCGCTGGCCGATCTTCATCTTGATACGGCCGTCCTGCGGGACCCGTCTCTCCGCGATGTTCAGATCGGCGATGATCTTCAAGCGCGACGTCAGGGCCGCCGTCATCCGCATGGGCGGCTGCATGATCTCCTGCAGGGCACCATCGACTCGATAGCGGACGCGAAGCTCGCGCTCGTAGGGTTCGACGTGGATATCCGAGGCGCCGCGTCGAACCGCATCGCTCAGGATCCCGTTGATCAGCTTGACGACGGGGGCTTCGTCGACCTGCGCCCGCAATGCTGCGTCGGAGTAGTCTTGCTCGGACTCGTCCTCGAGTAGCTCGATGTCTTCCGCTTCGAGCTCGGAGAGGAGTTCGCCCAGCTGCCCCGTGGCGGACTCGTATGCCTTGTCCAGGTACTGCCGCAAGGTGTATTCGCCGGCCACGACGGGCTCGATGTCAAACCTCGTGATGAACTTCAGGTCATCGACGATGTTGAGATCGGTCGGCTCCGCCATCGCGACCGTAAGTGTCCGTCCGAGACGGCGAAGGGGCAAAACGAGGTGCTTGGTTGCAAAATCCGCCGGAACGAGCGTGAGGATCTTGGGATCGACCTTGACCTGTCTCAGATCGATCGCCGGGACCCGGTGTTCCTGCCCGGCGATGCGAGTCAGATCGTTCTCGGCAATCAGATCCAGATGCACCAGGCAATACCCGAGGCGCATGCCAGATTCGCGCTGCTCCACGCGGGCCTTCTCCAGATCGGCCGGTGCGATCAGCCCATCTGACAGCAGCCGCTGGACGACCCGGCGTTCCCCGGTCGTCAGCTCGTCTGCGTCGAAGGTGACGTGTTGTTCCTGTACCGTGTCGGTTTCCGGGGTCATCGTCTCCCCTGGGTGCCCCATCCCGGCGCTCGTACATCGCGCAAATCGCTTGAGTTAGGAGCTTCCGAGGTCAAGAAGCATGCCTTCCCTCGCCAGCTCGCTCGCCAATCACCGCGTGCAGACCAGAGACGCGAGGCGTGAGGTTAGGGACGGGCCGATGCCGCTGACCGCTTCCAGATCCATCGCCGATCGAAACGGATCGTGCCTGGAACGGTGCTCGAGGATCCGTCCGGCCAGGGCGGGGCCGACGCCCGGGAGAGTCTCGAGGACATTCGCCGGGGCCGTGTTCACGTCGACCAGATCGGCTCCGCACGATCCCCCGGCCGGCCGTTCGCCCGGAAGGGCGGGCGCCTTCAAAGCCGCGACCCCGGGTACCCGAACGCGATCCCGCAGGCGCGCCAGGGTGGTCGGGCCGATACCCGGGACGCGTTCCAGATCCTCCACGGTCCGAAACGGCCGGGCTGCTCGCTCGCGCTCGATCTCCCGGGCCAGGTTGGGGCCGACTCCCGGAAGCCTCCGAAGCTCCTCGGGGGGAGCAGTCGCGAGGTCGATCGTCTCGCCGGGCTCCAAGGGCGTCTGCGCCCGGGCCTCACGGGCGAGAGCGGTCGCCACCTCGTCACGCGGCGAGCCGCCGGCTCCGAGCGGGTCGACACTTTTCCACTGGACATCGGTCGACGAAGGCGCCCAGGCGGCGCGCGACAGCGCTGCGAGTCCGACGAGAAAAACCGCCGCGGAGAGGGCGCGGCGCTCAGAGCGATTCAGGTCCAGCACGGACACACCTCCCCGAGACGGTTCGTCCCAGTGTGCCCGGCGAGGTCAACCGGTCTTCAACGGACGGAGGGCGTCGCCCTTCAGAAGATGAAGGTGATCTCGGCCCACCCGTCGACAGGCTGTCCGTTCCGCGAGGCCGGCCGATACTCCATCCGCCTGACCCGCTCTTCGATCTCGCGGTTGAACCCGCGATCGGGAGTCGGCGGATCCAGCACGACCTCGCCGGTCGGGCGGCCCGATGCGTCGACGTGGATCCGCACGGTGACCTCCATGCCCCTCACGGAGTTGGGCGGGTCCCAGTGGGGGAGGATCGAACGAGGCATCGGAGAGACGTAGTCCTCCTCGCCGGAGCCGTCCCCCCCGTCGCCCTCACCCGACCCCCCTCCGATGCCCGGGAGGTTCCCGATGGGACCCGCAGGCGCGAGGTCCGGCCCGGGAAGCGACACCTCGACATCGCGGATCTCGACGTCGGGCGTCTCGATGGCCAGCACCGGACGGGCCGGCGGAGGGATCTCGCGGACGGCCGGAAGGCTGGCATGCATGGCCTGGAGTGCACCGCCTCCCCCGACCGGTGTGGCCGCTCTCGCGCCCTCCACCTGCTCGATCGGAAACGGGATCTGGCCCCGCCACAGGACAAAGATCAAAACGTGCACGACGAGCGACGCCGCGAGACCGGCCCACCAGGCAGCGCGGGCCTCTCGGGCGTGTCGCACCGACGGCACCGCTCGCGCGGACCGTCTGGAGTCGTCGCTCTTCTCCATCGTCCTCTCGGTCTCCACGCCATCCAAAGCGCGGTGCCCGCTTCCCCTCCCCATCAGTGGTTCCTACGAAACGTGTACCCTGCGAGTTCCCTCGACTGGCCGGTCGCTCGCGGTGCTTGCCCAGCCTCCACCGGCCCCGCTTGCCCAGCCTTCACCGGCCCCGGCAGATTACGCGCCCGTTCATTCCAGCCCTGTTCCCGTGGAGCACGCCGTCTCGCGATGAGAGCCATCGTAAAGCAGGAGGCCGCGCCCGGCCTAGCCGTCGCCGACGTCGCCCAACCCGCCATCCGGTCGGACCAGGTCCTCATTCGAGTGCGAAAGGCCGGCATCTGCGGCACCGACTTGCACATCTACGACTGGGACGATTGGTCACAGAGCCGGATCCGTCCTCCCCTCGTCCTCGGGCACGAGTTCATGGGCGAGGTGGTCAAGGTCGGCACCCTCGTGGACAACGTGAAGATCGGACAGCGGGTCTCCGCCGAGGGCCACATGGTGTGCGGCCACTGTGAGCTCTGTCGAACGGGGAAATCGCATGTCTGTCGCGAAACGAGCATCATCGGGGTGGATCGGGATGGCGCCTTCGCGGAGTTCGTCTCGATCCCGGCCTCGAACATCATCCCGATCCCGCCCTCCATCTCTGACGACCATGCCGCGCTCTTCGATCCGTTGGGAAACGCGTTTCACACGGTGCTCCACACGGAGGTCGCCGGGCGCATCGTCGCCGTGATCGGGTGCGGACCCATCGGCCTGTTCGCGGTGGGTATCGCGAGAGCCGCCGGCGCTTCGACCGTGATCGCCGTCGAGCCGACACCCAACCGACGGGCGCTCGCCGAGCGCATGGGCGCTCACGCGTGTCTCGATCCGACTTCAAGCGACGTGGAAGCCGAGATCGCCGAGCTCTCGCGAGGCTACGGGGCCGATGTCGTTTGTGAGATGAGCGGGCACCCCTCCGGAATCGCGACGGCCTTCCGGGTCTGTCGAAACGGCGGACACGTGCAGCTCCTCGGCCTTCCCAAGGGGCCGGTCGAGGTGAACCTCGCGCGGGACGTGATATTCAAGGGGCTGCATGTGTACGGCGTGGTCGGGCGTTTGATGTACGACACATGGATCGAGATGCGGAACTTCCTGGCGGCGGGCCTGCTGGACATCGAGCCGGTCATCACGCACCGGCTCCCTCTCGAGCGGTTCGAGGACGGCATCGCAGCGATGAAGGCCGGAGAGGCGGCAAAGGTCGTCCTCTCGATCGACTGATCGCGACGGTGCGTCTTCGTCCTCCCACGCTCGCCGCCGCGGTTGTGGCGGCCTGGGTCTGCTCGGCTTGCTGGCGAACCGGCGAGCCGACGCCGGGCCCTGGAGTGGTCGCCTGGGCGGCTTTCCCGGAGAGCGTCCAGGTCGGCTCGACGTTTCTGTTCGAGTTCGCGGGACCGATCTCGCCCACGGCCTGCGGACGGCTCGATACCGCGACGATCGAAACGGGACTGGACGACATTACGGTCGGGGCACGCCGCAGCACCTTCGAGGCCGTGTGCGCGAACCAGAGGATAAGCTTCTACGAGGCGCGACCCGTGATCATCGATCGACCCGGCACCTACACCGTCCGCTCGGATGACGGGCGAGAATTCGGGACCATGGTGGCGACCGACTCCGGACCGTTCTCGGCGATCTACGTCCGGGGAGACGGGACGCTGCGAGAGATCGCCGGTTGCATCCTCTTCGGCCCGGGCTGGGTCGGAAACCAGCGCCTTTTCTCCCTTTCCGGGACGCCCCCCGACGTGCGTGCGGTCGCCGGGTCGGACAGGATCGTCCACGTTCGAGGGGTCCTGCGCGGATTCGCCTCCTGCGGAAGCTGGGGGTCTCGCCCTAGGATTCGACTCGATACGGCCTGGGTGACCGACCGGGACGCGTCCGACTGGTACGGTTCCCCCGATTCACCGCGCTGAGAACGAAAGAACGACATGACCCTGTACGACGAGAGTGACGTCGCGACCCTGAGCGTGAACCGCGGCCTCGAGACACGCCTTCGCGCCGAGCTCGAGGAGATGCGTGAGGGTGGCGTCTTCAAGGAGCTCCTCTACCTCATGGGACGCCAGTCCGCCGTTGTCGACATCGAGGGATACGGCCAGACGATCAACCTCTGTTCGAACAACTACCTCGGCCTCGCGGACAATCCGGACGTTATGAAAGCCATCAAGGACGGCACCGACCGCTACGGCGCCGGCACCGCCTCCGTGAGGTTCATCTGTGGCACGTTCGACATCCACCGCGAGCTCGAGTCCCGGATCGCCGACTTTCTCGAGCTTCCGGCCTCCCTCACGTACACGTCGGCCTGGAACGCGGCCGAGGGGCTCTTCGCCCCCCTCCTCGGGCCGGAGGACGTGATCATCTCGGACCGGCTGAATCACGCGTGCATCATCGACGGCATGCGGCTCTCCAGGTCGCAGCGGAAGATCTATGAGCACATGGACATGGACTCGCTGAAGGAGGCGCTCGAAGCCTCGCGCGACGCGCGCCACCGTCTCGTGATCACCGACGGCGTGTTTTCGATGGAGGGCGAGATCGCCCCGCTCCCCGAGATTCGCGAGCTGTGCGACCGTCATGACGCGATCATGGCGATCGACGACTCGCACGCGACGGGCGTGCTCGGGGACACGGGACGCGGAACACCCGAGCATTTCGGCATGCACGGCGAGATCGACATCATCACGTCTACGCTCGGGAAGGCGCTTGGCGGGATGGCGGGGGGGTTCACCGCGAGCTCGCGGGCCGTGATCGACTACCTGATCCAGAACTCCCGGACACAGCTCTTCACGAATGCCGTACCCGCGCACTCGGCCTGCGGCGCGCTCGCCGCGATCGATCACCTCGAAACGCACCCCGAGCTGATCGCCAGGCTGCGCGAGAACACCGAGCACTTCCGCGACAACCTCATCGAGATGGGTTACAAGCCCATTCCCGGTGGGACTCCGATCGTGCCCGTTATCATCGGAGAGACCGCGGACGCGATCAATCTCAGCAAGCAGCTGCTCGACGAAGGGGTGTTCGTGATCGGGTTCGGCTATCCGGTCGTCCCCCGGGGCGAGGCCAGAATCCGCTGCCAGATATCGGCCGGCCACGACCGTGAGCATCTCGACACGGCGCTCGCGGCTCTGCGCTCGGTCGGCTCGCGGCTCGGGATAATCTGACGAACCAACGACCCGGGGGGGTTCAACTCGGAACCGGGTCTGGAGGACACAACAGGTGACCGACAATAAGCTGCGTGACGCCGTCCCGATGCCGGGCGGCATGGTGATCGCACCCTCGGTCCTCGCGGCGGACTACGCGAGGCTCGGGGCGGAGGTCCGGGAGGCGGAGGATGCGGGCGCCGAGTGGTTCCAGGTCGACGTGATGGACGGTCACTACGTGCCGAACATCAGCATCGGACTGCCCGTACTGGAGTCGCTGCGAGAGGTCACCGACACATTCCTCGACGTCCATCTGATGATCTCGAACCCCGAGGCGTTCATCGACCCGTTCGCGCAGGCGGGGGCCGATCTGATCACGATTCACGTTGAGGCATCCACGCACCTTCACGGGGATCTGCACCGGATCCGTGAGGTGGGGTGCTACGCCGGGGTCGCCCTGAACCCCGCAACGCCCGCGGAGGCGATATCCGAAGTCCTCGGCTACGTCGACCTGATCCTCGTGATGACGGTGAACCCGGGGTTCGGCGGTCAGAAGTTCATTGCCGAGGCCATTCCGAAGGTGGAGACGATCAGGCGAATGGTCGCCGACCGGGGGCTGCCCGACATTCCCGTCCAGGTCGATGGCGGCATCGGGCCGAAGACCGCCCCGATCGCCGCGGCCGCGGGGGCCTCCGTGTTCGTGGCCGGTTCGTCGGTGTTTCGGTGGGAGCCGGGAATCCGCGCGAACTTCGAGACCCTTCAGGCGTCGGTCGCGCGCCCGGCTTGATCCGATCGAATTCGACGCTCCGGAGTAGGACGCTCATGCCGACCATCCAGATCCGGCTTCCCGCCGCCCTCAGCGATCGCGCCGCTGGAGCCTCCACGGTCTCCGTAGAGGCGACATCGGTGTCCACGGCGCTTTCCCGGCTAGCGGCCCGCCACCCGGATCTGGAACGGCTGGTGTTCGATCCCTCCGGCGAGTTGCGCCCGCACGTTCACCTGTTCCTCGGGGCCCGGCAGGTGCGCGCGGAGGGCGAGGACGCTCTGACAGACGGCGACGAGCTGCGAATCGTCCCGTCGATTGCCGGCGGCTGATCACCGTGACGGTTGCAGGCGCGGGCGGGTCCGGGCAAGCCGAGCCAGGGGGCGCTGCCGCTGCCGCGCGCGAGCGCCCTCTCTCCCCGGATGAGATTCAGCGCTACGGTCGACACCTCAGCATTCCGGAGGTGGGACCGGAGGGTCAGAGCCGGCTAGCCGGCTCGAGCGTGCTCCTCGTCGGTGCGGGGGGACTCGGCTCACCGGCGGCTATGTATCTGGCCGCTGCCGGGGTCGGGCGCATCGGCCTCGTCGACCACGACACCGTCGAGCTCTCCAATCTCCAGCGACAGATCCTGCACGACACCGCGTCCGTGGGCGGGTCCAAGCTCGAATCGGCGAGAGCCCGACTCTCGGCCGTGAACCCGCACGTCGACGTGGTGACGTTCGAGACGCGGCTCGACTCCGGAAACGCTCTTGAGATCCTCGAAGGGTGGGAAATTGTCGTCGACGGTTCCGACAACTTCCCCACTCGCTACCTCGTGAACGATGCCTGCGTCCTACTCGGGATCCCGTTCGCATACGGAGCCATCCTCCGGTTCGAGGGGCAGGCGTCCCTGTTCGCCGTCCCCGGGGGGCCCTGCTACCGCTGTCTGTTCAGGGAACCGCCTCCTCCCGGCCTCGTCCCCAGTTGCGCCGAGGCGGGCGTGCTCGGCGTGCTCCCAGGGATCGTCGGGACGATCCAGGCCGCGGAAGCCATCAAGTGGCTGCTCGGAGTCGGCGAATCCCTCTCAGGCCGCCTTCTGTTGGTCGACGCCTTGCGGATGGATTTTCGCACCCTGAACATCTCGCGGGATCCGGAATGCCCCGTGTGCGGGGACAACCCGACCGTGACCGCGCTCATCGACTACGAGCAGTTTTGCGGCCACCAGCCGGCCGAGGCCGGCGCAGACGAATCGGAGGAGGTCGTGGGCCCCGAAATCGACGTCGCGGAGCTCAAGCGCCGGATCGAGAGCGACGAGAGCTTCCAGCTGATCGACGTGCGAGAAGACTACGAGTGGCAGATCTGCAATCTGGAACCGCAGGGAGCGCGCCTGGTGCCTCTACAGACCCTGCCCGAAACGCTCGATGAGCTCGATCGAGACCGACCGATCATCATCCACTGCCGCTCCGGCCCCCGTGGCGTCAACGCGGTCGCCTATCTTCGCTCGCTGGGGTACGAAGACGCAGTGAACCTCACGGGCGGCATCCTGGCCTGGGCCGAGGCGTACGATCCGGACATGCCGGTCTATTGACCCGGATCGTCTCGCTTCTCGCCTCGGGCACGGAGATCGTCGACGAGCTCGGCCTTGGCGACCGACTGGTCGCGATTTCCCACGAATGCGACTACCCCCACGCTCTCCTCGACCTACCGCGCGTCAGCCGACCACGGTTCGACCCCGAGGGTCTCACCAGCGGCGAAATCGACCGGGCGGTGCGGACGGCCATGCTCGAGCACGGGAGCGTCTACGCGATCGACGGCGACCTCCTCGAACGACTCGATCCCGATGTCATCCTGACACAGGCCGTTTGTGAAGTCTGCGCGGTGCCCACCGGCGGGGTGGAACGAACGCTGGAGGAGCGTGGCCTCACGGCGGACATCGTCTCGCTCGACGCTCACACGATCGACGACATCCTGTCTTCGATCGTTCAGGTCGGCGAGGCGACGGCAGCACGCGAGTCTGCTCGCAGGTCGGTCGCGAGTCTGCGGTCGCGGCTCGAAGCGGTCAAAACTTCGGTCGCCGGTGCGACACGGCCGCGCGTCCTCGCGATCGAGTGGCTGGATCCCCCGTTCACTCCCGGTCACTGGGTCCCCGAGATGATCGAGCGCGCGGGCGGGCTGAACCTGATGGGGGACGCGGGCCAACCCTCCGCGCAGGTGGAGTGGGAGGACCTGGTGGGACTCGACGCCGACGCCCTCGTGATCATGCCTTGCGGATACGGCGTCGACGCCGCCCGGGCAGACGCGGACGCCCATGCGCCTCGCCTCGCGGAACTGGCGCCGCGAGCGATCGCCGACCGTCGAGCGTGGGTCGTCGACGCGTCGGCCTACTTCAACCGCTCGGGTCCGAGGTTCGTGACCGGCGTCGAGATCCTCGCGGGACTCCTGCACCCGGGTCGACTCTCGCCACCGGGGCCGGACAAAGCCCGGGAGTGGCCGGACCGAAGGGAAGCCCGTTAGGCGTCGAAGATCACCTGACGGACCTCTGTCACCGCGTCGATCGAGCAAATCTCGTCGAGAACCGCCCCCGGGACCGCGCCATCGATCGTAACGACGCCGAGCGCCGATCCTCCCACCGCGGTCCGGGCCTGGTGATACTGGCCGATGTTCACGCCGGCGGCTCCGAGCAAAGTGCCCACCTCCCCGATCACGCCGGGGATGTCCCGGTTCTGGACCAGCAGGAGCGTCCCCGTCGGCTCGGTGTTCACGTGGAAGTCATCGATCCGGACGATCCGGGTATGCTCGCCCTCTCCAAGCAGGGCTCCGGAGACGATCAGCTCATCCTCCCCCGCGCCGTGCGTCGCGCGCAGCAGCACGTGGTTGGTGTAGTCCCTCACGACACCGGTTCTGACGCGCGCGACCTCGATTCCTCGCTCGCCGGCGATCGAAAGGGCGTTCACCACGTTCAGCGGCGGCTCGACCTGTCGCGTGAGGAAGCCCTCGAGCGCGGCGGCCGCCAGGGGTCTGAGCACTCCGGGGATCGTCCCCGCATACTCCACCTCGATCCGCTGGCAGCGACCGTCGTCGAGCTGCCCGAGCAGGATTCCCAGTCGACGTCCGAGCTCCATCACCGGCGCGATCCGGCCGCGTTCGCCCTCCTCGAACGGGGCGTTGAGTGCCGTCTGGTAGTTGGCTGAGAGCAAGGCGTCGCGGACCGCCACCGCGATCTGTCGTGAGACCTCCGCCTGAGCCTCGCTGGTCGACGCACCGATGTGCGGCGTGAACACGAGATTCGGGGCCTCCCGAAGAGGCGAGTCCGCCGGCAGCGGCTCGCGCTCGAACACGTCCAGCCCCGCTCCCCTGAGCTTCCCGGACACGAGGGCGGCAGCCAGGGCCGCTTCGTCGACCAGACCGCCGCGGGCAGCGTTGATGAGGATCGCTCCATCCCGCATTCGCGAGATCTCGTCGGCCCCGATCAGCCCGCGATTCTCGCCGGTCAGCGGCACGTGGAGGGTGACGATGTCGGCGCTCTCGAGCAGCTTCTTGAACGTCACCAGCGACAACCCGAGCTCGTTCGCCCGGTCCGCCGGCACGTACGGATCGTACGCTACGACGTGCATCCCGAACGCCCTCGCGCGCCGAATCACTTCGGCCCCGATCCTCCCGGCACCAACGACGCCGATCGTCTTGCCCAGCAGCTGTGTGCCCGCCATCGCCTTCCGCTTCCACTCGCCGGCGCGGATGCTGGCATCCGCCGCCGTCACGTGCCGGGCCGCGGCGAGAAGCAGAGCGAAGGCCAGTTCGGCCGTGGAGAACGTGTTTGCGGCCGGCGCATTCAGCACGGCGATCCCGCGCCGGGTTGCGGCCTCCATATCGATGTTGTCGACACCGACGCCCGCGCGACCGATGACCTCGAGCGAATCGGAGCGCTCCATGAGCTCCGCGTCGACCTTGGTCCGGCTTCGAACGATGAGCCCCGAGGCGCCGGCGAGCGCTCCGCTCAGCGTCTCACGGTCATCCTCGGTGTGGTCCTCGACTTCGAGACCGGTGGCGGCACTCAGGACCTCGATGCCTTCGGGTCGAAGCGGGTCGGCGATGATCAGCCGTTTCCCGCCCGGCGCAGCGGTTCCTCTGCTCACAGTTCTCCGTCCAGCGCTTGCAGCAGTTCTTCGAGCTCCGCGAGCGTGTGTTCGCCCATGTGCCCGATACGGAACGACGTCTCTTTCAGCTTCCCGTATCCGGTCGCGATCGTGAATCCGTGCCGAGCGGCTGCCCCCATTACCTCGGGACCGGTCCGACCCTCCGGAACCATGATGGAGGTCACGCAGGGTGACCGGTAGCCCTCTGGCGCGAGCACGCGATAGTCCTCGCCCGTCCGCCCGGCCAACTCGTCGACCCAGCGGTAGGTGCGCTCGGCCATCGCCGCGTGCCTCGCCCACCGGGCCTCGAGCCCCTCCGCGAGCAGGCTGCGCAACTGGTGGTCCAGTGCGAAGAGGAGAGACACGGCCGGAGTGTTGGGGGTCTGCCGGCGTTCGGTGAGGTTCTTCTCGAACTTCAACAGGTCGAAATAGAACCCACGATTCTCGACCTCGCGCGCACGATCCATGGCGCGCTCGGAAGCCGCCGCGAAGGCCAGCCCCGGAGGAATGGCGAGCGCCTTCTGCGAGCCCGTCAGGACGAAGTCGAGGGCCCACTCGTCGGTGAGCACGGGCGCGCCGGCGAGCGACGATACGGTATCGACGGCGATCAGGACATCGTCGAACTCGTGCGCGACCGCGGCGAGATCCGCGAGGGGATTCAGGACCCCGGTCGAGCTCTCGGAGTGGACCACCGTCACCAGATCGTAGGTCCCCGCGGCCGACGCGAGCGCCTCACGGAGGGCTTCCGGCCGGTTCGGTTGGCCCCACTCGGCCTGCAACACGTCGGCGCCGCGGCCGGTGGCCTGCGCGATGTCGTAGAACCGGTGGCTGAACGCTCCGCACGAGAGACACAGAACGCGCTTCCGCGTGAGGTTGGTGATCGCCGCCTCCATCATGCCGGTGGCGGAGGACGTCGACACGAGCACCGGGCGCTCGGTGACGAACAACTTCGAGAGCCGGCCCTGCATCTCTCCCATGAGCTCGCTGACCTCGGAGCTCCGGTGGCCCATCACGGGCCTGACCATGGCCCGCAGCACGTCGTGCGGGACCTCCGTAGGACCGGGCAGGAAGTACTTCCCGAACGGTGTGAGATCGGACATCGCTTCGTCTATTCGCTTTCTGCGGGGACTCGCGCCATGACCGCGCATCGGACCGCGTCCGAGAGCACGGATGCAAGGCGCGGATGGTATCTCTACGAGGCCGGCGAGGCCACCGTAAAACGGCGTTCGAGGTTGACGGTTCGCACCACCGGGATGATCTTCCGCCCCGATTCGTATTTGGCCGGGTTTTCTGGAGCGACATGCGCTACATCACGATCACCGAAGTCTCCCCCGAAGACGTCCTCGATCGGGCGAAGAAGTTCTTCGACGAGCACTCGACGCTCGCGATCCACGAAGAGGATGCGAGCTCGATCACGTTCGCTGGCGAGATCGGACTCGCGAGGTTCTCCGTCGATCGTCACGGCGGTCACACCAACGTCCATGTCGAGACGGATCGCGTCGTCGGACTGGACGTGACCGACCTGTCGAAGCGCTTCCTCTACACACTTCGGAACCACTGATCGGGCCGGGAGACGAGATGACCGCCACGGAAAAGATCACCGTGCGCATGATCATGCCGGATCGCTGGCTCGAGCACGTCGTCGAGCTGCCGGCGGGCGTTAGCATCTCGGAGGCGAAGGCGGTCGGAATCCGAGAGATGCTCCAGCGAACGCGGGATGATCCGTCGGACTTCTACACGGAATACGAAGAGCGGGAGATCGTGGACGAGTCGCGCTCGCTCGAGCAGGTCGGAGTCCGTCAGAACGGAGTGCTATCCATCCGGGCCTACGACCTGGGGCACCACCCACGCTATCGCGGCTGAGACTCCCGCTTCTGCCCGAAACCGGACTGCTTCTGCTTCGCGAAGTAGAGCCGGGTCTCCCGCCTCACGATTCCCGACAGTAAGAGCAGCCCCAGCAGGTTCGGCGCGGCCATGAGGGCGTTGAGGATATCCGAGACGAGCCACACCACGTCGAGGTCGACGACCGCCGAGAACCCCACGACGAGCACGAACGCCAGCCGATACACGTGGGTGGCGCGGCCGCCGGCGAGATATCCGAGGCTCCGCTCTCCGTAATAGGACCAGCCGATAATCGTGCTGAACGCGAACAACGTGAGCGCGATCGCGACGAACACGCCCCCGATCTCCCCGGGGAGTCCGGTCTCGAAGGCGAGCTGCGTCATGTTCGCGCCGTCCCGCCCCGACTCGAAGGCTCCGGTCGAGAGGATCGCGAGACCCGTGAACGTCGAGACGACGATCGTGTCGATGAACGTCCCGGACATCGAGACCAGAGCCTGATGCACGGGCTCCTTCGTCTGCGCGGCCGCGGCGGCGATTCCGCCGGTGCCGAGGCCCGACTGGTTCGAGAAGATCCCGCGCGCGACCCCGAATCGCATCGCCTGAACGACGGTGAATCCGAGCGCCCCACCTGCGGCCGCACGAGTACCGAACGCGTGGTCGAACACGAGACCGACCGCGGCCGGAACGTTCTCGGCGTTGAGGATCAGCAGCAGACCAGACCCGAGCAGATAGAGGATGATCATCGATGGCACGAACACGCCTGCGAACCGCCCGATGGAACGAATGCCGCCGATGATAACCGCCGCGACGGCCGCCGCGACGAGGATGCCCACCAGCCACTCGGGAACGCCGAACGAGTCGTTCAGAGCCGCCGCCACCGCCTGGGACTGCACCGCGTTTCCGATCCCGAACGACGCCGCGGTCGCGAACGCGGCGAACGAGACGGCGAGGGCCTTCCCGAGTCGACCGCCCCCGAGGCCGTACTCGAGATAGTACATGGGGCCTCCGGCCTTTTCGCCCCGTTGGTCGGTCTCGCGAAACCGAACGCCGAGCACGGCCTCGGCGTATTTCGTCGCCATGCCGAGCAAGCCGGCCACCCACATCCAGAACAAGGCCCCGGGGCCGCCGGCCGACAGGGCGGTCGCGACACCGACGATGTTCCCGATCCCGACGGTCGCCGCGAGCGCGGTCATCAAGGCCTGATAGTGGGAGACGTCGCCCTCTCGCTCCCCGCCCTCTTCCTTCCGGCGCACGAACGCGAGCCACAGGCCTCGGGCGAGCCGCCGGAACTGGAGCCCACGCAGGAGAATGGTGTAGTTCAGTCCCGTGAGGAGGAGCAGCAGGATCAGGGGGACGCCCCACACCGTGCTCTGGATTCCGGTCAGGATCTCGATCACGGGGCTTCGACGCCTCCAGGGTTGTGTTTCGAGGGGGCCCGAGATGGCGGAGCGACGGGCTCTACCCCTGTCGCGGCAGGAGATCCGGGCGGGCGTCAGGTTAGGAGCGCGGCGACCGGGACGTCAACGTTTGACGGCACGCCGTGAGGGGGGTAACCGTCATGCCGCAGGCTGCCGGGGACACCTCGGGGCCGATTTGAATCGACGATACGATGCGGACTCCTAGATGTCGGATGTCACACAGTTCGAGACCATCCAGCGGTTGATCGAGGCCCGTTCACCGGAGGAACGGATTCCCGAGGCCGTCGAGGCACTCGCTCCCGCGATCGAGCGCGGCCATCACATGGCGCTCCTCGCGGCGGAGGGAGCGCGACTGTGCCGGCTCTACTGTGCGGCCGGAATCCGTGATCTCGGTGAGGAGCGGGCCCGTGGGCTCGTGCTCGTCGCGACGCCCGACCGGGCTCGCAGGCTCGCGCGGTCGATCGAGCGCTACGGATCGAAACTGGGCTGGGAGACGGTGCTGTGGAGCGCGGACCGTGCCGCCTCCGGCGTCCCCATCTCGGAGCGTGCGATGGTCATCGCCACGCCGGCCCGGCTTCTCGCCGATATCCGATCCGGCGACGTCTCGGTCGATGCAATCCGCTTGCTAGCCCTCGACGATGTCGCGGCCCTGCAGGACGAATGGGCCGCGGTCGACGCGTTGCTTCAGACCCTCGGTGACGAGGTGCGACGGATCGCGGTCACGCACCGGCGCGATCGCGATTTCGACAAGCTCGTCGAGAGACTCCTGCCGCGAGCTCGACGCTGGCCGCCGGAGCTCATGAACACGGACATCGACGACAAAGCCGGTCGGACGGGGCCACCGCTGCGGCACGCCACGGCGGAGAGTCACGACGCCCGGCTCCGACGGCTTGTTGAGATGTTGCACGGCTGGGCCGGCGACGACTCGATCGAGAGCGTCACGGTATGGTGCGACGGCGAGGGCTCGGCGGATGGCGTGCGAGCCGCCCTGGCGATCGAAGGCTTCGCGACGACCGGAGGGCCGACGGACGAGGGCATCGCCGTTCTTCAGCTCGGCACGGAGACGGTTGGCGGGGGCGGTGCCAATGTGGTGTTCGGCCTGCCGTGGACCGGCGACGAGTTCACCGGGGCGCTCGGGGACGCCCGGCTGAGAGCGGCGATTGTCGCGCCCCGACACGTGCGCCAGCTCGAGATTCTGGCCGAGCGTGCCGGGTGGCCCGCTCGACCGCTTCCGGATTCCACCGCTCATCATTTCGATGAGATCGGCAGCTTCCGCGCACGGATCTCGACCGCGATGGACGAGCGTGATCTCGCGAGCGCGTCGCTTCTCATCGAGCCGCTGATCGAGGAGCACGGCTACGCTCGCGTGAGCGCGGCGCTGGCGAGTCTCCTCCGCGAGACCGAAGTACGACCACGGGTCGAAGGCGCGTCGGAGACCGCCGCCCCGTCGGCGACGCGATCACCGTCGGATCGCCCGAAGGCGCGGGCCCCCGGGGCCGTCGAGGCCCAGCGGGCGACCCGGCCGGCCTGGAGCAAGATCTTCGTGAACGTAGGGCGTCAGGACGGGGCGGCACCCGGCGACTTCGTGGGGGCGATTACGGGCGAGACCGGCGCCGCCGGCGGACAGATCGGAAAGATCGAGATTCGCCAGAAGTTCGCCCTTATCGACATAGACTCGATGATCGTCGAGGATGTCGTCAGAAGTCTGAACGGCAAGCAGATCAAAGGGCGCGATGTGGTCGCGAGGTTGGATCGGGATGAATAGGTGGACCTGGCTCTTCGCCGTCCTGCTCGCGGCGTTCTCGTCCGGGCTCGTCGCGCAGACCCCTGGTCCCGGGCCCGAGCTGAGTGACCTGTCGGACAGTCATGGGTCGACGATGTCCTTCAAGCTCGAGAAGACGATCCTGAAGGTCGATGTGCTCCATCTCACGGTCCGAGTCGATGGCCCGACCGGAATGGCCCTCTCGAAGCTCGTGGCCGAGCGGCCCCGCTACGGGAGGGAGGCGGACGATTCTGTCGCCACGACGGTGCTCGAAGCCGACGAGGCCATCGCGAGGATCGACTTTCTGCGGAGCATCAGGCTCGACCAGTTCCTGGACGGCGTCGACGAGGATCTGGGGAAAGCGGTGGACGCCGGGTGGGTCGATTCGGCGACGTTCGCGGAAGTGACTTCGGGTCTGCGCGATTGGTTCGGCTTCCTGGAGATTCGCGGGATCAAGAAGGGTGACCGGCTGACGTACCACATGCGCGACGGGGAGCTTCGAACCACGTACCGCGGTGTCGGTGAAACCGGGCTGCTCCTTGACCAGACCGATCGGGGCCAGCGGTTCGTCGCGGCGTTCTGGGGCGGGTACTACGCGCCGGGGACGAGCTTCCGGACGGGGCTGGCCAGATCGCTCTGGAACTGACGGGTCGTCGGACGATCCCGCCGGTCCTTTGCGTCTCCCCGGATCCTATCCGCCCTCCGCCGCCGACTGCGACGAGCTCTGGAAGAACGGCGCCCACTTTTCTTCGGGCGAGGCCGGTGTCAGCAGGCTCACGATCAGGAGCAGGCTGACCGAGGCGAGCACCCCGGGGATCACGATGTAATCGGAGGACGAGAAGTCGAAGACGGTGCCTCCGATCGACATGGCGAAGTTCACTCCCAGCGAGGCGAGGATCTTCACTCCGACGATCGTTCCGAGGCCGCCAGCGATGCATGCCACTCCCCCCTGTGGGGTCACTCGCTTCCACAGGAACGCGGCCAGCAAAGCCGGCGTCAGGCTCGCGCCCACCAGCGAGTAGGCATAGAGCGCCATGGCGAGAACGCTGTCGAACTGCGTCAGCACGACGAGACCGAGCGCCCCGAAAACCACCACGAAGGCGCGCTGTACATTGAGCTTCGATCGGTCCGGCGCATCCGGGTTGATGAAACGCTCGTAGATGTCGCGACTGACGTTCGTCGAAGGCACCAGCAGAAACGTGTTGCCTGTCGACAGGACGATCGCGATCGCGGACGAAAGAAGGACCATCCCTCCGAGGACGGGGAGACCGTTGCGGGCGATGTGGAGAACGATCGTCTCTCCTGCGCCCCGCCCGCCGGCGAAGGTCGCGGTCGCGAGCTCGGGGTATACCGCCCGCCCGACGACGCCGAGGAGCGCGATCGCCACCTCGATGATGATGATGCCTCCGAGCATTCCCACTACCGCCTTCTTCGCCGCGGACGAATCCTTGGCGGAGAAGAACTTCTGATACATCCCGCTCTCCCCCAGAATCAGCAGGAAGGTCGGGAGCGCCACTCCGAGCACCCAGAGCACGTTGTGCCCGCCGAGAGCCGAGGTATGGCCAGCCGGAAGCGCATCGGTGATGGCGCCGATGCCGCCGTTCGCGAACACCATGTAGGGCAGTGCGAAGAGCACGCCCAGCGTGATGATGATCCCGTTGAAGATGTCCACCGTGACGATCGAGACCATCCCGGCGAGCGCGGTGAACAGCACGATCGTCGCACAGGTGATGAGCATCCCCATCTCCGCGGAGATCGCGCCGTCCGTGACGATCATCAGGATCCAGCCCCCGCCGCGGAACTGGTACGCCGCAATCGTCACGTAGGCGAGGATGATCGCGATCGTGCCCAGGACGCGGGCGGTCGCGTTGTATCGCTGCTCGAGCAGATCCGGGACCGTGTACTTGGCGATGCTTCGAACCCGGGGGGCGAGATAGAACGCCACGATCAACCCGATCCACGCGCCGGAAGAGAACCAGAGCTCGGCGATCCCGGTGTCGAAGGCCAGACCCGCCCCGCCGAAGAGCGAACCGGACCCGATCCACGTGCACACCAGGGTGCCGACGAGCATCACCACCGGCACCGATCGGCCCGCGACCATGAAGTCCTCGTGGCTCTTCACGGACCGCGAGCGCCAGATCCCCACCCCGATCAAAACGAGCGGGTAGAGCACGACCGCGGCGACGAGCGGGCTCACTCGTCGACGCCCATTCGCCGCTTCAACTCCTCCAGCATGTCCTCGGCGCGGGACTCACGGAGCTCCTTCTCGACCGCGTAGTCCCGGCGCGGCGCCGGCTCGGAGAGCGGATCGAGCTCCAGGTCGAGCTCGCGGGCCGCCTCATCGATATCGCCGGCGCCTTCCATCTTGTCTGCCATTCGATCGAACGCATCGACGGAATCGAAGCGCGACGTCTTGTTCTCGATGGCCTTCGCCCGCCGCTGCTGGATTCCGATCGAGTCGCGTCGAGCCATCGCTTCCTTCAGCTGCTCCGTCATCTGCTCGACTTCATCGCGATGTTGCAAGATCTCCTGACGGGTGGTCTCGGCCTTCATGACAAGGACCTCGAGCCGCTGGCGGTGCTGCGCGGCGAAGCGCTCCGCGACCTCCTGCGTCTCTGCGTCGGCGATCTCGGCGGCCTGCGCGGCTCGTCGATCGCAAGCGGCCGCCTCCGATTTCTCCCGATCCGCCTGCTTGAGCTGCGACGTCATCAGCGTCTCGAGCTCCGGGATTCGGGTCTTCGTCTCGACGAGCTCGTCGCGCATCGCGCGAATGAGCTGGTCTACGTCGTCGTCCGAGACATCGTCAATCTTCGACTCGAGGTGATCGAGCGCCTGATCGACCATGCGTTTGATTCGTTTGAACATGCCGGGATTCTAGGCACGGAGCGGCCGTTCCGTCCAGCGAGGATCCACCGGACGTACCCATTGTATACCCTACCGGGGTATAGTATAATGTCGAGCACGTCCAAACGGATCCGGACGGATGGAACCCGAGTCGACGAGACAGGCTTCATGAAAACGCACGCAGCGGGCATTCCCGCGTCCACGCGCGGTGATCTTACGCGGCGACTGGCCCGTATCCGCGGCCAGGTGGAGGGCATCACACGCATGGTCGAGGACGACCGATACTGCCCGGACATCCTCAATCAATTTGCGGCGGTGCACTCCGCCCTGCGGTCCGCCGAGAAAGAACTGCTCACCAGCCATCTCGAGCGCTGCGCCACAAGCGCGATCGCCGAGGGCGGTGAGACCGCCGATCAGGTCCGCAAGGAGATCGTCGATCTATTCCACCGATTCGTGCGCTAGCGATCGGCACTCAGAGGGGATGAGCTCATGAAGCAGGTATATCGCATCGACGGGATGCACTGCGCCGGCTGCGCATCAGCCGTTGAGCGGAAGTTGAACTCGCTCGAGGGCGTCGAGGCCGTCGTGAGCCTCCCGGCGGAGACCGCCACCATCGATGTCGCCCAATCCGACCTGAGTTTCTCCGACCTGCGAGAGGCCGTCGCCTCGGCCGGATACGAGCTCTCGCCGCCCGTCCGGGATCCCGGCGACGCTCTTCGTGCCGAGCGCGAGCGGCTCGAGCGCGCCGACGCCGCCCTCGATGGGGCACGCGCCAGGATGCGTCTCGCGTGGGCGCTCACCGTTCCGATCATGATCTGGATGATCCCGGAGATGGTCTTCGGGGTCCGCTGGCCGAACGCGGTCGCGTTCGATGCCGGGATGACCCTTCTCGCGCTGATTGTGGCCGCGGGGCCCGGACGAGCGACGTTCAGGGGCGGCTGGCGGTCGGCTCGCGGCGGGGTCCCGAACATGGACGTCCTGATTGCGCTGGGTGCCGGAGTGTCGATCGCGACCGGCGCCTGGGCCATCCTCCACGCGCTGGGCGTCGCGCCGATGATCATGAACTACGCGGGAATCGGCGCCATGATCGTGGCGATCCACCTCACAGGCCGTTTCATCGAGATCCGCGCGCGGGGACGAGCCAGCGCGGCCATCCAGGCGCTGTTGTCCCTGGAGGCGCCTACGGCCCGCGTCGAGCGTGAAGGCGCCGAGCTGGAGGTCCCCACGGCCGACGTGAGGCTCGATGACATCATGGTGATCCGGCCCGGCGAGAGAATACCGACCGACGGCGTGATCGTGGAGGGCCGGAGTTCGCTCGACGAGTCGCTGGCGACCGGCGAGTCGATCCCCGTGGACAGGGCCGCGGGGGACCCCGTCATAGGATCGACAGTGAACCACGCGGGTGTCCTGCGCGTGCGGGCGACCGGTGTCGGCGCCGACACGTTCCTCGCCCGTGTGATCCGCCAGGTGGAAGAGGCGCAGGCCAGCAAGGTCCCGATCCAGGAGTTCGCCGATCGGGTAACGGCCATCTTTGTTCCGACCATCGTGATCATCGCCAGTCTGGCGCTGGTCGGCTGGCTCGTGTTCCCGGATGCGCTCGCCAGCATCGCGGCTCGTGCGTCCGGCCTGTTTCCGTGGGTGAACCACGACCTCGGCAGGGGTTCCCTGGCCGTCTTCGCCGCGGTCGCGGTGCTGGTCATCGCGTGCCCGTGCGCGCTCGGACTCGCGACTCCGACTGCGCTCATGGTGGGCACGGGGCTCGGGGCGACGCGAGGTGTTCTCGTACGTGATGGCGCGGCCATCCAGGCGCTCGACTCCGCGGACACGCTCGTCTTCGACAAGACCGGAACCCTCACGCGGGGTCGCCCTGCGGTCGTGGAGGTAAGGACCGTCCGCACGGGCCAGGCGGAGGGTTCGGGCGATCTTCCCGTGGGGAACGCATCCGAGATGGAAGTCCTCCGTCTGGCCGCCGCCGTCGAGGCGACGTCCGAGCACCCCCTGTCGCGGGCCATCGTCTCGTACGCCGATGAGCTCGGGGTCGTCATTCCGCGGGCCCGTGGAGCACACGCCGAGGTCGGACGCGGCGTTCGTGGCGAGCTCGCGGAAGGGACCGTTCGGGTCGGAAACCGGCAGCTGATGGCCGAGGGCGGCATCGACATCGGTCCGATCGAAACCGCTCTCACGGATCTCGAGACGGGAGGGCGGACGGTTGTTCTGGTCGCGCTGGAGACCCACGTGCTGGGCGTTATCGCGATGGCAGACCCGGTGAGGGACGACGCGGGCGAGACGCTACGTGCCCTTCGCGGCCAGGGACTGAGAACGATCATGCTCACGGGCGACACGGAGAGCACCGCGAAGGCGGTGGCCGAAGCCGTCGGGATCGACGACTACCGGGCGCGCATGCTCCCGGCCGACAAGGTCGACGCGATCCGGGACCTCCAGGCCAGCGGCGCTTCGGTGGCATTCGTCGGAGACGGAATCAACGATGCCCCGGCGCTGAAGATCGCCGATGTCGGACTCGCCGTGGGGTCCGGGACCGACATCGCGATCGAGGCGGCCGACGTGACGCTCGTCTCCGAGGACCTCGCCGCCGTCCTTCGGGCCCGCAGACTGGCGCGGGCGACGTTCCGAAAGATCAAGCAAAACCTCTTCTGGGCGTATTTCTACAACGTGATCGCGATTCCCGTGGCGTTTCTTGGGCTTCTACACCCGGCGATAGCCGAAGCGGCGATGGCCCTCAGCTCGGTCACCGTGGTGGCGAACGCCAACAGGCTTCGCTTCACTCGGCTCTAGGAACCCCCGGCGGTCGGTCCGACGGGGGCAGGAGGGCGATACGAGTAGCGATGCAACCAGGTCACCCCGTCCGCCTCCCGCCGAGCCCAGAAGACGCCGTCGGCGGCGAGAAGACCCGCCTGGCCGCTCGCGAGGTCGAAACGCCCGATCGGGGCTCCCGATGGGTCGAGGATCAGCCAGTACGCTCGACCCGAATCGTCCTCCGCGAGACCAAGCCATGTGCGTCGGTTCCGGTCCACGAGAATCCGGTTCGCGGCACGGGGGGGAGATCCGTCGGGCGGCGGCCGCGCGCCATCCGGCGCGCGAGGCAGTCGAAACCCCGCGCCTCTGCCTCCGTCCGTCTCGATCGTCACGTTCAGACCGAGCGTGTCGGCGGCGAGCTCGAGCACCACGAAGCAACTTCCGTCAGGACAGGCGACCAGCGTATCGGAGTTCGGTAGCTCGGCTAGAGCCTCCCCGGCGCCGCCCCGGTGCACGCGGGTGAGAGTCCGTACGCCGTCACCCGCTCCGAGGACGAGCGCCGACATCCCGCGGGCTCCCTCGACGATCACGAGCGGATCCCCCTCGCCCGGCACGTCCCATACGTCCGAGAAGCTCATCTCGCGGTTGAAGATCGCGATCGAGCCCCCCCGCTCGGAGATCCAGAGCCGGTCTCCGGACAACCAGCCGGCCCGCTCCGCCCATATCCGGGTTCGATCCGGTCCGCGGACGTCCATGATCTCCGACCTCCCGACCCGCCCGAGCGATCGTCCCCGGTCATCGTAGACCCAGACCGCCGGAATCCCCTCCTGCACGATGGCGATCCGGCCGCTCGAGGAGACCGCGACCTGTCGGGCACCGGGGAACGGCTGGGTGGTCGCGTCGAGGGCGCCGGCGCTGACGGGGGTCATCTCCCACTCCGGAAGCGCCGCATAGATGGTCCACCAGTCGGTGCCGCTCCACCGGCCCGCGGGCTCCCCACATCCACCCGAGGCGAGCGCGACGGCGACGACCGAAAGGGCGACGACGCTCGAGGGCTTCGCGAACCTCAGTTGCAATTCACTCCGTCAAACCCTCGTCTCCGTTTGCGGGCTCCGAGCGCGACACGCATCATATCGGCGTTCGATCGCTCAGGCGCGATCGATGATTGGACCCGTGGGCTCGCAGCAAACGAGAGAGGCTGATGGCGTCACGTTTTCTTGGGATCGGACTCGGTCTCTGGTACATGGCCGCACCGTTCATCTGGAGCTACCCGTTCGGGTTCCTCTGGTGGCATAGCGTCGTCCTCGGCGGCGCGATCATCGCGGTCACGATCTCGTTCAATCTGGGCATCAATCGTTTCAGTGGATGGGCCCTGATCGCGATCGGGGCGTACTCGATGTTCGCACCTTTCATTCACGCGTACCTCTCCAACGCCCAGGGCCTGTTCAACGACCTCATATTCGGGATCATCACCGTGGGGACGGGCGTGGCGATGGGTGGCGCGGGGATCGAGTACGCGGACGAGGCGCGCTCGACGGCCTGAACGATCACGTGGAGCAAGACTGCGGGGAGGGTGCTCCGTACCGACGCCTTCTACGCCCCGTACTTCGCGAATCGGCCCGCGCGTGCCGTCGCCAGCGGCATCAGCTCGCAGCCCCGGCGCAGGCCATGAGTACCGGTCCGACACGCCGTCTCCCCGAAGTTATCGGCGGCGTCCGCCCGGGCCGGACCGCCGTGGATCAGAAACGGCACAGGATGCCAGCTGTGGTTTCTCAGGAGGGCCGGGGTCGAGTGATCCCCGGTGACGATGGTGACATCGGGGCCGCTCGCCATGAGCTCCGGCACGATCGCGTCGGCTTCCTCGATGACGGCCACCTTTCGATCGAAGTCGCCGTCCTCGCCCGCCTTGTCCGGCGACTTGAAGTGCAGGAACGAGAAGTCGAAGTCCGTCACCAGCTCTCGGTACGCCGGCACCAGATTCGCGGCACCGTCGGGCACGGCCGTCGCCTGCATGCCGATCAGACTGGCGACCCCACGGTACATGGGGTACGCGGCGGTCGCGGAGGCGCGCATGCCGAACACATCCCTGAAGAGTGGCCAGGCGGGTCGGCTCGACGCCCCGCGCAGGAGCACCATGTTCGCGACCGGCTGGTCGGCGAGCACTTCTCCGGCGTGACCAAGCCAGCTCCGCATCAGGTCCGCGGCGACGGCGGAGGCCTCGTTCCGCGGATGCGGGTCGACGGGCGGCTCTCCCGTGCGTCCGGGGTCGGTGTCATCCACGTCCGCGGCCACGGGCTCGTCAGGCCGAATCACGATCACGAACCGGTGCTCCCTCACGTGGCGAACGAAACAGGAGGCGCCGGCCATCTCGATCGAGTCCAGCCGCTCGGCGAGCGGCAACGCTTCCTCGGTGGAGATTCGCCCGGCCCGTCGGTCGCTTACGCGGCCCGAGCCGTCCAGGGTACAGAAGTTCGCGCGGATCGCGATGTCGGTGGACTCGAGCGGGAACTCGATGCCGAGCGCCTCGAGGACTCCCCGGCCGGTCTCGTACACGAGGGGGTCGTAGCCGAAGAGGGCGAGATGACCCGGGCCGCTGCCGGGCGTTATTCCCGGCCCGACCGGCTCATGAAGTCCGCAGGTCCCGGCCCGCGCGAGTTCGTCGAGGTGTGGCGTCGTCGCGGCCTCCAGGGCCGTGAGTCCGCCTGGCCTCATCGGGAGCCCCCCGAGGCCATCGAGCACGAAGAGAAGGACCTTGCGGTCGGTCGGTTGAGCGAGCGCGCCCAGTCGATCGAGTTTCATCCGCGAGAACGTATGAGGGAGGTCTGCGGGGTGCCAGCGTGAGCCGGCCGCTCTCGAGCGCCATCAGGGTCGACGGGCTGACCCGACGATTCGGGAGGCGCTGGGCCCTCCGGGGTGTGGACCTCGAGGTGGCTTCGGGAGAGACCGTGGCGCTCCTCGGGGCCAACGGGACGGGGAAGACGACGCTCCTCCGCGTACTGGCGACGCTACTCCGGCCAACGGCGGGATCGGTAGTCGTCTGCGGTCACGAGGTGACCGAGGAGGCCGATGACATCAGAAGCCGACTGGTACTCATGACTCCCGGCGGACACGTCTATGACGAGCTCACGGGGCTCGAGAACCTCACCTTCGCCGCCAGGATGCTCGGAACGCGATCAGAGCGTGAGGTGCTTCGGGAGCGGCTCGAGGCGGTGGGGCTCGGTTCCGCAGCGGATCTGGTCGCCCGCAGCTACTCGACCGGCATGCGGAAGCGACTGGAGCTGGCGCGCCTGGGTCTCGGACAACCGGATGTCGTTCTGCTCGACGAGCCGTTCACGAGCCTCGACGAGGAGGGGGTAACTCTCGTCCAGGACACGATCGGCCTCTGGCGTGCCAGGGGAGCCACGGTTCTGATCGCCTCGCACAGGCTGTCGGAAGCCGGTCGTCACGCCGACCGGAGCGTCCGGCTCGAGGCGGGGCGGATCTTCGAGGAGGCCGAGTGAGCGACCTTCGTCGACGGTCGACCGCGATCCTCTGGAAGGACCTCCTCACGGAGGTACGCACGAGACAGGGCTTCAGCGCCATGCTCTCCTTCGCCGCGCTCGTTCTCTTTCTCTTCTCCTTCGCGATCGGCCCCAACTCCGCGCTGCTGAGTCAGCTGTCCGGAGGCCTGATCTGGGTCGCGATCATCTTTACCGGCACGCTGTCTCTCGGGAGGGCCTTCCAGACCGAGGAGCTGGCCGGTGGCATCCGGCTCCTCCGCGCCTACCCCGGGGACCCCCGGGCGATCTTTCTGGGGAAGCTCGGGGCGAATCTGGTGCTGCTCGCCGCCCTGCAAATCCTTCTCTTCCCAGCCGCCGGGATCCTGTTCCAGGTCGACTTCGTCCCGCACGCGCCCGCGCTCGCCGGGATCGCCGTGCTCGGGACCGTGGGCTTTTCCGTCGCGGGGACCTTCTTCTCCGCACTCACCGTACATGCCCGGGCTCGCGAGCTTCTCCTGCCGCTGCTTCTGTTCCCGGCGCTGATTCCGGTAGTCCTGGGAGCCGTGGGAGGGACCGAGGCGCTGCTCGCCGGCGACCCGATGTCGAGGCTGACGGGGTGGGTCCGATTGCTCGCCGCCTATGACGTGATACTCTTCGTCGTGTGTTTGTGGATCTTCCCCGTGGTTCTGGAGGAATAGCACCCATTGAAGGCTCAAAGGACACTCGGAATCGTCTCCGTTGTCGCCGTGGGCGCCTGCTCGATCGTCGGGCTCTTTCTGATCCCGGCGGATCGGCTGCAGGGGGAAGTCCAGCGGCTTCTCTACATCCACGTACCCATCGCCTGGGTCGCGATGCTGTCGTTCTTTCTCGTCTTCCTCATGAGCCTCCTCTACATCGTACAGAGGAAGCTGAAGTGGGATCTCCTGGCGCTCGCGGGAGTCGAGGTGGGCGTGCTGTGTACGGCGCTCACGCTTGTCCTCGGATCGATCTGGGCGAAACCGACCTGGGGCGTGTGGTGGGAGTGGGATCCACGCATCACGACGACGGCCATACTGTTGATCGTGTACATCGGATACCTGATCGTCCGTGGGATCAGCGATGATCCCGACCAGAGGGCCCGATGGTCGGCGGTCATCGGCGTTCTCGGGTTCGTTCAGGTGCCGATCGTGTACCTGTCGGTGTTCTGGTGGCGGAGCCTCCACCAGCCGCCGTCGTCCCCGCGCTCGATGGCCAGCGCCTTCGGAGCCGTGATGTTATCGGCCTTCGCGGCCTATACAGTCGCTTTCACGTACCTGATCATGCGGCGTTACAGGCTGGCGCAACGGGAGCTCGAGCTGGAACTGAGGGGCCCGGAGGAGCTCGCATGAACAACCCCTGGTTTCTCGTGGCCGGATACGGAATCACCTTCGTCACGATTCTGGCCTATCTGCTGCATCTCCGGCGGCGCGAAAAGGACGTCGAGCGCGAACCGTGAGGCACGGACCCGTTGGCGCCCGCCGGTGACAACCCCGCGGGCAACCAACGTGTTACCCTCGTCGAAGCATTGTGGAAAAACGTGCAAACCACGCAGGGAACCCGTACTGTGTCAAGTTTGTATCAATGGCCTTTCGATCGGGACGCGCTCCCGCTCAGGCACCTGCATCTGGATGTGATTCCTATATGGCTACGACTCGACGCCGTCGGATGTTCTTCGACACCCGGGCCCTCGACTCCTTCGATCAGTATCTGCAGGACGTTGAACGCTATCCGCTGATCCAGGACCCCGCGACCGAGCGGGAGATCGCACGGAAAGCACGGGCCGGTGATCGCCAGGCAGCCGAGCGACTGGTGACGGCGAATCTCCGGTTCGTCATCTCCTACGTGAAGAAATATCAAGGTCGAGGCCTCAACCTCGCCGAGCTCGTTTGCATCGGGAACGAAGGCCTCTTGAAGGCGGTCAAGAAGTTCGATCCCGACAAGGGCGTGAAGTTCATCTCCTACGCTGTCTGGTGGATCCGACAGACCGTGCTGCAGGCGCTGGCCGAGCAGACGCGATCGGTGCGGATTCCGCTCAACCAGAACTCGAATCTGGTCAAGCTCTCACGGACGGAGACGGCCCTCACGCAGAAGCTCGGTCGATCGCCGACCGATCGCGAGATCGCCGACCAGATGGAGGAGCCAGTCGAGACGGTGCGGGCCCTCCGGCGCGTCGCCTCCGCCGAGCTCAGCCTGGACGCCCCGCTCGACAAGTCCGACCGGGACAGCGCCTCCTTCGGCGAGCGCTTCGCGGGGATGGACGATGCGGACATAGAAGAGGACGTCGAGGGCCAGGCCCGCCGCGAGTTCCTCGAGAAGATGTTCGAGCGGTACCTGACGGAGCGCGAGCGGAAGATCCTCGTTCTCTACTACGGGCTGGACGACGGCGAGGAAATGACGCTCGAGGAGATCGGGTCGCTCCTCGGAGTCACGCGAGAGCGAATCAGGCAGATTCGAAACCGTGCCTTCGACAAGCTCCGCGCCTCACCCGACGGCGAGGCGCTCGAGGGCTTCTGGAGGGCGTCGGCCTGACGGGTCGCCCCGGTCGAGGGAGGTCCGTCCGAAGGCGAAGCGGGATGAGGGCAGAAGGGCCGCGAGCAATCGCGGCCCTTCTTGCTGGTACGTCGTGATCGAGGGCTAGACGGACCCCACGGCCTCCGGGGCGGTCCCCGACTCCGCCCCCAGCCCCGACGCGCCACGCACCACCTTCCATTCGGCGAGAGCGATCCCGCGGCGCCGCTTCAAGCCGTCACTCACTGCCCTCCGGGGCCCCGGAGGAGGCCCGAGCGGCCAGCTCTGCCTGGATCAGGCTCTCGATGTACGCGTATGGCTCGACACCCTCGAGACTGAGGCGCTGCCCGTTCAAGAACAGCGTCGGGGTCGATCCGACACCCATCGACTCCCCATATTTGCGAGCGGCGGCGATCTCGTCGATGTAACGGGCCTCGGACATGCACGACCGAAAGGCGCCGGTGTCCAGCCCCAGGTCTTCGGCGATCTCGCCCAGCATGCCGGACGGGTTCGCCGCCGTGTACCAGCGGGTTTGGCGAGCGAAGAGCATGTCGTGGTATGGCCAGTACGCGCCCTGCTCGCCCGCGCATCGCGCGGCCATCGACGCCGGGATCGTGTTCGGGAACCCGCCGAGTACGAAGTCGAACGAGAGCCACCGGACCGGACCTCCGCCGGTCTCGACGTAGTTCTGCCGCAGTAGCTTGCCGGCGAACGAAGAGAACGAGGCGCAGTGCGGGCAGGAATAGTCCGCGAACTCCATGATCTCGATGGGTGCGTTCGGGTCGCCAAGTGGGATCCCGACACTCTTGTCCGGCTGCGCGGTCGCGGCGAGACCTTCGAACTCCGCCGGCGTCGGGAGGGCCGCAGTCGAGCCGATCCCGCCGCCACGCGCCGTTACAAGCCAGCCGATGCCGGCGATGATGATGGCGGCTCCGATCAGGTAGAACACCTTGTTGTCGCTACCGCTCTTCGGAGCGCCACTCTGTGGTTTCTTCTGTGCCAAGCGATCAGTCCTTTTCCAATGAGACGACGGCGCGTCTTCGCGACCGCCCTAGAAAACCAGCCACGCGAGCACGCCCATGGCGGTGAACGTAGCCGCCGCGAGGATCACCAATCTCGTGTTTTCGGACAGACGACGCCCGCGCAGCGTTGCGAGGTGCCGCAGCCTGGGCACCAATCGTTCCGACCAGGTATCCGCGATCTCCACGAGCACATCGCTCCAGGCCTCGCCATAGGCCCGGTCCAGCGAGAGAATCTCGCCCTTCCATTCGTCCGCCGCCTCATCGAGGCTCTCATCCTCTGCCTCGGGCGGCGCGTGCTCCGCCGCCTGCAGACGCTGCATGAGCATGTGCTGGCGCGCGAGGACGCGCTCCAACGGTCCAGTCATCAACTCGGAATTCCGTGCGAAAGACTCGACCAGACGCTCTCGCTCATCGGGAGTGGCGAGCGCATCCGCGACGGTCTCGCGATCGATGCGGCGGTCGGCCGCAATCGACTCGACGACCGTCTGAAAGACGCGAAACAGATGGTCCGAGGCCGACCGAAAGGCCGCGTCGGCGTCGTCACGTAGCTGCTCGGCGTCGAGGGCCACGACCGCGCGGGCGAGGGTTCTCTCGGACGCGGCCGCCGACTTCCGCAGCATCAACGGTCCGAGCGCGATCTCACCCAGGTCCTGGAAATGTCGCTCGAAGAACCCGGGCCCGAGACGCTCAGTCAACGCCCGGCCCACGTCGACCCTGCGCGCCGCCGTCTCGCACGCTTCGCTGAGGGCTTCCGCCGAGAGCGAGAACTCCGGGAGGGACGCCTCCGGCGGAGGAGCCACTTCCCCCTTCGCGAACATCTCGATCGCGGCTTCCTCGGGCTCGTCGACCGGATCGGGCGGCAAGACCGCGACCCGCGCGACCGCCTGAATCTCCTCGGGGAACAGATACCTGAGCGTCAGCTCCACCTGTTCGCCGACCAGACGCAAGCCCCCGCGGCCGTGCGTCCCCGGGGCTGACGTGATCTCGCTCACCGTCTCAACGGGCCATTCGACCGAATGACTGCGTGAGCCGGCGAACAGGTGCAGCCCTCTCTGCGTGAACACGGCGAGGTGGAGCCCGAAGATCTTCCTGTCGCCGATGTTGCCACTAACCGCGGTCCCCGCCGTGCAGACGACCACCTCGCGCGTGAGCGGCTGCAAGAGCGAGCGTTGCGCGGCGCGGTCGCTGCCGCGCTCGACACCCCGCGCCAACTCCTCCAGATCTCCGCTCTTGCCGAGCACCGCAAGCGTGCGTTCGCGGCCGAACAGCAACATGAGCCCCGCCCGCCTGGAGACCCAGAAGACCGTGTCGAGGGCGAGCTCGTCCCCGTCGACGAGGAGACCGGCGTCGCTGAGGACGACCGGTGTCGCGCGCTGCACCGGCTTGCCGTCCACGAGCACGTCGAAGACGAACGCGCGCGCCTCGCCATCGACGTTACGTCGGATAGCGCTGCTCGACTGGAAGTGGTCAGAGGACACGCGAACCTCTCGTTGCCGGCCGTCCGCCCCTCCGTCCGGCCTCATGGTGCGAACCTCGCACCTCGGGCGTCCATGCGCGACTCGTCCCCGAGGACGCGCATCACGGCGATCGTGTCCGCCAGTGTGTCGAGGGCGTGGTCCGCCCCCGCATTCCGTAGCTGCGGGGCCGTGAACGAGCCGGTACCGACGGCGAGAGCGCGAATCCCAGCCGCCCGGGCACACCGGATGTCGCGCGGTGTGTCGCCGATGATCCAGGTGCGCCTCTTGTGAAAGTCGCGGCCGGTCTTCGCCTGCGCACGATCGATCGCGATCGGCGGCAGCTCGTCTCGGTTCTCGGCGTCCGACCCGAACGAACCGAAGGTGAACCGGTCCGCGATTCCACATGCGGCGAGCTTGTGCTGTGCCCCGCGCTCGATGTTGCCCGTGACCAGTCCGATGGCGACGCCGGCGACCGCGAGCGCGTCGAGCAGCGCCAGCACACCCGCGTGGACGCGAGCCCGGTGAGCGCGTTCGGCGAGGATGGCCGACAGGTTCGTTTCGTAGCAGTCCCACAGTGCGTCGAACCGGAGCTCGATCTCCGGGTCTTCCAACCCGGCGTGCTGCATCAGCGTCCGTGCGATATACGGATCCGTCAGACCGGCGAAGGAGAGCTCGTCGATGGGGCCTGCGGTGCCGTAAATCTCCACGAGCGCGATCTCGATGGCGTCTCGTCCAGCGCCCGCGGTGTCGACGAGCGTACCGTCGATGTCGAAGAGGGCCAGCACGTCTTCCACCGGATCAGCCGCCGAGCCATTCGATGAGGAGCGAGGGCTCGATGTTGCCGCCCGAGAGGACCGCGACCGTCTCTCCATCGACGGACGCTTCGACCGCTCCAGCCATGAGCGCCGCCACTGTCGCGGCCCCGCTGGGCTCGACGACGAGACGTCTCGCGAACAACCAGCGAACCGCATCGCGGATCGATCCATCGTCGACCGTCACTACCTGGTCCACCAGGTCGCGGGCATGTCGATACGTCAGATCGCCTGGCCGGACCGGCTTGAGCCCATCCGCGACGGTCTCCACCCGATCCAGCGTCACCGGGGAGCCGGACTCGATCGATCGCAGCATTGAAGCTGCCCCCTGCGGCTCGACCCCGACCACACGCGCGTCTGGCGCCAGACCGCGCACCGCCGCGGCGACGCCGGCGAGCAGCCCGCCGCCGCCGATCGGCGCCAACACCGTTCCGACGCGCCGGTCGCGCAGCTGCTCGACCAGCTCCACACCGACGGTTCCCTGCCCCGCGATGATGTCGGGGTCATCGAATGGCGGGACCATGGTTCCGCCTTCGTTCGCCAGGATCTCCTCGGCGCGCGCCTTCCTCTCGGCGGAGGTCGTGCCGACGAACTCGACTTCGGCACCCAGCGCGACAGTCGCCTCACGCTTCACGATGGGGGCGTCGACAGGCATCACGATCCGGGCGGACACCCCGAAAGAACGCGCCGTGAACGCGACGGCCTGCGCATGATTGCCCGACGAGTAGGTGATGAGCCCGGTGGCCCGCTGGTCCGGCGAAAGCTTGCCGACGAAATGATGCGCGCCGCGGGCCTTGAACGCGGAGACCCACTGGAGGTTCTCGCACTTCAGCCAGATCCGATCGGGAGCATCCATCTGGGGCCGACCGTCGGCGACCGGCCAGGGTGCGGGGACGAGCGGGGTCGCGCGAACCGCATCGCCGATCCGTTCGCGCGCGCTCAGGACGTCGTCGAGCGTGACGAGCGTATCCGGATTCACTCCCGGGGCTCCTCACCCCCCTCGTCCGCCGGCCGGGCCTCTTCGGCGTCGCCATTCTCCGCGACGTCGAGCGGATCGGCGTCCTCGGAGATCACTCGGGCCACGTCGACCAACTCGTCGCCATCATCCAGCGTGATCAACCGCACACCCTGGGTGTTGCGCCCGATCACGCGGATCTGTCCGGCCGGTTGACGGTTGATCACGCCGTTTCTGGTCACGAGCATGAGCTCATCGTCGTCCGTCACTTCGCGAACCGCCACCACGAGACCGGTCTTGTCGCTCGTCTTGACGTTGATCAGGCCCTTCCCGCCGCGTCGCTGGGAGCGGTAGCTGTCGACGTCGCTCCGCTTGCCCATCCCGCGCTCCGTGGCCGTCAGCAGCGAGCCCGCTCGACGCACCACGACCATCCCGATTACGAAATCGCCTTCCGAGAGGTTGATCCCGCGAACGCCCTGAGTGGCGCGCCCCATCTCCCGTGCATCGGATTCGGCAAACCGGATGGACATACCGTTTCGGGTCGCCAGGAACACGTCGTTCGTCCCATCCGTGAGCTTCACGTCGATGAGACGATCCCCCTCGCGGATGTTGATGGCGTTGATGCCGGTCGACCGGACGTTTCCGTACTCCGCGAGACTGGTCTTCTTCACGAGACCGGCCCGGGTGGCGAAGATGAGCGACTTGTCAGGGGAGAACTCGCGAACACGGACGATCGAGGCGATCTCCTCATCCTTGTCGATCCGGAGGAGGTTCACGATCGGCTTCCCGCGAGCCGTGCGACTCGCCGGCGGAATCTGATAGACCTTGAGCCAGTAGACCTGTCCGCCGCGCGTAAAGATCATGAGGTAGTCATGGGTCGACGCGAGGAACAGATGCTCGACCCAGTCCTCCTCCTTCGTCCCCATCCCCGCGATTCCACGCCCACCCCGACGCTGCTGGCGATATGCCTCGGGCGGTATGCGCTTGATGTACCCCTGGTGCGAGACCGTGATCACCATGTTCTCCTCGGCGATCAGGTCTTCCTCGGTGAAGTTCGCGACGACGTCGACGATCTCGGTCCGGCGCGCGTCCCCATACTTCTCCGAGACGGCCTCGAGCTCCTCGCCGACGATCTGCATGCGGCGCTCGCGGGATGCGAGGATCTCCTCGAGCTCCTTCACCCGAGCGCGGACCTCCCCCAGCTCTTCCTCGAGCTTCTCGATCTCGAGCCCGGTGAGACGCGCGAGACGCATGTTGAGGATCGCGTCGGCCTGTCGCTCGCTCAGCTCGAACGCGGCCCGAAGCTCCGCACCCGCGACCTCCGTGTCCGGCGCCCCCCGGATGATCTTGATCACTTCGTCGATGTTGTCGACGGCGATCTTGAGCCCCTCGAGAACGTGCTCGCGTTCCTTCGCGGCCGTGAGATCGAAGCGGCTCCGACGTTCGACCACCTCGTGCCGGTGGTCGAGGAAGTGCACGAGCATCGTCTTGAGATCCATGACCCGCGGCACGCCTCCGACCAGGGCGAGCATGATCACGCCGAAGGTCGACTGCATCTGGGTGTGCTTGTACAGCTGATTCAGCACGATCTGCGGGATGCCGTCCCTCTTGAGCTCGATCACGAGCCGAATCCCGTCGCGATCCGATTCATCCCGTAGATCCGAGATGTCCGTGACCTTCTTGTCGCGGACCAGCTGCGCGATCTGCTCGATCATCCTGGTCTTGTTGACCATGAACGGGATCTCGGTGATCACGATCTGCTCACCGCCGCGCTGCTTCTCCTCGATGTGCGCCTTCGCTCGCATCACGATGCGACCGCGCCCCTGAGTGTACGCCTCCCGCACTCCCTGATATCCGAAGATGAACCCGCCGGTGGGGAAATCCGGGCCGCGAACGTGCTCCATCAGGTCTTCGACGGTCGCGTCCGGATCGTCGATGAGCACGCGGCACCCGGCCACGACCTCGGTCAAATTGTGCGGCGGGATGTTCGTCGCCATCCCGACGGCGATCCCGGAGGATCCGTTGATCAGCAGATTGGGCAGCGTCGACGGAAGCACGGTGGGCTCCTGGAGCCGCTCGTCGAAGTTCCCCTGCGTGTCGACCGTGTCCTTGTCGATGTCGGTGAGCATTTCGCCCGCGACGGCAGCGAGCCTGGCCTCCGTGTACCGGTAGGCCGCCGCCGAATCGCCATCGATCGACCCGAAGTTTCCCTGCCCCTGCACGAGGGGATACCTGAGAGAGAAGTCCTGAGCCATCCGCACGAGCGAGTCGTAGACCGCGCCATCTCCGTGCGGGTGGTACTTGCCGATCACGTCGCCGACGACGGTGGCGCTCTTCCGGAACGGTCGCGTCGGGGTGAGTCCGGCCTCGTGCATGGCGTAAAGGATGCGTCGGTGGACGGGCTTGAGACCGTCCCTTACATCGGGCAATGCGCGCTGTACGATGACGCTCATCGAATAGTCGATGAACGAGTCGCGCATCTCGTCTTCGAGAAGCCGTTGTTCGACGCGATCCGTGCCTTCGGTGGTCTCCATGGACTCCCGTCAGTAACCGTCGGTTTTTGCTTGAATTACGGGCGCTTTCACAACATCGAGGCGGCCACCCGTCAACCCGTTTTCCGCCGCTCCGCGTCCCGTTTGGAGGGACTGCACAATCTACGGTTTCGGGGTCGTCTTCGCGACCTTTTTCGGGCCCTTTCGGAGAGTCCTCGCGAGGGAGGTCTGAACCGCGGTTTCAGGCCATCGCCCGGCTGTCCGCGGGCTCCTCGGCGCCCATCTCGGCGAGCGCCGCGCGGATCTCCTCCCGTGCCCCCGGCGAGCCCACCGCGACCAGGACGTACGGACGCTCGTCGCGTCCGACGAACGTCTTCGCCAGGCCCGCCGGGCTGATGACCGGGGCGCCGTGGATTTCCTGTCCGATCTTTCGGGGGTCCAGATCGACGAACGCCTCCAGAGCCGGACCACCCGACCCGATCCACTCCCGGGCGAAGGCCTTCCCTACCTTTCCGGCCCCCCAGATCACGACCGGCCTCCCGACCATCGCCGAGCCGAGAGGGCCGCGAAGGTGGTCGATCTTGAGCCTCCGAAAGGCAGCCGCGGAGTACCGGCTCGACCGCTCCGAATGCCGGTGGGACCCCAACCGCCAGTCGTGTAGCACCCGCGGCACGTTCGCGAGCCCATACCCCGCGGCCGCGACCCGCAATACCAGGTCGTAGTCCTCGGGCCCGTCGAGATCTCTGTACCCGCCCAGAGCCTTCAGTATGTCGCGACGGATCATCAACGTCGGGTGAGCGATCGGGCACTCGACGAAGACGTCGCGCGAGAGCTGCTCGGGGCTCCTGAGCCCGTTCAGCCACGTCTCGTATCGGCGGTACCCGGATCGCAGGGCTTCTCGAGGAAAGTACCGCACGCCGGTCCCGCAGGCGGCGACGTCCGGATGCTCATCGAGCAGCGCGAGCTGTGCGGACAGTCGATTCGGCCGCGCAGCGTCGTCTCCGTCCATCCTGGCCACCACGGGAGCCCGCGCCCACTCCGCCATCGCGTTCAGGGCCGGTACGATCCCCTTCCGCTCGGGCTGAACCGGACGTACCCGAGGGTCCGATTCGACCCATTCGACGAGTCGATCGCGGGTTCCATCGGTCGACCCGTCATCGACCACCAGCACCTCATAGCGGGATTCGGTCTGTGCCTCGAGACTGCGGATGCACTCGTCCAGATACGGCTCGACATCTCGACACGGCAGGAGAATCGACACCCGCGGGATGGGGGGGGATATCACCCGCCGGCCGACACGGCCCCGCCGGGGTGCGCGACGCGGCGTCGAAGGTGCTCGCCGGTGCGGGAATCCGGGGAATCAGCCACGTCGGCCGGTGGGCCCTGGACGACGACCCGTCCTCCCTCCGCGGCGGCGCCGGGCCCCATGTCGATGACCCAGTCGGCGGCCGCGATCACATCGAGGTTGTGCTCGACCACTACGACCGAATGGCCGTCATCCACGAGTTGACGGAGCACACTCGTCAGCGTCTTCACCTCGCCGACGCCCAGTCCCACCGTGGGCTCGTCGAGGATGTACATCCTCGGTCTGCCCGCGCGACGTCGCTTGCCGCGCCGCGCGAGCTCGCGAGCCACTTTCAGCCGCTGAGCCTCGCCACCCGATAGCGTCGTCGCGGGCTGCCCGAGCCGCAGGTATCCGAGCCCGACCCGCTGCAGGTTCCAGAGCGTCTCGCCGAGGCGATCCTGGCGGATGAAGAACCGGATCGCCTGGTCCACCGTAAGATCGAGCACGTCGTTGATCGAGTGACCACGGTATTCGATCTCGAGCACCTCCTTGCGATACCTGGCCCCGAGGCATTCCTCGCAGGGGACCGTCACGTCGGCGAGGAAGACCATCTCGACGGTCTCGTACCCGGCCCCCTTGCAGCGCTCGCACCGTCCGCCGGCCCTGTTGAACGAGAAGTACCCCGCCGAATATCCCCTGGCCTTCGACTCCGGCAGGCCGGCGAACACCGTGCGCATCTCCTTGAACGCACCGATGTAGGTGGCGGGGTTGGACCGGGGCGTCCGTCCGATCGGCTGCTGGTCGACGAGCGAAACGCCGGACAGCGCCTCGACGCCGGTGAGCGCGTCGAACTCTCCCTCGACGTCGCCGAGGTGCGGCTTGGCGCTCGTCGTGTCCCCCATGGCCCTCTCGAGGGCATGAAACAGGACGCCCCTAACCAG
>Ga0224508_10000362_pt1 | contig 45113 bp, 44 predicted proteins | sample SF_Jan12_sed_USG_4_FD_170157 | JGI IMG/M metagenome (GOLD analysis project Ga0224508, IMG submission 170157) | Sediment microbial communities from San Francisco Bay, California, United States - SF_Jan12_sed_USGS_21 | ecosystem: Environmental > Aquatic > Marine > Sediment | place: USA... | reverse complement strand
CCACTTGCTTTTTTCACTGCCGGGACGCGAATGTTGCCGATGACTACGGTGGGCATATTATTCTATGTTACACCGTCACTGCAGTTTTTATCCGGCGTGCTGCTGCTTGGAGAAGCCTTTGATTTCAACAAGCTGGTAGGATTTATCGGTATCTGGATCGGACTCGCCATTTTCAGTTACAGCTTGCTGACGCAGAGGGATTCGCCCAACACCGCGGCGGTCTAGGCGATAAAATCCGGCATATTGCCGACTTCGACAATTTTCATCGCGTTGGTCCCGCCCCCGGTTCCCATCAGGTCACCCTTGGTAATAATCACCAGGTCACCCTCCTCGACTGCACCGTGTCTTTTCATTAATTCGACCGCTTCCTGGTTCGCCTCGGCATGATTGGTGTGGATAGTTGGGAAAAATACCGGGAATACCCCGCGGTAAAGATTGACCTTGCGGTTGGTTGATTCGTGGCGTGACAGGGCATAAATCGGTATCGCCGAACTGATACGCGACATCCAAAGTGACGTCGAACCGGACTCGGTCAGGGTTGCAATAGCGCGCACATCCAGATGGTTCGCGGTATACATGGCTGCCATCGCAATCGCTTCGTCAACCTTTTCGAAGATGTCATCGAGCCGGTGCCTGGATTTGATTGCGCGGCTTTGCTGCTCGGCGTTCAAACAAATATCCGACATCGACTGCACGGTCTGACTTGGATAGGAACCTGTTGCGGTTTCTGCCGACAGCATGACCGCGTCAGTACCGTCGAGCACCGCGTTGGCGACATCGAATACCTCGGCCCGCGTCGGAATCGGGTTGTCGCGCATCGACTCCATCATCTGGGTTGCGGTAATGGTGACACAATTTAATTCACGGGCCTTGCGAATAATTTCCTTTTGTACCGCGGGTAAATTGGCGTCACCGATTTCAACACCGAGATCGCCGCGCGCAATCATCAGCGCATCCGAGGCTGCGATAATCTCCTCCAGATTTTCGAGCGCCTCGGCACGTTCGATCTTGGCCACCAAGCCTGCCGAACTGCCCTCTTCCTCGAGCAGCCTGCGCGCCTGGTTCATGTCGCCCGCGTTTCTCGGAAACGATACCGCAAGGTAGTCGGCGTCGATGAGTGCCGCAATTTTTAAATCGGCCTTATCCTTGTCGGTTAATACCTCGGCGGTCAAACCACCGCCTTTGAGATTAATACCCTTGTTGTCGGAAAGTTCACCCCCCACCTGCACAGTGCAGTTAATTCGTGTGCCCTCGACGGCATCGACCTGCAGCACGATGCGACCATCATCGAGCACCAGGATATCGTTATTTTCGACATCCTGCGGCAGCTTCTTGTAGGTCACACCGACTTGATGAACATCACCTTCACCATCCGCGCACCCAGTATCCAGGCAAAAACTGTCTCCGACTGCGAGCTCGATCGAGCCCTGTTTGAATTTTTCGAGCCGTATCTTGGGCCCCTGCAAATCGGCGAGGATTGCGAGGTGTCGATTGTTCTCGAGGCCGATGCGGCGAATATTTTCGGCACGCGCCTTGTGTTCGTCTGCGGTACCGTGGGAAAAGTTGAGACGTACGACGTCAACCCCGGCCTTGATCAGGCTATCGATGGCGGCATCCGATTCCGTTGCCGGCCCCATCGTGGCGACGATCTTGGTTCTACGTTGAACTGCTCTCATAGTCAGAATACCTTTGTTCCAGCAGGGTCACGGCTGGTAATTGTTTACCTTCCAGGAACTCGAGGAAAGCGCCGCCGCCGGTGGATATGTATGAAATCTGATTGGAGATTCCATACTTGTCGACAGCCGCCAGCGTGTCGCCCCCGCCTGCGATCGAAAACGCGGATGAAGCCGCGATCGCCTGCGATAGCACCCGGGTGCCTTCGCCGAACTGGTCGAACTCGAACACCCCGACCGGGCCATTCCAGACAATGGTTGCCGCCTGCTGCATAATTTCGGCAAAGCGAACTGCCGTTTGCGGGCCTATATCTAAAATCATGTCATCATCTTCGACCTGCTCGACCGATTTGATTTCAGCGGTAGCTGATTCCGAAAACGCCTTACCACAAACCACGTCTACAGGGATCGGGATTTCACGGCCCTGTGACTCTGCCTGCTCCATCAGTCGTTTCGCCTCGGGGATCAAATCCTCCTCCACCAGCGATTTGCCGACATTGTAACCTGCGGCCGCGATAAAGGTGTTAGCGATTCCGCCCCCGGGGATGAGTTGATCAACCATCGCAGACAGCGAATCGAGCACAGTCAATTTGGTTGAAACCTTTGAACCACCTACGATTGCGACCACCGGGCGTTCAGGCTTGTGCAAGGCCTTGCCCAATGCATCGAGCTCAGTCGCGAGTAACGGCCCCGCGCACGCAACCGGTGCAAACTGGCCTACGCCATGGGTCGATGCCTGTGCGCGATGCGCGGTACCAAATGCGTCCATGACGAAAATATCGCACAGTGCCGCATACTGTCGCGACAGGCTTTCATCATCAGACTTTTCACCGCGATTGAAGCGCACGTTTTCGAGTAGCACCAGCTCGCCATCGGCGATGACAGGCGCCCGCTCGAGGTAGTCGACTACCAGCGGCACCTCTTTACCAAGCGCATTACCGAGATAGCTCGCTACCGGCTGCAGTGAAAACTGCGCCTCCGGATTACCCTCTTCCGGGCGCCCCAGGTGCGACATGATCATCAGCTGTGCACCCGCGTCGATGCAATGCCGGATCGTCGGCAGCGAAGCCTTGATACGCTGATCGCTGGAGACCTCGCCGTCCTTGATCGGGACGTTCAGGTCCTGGCGGATGAGGACACGTTTACCGGCCAGGTCAAGGCCGGTCAATTCAAGTACGGTCATCCTCAGCCAGCGATTACACGCGCCATTTCGACAACCTTGCAGGAATATCCCCACTCGTTGTCGTACCACGAAATCAGCTTGACGAAAGTATCATCCATTTGAATCCCGGCTTCGGCATCAAAGGTCGAGGTACAGGCTTCGCCACGAAAATCGGTCGATACCACCTTATCTTCGGTATAGGCAAGCACGCCTTTCATCGGGCCTTCCGAGGCAGCCTTCATCGCCGCACATATATCTTCGTAACTGGCATCTTTTTCCAGCTCAACCGTTAAATCGACAACCGACACGTCGGAAGTCGGTACCCGAAAGGCCATCCCGGTCAGTTTACCGTTGAGTTCAGGTAATACCTTGCCCACCGCCTTTGCGGCTCCAGTTGACGACGGGATGATATTTTCCAGAATGCCGCGGCCACCGCGCCAGTCTTTCATCGAGGGTCCGTCCACCGTTTTCTGGGTTGCCGTCGCCGCGTGTACGGTGGTCATCAGGCCACGCTTGAGGCCGAAATTATCATTGATAACCTTGGCAACGGGCGCCAGGCAGTTCGTGGTACAGGAAGCATTCGATATAATGGCTTCGCCGGCATAGTTTTCGTCGTTGACACCAAATACGAACATCGGAGTGTCATCCTTGGAAGGCGCTGACATGATTACCTTTTTGGCGCCAGCGTCGATATGCTTCTGCGCGGTTTCCTTGGTCAGGAATAACCCGGTCGCTTCGATCACAATGTCGACATCAAGATCACCCCATTTCAAATCGGCCGGGTCGCGCTCGGCTGTCAGGCGGATGTTTTTGCCCTTAACAACCAGTGTGTTGCCCTCCACCGCGATATCGCCTTTAAACTTGCCGTGTACCGAATCATGCTTCAGCATGTAGGCCAGGTAATCAGGCTCGAGCAGATCGTTGATACCGACGACTTCAACATCGCTGAAATCCTGTGCTGCACGGAACACCATGCGCCCGATTCGACCAAAACCATTTATGCCGACACGAATTGTCATTTGAATTTCTCCTGTAAGTTAAAAATCTAGTCTGTACCCAATAGGTCGTTTATCGCATCCACCACCTTATCAACGGTGAAACCGAAGTAGGCAAATAATTCTTTAGCGGGGGCCGATTCGCCGAAGGTGTCGATGCCAATGATAGTTCCATCCATACCGACATACTTGTACCAGCCGGCAGTTGCCGCCGCTTCTACAACGATGCGCGCGCTTACGGTAGGCGGCAGAACCGAATCCCGGTAATCCGCGGGTTGACGATCAAATACTGCAGTGCAGGGCATCGATACCACACGTATATTTTCATTTTCAAGTGCTTCCGATTCGCAGGCTGCCATTGCCAACTCGACCTCGGAGCCAGTGGCAATAATGATCACGTCGGGAGTACCTTCACAATCTCGCAGAATATAGCCACCGCGGGCAATGGCCTCGATTTGTTCGGGCTCGCGCGGCTGATGCTTCAGACCCTGTCGCGAAAAAACGAGGCAACTGGGGCCCTCACGATGCTCGATCGCGGCTTTCCAGCTAACCGCGGTTTCGACGCCGTCGCAGGGACGCCAAAGCTGCATTCCGGGTAGCAGGCGCAAGGACGGCATATGCTCAACCGCCTGGTGCGTCGGGCCATCTTCACCGAGACCGATCGAATCGTGGGTATAGACAAAGATACTCTGGATTTTCATCAGGGCCGCCATGCGCAGTGCATTGCGCGCGTAGTCGGAAAAAACCAGGAAGGTGGCGCCAAACGGGATAAAACCACCATGCAGTACGATGCCGTTGAGCATTGCCGACATACCGAATTCACGCACACCGTAGCTAACGTAATTGGCGTCGGGTGATTCGGCACTCATTGGCTTGAACCCGGACCACTCGGTCAAATTGGAGCCTCCCAGGTCCGCGGATCCACCAAACAGTTCAGGCAATAACGGTGAATAAGCTTCGAGCGCGGCCAGTGAAGACTGGCGGGTAGCCTTGTTTTCGGCGGCTTCATTGAGCTCCTCGATAAACGCCTGCGTGGCCTCCTGCCAGTTTTCCGGCAACTCCCGATTTAAACGGCGTTCGAATTCCGCGGCCAGTTCCGCATGTTCTTCTTTATACGCGGCAAACATTTTGTTCCAGGCATCTTCCTTGGCCTGACCTGCCTGACGATGATCCCAACCCTTGTAGACTTCTTTAGGAACTTCGAAAGCTTCAGCTTCCCAGTTCAACTCGACCCGCGTCAGCGCAACCTCGTCTTCACCGAGTGGAGCACCATGACTGGCGTGTCCACCGGCCTTGTTGGGGGCGCCGAATCCGATGATCGTCTTGCAGCAAATTAAAGAAGGTTTGGCGGTAATCGCGCGTGCAGCCTCAATCGCTATCTTGATCTCGTCCGGATTGTGTCCATCAACTTCTATCACGTGCCAGCCGTAAGCCTCGAAGCGTTTCCCGGTATCATCGAGAAACCAGCCCTCCACCTTGCCATCGATGGAAATGCCATTGTCATCCCAGAATGCGATCAGCTTGCCGAGCCCAAGGGTTCCGGCTAGCGAACAGGCTTCGTGCGAAATGCCTTCCATCATGCATCCATCGCCCATGAAAACATAGGTAAAGTGATCGACGATATTGTAATCGTCGCGGTTAAATGTAGCCGCGAGCGCGCGCTCGGCAATCGCCATGCCCACGGCATTTGCGATTCCCTGTCCGAGTGGCCCGGTAGTGGTTTCTATCCCCGGCGTATAACCGTGCTCGGGATGCCCCGGGGTCTTGGAGTGCAGCTGGCGAAAATTCTTAAGGTCTTCAATAGTGACGTCGTAACCGCTCAAATGCAGCACCGAATACGGTAACATCGAGCCATGCCCATTCGACATGACAAAGCGGTCCCGGTTGCTCCATTCCGGGTTTGCCGGGTTATGGCGCATGAAGTCGTTAAACAGTACTTCAGCGATGTCAGCCATCCCCATCGGTGCACCCGGATGCCCGGAATTGGCCCTTTGCACAGCATCCATACTTAAAGCACGGATTGCATTGGCAAGCGTTTTACGTGATGACATTGACCATCCTCAAAATCGATTTTTCAACATAACTTCTTGATTTATAATTATAATTCTCTGGCCGCACAATATTAATTGACAACTCGGGCCAAGACTTGAGCCTAACCACAGCACACCCCCCTGGCGACAAGGCGCGATATTCTCTCGTAAATGCAAATTGACAGCAACTCATAATATTTTTATGCCTATCCATTAAACCTATAACGCTCTAATCAGGACTGTTATTTTCCATCGCGTTCCATATAATGCCTTTTTTCGATTTCTGGGTTGGAGAGTTGTCATGTCGAGTTCATATATCTTTACGTCGGAATCCGTATCCGGGGGTCATCCAGATAAAATGGCGGATCAGATTTCTGATGCAGTGCTCGATGCCCTGCTCGAACAGGACCATCGCTCTCGCGTTGCCTGCGAGACTCTGGTAAAAACCGGCATGGTGTTGCTGGCCGGCGAAATCACCACCAATGCTGAAGTCGATATGGAAGCGCTGGTGCGCAAAACGGTCTGCGATATCGGCTACGATAATCCGGAATGCGGCTTCGACGGTAAAACCTGCGCCGTGCTTACCGGTCTCGGCAAGCAATCGGGCGATATCGCGATGGGTGTCGATGAATCTGACGACAAACAACAGGGTGCCGGTGACCAGGGACTGATGTTCGGCTATGCCTGCAACGAAACCGATGTACTGATGCCGGCACCAATCACCTATTCTCATCGACTGGTACGCAAACAATTCGAACTGATGAAAGCCGGCGAGCTGGACTGGTTGCTGCCCGACGCCAAGAGCCAGGTGACTTTGCGTTATGAAGATCATAAACCCATCGGAATCGAGGCGGTGGTATTGTCGACCCAGCATAAGGAATCGGTGGACTTGAACACGCTGCGCGAAGCGGTAATCGAAACCATTCTGAAACCGGTGCTGCCAGAAGAATGGCTCGCGCAGTGTAAAAACGAAAATATCCACGTTAACCCAACCGGTCGCTTCGTCATCGGTGGGCCGGTGGGTGACGCGGGCCTGACTGGACGCAAGATAATCGTTGACACCTACGGCGGAATGGCTCGCCATGGCGGTGGCGCTTTCTCGGGTAAGGACCCTTCCAAGGTCGATCGCTCGGCAGCATACGCAGCGCGCTACGTGGCCAAAAACATTGTCGCGGCCGGTATTGCCGACCGCTGCGAGGTCCAGGTCTCCTACGCGATCGGGGTTGCCGAACCGACTTCGATCAGTGTCGACACCTTCGGCACCGGGCGTATCGACGACAGCCGCATTATCACGCTGATTCGGGATCATTTCGACCTGCGACCCAAGGGCCTGATCGCAATGCTCGACCTGCTGAAGCCAATATACCAGCCCACGGCCGCCTACGGTCATTTCGGTCGTGAAGATCTCGACCTGAGCTGGGAGCGTACCGACAAGGCCGATGCGCTGAAATCCGAAGCGGGTTTGTAGCCGCCCTGGTTCCGATCACGGCTGATCCAAATTGACAGTCGGGCGTATATAGCTACAATATGTGCCCCCGAATTTTGCATTCGGGGTAGGTGTGCGAGGAGCGCTGCGACAGCTTGGCTGCCAGGCTCGTTCACCTGATCAATTCAACGGCGCTCATAAATAGTTTTGGAGATTATTTATGAGTGCTACTGCCAAAGACGTTATTAAAGACGATTACAAAGTTGCCGACCTCGAGCTTGCTTCCTGGGGCCGCAAGGAAATCGCGATTGCCGAAACCGAAATGCCAGGCCTGGTATCGCTGCGTGGCAAATATGGCAGCGAGCAGCCTCTAAAAGGTGCGCGCATCGCCGGTTCGCTGCACATGACCATTCAGACAGCAGTCCTGATTGAAACCCTGGTTGCGCTAGGCGCCGAAGTGCGCTGGGCTTCCTGTAACATCTTTTCTACCCAGGATCACGCTGCCGCCGCGATCGCAGATTCTGGCGTACCCGTATTTGCAATCAAGGGCGAATCGCTCGAAGATTACTGGCAGTACACCCATAAGATCATGGAATGGCACGACGGCGGTACCCCCAACATGATTCTCGATGATGGTGGTGATGCGACCATGCTGATTAACCTCGGTAGCAAGGCGGAAAAAGATATTTCCGTTCTCGACAACCCGGGTACCGAAGAGGAAGTCATCGCCTTTGCCGCGATCAAGGCAAAACTAGCCGAGTCACCCAACTGGTACTCGAATATCCTGCAAAATATCAAGGGTGTTACCGAAGAAACGACCACTGGCGTGCATCGTCTCTACCAGATGCAGGCGCGAGGCGAACTGCCGTTTCCGGCATTCAACGTTAACGACTCGGTCACTAAGTCCAAGTTCGACAACCTCTACGGTTGCCGCGAATCGCTGGTCGACGGCATCAAACGTGCCACCGACGTCATGGTCGCCGGCAAAGTTGCGCTGGTGCTCGGCTACGGCGATGTCGGCAAGGGTTGCGCGCAGTCTCTCAAAGGACTTGGTGCCAGTGTTCTGGTGACCGAAATCGATCCGATCTGTGCCCTGCAGGCCGCGATGGAAGGCTTTCGCGTGGTCACCATGGACGACGCCTGCAGCCAGGCCGACATCTTTGTTACTGCAACCGGAAACTTCAATGTTATCCGCAAGGATCACATGGAACAGATGAAGGACCAGGCGATCGTCTGCAACATCGGTCATTTCGATAACGAAATCCAGGTTGCCGAAATGAAAGAGTACCAATGGGAAAACATCAAGCCCCAGGTTGACCACATTATCTTTCCGGACGGCCGACGCATCATCCTGCTGGCCGAAGGACGCCTGGTAAATCTTGGTTGTGCCACTGGCCATCCAAGTTTCGTTATGTCGAACTCGTTTACCAACCAGGTACTGGCACAGATGGAAATCTTCTGCAATCCAGGGAAGTATCAGAATGAAGTCTATGTCCTGCCCAAGCATCTTGACGAAGAAGTGGCACGCCTGCATCTCGATAAGATAGGTGCCAGGCTGACCAACTTGACCCAGGAACAGGCCGACTATATCGGCGTCAAAGTCGAGGGCCCGTACAAGCCTGAGCAGTACCGCTACTAGATAGTATCTCCGGCTATGCGGATTCCCCGCGTACATATCGGAGCAGAGCTTGTCGTTGGTGAGGATGTATTACTAGACAAGTCTCAAAGTCATTACCTCAAGCACGTGCTGCGCCTGAAACCGGGCGCAGCACTGCTGTTGTTTGACGGCCTGGAGGCGATCGACTACCAGGCAACACTCTCGATCGAGGGGAAACAGGTCAGGGCTACGATTAACTCGGCACTAGCTTTGCAAACCGAGTCCGGACTTGATTGCGAAATAATTCAGGCAATGGGACGCAGCGATCACATGGACTGGGTGATCCAGAAGACTACCGAACTCGGAGTTAACCGGATTGCCATTTTTAATGCCGAGCGGACGCAATCTCCGATGAAATCCACACAACTTGAAAAAAAGCTGGTTCACTGGCGCGGGGTTGCTATCAGTGCCTGTGAACAAAGCGGTCGTGCAATTATACCGGCACTCGATTTTCATCCTGATTTGGAGCAGGCTATTGCAGCCTCGAGTAGTGAATCAGGATTGTTGCTGGATTTCAACGGCGCTGTACTCACATCGGCTTTGCAGCCGCTCCCGCAATCGATATCGATTCTGCTCGGACCGGAAGGTGGACTAACCCTGCCCGAAATTCAATTTGCGAAAACTGCCGGTTTTAAGTCGGTCAGGCTTGGTCCCCGGGTTTTGCGTACCGAAACCGCGGCCACGGCTGCGCTTGCAATCGTCCAGTCGGTAGTGGGTGATTTAGGTTAGTCTGAAATCCATCCTGGAGAAGATGGCTTTACAGACAACGGGATGATATTACGCCTTTAGTTCTTCCAGACGCCCCGGATTGAACTCGCGCTTGAGGTCGGCAATGATTTTATCCAGATCCGGGATTACCCTGCCAAGTTGATCATCGTCTACCCGTGCCACCAGGTATTCACTCAAGCCCTCGTCATTACCGGATTCCATGCTATCGGCTTCCGCCAGGTAGGCACGCGGAATATCCTGCATGTGAATTCCAAGATAGGGCAGCTCAGGATCTTTTTCCGGATTGTAAATGATAGCGATTCTTGCGCGTGGCCCGGTTTGCGCAGTATTCACGCCGCACATTTGTTCGACCGCGACCACCGGAATATAAACCCCGCGCCATAGCACAACGCCGCTAAACCACTCACTGCTATCTGATAACTGGCGTGGTGTCGAGTAGCCGATTATTTCGGCTACTGCCGAGTTCGGCACCAACAGGTTAAGCGTCGTCAGTGGCAGCAACATGCATCGCACCGATGTTGACTTGTTACTCATGAGCTATATCCGTCACCTGGCTCCCAGCGCAGTTTGAATATTTTCTATCAATTCTTCTTCCTGGTAAGGCTTGCCCATGTAATTGTTTACTCCGATTTCAAAAGCGCGGTCACGGTGTTTTTCCCCGGTGCGTGAGGTGATCATAATGATCGGAATTCTGGAAAAGTTTTCCTCGTTTTGCATATGCGTTGCCAGTTCAAATCCGTCCATGCGTGGCATTTCGATATCCAGCAACATTACATCCGGACGCAGGTCCTGCAGTTGCGCAAGCGCGTCAACACCATCCTTTGCGGTGATTACTTCGTAATTATGCCTTTCGAGTAATTTACTAGCGACCCGGCGCATCGTGATCGAATCATCGACCACCATGACGATGTCGCGCTTATTCGACAGGCGACCGTCTTGCTGCTGGTAAACAATTTTGACAGCGCTGGCGGCGCCATGTCTAACCAGGCCATTTATATCAAGAATCAGCACAACGCTGCCGTCAGCAAGAATACTCGCTCCGGAAAGGGCCTTGACCTGGCTTAATTGCTTGCCCAGCGACTTAACCACGATCTCACGGTTACCGAGGATTTCATCAACATGCAATGCGACCCGGACATCCCCGGCGCGACCAAAAATAATGGGCAGTTTTTCATTGTCACCGGAGGGCTTAAACGGAACCCCTGTATCGACCAGCTCCGCAAGGTTATACAGCACGAATTGCTGTCCGGCATACTCGATTTCGGGATTATCCTGTTGATAGTATTCAAGCACCTGCCGGGCTTCCAGGCGGGTGATACCTTCGATATTCATCAGCGGTATCGCGTAAATTTCTTCACTGGCACGCACCAGGATTGCCTGGTTAATCGAAAGCGTAAACGGGAGGCGCGCAATAAATGTCGTTCCCTGCGGGTTAGTTTCAATCTGCAGGGTTCCGCCAAGCTGTTTGATCTCAATATCGACGACATCCATACCGACGCCGCGCCCCGAAAGCTGGGTTACGTGTTCGGCGGTACTAAAGCCCGGTTCCAGAATGTACTGCACCAGTTCGGCATCGCTTATCTGGTGCTTTTTATCAAGCAGTCCGAGCTGTACCGCGCGACTGCGCACCTTGTCAAGGTCTACGCCAGCTCCATCGTCACTGACGCGAATGATGATATCGGAACCGTCACGGGTTATGTCGATCGATATTTTCCCGCTTTCGTCTTTGCCTCTTTTAACCCGTTCAACCGGAGTTTCAATACCATGCGACAGGGCGTTACGAATAATATGTTCGAGTGGTGCTACCATGCGATCGAGCACCTTGTTGTCGACCTCGTTTTCCTCGCCGGTAATTATCAGGTCGGCTTTTTTACCCAGCTCCTGGCTGCTTTGCCTGACTAGCCGGCGCAGGCGTGATAGCAACCCTGAAAACTTGACCATCCGGCTTTTGATCAAACCATCCTGCAGGTCAGCATTTACCCGTGATTGTTGTAATAAAAGTGTTTCAGAATCCCGCACCTGCTCGCCCAGCATGGCTTGCAGACTGGACAGATCGTTAACCGATTCGCCCAGCGAACGCGACAGCTCCTGTATCATCGTATAACGGTCCATCTCTAGTGGGTCAAATTCACCCTTTTGCTCAGACTCGGAACGGTGACTAAAATGAATTTGAGCATCGGTCTCCGCTTCGAGGCTACGCAACTGCCCCTTGAGCCGCGCAATAGTCTGCCCCAGTTCGCCGAGGTAGGAACCCAGACCTGCGACCTGCTGCTCCATGCGCGCCCGGTAGATACTAACCTCGCCTGCCGAACTTACCAGGTTATCGAGCAGATCCGAACGAACCTTGATGACATCTTGCGACGGACGCTCCAGGGTTGAGAGTGGCTCACCCGGCAGGTTTTCACTGACGATATCGATATCTTCGCTATCCATATCGAAGTCGCTGTCTTCATCGCCTGTGTCTTCACCATGCTCATCAGCTTCACCACGGCGTAAGTCCTTTAGAGATTCAACCAGGCGCTCGGAATTACTCATCTGCTTTCCTTCCTGCGCTTCAACCACCTGTTGATGGAGCAGGTCAAAACAATCCTTCAGTAATTCGATCAGGTTATCATTTTTCTCTACGCGCCCATCGATTACCGCGATAAACATCGATTCCATCTCATGCGAGAGGTCGCTGATTTCCTCGAGCTCGGCCATGCGAGCGCCACCCTTGAGCGTATGCAGGTAGCGTTGCAGTTCCATTACCGCGTTATAGTCCTGGGCACCCGCTTCATCGGATTTTTGTTGCGACCACTGGTGCAAAGTATTGTCACTCATTTCCAGCAATTCATTCGCCTCATCGACGAAAATAGTTAGCAGCTCGGTATCCTGTTCCCGCTCGAGCGTTTCGCTTATCTTCGTCAGGGTATCAATGAATTCGCCACTCGGTCCCGCCTCATCTTCAGGGATTTCAACAGTATGTTCTTCGAAATCTTCGGCCAGTGCCTTGAAACTAATCTCGAGATCTTCGGGGATAGCCGGCAACTGTCGGCTAGTGACTAATTCTTTGGTCATGCGCAGGAGCTCGATCTGGCCCTGGCGATAAAGGGCCACAATTTCGTCATCAAGGGCCATCTTTTGTGCGATTGCGATTTTCAGGGGTTTTTCCATTAAGCCGGCCAGTTGGCCGATTGTCCGGATATCCGCGGTGCGCGAGGCACCGTGAATCGTGTGGAGCGAGCGATAGATTTCTTCACCAGGAATTAATTCATGGATTTGTTCCGCATGATCAAGGGCGAAACTTACTATGCCGAGGTGCTGTTCTACCTCTTGCTGATAAATTATCAGCAGCTCCGGGTCGAACGACAGGTCGGTTGGTTTTGGCGGCTCTTGGCCTTTGGGCCCGCTCTCCCCTGCCTCTTCGCCAGGCACCAGGCTCGCTGTCGTTTCGACTAAAGGGTTGGGGGGGTACTCCTGTTCAGCACCTGGTCCAGACTCGGGCGACTCCAGCTCTGCTGCCTCGGCCTCGGGAGCAGCATGCTCTATTGCTTCATCTTCCGACGACTCAAGCTCGGCGGCTTCGACTTCCGACAGCCCAGGCTCTATTGACTCAGCCTCGAGCGCCGCAAGGTCCGTTACCTCGACCCCGGACGACTCGGACTCTATTGGCTCGGCTTCGGTCTCGAGCGACCCAGGCTCTATAGCTCCAGCATCGAACGGCTCAATGTCCGTTGCATCGACCTCGAACGACTCAAGCTCTATAGCTCTAGCCTCGAACGGCTCAATGTCCGTTGCTTCAATGTCGGACGACTCGGGCTCTATTGCTTCAGCCTCGAACGGCTCCAGGTCTGTATCATCATTCTCGACCCCTGGTCCCGCGGGGGATTCCACCACCAGGGGAGCGGCTTCAGCAGTTTCCTCGGCAAAATCATCATCGAGGGATTCAGCGAGGAAATCTTCACCCATGGTTTCGATCCAGATGGCCTCCTTCGGAACAGGCTCGACATCATCAATAGCCAAAACCTGGATTTCTTCAACTTCGTCGCTTGTATTGTCCTCGGCCTGTTTCGAGTAATCGGTCGCTACATTGAACTCTTTCTCTGCTGCAGATGAGCCAGGTTCGTCTACGGAACTCTCTACTTCGAGCTCGGTTGGGTTTGATCCGGATTGCATCAACTGGGTATCGTCCAGGTCGGAGATCCTGGCCGCAGGCTCAGTGTTACTGCGCTGTTCCCGAACCTGATCGCTGTTAACCTCGAAGTTCTCCGGATTTACCTGCACGGTGTCCGGCTCAATTTCATCGAGTATCATCTGGCTCATTCTTTGAGGAGGAATAACCTGGGTGGTTGAACCGAGATCGATTCCCGTCGATTGGGATTCATCGTCATCGGTAATTCGATCATAGGGTGATTCAATTGCAGTGTCTGTCTGGGTGTGATCTATCAGCAATTGGTCGGCCTTGAACTCGGCCAGTACCCGGGCCAGGCCTCTCAGGTAACCAATGTCAGCTTTGGGTGTCTCAGAAGTCTTTAGTTCGTTAACCAGTTCCTTCAACGCCTCAGTTGCGCTGCCCACCGCTTCTATCGCCTGCTTGTTGGGAGCAACTGTTTTATCGATAATCCGATTCAATAATTGTTCATAATCCCAGGCAAACTCGCCAATCTTCATTGCACCGACGAGACGGCCACTACCCTTGATGGTGTGAAAGGCGCGGCGGATATTTTTTACCGCGTTTTCATCTTCCGGGTGCAGCAACCAGTCCTGTTGCAAACGCGCGATGTTTTGTGCCTCTTCCCCGGCTTCCTCAAGATAAATCTCGAGAATTTCCGGGTCGCTATCCGGCCTCAAAACTTGCAAATTCTCCTCGACCGACTCGACTTCAATACGCACATCGGCTGGCGTGACAGCGGTGTCGACTTCGGTTGCTGTCGACTGGTCAGAAGTGTCATCCTGTACTATTTGGATCTGTTCAGGAAGGTTGCCCAATGCGCTAACAGCTGGCACTGTTTCCACTCCGATTTCGGGCTCTGCTGCGTCAGAATCAGACTCGATCGCGATTTCAGGCGCAACATCGTCTTCGACAGCCGCGAGGTGAAATTCGCCAGTTGCTGCCTCGCCCGGGGCTTCGACAGCAACGACTACCGCTTCGTCACTTTCGCCATTCTTGGCCTCGATATGTACGTTGGACAGCAACTCTTGCAGTTGCACGTCGGCAAAGTCGAGGATATTGCCGGCATCGCTGCGGTGTTCGCCAAGCGCTTCGAGATAGTACTCGAGGCTAACCACAACCTGTGATAACGCGTCCAGCCTGCTGGCTTCCATAAATTCAACAATGTCGTAGCCCTTTAAATAGGCTAGCAACCCATCGACCACGGCAACCGCACGATGCTGATTCATCAACTGCAGCGCCCCCCTGGATTCACCCATCAGGGCTACGCAGAGATCAATATTTTCACTGCGACCCGGATCCTTGATAAAGTCGAGGATTGCATTTTTGGTTTTCTGAATGTCATCAAGCGCCGCGGAAACTACTGCCGTCAATACGCTATCAAGCTCGTAGTCTCTCGAGACGTCGGATTCTGATCTTGGCTGCTCCGCATCAACCGGCTGACGTTTTTGCATTTGCTCAAGTGCCTGCTCAACCTGGAGTAATTCCGCTGCCATCGATAGCAGCCTCTCTTCATCGGCAACTTGATCTCCAGAGACGATTTCCTTAACGATATCACTCTGGTCTTCAATTAACTGTCGCTGCGAACCAAGCCCAATCATCGCCAGCGTGTCGGAGATGACGTGCATCTCCTGGGGTAGATCTTTGAGTGCCTCGACTTTCGATAAATCTCCGTTAACGTATACCTCGAGCGTCGACTTAATGGTCTCAATATCGGCTTTAACAGCCTCCGATACGGTTTTCAATACGGCCTGGTTGGGGCCAGCGATGTTATTCAATACTTCGCTGCGTACGGATTCCGAAGGCAGGAACTGCTCTAGTCGATAAGCGGTCTTTATCGCTTTCGCCTTGGGTCCATCACATTCCGGCTGAGCGATATAAAATAAAAAATTCTTGATCAACTCGATCGGTTGACGCTTGAGTAAGCCGCGCTCGCCGATTATCAGGATTACCCTGAACAAGGCATCGACTTTGCCGAGCAAATTCTTTATCGACACCCCGAGTTCAATCTTCTGGCGTGCGACCGATTCGACAAGTGCGCCTATTATCCACCAGATTCGGGCAATCTGCTCGGAAGAAGACCGCTCCTCCAGGGTTTCACATATCTTCTCGAGGCGCTTCAGGCTGTCTTCAACCGATTGATCCCTGATCACGTTCACCAGTGCCAGCTGGTAAACCGGGCGTAACTTTTTTGCGAGAAGCCTGGATGCCTGATTATGGTCGTTGTCGATTGACTCTAGCCTGGCTTCTTCCTGGTGCATCGAAAGATCAGGCAGAAAAAGTAATTTCTCGGAAAACAAATCCTGGTCTCTGACTGCACGAATATCATTCAATAGCGGTAATATAGCGATCGGAATATCACGATGGCCTGATTGAATATGTTCCAGGTAGTCGGGTAACTGCAACACTGCTCGCAGCATCACCTCGAGGGCCTGTTCACCCTTTTCCTGCTTGTTGTCGATAATGAAATCCGCCAGCGATACCATTTCATCGGTTAACATCGCGGCGCCATACTGCTCGATCATCGTCAACACGCCCTGAATAACGCCCAGCCTTTCCTTGACGGCTGCCAGCAACGCGTCATTGTCTTCTTCGATATAAATCTTGAGGTCGGCCTTGATATCAGACAGGTTGTCATCGATGGATTTCTTGACCCACCCAAGTGCACTCTGCTTGATTGAATTTTCCGGTGAACTCATCGAATCGTCTATTTTTCCGCTTCGGACTCTAGGCCCAGCGCGGCAAGATCATCGGCGTCTTGCACTATGGTACTTTCGAGCGAATCAACACCGGGAAGTTTGAAGCCCGCAACCGAAGTCTGCATCTCTTTAACCATGTCTGATAATTCGCCTATCGAGCCCGAAGCCTGGTTCGAACCTTCCGAGGTCTTGGCGGTAATTTCCTGTATCACATCCATGGTTTCGGTAATCTTTACACTTTCCTGGGCCTGGTCACGCGTTGAGTCCGATATCTCCAGGATTCGCTGTGCCAGGTTCATCGAAACCTGTTCAATACGATCCAGCGCGCCTCCCGCGTTCTCAGTCAGCTTGGCTCCCTTTACAACATTGGCGGTACTTTGCTCCATCGAAACCGTTGCTTCGTTGGTATCCGCCTGGATAGTCTTTACCAGGGCCTCGATTTGCTTGGTTGCGTCACCAGTCCTTTCTGCGAGTCTCTGTACTTCATCAGCCACCACCGCAAAGCCGCGTCCTGCCTCACCTGCCATCGACGCCTGGATTGCGGCATTCAGGGCAAGAATGTTGGTCTGGTCGGATATCTCGGTAATTAGGTTTACTATGTCCCCAATTTCCTGTGACGATTCACCCAGCCGCTTGATACGCTTGGAAGTTTCCTGTATCTGCTCGCGAATGGTCTCCATTCCTTCGATGGTCTGGCGCACTGTCTCTCCACCCTTATGTGCAATACTGACAGATTTTCGCGCCACTTCCGCCGAATCGGCCGCTCTCTCGGAAACCTGCGACATAGATTTTGAGATCTCGGTTACCGCATTACTGGCCGTGGTTATCTGTTGTGCCTGCGCTTCGCTGGCCTCGGCCAGTTCGCCGGTCATATTCTGAGTTTTTCGAACCGCGGTCCGTACCTGGTTGGCAGTATTGTTAATAGTACCGACCAGGTCACGTAACGCGTCTATCGAGTAATTAACCGAGTCGGCGATCGCTCCGGTTATGTCTTCGGTTACGGTGGTATGAGTAGAGAGGTCGCCGTCGGCAAGATTCGTCATTTCATCGAGCAGGCGCAGGATAGCGCGCTGGTTCTTCTCATTCTGATCCTGGGATTCTGACAGGCTGGCATGGGATCCACGCGAGATGATGACGATTAGCAACAACAAAAGAAAAACCGCGAACAGTCCGACCGCATATCCGGCCAGGATGAGTGACTTTCTCGCTTCACCACCGCGTTCAAGTGCCTTGATCAAACCGCCGGAGGCAGATAGCAGCAGCGGGCTCAATTCATCAATTTTCAATGCTGCTTCATGCACTTTAAATATTTGCGCCGAATTATCGAGAATTTCACGCACATTCTTGCGCACCACGGAGTAAAGATCTGCAAACTGCAACAGGTTGCCAACCACGGTTGGGCCGGTGAATTTGGTAATTCCCTGCGAGGAATCCCCTTCGAGCATTGCTAATAATTGAGCCTCTATCTGGGTGGCTTCCGTAGAAAAGCGTTCAGCTGCCGTTATAACCACTTCACCATCGGTCAGTATCTGATTGAGGCTATGTTCGATGCCTCGAATAAGTATGACCTGGCGCGCGGCGAGAGCAATATTCCTGCGTGGTGCCCCCGATTTGACCAGTTCTTCCACCACACGATCGGATAAGGAAATGAGTTCTGGTAATGACTCGTTAATTTGCGTCACGTAGTCACTAACTGTCGCAATCGATGTTTTTGCCGCCACCACGGTAGCAATATGCTTGTCATAATCATTCCAGATCGACTTCACATTCGAGAACTCAACCGAGAATTCCTCGGGTAAAGCGGGTAATTCCTGGATTGCATCTCCATTATTAAATCTTTCCAGGGTATCGAGGTAGCGATTCTGATTCTCGCCCAGTCGATCGAATGCACGCTCCTGGCCTGCAGCCGCTTCCAGTGCATTGACGGCAATTTGCTGTGATATAACCTGCTGTTCCGAGGCGATAGTAGTATAGAGTTTGTTGTTACGCGCCTGGCCGCTTTCGATACTGAACAACACCACCATTGCCAGCACCGACAGAATCAGCAACGCACCAACAGCAACTGCTTTTTTATTGATAGAACTGCCACGCTGCCCGACAGACGGGGCAAAGCCCGATTTTGTTCCGGGAAGCAGGTTTTTGATTTTATCTAACACTACTATTGTTTCCTCAATACCTCGTCAAGCGCCTTAAACGACTCGTAAAAAATGTTCGGCCCTGGTTAATTTCTTGACACTAAACACGTTCCAGTGACGCACCTGGTCAACAAATGTTCCTGCAAGATAGGCGCCCATCGTGCCTGCGTCCGGCATAACTTCCTGCCGGTGTTCTTCAGGTTTAAAACGTCTCAGTCCAAAAACTTCGTCTACCAGTAATCCCGCAACCACACCCGACTTGTTGATAACAAGAATCCTGCTTTGCTTGCTAATCCGGGTTGGTTCTCCGTAAAGAAATCCATTCATATCCAGTACCGGTATCAAGTTGCCACGAACATTAGCCAGGCCCTTGACCCAGTGCGTTACCCCTGGCACCCGTATCGTTTCCGGGGGTGGCAATATTTCGCTAACGTCATCCATCTTTGCCAGCAGGGGTATACCGTTTATCAAAAACCCGATTCCTATCCAGTCATCGACAACCGTTTTGGCAACCGGCAAACCAGTCGAATTTCTCCGACAGCGCGAGTCGATTTCTTTTAGAATTTCAAATGCTGAGGCAATGGGCATGGATTCGCGGTCCCGTTCAATCGTCGTAACCGCGATCGAAACCCATAACCTTATTGATGCGTTCGATCAAATCTTGTTCATCTGCCGGTTTGACGATATAGTCTCTCGCGCCCTGGCGCATACCCCAGATCTTGTCGGTTTCCTGATCCTTGGTAGTTATGATAATCACGGGAATTGTTGAGGTTTCCGGGTTACGGCTGAGATCACGCGTTGCCTGAAAACCATTCTTTCCCGGCATTACCACGTCCATTAGTATGCAATCGGGTTTAGTCTCGATTGCTTTCGCAATTCCTTCTTCACCATTCTTGGCAACTGAAACCTCGATATCGTTGTTTACAAGCATGCTCTTGAAAACGTGAACTTCTGTCGGAGAATCATCAATAATTAATACATGTGTCATTCTAAACTTTCCTCAGTCTCCGTTAACCGTTTCCACCTAACCCACATGCGTCGTTATCGCGTTGATTAAATCTTCTTTGGAAAATGGTTTGGTCAGGTATTTTTCTGATCCGACAATGCGGCCGCGCGCACGATCAAAAATGCTGTCTTTGCTTGAGAGCATGATGACCGGGGTACCTTTGAAGGTTTGATTGTTTTTAATCAATGCGCAGGTCTGATAACCATCGAGGCGCGGCATCATAATGTCCACGAAGATAATATCCGGCTTATGCTCGGTAATTTTTGCCAGGGCCTCGAAACCGTCGATGGCGGTAACCACCTCGCAGCCCACTTTTTTCAACAGGGTTTCGGCACTGCGGCGGATGGTTTTGCTGTCATCAATAACCATGACTTTAACGTTCAGGTTGACCGATTGCGCTGTTCCATCTGCTATCTGAGACTCGGTATTCACGTAACCCCCAATAATTATAAGTGGAGTATCCCCACTTTATAAGGACATGATTATATGGATATTCATATGTTAAACCAGTGATTTAATATAACAACATGATGTAAATTCTACGGTTTTAGGCCGAGATTCACTGGCTATTTTCTAAAATTCCATTACCCTCAAAAGTAGTTCAATAAAGGGGTTTTAACAAGCGGCACCTAGCTCCGGCCTGCTTTACGCAGGTGCAATTTTTTAATGTGCCTGGGCGGTTTAATTCATTAAAATTTGCAAACCGCACTCGAGTCATCAATACACTTAATCTATCTCATTTATGCCTAAAGTTCGTAAGCTGGGAATCGTGATGGACCCGATTGAAGCCATCAAACCCTGGAAAGATTCAAGCCTCGCCATGTTGCTTGAGGCGCAGGCGCGCGGCTGGCAGATATTTTACTTTCAGCTCAGCGACATATTCCTCGATAACGGCATCGCAATGGGGCAGTTCAAGACGCTCGCACTCTACGACGACAACGAGCACTGGTTTGATTACGGCGATGCGGGTGACTGTCGACTGAGCGATCTGGATGTCATCCTGATGCGCAAGGACCCTCCCTTCGATCTCGAGTATATTTATTGCACTTATATGCTCGAGCAGGCAGAAGAAAGCGGCGTGCTGGTGGTTAACAAACCTGCAAGCCTGCGTGACTGCAATGAAAAGCTTTTTACGCGTGTCTTCCCGGAATGCTGTGTCGACACCCTGGTCAGTCGTGATGCTGCAATCCTGAGAGGTTTCATAGAGCAACACCGGGATATCATTATCAAGCCGCTCGACGGCATGGGTGGCCAGTCGATTTTCCGGGTGCAGGCGGGCGACCCCAATACCAATGCGATCATCGAGGCCGTTTCGAAACATGGCCAGTCACAAACCATGGTACAACGTTATATTCCCGAGATCCGCGACGGTGACAAACGCATTTTGTTGATCGATGGCGTTGCGATACCTTACGCCCTGGCGCGCCTGCCGGCGGCAGGCGAGAATCGGGGTAACATCGCTGCCGGCGCAAGCACGCGCGGACAGCCATTGAGTGAGCGTGATCAATGGCTATGTGAGCAGATCGGTGCCGAGCTGCGCCGACGCGGCTTGCTGTTTGTGGGGATCGATGTGATCGGTGATTACATCACCGAAATCAATGTTACCAGCCCTACTGGCGTCCGCGAGCTGGACAGCGATTTTGACATTAACATCAGCGCAGACCTTTTTGAGTGCATCGAGCAACACCTTCCCGTTTAAGCTGGCTGTTTTTATTCGTCTTAAACCTTAGCGGTTGCGAACCTCGACAGCATCTCGTCGAACAACATCTGCTCGAGTTCGGCACCATCATCGAAATTACGATGATTACCGGAGACCTGATTCATGCCGAGCATTTACTCACCGAAATCGAGCACCGGCTAAGCATCCACCGCGAGCAATGGCACGCCTGGGAAGATAGTGATCTGACCCGCTTCAACACAGCGTTGTTGCAAAATTCGACAGCGCAGGTACCGGCAAGCCTGGCCCCGTTATTGCAACTTAGCCAGGATTATTATGATGCCACTAGAGGCCTTTTTAACCCCGCACTTGGCAAGCTCATAGCCGCATATGGATTTCATGGCCGCGAGGCCGACATGAGCATGGTTGCGGCAATCAGGCGTGATATCCCCGGTATGCATAATCTAAAGATCGATAGCGAAATTGCCGTTAGCAGCAATCCGCATTTGCAGATCGACCTCGGCGGAATTGCCAAGGGCTATGCGGTGGGATTAATCAGTCGTTACCTGGACGACAATGGCATCGATCACTACATTATCAACGCGGGTGGTGATATGGCAATCGCGGGGAATCGGTTTGGCCGTCCCTGGCGAATAGGTATCCAAAATCCATTTGCACCCGGTGTTGTTGCAAGCCTTGAAATCGAGGGTAAACACAACCTGTTCACCTCGGGAAATTATGAACGCCAATATCGACGAGGAAAAAACCGGGCACATCACATCATCGACCCACGCAATGGGGAGCCGGCAACCGGGCAAAGCTCGGCGACGGTTCTCAGCAATGACCCGGTTCGTGCTGACGTCGCGGCAACTGCGCTGATGATAAACGGCTTCCAGGGGCACCGTGAGCTGGCAAGATCACTGGATATCGAAGACTTCATCGTGATCGGCGAATCACGGGAAATCGTGGTGAGTGGTACGTTGGCCGACAAAATCAAAATTGCGGTTTCCTGGCCAACAACTATTATCAACTAAAGCAGATAGATTCGCTGGTGGTAGCGAACTAATCTTGGCACAATAGACTTCCAATATGGCACAAGCTCAAGCAATCCGTCCACGGATCTCCGCTAGTGATCGCCTCGGCTTCACTCTCTTTCTGGCACTGACGCTGCATGCCATCGTCGTGCTCGGCGTGGGATTTACCCATTCGAGTCACAGCAATGTCGAGCCCCTGCCCAGCCTGGATATTATTCTAGCCAATTCCAAGAGCATCGAGGTAGCCGAAAACCCCGATTACCTGGCCCAGGTCGACCAGGCAGGGGGTGGCAATTCCGATGATAAAGCCCGCCCCGGCGCGCCGGTCTCGTCCCCGACCCCTGCAGATCAAAGAGGCCTATCTGACCAGGACAGGATCGAGCTACGCAAGCAACAGCTGGTAATCAGCAAGCTTTATTTTCTGACTCAAATTGAATCGGATAACCATGCGAATCGGCAAAAACAACAACGCGCCCGGGATTCGGACAATCCGCAAACCAGTGAAACCGAGCAGCACAAGTCCAGGATCGCCCGTCTACAGGCGGAAATCAGGCAAATGACCATCGATTATGCCAAGCGCCCCAGGACTATCACCTTGACCGCCAGCACCCGCAAAGCAGTCGAAGCGAGTTACCTGGCTTCCTGGGTCCAGAAGATCGAGGATACCGGTAATTTGAACTATCCACGGGAAGCCAGGCTCAAAAACCTTGATGGCCGATTACGAATGAGTGTGCGAATCAATGCGGCCGGCGAGGTTCTCGACATGCAGATCACCAGTTCATCAGGCACAACAGTGCTGGATGAGGCCGCCAGGCAAATCCTGCGCATGGCCCAGCCCTTTGCACCATTTTCCGATGCATTGAAGGAACGCGCCGACCAGATAGTTATAATCCGCACCTGGGATTTTAAAAGCAATCGATTTAGAACCAAAAGCGGAGTAAGCTAAGGTCTTGCCATGACACAGCAAACTGCCAGTCTTGTTGATAAGTGCCTTATCGCCACACCCGCGATCAAGGACCCGATCTTTGCTTCCAGTCTGGTTTACATGTGCGAGCACAACGAAAATGGCAGTATGGGCCTGGTTGTCAATCACGAAACTTCACAAGTTCTGGACGATATCTTCCAGCAACTGGATATCAGTTGCGAAAATGAAGCAGTCAGGAATCAGCCTGTTTATATCGGTGGCCCGGTGCAACTCGAACAGGGCTTTGTGCTGCATTCGAGCGAGGGTCACTGGCAGAATAGCGTCGAGGTCTCCGACGGGGTCAATTTAACCAGCTCGCTCGATATTCTCAGGGCAATCGCAGATGGAAAGGGTCCTGAGGACTACCTGGTTATCCTCGGGTTTTCGGGCTGGGCTTCGGGCCAACTCGAATCAGAGTTACAACAAAATTCCTGGCTTACATCGACCTGCAACACCGACCTTCTGTTCCATGAAAAACCCGAAGACAAATGGCAGGTCGCCTTCGACACGCTCGGCTTCGATATCAATATGCTCTCTCCCGTGAGCGGGAATGCCTGAAAAGCTGAAAACCGTCATCGGCTTCGATTTTGGCAGTCATTGGATCGGTGTCGCGGTCGGACAGACTCTAACCCGGCAGGCCAGCCCCCTTGGAGCGGTGAAAAACAACGACTGGGAGAGTATCAAGCGACTACTGGACGCCTGGCAGCCGCAAAAACTGGTCGTCGGCTTACCGCTTAGCATGGCAGGCAAAGACCAGGAAATGACCGCCAGTGCAAAACGCTTCGGTCGCCAGTTAGAAGGCCGTTTCGGAATAGCGACCTCGATGATTGACGAGAGACTGACTACCCGTGAAGCCTACCAGATCGCGGAGCAAACCGAGTGTAAGAAATCCAAACAGGAAATCGACAGCCTGGCCGCCGCATTAATTACCGAATCCTGGTTGCAAAACTATCACGAAGACTGAGACCACAACTGCGATAATACTGTTTTCGAAATGAATTTATGCTATAAAGCGTCCGCAATTAATCAAGCGGAGCTCGTGTGTCCCTACCTTCAGTTGAATCGCTGATCGAAAAGCTGGCCCAGGCACTCACTCCCTATTTTACTTCCCAACCGCAACCTATCATTGTTGGCATCGAAACAGGCGGAGCCTGGATCGCGCAGCGCTTACAGCAAAGCATCGCTCCCGACGCCGAGTTGGGACGACTCAATATTTCATTCTATCGAGATGATTTCACCCGGACCGGCCTGCATCCAACGGTAAGGCCTTCCAGCCTGCCTGTCGATATCGACGATAAAACTATTATCCTGGTCGATGATGTCCTGCAATCCGGTAGAACCGTTCGGGCTGCGATGAACGAGATTTTTGACTATGGGCGACCCCGGAAAATCGTGCTCGCGATCCTGATCGATAGAGGCGAACGCGAAATTCCGATACAGGCGGACATTACCGGGAAGTTCATGAATCTGGATTCCGGGAGTCATATCAAGCTCGAGGGACCCGAACCCCTGAAGCTGGTTATCAAAACCCTGGAGAGCCATGCCAAGTAACAGTATCCAGCTCGACGATAATGGCAAACTCCGACATTTTCTCAGTATCGAGGGGTTAAACCAGACCATTCTTAACGAGATTCTGGATACCGCCGATTCATTCACCTCGGTTACTGACCGTACCATCAAGAAAGTGCCTATCCTGCGCGGCAAAACGGTCGCCAACCTGTTTTTCGAGACGAGCACACGCACACGATCAACATTCGAGCTCGCTGAACAACGTCTCTCGGCCGACATTCTGAGTCTTAACGTCACCACATCGGCAACGGTCAAAGGTGAATCCCTGCTCGATACGCTGCAAAACCTGGAAGCAATGCAGATCGATATGTTCGTCATACGTCACCAGAACAGCGGCAGCGCCCATTTTTTTGCCCAGCATGTGCGTCCCGGCGTGTCGGTACTCAATGCCGGGGACGGGCAACACGAACATCCAACCCAGGCGATGCTCGATATGTACACGATTCGCCACCACAAGCAGGATTTCAGCAGCTTGCGAGTCGCAATCGTCGGCGATATTTTGCACTCACGCGTGGCGCGCTCGCAGATCCACGCGCTTAACCTGCTAAATACCGCGGAAATAAGGGTGATTGCGCCCCGAACCCTGCTGCCGATGGATACCGAGTCTCTCGGGGTATCGGTTTACGAGGATCTTGAGCAGGGACTCGAAGGAGTTGACGTCATCATTATGCTGCGTCTGCAGAAGGAACGAATGCGCGGGGCTTTGTTGCCCAGCGAGAAAGAGTATTTCCGCAAGTTCGGACTATCCCAGGAACGCCTCAAGCTCGCAAAACCCGATGCTATCGTCATGCATCCGGGTCCGGCTAACCGTGGTGTCGAAATCGAATCCAGTGTTATGGATGGCAACCAGTCGGTCATCCTGCAACAGGTGGGTTTCGGTATCTCGGTGCGCATGGCGGTAATGTCAATGATCGTCGGTCAATCCGGCCTGCAATCAGGCGGTGACGCATGAGCCTGCAGATCATGAACGGCCAGGTCGTTAACCCACTTGAAATGACAGTAGTCAAGACCGACCTGTTTTTACAGGACGGTAAAATCGTGGGGCTGGGCTCAGCACCAAAAAGTTTCAAGGCAGAACAAACGATCGACGCCGCCGATCACTGGGTTCTGCCCGGCCTGATCGATTGCCAGGCACGTTTGCGTGACCCCGGGGAGCCCGAAAAGGCCAATATAGAGAGTGAAACCAAAGCCGCGATCGAAAACGGTATCACCAGCCTGTGTATCCCCCCCGATACGCAACCGCCGATTGACAATTCGGCCACGGTCGAACTCATTCATCATCGCAACGAAATGTTTGGCCACCAGGCACAGGTTTACCCGATCGGGGCATTGACACGTGGTCTCGGCGGGGAACAACTCAGCAACATGGCCAGCTTGCGCGCTAACGGCTGTATCGCATTCAGCAATGCCAAGGTTCCACTGGCCAATAACCTGGTCCAACGCCGGGCCATGGATTACGCCGGGGGTCAGCATTCGCTGGTTATTATTCAACCACTCGACCACGACCTTTTGGCAAATGGTTGCGCCCACGAGGGGGCCGTCGCCACCCGCCTTGGGCTGCCCGCGATTCCTGAAGCGGCGGAAACCGCTGCACTGGCAAAGGACATCGAACTGGTAGCACAAACCGGTGCGCGCACTCATTTCGGGCAACTCTCCAGTGCGCGTTCGGTAGACATGGTGCGTCGCGCCAAGGCCAAGGGATTACCGATAACCGCCGACTGTGCGATTCATCAACTGTTCTTAACCGATCATGACATCGGAAATTTCGATAGCAATATGTTTACCATCCCACCGCTGCGCAGTCAGTATGATCGTGATGCATTACGCGAGGGTGTTGCCGATGGCACTATCGATTGCCTGTGTTCGGATCATCAGCCGCATGAAGTCGATGCCAAGCTAAAGCCTTTCCCTTCTGCCGAACCCGGCATCAGCGGGCTCGACACTTTATTGCCGCTGGCATTGCGATTAGTCGAAGAGGACGTCCTCCCACTGGCTGACCTGATCGCTAAGCTGACACTAAACCCTACCACCATTATGGGCCTGCCTGGCGGCAGGATTGGTATCGATGAGGTCGCGGATTTGATAATTGTCGATCCGGATTCCCACTGGGTTTGCAGCGCCTCCAATTTCGTCTCCAAGGGTAAGAACACCCCTTTTGAGGGCTGGGATTTCCATGGCAGCCTGACCCACACCCTGGTGGCCGGTAACGTCGTCTACGAAGCCCGATAGAAACCCTCTCCAGCTCGGAGAAAATCTCATATAGGTAACGGATTTAGCTTTCTTCGGAGGGAAGACTCAGATCTTCCAGGTCACCCTGCTTATTGAGGTTATGGCGGGTATCCTCTGATTGATGGTCGCCACCAAAATTTATTTTCCATTCGAGGTTGGTGCTCGAGTCAGCATAGGCGAGCGCATTCTTGATCGTAATTGCGTCAGATTTGTAGAGGTTGTAAAGCGATTGGTCGAATGTCTGCATTCCCGTGGTATCGCCTTTTTCCATGATTTCCTTGATCTCGTTGAAGTTGCCCTCGCGCAGTAATTCCGAAATATAGGGGGTATTCATCATGATTTCGACAGCACAGGCGAGTTTCCCCTGCATCCCTGGCACCAGGCGTTGTGAAATGACGCACCTGAGGTTAAGCGACAAATCCATCAACAACTGTTCACGCGAATCGGTCGGGAACATGTTCATCATCCGGTCCATCGCCTGGTTGGAGTTAACCGCATGCAGGGTTGTCATCGCGAGGTGACCGGTATCGGCAAAGTCGATCGCCGATTTCATCGTCTCCCGGTCCCGCGCCTCACCGATCATGATGACTTCCGGCGCTTCGCGCAGGGCTTCGCGCAGCGCATTTTCGTAGCTCAGGGTATCGATACCAACCTCACGTTGCGAAACAACAGACTTCTTGTGTCGAAAAACGAATTCTATCGGGTCCTCGATCGTCAGTATGTGTCCGCCAACCGAAGCGTTACGGTAATCCAGCATCGATGCGAGCGAAGTCGATTTACCTGAACCGGTTGAGCCCACCACCAGCACCAGTCCGGTCTGGTTCATCACGACTTCCTTGAGTACCTGCGGCAGCCCGAGCTCGTCAATCGTTGGTATCTCCCACTTTATGTAACGGATAACCATCGACACTTCGGAGCGCTGAATGAAAATATTGACCCGGAAACGACCCACGTCGTTGAGCGTGAAACCGAGGTTTAATTCGCGGCTGATCTCGAAATCACGGACCTGCTCATCATTAAGCAGGCTATAGGCCAGTTTTTGCACCTGCCCGCCTTGAAACGGATTTTTCGCAATTGGACCGGTATTGCCCTGGGTTTTCATATTGGGCGGAGCGCCGGTGACGAAATACAGGTCGGACGCCTGTTTGTCGACCATGATCTTAAGATAAGGTTCTAGCAGGGCGGTGGTCGGTTCGCGTGCCACTAAATCATGCCTCCCGCCTGCTCACCATCATCCGATTCTTCGAGTTCAAATTCGCGATGATCTTCCACCACGCCAGTTTTGCGGGCAGTCTCGCTTTCAAGTTTAATACGCAGTCGAATATCATTCACTGAATCCGCGTTACGCAAGGCATCTTCAAAAGTAATTTGTTCGGTTTCATAAAGATCGAATAACGCCTGGTCAAAGGTCTTCATCCCCGCCTCGTTAGATTTCGCAATCAACGCTTTCATCTCATGCACCTCTCCCTTGAAGATCATGTCGGCCATCAGCGGGGTGTTCAACATGACTTCGATTGCCGGCATTCGACCAACACCATCGATTTTCGGGATCAGGCGCTGTGAAATCAGTCCCTTTAGATTGAGCGATAAATCCATCAGCAACTGCATGCGGCGTTCGTCCGGGAAAAAGTTGATGATTCGGTCCAGCGCCTGGTTAGTGCTGTTGGCGTGCAATGTTGAAAGACAAAGGTGCCCGGTTTCGGCGAACGCTATTGCATGATCCATGGCTTCGCGGTCGCGAATCTCACCTATCAGGATCACATCCGGCGCCTGGCGCAGGGTATTCTTCAACGCAATCTCGTAAGATTCAGTATCGACACCGACCTCACGCTGAGTCACCAGGCAATTTTGATGATCGTGGACAAATTCCACCGGGTCTTCAATCGTTATGATATGACCATGCGAGTTGCGGTTACGGTAATCCACCATCGACGCTAGCGAAGTCGACTTACCGGAGCCGGTGCCGCCGACGAAAATTACCAGGCCCCGCTTGGTCATGGAAATGTCTTTCAAAATCGGTGGCAGGTTCAATTCTTCGAAGGTGGGTATTTCAGAATTTATGATACGCAGCACCAGGCCTGAACTGCCGCGCTGTACAAAGGCATTAACACGAAATCGAGCCACACCGGGTAACGCGATCGAAAAGTTACACTCCTGCTTTTCTTCAAACTCCGAAACCTGCTTATCGTTCATAATCGAACGTGCCAGCATCTGCGTATGATTAGGCGAAAGGTTTTGCTTGGAAACGGTCATCACCTTGCCGTCGACTTTCATCGCCGGTGGTGATCCGCTGGTGATAAATAAATCAGAACCATCCTTGCTCACCATCATGCGGAGCAGGTCGTGCATGAAACTAATTGCCTTATTACGATCCATTAAAATCCTCTACGATTTCAGCGTAAGATTACAAGGCCTCGGGATTGGCAGCCTTCCGCTGCGCTTCATCCTTCGCAACAACACCCGAAGCGAGCAAGGTCTTGAGATTTTGATCCAGCGTTTGCATACCGACGTTCTGGCCGGTTTGAATTGCCGAGTACATCTGCGCGATTTTATCTTCACGAATCAGGTTACGAATCGCCGGCGTTCCGATCATGATCTCGTGCGCTGCGACCCGTCCACCACCGATTTTCTTCATCAGCGTTTGCGAAATAACCGCCTTTAATGATTCAGACAACATCGAGCGCACCATGGCTTTTTCGGCCGCCGGAAACACATCGACAATACGGTCTATCGTCTTGGCCGCCGAACTGGTGTGCAGGGTACCAAAAACCAGGTGTCCGGTTTCGGCCGCAGAGAGCGCCAGTCGAATGGTTTCGAGGTCACGCATCTCGCCTACCAGGATGGTATCCGGGTCTTCACGCAATGCCGATCTCAGTGCTTCGTTAAAACCGAGGGTGTCGCGGTGAACCTCGCGCTGGTTAACCAGGCACTTCTTGCTCTCGTGTACAAATTCGATAGGATCTTCCACGGTCAGAATATGCCCGTATTCACTATCATTCTTGTAATCTACCATCCCCGCCAGTGTGGTTGATTTCCCGGAACCGGTCGGCCCGGTTACCAAAACGATACCGCGCGGATACTCGGAAATCTCTTCGAAAATTTTCGGCGCATTCAAATCCTCCAAACTGAGGATTTTCGACGGGATGGTACGAAATACGCCACCGGCGCCACGATTATGGTTAAAGGCGTTAACGCGAAAGCGGGCCAGGCCCGGAATTTCGAATGAAAAGTCGGTCTCCAGGAATTCCTCGTAATCCTTACGCTGCTTGTCACTCATGATGTCATAAATCATGTCGTGCACTTGCTTGTGATCCATTTCCGGAACATTAATACGACGTATGTCACCATCGACACGAATCATCGGCGGCAATCCCGCTGAAAGGTGCAAATCAGAGGCGCCTTGCTTTACGCCAAATGCCAGGAGTTGAGCTATATCCATGGGGTTTCCTTTATCGCTTTACAGGTATTATAGAATTCATGACAGGTTTTGTTTTTAGCCTACAGGCAAACGGTTATAATCAGCGCGCTCGCTGCAGCTTTGTGTTAACAGATAACTATAGCAAAACATATGAATAACATGAGAAAAAATCTAAATCGTGTGCACGAGCAGATAGTACAGGCTGCGTCTGCCTGTAAACGCGAACCAGATTCCATTTTGCTGCTCGCGGTAAGCAAGAAAAAACCCGCCAGTGATATTCGCCAGGCATGGGAACTCGGGCAAAGAGATTTCGGAGAAAATTACCTGCAGGAAGCGTTGCAGAAAATGGAGGAACTCAAAGACCTGGACATTAGCTGGCATTTCATCGGCGCGATACAATCTAACAAGACGCGCAATATAGCCGAAGCCTTCGATTGGGCACATTGCATCGATCGGGCCAAAATCGCCAGGCGTCTGAGCGAACAACGTCCTGCGGAACTGGGGCCACTAAACGTGTGTATACAAGTCAATATCGATCATGAATCCAGCAAGGCCGGGATCGAACTGGCCGAGTTGCCCGAACTCGCGCACGCAATTCACCAGCTACCCGGAATTCGACTGCGGGGACTAATGACGATTCCGGCCCCGCAGGAATCGTTCGACCTGCAGCGCTCAGCCTTTGCAAAATTAGCCGAGGCACTCGAGTCATTGCGGCAACAGGGAATCGACTGTGATACCTTGTCGATGGGAATGACGCAGGACATGGAAGCCGCGATTGCAGAAGGCTCAACGCTGGTGCGCATAGGCACCGCGATTTTTGGAGAGAGAGTTTGAAACAGGCAATTTGCTTTATCGGTGCTGGCAATATGGCAACCAGTCTAATCGGCGGGTTGATCACGAACGGTTACCAAGCAACACAGATTACCGCCTGTGATATCAGCGTCGACCAATTGCAGCAATTACAGCAGCGTTTTCAGATCAATATCTCGCAGGATAACCTTGCCTGCGCGGGCGCCGCCGAAATCGTCATGCTGGCGGTCAAGCCACAGGTAATGCGCGTGGTCTGCGAAGCACTTTCGACATTGCCGCCAAACCCACAACAGCTGTTTGTCAGCATCGCTGCGGGTGTACCCGCAAGCGCGATAGATGCGTGGCTCGGGGGCGGCAGGACGATCGTACGTTGCATGCCGAATACCCCTTCATTACTGCAGCTCGGCGCTACCGGGTTGTTTGCCAATGCACAGGTCAGCGCGGCCCAGCGGGAATCTGCCGCGCTTGTTATGCAAGCGGTCGGTATCAGCATCTGGGTAGACAAGGAATCTGACCTTGACGCAGTAACCGCAATTTCAGGCAGCGGGCCGGCCTACTTTTTTTATTTTATCGAGCTACTGGAAGCGGCCGGAGTCGAGCTTGGACTGCCCAGGGAGACCGCGGCGACTCTGGCGCGCCAGACCGCGCTGGGTGCGGCGAGCATGGCGCTGGACGAAGACGTGGTCAATTTACGCGCCCAGGTGACTTCCAGAAAAGGCACCACCGAACAGGCCATTCTTTCCTTCCAGCAAAACCAGCTCGGCCAGCTGGTTAACGAGGCCACCGCGGCGGCACATCGGCGTTCGCTGGAATTGGCTCAAGAACTAACCAAAAACTAGGTAACAGCGATATGGGTTCGGGTTATTTGACATCACCGTTAATGCTTATCATTAACACCTTATTCGATTTATACATTTTGCTGGTGCTATTGCGTTTCATGTTACAGATGTTACGTGCTGATTTTTATAACCCGGTTTCCCAGTTTATTGTCAAACTGACAACCCCACCGTTGCGCATACTACGTCGCATCATCCCGAGCGTTGCCGGACAGGATTCCGCGTCAATCGTGTTTTGCGTGGTATTGATATATGGCAAGTTTTTATTGATGCGTGCACTATCGATCCCTGCGGTGCATATCGGCGGCATAATGGCGCCGATCGGCGGGGTCAGCTATGCGGGCTTGCTGCTGTTCAGCGTTGCTGATTTGATCGCCCTGATACTCACGGTTTTCCTGATCGCGGTAATTATCCAGGTCATTTTGAGCTGGATTAATCCGGGTCATTACAACCCGGTAATAGGCCTCGTGAATAAGCTTGCAGAGCCGGTACTCAAACCGATCCGTAAATTCATTCCGTCGATGGGCGGGCTCGACCTGTCGCCCCTGTTTGCTGCCCTGCTGATACTGGTGGCAAAAATGCTGATCGTGCCGCCAATCATTTATCTCGGCAATTTTTAGCTACCGTTTTCCGCTTCGGCCTTGTGCCTTGCCTGGATAAACTCGCTGTGTGAAACATAGAGCAATTCCGCGACCTGCCGTATCAAGTGTTCTTCATAACGATCTTTTTCGCCATCTGCGTAAACCAGCTGCCACATCATTTCGACAACCCGCCGTTTCATGGCGTGATCGTAGTGCTCATTGAGCAACCGGGTAACGTGCTGTATCGAAACCATACGGTCGGCATCCGCCTCCGCTTCCTCCAGCAAGGCATCAAGTTCCTGCGCGGGCAGATTAAACTGCTGCTCCAGTAGCTCCCTGAGCCTGAGTTTTTCAGACGGATCAACAATGAAATCGGCACGCGCAACTTCGATCAGCAACACGGCGGTGGCGACCCGCAACGCATGCTCGATATCTGCCGGGCTGGCCTCGATAGTTTCTATCGTCAGGAATTTGAGCAGGATTTTTCTCATAGCAATAACTGATTGCAAACGCGATGGGTTTATGCAAAATCTATCGCATTGATTAATAAATTTTAACTATTATGACACTAACCGAACTTCGATACATCGTCGCTGTATCCCAGAAAAACCATTTCGGGAAGGCGGCTCAGGCCTGTTTCGTGAGTCAGCCTACCCTAAGTATCGCGATAAAGAAACTCGAAGAAGAACTCGATGTGCGCCTTTTCGAGCGCAGCTCAAAGAACGAAATCCGCATCACTGAAATTGGCCAGCAGGTGATCAACCAGGCCTATATCGTTTTACAGGAAGCGCAGATTCTGATCGAAATCGCGCAGCAGGGAAAGGACCCTTTATCGGGACAGTTCAGGCTGGGCGTGATCTACACGATCGGACCATACCTGTTACCCAGTCTTATCCCCAAGCTGCGAAAAACCGCGCCCAACCTGAAGCTGATTATCGAAGAAAATTTCACCGCCAACCTGTTTCAGTCACTCAAGCAGGGATCGCTGGATGCGATTATCATTTCCTACCCATTCGACGAACCTGGCATCGAGACGGCGCCACTTTACGAGGAACCCTTTATTGTCGCGTTGCCGCGAAATCATGAATGGAAAAATCGCGACCAGATTCAACCCGGGGATTTAGCATCACAGGATTTAATGCTTCTCGGCGCGGGCCATTGCTTTCGCGACCAGGTAATCAAGGCCTGTCCCGACTGCATGTCGGGGGATAGTGAACTAACTCGTACCCTCGAGGGTGGTTCCCTGGAAACCATGCGCCACATGGTCGCGGCCGGCACTGGTATTACTGTATTGCCGCGCAGCAGTATCCCTAATAGTCAGAAAAGTGAATCGTTGATCGACATCAAACCTTTTGCCAGGCCCTCCCCTGCTCGCACCGTGGCCATCGCCTGGCGCAAGCATTACCCGCGAAAAGAGGCAATTTACACGATACGCGACACCATACAGAGCAGTCCACTGGATGGCGTCGAAATCACCCAGTCGGTCGCGTGATCGAGGAATTGCTGCGGCAGGACCGCGAGCTCAAGCGCGGCAAGATAATAAGTGAAACCGCCAGGATCCCGTGGCAGGAATTACAGCGTTTTTTTGCGGCTGGAAAAGTCATGCTGGTCGCCCCCGGACTCGACCTGGTTGATGTGGCCTTTGCGTTGCAGGAAGACGATGTCGACCAGGTAAAAAGCTGGACCGAAGCCCTGCAGGTTATGCCAGTGCCGGATGACCAGGCCAAAGAATGGATCGCCAGTGACGCATTGCTCTGGGCCGTGGTCGTAAAACCCTGGGTTCTGGTGCAAACAATCGGCCCCGATTCCTGAAACCTTCAATCCACGGCAATGTTTGACCTGGACCAACAAGCGACGACAGAAACTATGGTAGCAGTCCAGTTCTGTAGTAGAATTGCGCACCCGATTTTTAGATTAATCCTCATGTCCCGAGTTACCGTTTACAGCACCGCTAACTGTCCATACTGCACCAATGTCAAAGCCTTGCTGGAGAAATGGGAAATTGCTTTTGACGAGGTTCGTATCGACACCGATCATGCGGCAATGAAAAAATTTACCGAGGTCACCCGGGGCGCGCGCACGGTACCGCAAATCGTCATCGATGGTAATCCAATCGGTGGTTTTTCCGAGTTGACCGAAATGCACATGGATGGCGAGCTTGACGAGTTAATGCAGGCGGAATAGGTTGTCGTTATGAGCAAAACAAAAAAATCGACCTTTCGCATCCAGTTTCATAACAACAACAAGATTTATGAACTCTACGCACACCAGGTCAGTCAGTCACAAATGGCGGGTTTTATCGAAATCGGAGAAATAATTTTCGGTGAGCATTCCAGGCTCCTGATTGATCCGGCGGAGGAAAAACTGAAGCACGAGTTCGGTAATGTAAAGCATACCTACATCCCCCATTTCGCGGTGATCCGAATAGATGAAGTCGATCGCAGCGGCAAGAACCGCATCCTCGACAATGACGGCTCAACCGTTACCAGTTTCCCGGGGCAAGCGACCATCCCGAGTAATACCTAGGCAAACTGCTGCAGGCAGTAATGCAAATCTCCGTCGTTATTCCCAGCTACAACCGCAGGCACACCCTTGAACGGGCACTGCAGTCGGTCTTCGATCAGACTTCGACGGTCGATGAAATCATCCTCGTCGATGACGGCTCGAGCGATGGCAGCAGCGACATGGTCAAACGACAATATCCCGAGGTTAAAGTTCTATGCCAGCCAAATCTCGGCGTCAGCGCGGCACGTAACCGCGGCATCGCATCAGCCCGTTTCGAATGGATTGCCCTGCTGGACTCGGACGATAGCTGGATGCCGCGAAAAATCGAACTGATCCGTGACGCCCGGCAGCAACACCCCGGATTCGTGCTTTATCACTCGGATGAAATCTGGGTCCGTCGCGGGGTTCGCGTCAATCCGAAACACAAGCACCGCAAGAACGGTGGCTGGATATTTGAAAGCTGCCTGCCGCTATGTGCCATATCACCATCGGCCTCGGTAATCAGTAAATCAACGCTGGAATCACTCGGCATGTTTGACGAAAAATTGCCCGCCTGCGAAGACTATGATTTGTGGCTGCGATTGTGTCATCAATTCCCGGTGCACTACATCGACAAGGCGTTAATCACCAAGTACGGGGGGCACGACGATCAACTCTCGCAGCAATATCCGGCTATGGATCGTTTTCGTATCCACGCGCTGCATCGACTGTTAACAACGGCAACCCTGCAACCAGAATATTATCGTGCCGCCGAGGCGACCCTGCTGAACAAACTCGATATATTGATTAATGGCGCCGTCAAACATCATAACCAGGCGCTGCTCGATGAATTTATTCCCCTGCGCGACAACTGGTATCGACATGGAGAGCAGTTGGCACAATGTTAATCTGGGTATCTGCATTACACTGTGAAGCCAAGCCTGTAATCGATTATTACCGCTTGAAAAAATCGCATGATGACAATGCATTCGATCTCTACCGCGGTGATGACATGCTTTGCATCATCAGCGGTGTCGGCAAGATTGCAAGTGCCGCGGCCTGCGCCTGGCTTGCCGCTCGATATGATCACGAGGCCTCGATCGCCTGGATGAACCTGGGTGTCGCCGGCAGCGGCCAGCATGAAATCGGTGCGGCGTTTTCACTTAACCAGGTTATCGATGCCGACAGCGGTCAACGCTACTACCCGGTCCCCTGCGCCGGCTCGTTGTTGCCCGGCAGTGCATGCCTTACCTTAAGTCAATCCAGCGAAGACTACCGTGAAGACACCTTGTACGATATGGAGGCCAGTGGTTTCATCTACAGCGCGCTACGCTTCAGCAGCGCCGAATTGACGCAATGTATAAAAATTGTCAGTGATAATCGCGCGCACCAGACCGGAAAAAACCGCCAGCGGGTCAGTGATTTAATCCACCAGAATATCGACACAATCGGCCAGCAGGCAAACGCCCTGATCGCGCTCAACAAACAGATTGCCGGGCTTGCCGTGAACCCCGAATCCTGGCAGCAGCTGATTGCACTGGCCCATTTCAGCCAGACCCAGAAGAATCGACTACGCGTCTTGTGGCGCTACCTCATGAACCGGGACAACAGTGCCGAAACAGTTCTACAGAAACTCAGGGGTTGCTCCTCCGCCGCGACTATCATCAGTACCCTGGAACTGCTTAGCTACCAGGACAGCGAAGGTCTGTAAAACATGGTCAGCTGCGTCTATATCGAAACCGAAATTCGTGACCATCCCAGGGCGCGGAAACTGCTCGAACGACTGTGTAATTTACCCTTGGTTGAAATCGAACACTACGGCGAAGTATTTAATCCGCGAGCGCAAAACTTCCGCTTACAAAAGAAAAATCCGGCCATCATTATTGCACGCAAAAATGATGGCCACGTGCTGGCGGCACCGGAAGGCTACGGTCTAGGCGGTAGTCACAATTATTATTTTTCGCACATGCTGAACTGTATCTACGATTGCCGCTACTGTTTCCTGCAGGGGATGTACCAGTCCGCAAATCAGATTCTGTTTATCAATTACGAAGACTTCGGCGAGCGGATTGTGCAGGTCGCCGCGAAACATCGTAGTGAAGCAGTCTGGTTTTACTCCGGATACGACTGCGACAGCCTGGCGAACGAGCCGATGACGGAATTTACCGATTATTTCATTCCGCTGGTTGCGTCAATCGATAACGCCTGGATGGAACTGCGTACCAAAAGCACCCAGGTACGATCGATGCTGAAGCTGCAACCCTGTGAACGCATTGTGACCGCGTTTAGTTTTACCGACCCCGTCAGCCACGCAAAACTCGAACACGGAGTGCCTTCGATAGCAAAACGTGTCGACGCCATGCGGCGCCTGATTGACGCAGGTTGGAGCGTCGGGCTGCGATTCGACCCGGTTGTATATCACCAGGACTACCAGGCAGCATTCGTCAACCTGCTTGACGAGATTTTCACCACGGTCGATCCACAAAAACTACACTCGGTAAGCCTCGGCGGCTTCCGTTTGACCCGCGATCACTTTCGCAAGGTTGCACGACTTTATCCCGAAGAACCCCTGTTTGCACAAAAAATGGATCTCGACAATGGTATTATCAGCTACCCGCTAGAGCGCGAGCGGGAAATGATCGAATACTGCGAAGCCCAGTTAATGAAGCATATCCCTCATCAAAGCTATCACCCCTGCCAGTGGCATGGCTGAACCCGGCACCGTATTGATAACCGGTGCCAGCTCCGGCATCGGGCTCGCGACTTCGCAGCTGCTGCTAGGCCAGGGTTACCAGGTCATTGGTCTTAGTCGGCGTGGTCATGTGGCAAAGCTCGAACATGACAATTTCAGCGCCGTGGCGCATGATCTCGGCGATCTCGAAGGCCTCGAGTCGAAGATCGGTGAATTATTGGAATCCCGCAAAGTTAATTGTTTTGTTCATGCCGCCGGACAGGGTCATTTCGGATCTATCGAGCAATTTTCTATCGCCCAGATCGAAGCCTCTATCCGAGTAAACCTGACCAGTGCAATGGTGATATGCCGCAGCCTGGTACCGGTATTTCGGCGCCAGGGCGAAGGTCGTCTTATTTTCATTGGTTCCGAATCGGCGCTTCGGGCAGGCAAAAAAGGGGCACTCTACAGTGCCGCCAAGTACGGGCTGCGCGGCTTTTGCCAGTCGCTGCGCGAAGACTGTGGTAGCGATGGCATCCAGGTTAGCCTGGTGAACCCGGGCATGGTACGCAGCCCCTTTTTTGACGATCTTTCATTCGAACCAGGACCCGAATCGATGAACGCGATCGAAGTGGCGGATGTAGCCGATGTTGTCTGGCAGATAATTCAATCCAGTCACGATATCGTCATCGATGAAGTCAATCTTTCACCACGCGTAAAATCGATTAGCCACGGTAAAAAAAGCCGTTCGTAGAAGCGGTAATCAGGATAATTTTTTTCATCTTCTTGTCTCTCTCACTCGGTAAAATCTGGCAGCATCTCGTCGGCCAGATGTTTCAACGTTGTCTCGATATCCACCCGGTTAAAGCGCAGGTTCAGCGCAACGTGGTTGACACCGATGTCCTGCAGCATGTCCATGCAAAACCGCCATGAATCAAAGAGTAGCCGCCAACCCTTTTTGCACTCCTTCCCTTTGCTGGATTGCCTTTGCCCAGCGCAGCACATGCGTGTAAGAGGCCGTGTCCAGAAACTCTTCGGCGTCGTAGACCTCGCCCGTTGCCAAGCGACCGTACCAGGACCAGATCGCGATGTCGGCAATCGAATAGCCGCTGGCACACATGTATTCAAGTTCTGCCAGGTGACGGTCCAGCACGTCCAGTTGTCGCTTGGTTTCCATGGCGTAGCGGTTGATCGGATATTTCATCGGGTAAGGTGCGTAGCGGTAGAAATGGCCGAAGCCGCCGCCGAGGAAAGACGCACTGCTCTCCTGCCAGAACAGCCAGGAAATGCATTCCGTGCGGTTTGTCACGTCCCCGGGCAGCAGGGCATCGTACTTTTCCGCCAGATAGAACAGAATCGCGCAGGATTCGAACACGGATTGCGCGGGTGATTTGGACCGGTCGAGCAATACCGGTATTTTTGAGTTCGGGTTGAGCTTGACGAAATCGGAACCGAATTGCTCGCCCTTGCCGATATTGATGATGTGCAGGTCGTAGGCGGCATCAGTCTTGCCCATCGCCAGCAGTTCCTCCAGCATCACCGCGATCTTGACGCCGTTTGGCGTGCCCAGCGAGTAAAGCTGCAAGGGTGCGTCGCCCACCGGCAGCACTTTTTCATGGGTGGGGCCTGCGATCGGGCGGTTGACGCCGGCCCACTTGCCACCGGATTCCTCGTCCCAGGCCCAGACTTTTGGCGGGGTGTAGTCGCTTTCGTTCATTTTTTGCTCTCAGTGCAATTCAGGGGACAGTATACTCAATTCCCAGGATAGGCTTGCTGGATTCACAGAAACAGTGGAAAAGAATCGGTAGTAAAGAACTCGTATTTTTGAACCTGGAACTTTAATTTTTTTGAGCACCTCAAATCATCTCGAGTAGTGATGTACGATTAATTAACTCAAATTGCAGCTCGCCAAAGCCCGAGTGAAACAGGTACGGCCAAGCCATTTTTTACAGGGAGAATGGTGCCAGGGGTGAAATCGAACGACCAACACGAATTCTCCAAAGCGGACGCTCGATCAACCGTGCAAATCTTGAAACCTTTTTGACTTTAAATCGGTTCGAGCCCCTTATCTCGTATAAATTCGAGTAACATTCGCGCGGGTAAGTAATCGGGATCGTACCTGAGCGAACGCGCAAGGGACTGCTTGGCTTCCGACACACGCCCTTGCATGAGTAGGACGCGCCCCAGGTTGAAGTGCGGGTACTGGTAACAACAATAGCGTTTTGCCTCGATGGCCTTCTTCAACCAGGAAATTGCCTCTTCAGGTCGACCGAGGTCTATGAGGTATACACCAATGTCGTTGTAGGGGTTTCCGTATTCAGGGTCAAGCTCAATGGCCAACTTGCATTCGGCGATTGCCTCCTCGATGCGGCCGAGCTCGCTGAATGACCAACCGCGAAACGTGTAGGCTTCGGCAGTCGGGTACAAATCGATGGACTGGCTGAATAATTTAATTGCTTTCTCGTACTTGCCAATAGTGTGCAAGTAGTAACCCTTCTTCCAGAGCAACTTAGCCTCTTGAGAGGACGTGGACTCTTCAGACTCTGCGGCATAAAGCAGCGAGACAGTGCATATGCACATGAGTGCGAATGAGACCAGAATCTTTCGAGAACCATGACGCCAGTTCATATTCATACAGGTGAACCGCAACCGGACACCTCTCCTTCATATTCGGATGAGAAGGTTAGATCTTTTTAACGGATATCATTGTATAACTGCCCAGCCTGGATTCAAACTGGAGGTCTCGTAAGAGAATAAATGAAGGCTCCGGGCACGAAGCAATCCCGAAAAACTCAATATTAAATATCGATTATGGGTCGAACTTCGCCTCTGTATCCTAGGCATTGAGGGCATGTTTTCTCCAAAGGAGACGCTCGTAAAGTTCTGGTGGGAGGCAATCTTCGGCCAGAAGTGGACACTCAGCAATATTTAAGACATTAGTTCAACCAAAGATTTCTTTTCATCACTGTCTGTTACAGCAGCCATTGCCGTTTTAAATGCCAGTACGTTTTTATCATGATTGGCAAGCAATTTTTCCAACTCCAGACTTTCTGTAATACTGGGTGCGCCACCAGATTCGTATTTAGTTTTAGTCGCTTTCAAGCGGTTAAAATGTGCCGTCTTACTATTACTCATATCGAGAAAGGCTTGGTAGGCTATTTTCGCCCCTTCACTTAAACCGTCTACAGATTGCATGATTTATTTCTAGATTCTATTGCTAGGAGCTAATTATAAACGATAGTGCCAACGACAATTGATAACTCAAGATTCGAGGGTTTGTTTTCTCCAAAGCAGACTCTGAAATGGGCATCTTGTGGGTCAGAGAACGGCCAGAAACGGACGTTCGTATTAACTATATAAATAGTCCTTTTATATTCTGTTCACCCAGTTAGTTATTTAAATCGATTGCGCAAAGAAACATGACCTCCACAAGAGGCAATCCACTGCGATCTATTGAAAACTAAGGATTAGAAAATAGTGCATTAAAATTGTCTTTTTCATGTCTTATTGATTGGGGGCATTAGTTTCGTCTCTTCAAAATCAGAAGTGGTATTTTTTGAATCAGAATGCTCCCTGGCAATCGCTAGCAAGCTATTAATCGTGCACTCTACTTCACCTATCACTATTGGCTGAGATGGACTCACATATCCTTTTTTGAAGGGCACCAGGCTATCATTTTCTATCAAATAGGTGCCATTGGTTGAATCTAGGTCGCGAAGGTAAATTCTTCCATTTTTAATTTTCATCGCGGCATGCCGTCTGCTGACAGAGGGGGAATTTATATAGATATGGCCTTCCATATAAACACCACCTTCTCTGCCAATGATATAGGTTTGACCGTCTATGAGTCCGAAATCCTTGCTCAATCTATTACTCATTTAAGCCCTGTCCCAATACCATTCTGTGGTTCCCAAGAATATACCTACCACAAGATGTTAGGCAATAATTCGTTTATGCCAGTGTCTCGAAGCCTAACGTTTTATAGCATGAAAAAGGGAAAAAAGAGGTCGCTTGTCGCTGCTGATATATCGAGATTAAGGGTCTGTTTTCTCCAAAGGAGACGCTCATAAAACCTTGGTGGGAGGCAATCTTCGGCCAGAAGCGGACACTGGGATAAAAGGCTAGCTATACTTAGGGAATTGAGTAATTCTATTTCCAGCTTAATATGAATTATCCCGTTAGAAAGGTGCGCCCACTAATATATTTTAGAAGGCCTTTCGCCTTCTAAATTGGCTGTTATGTGTTTTTCAATACCAAAGAATTCTAAAACTTGTCGTGAAACGCTAGATGTTCCTTGAAGTATTCTATATCGCTGCCTTCATACTTTATGTTCTGTTGGCAGCGTACATTACTAAATATGTAGCACTTCCCTTTCATTCGAAAATTGTAAAGATTATCGTTCGATCGCTTTCAGTAATTGTCTTTATTTTAATCCTGATTGCCGACAGTCTAGTGGGCAATCTGCGTCTCGATAATTTGTGCGAGTCTGAAGGTGGTACTCATATCTATGAAACCGTCGAATTAGGTTCAAAGTATTGGCATGAAGATGGAAGTCCAAAGTTTATATATCCAATTGGACACAGAAACTACGGAACACTAAATCAGGATCTACTGAAGTATAGATATGAGGAGGTGGCTGCGAATAAGAATTACCTCGAATCACCAAGAATAAAAATGCGAACGGTTCAAATAATTGAAAAGGAATCCCAAAAAATTCTAGGTGAGCATAAAATGTTTGTATTTTCGGGCGGCTGGGTTAATAGATTTACCTCAATAGCGCCTAGCGGCAGGGCCTGCAAAATTGACCCAAACCAGTATATAAATTTGTACTTGAAAATCTTTATACGAGGGTAGTAAGTCGGATATCTTGTTGAAGGTCATCGAATGGAGATAACACACATAACAAACGCATGCAGTCGGACAAAGTGCCCGCGTTGATATTCTGACTTCTCCAAAGGAGACGCTCGTAAAGTATAGATGGGAGGCAATCTTCGGCCAGAAGCGGACGCACATTTAACTATTTGAACGTTCTGGCTTAATATAAAGCCCAACAATCGAAAAAGGCCAAAGTAGTGGCTATACATTACACCCAATCCGATGGCGTATCCCTTGGTTACACTATAACTGGGGAAGGTGACGAGTCTATCGTCTATGTGCCGGGTGCTTTCTCAAATTTGGCCATTGAAAGATATTATCCCGACAGCGTGGCTTGGGAACAATTTCTAGGTCGATTTGGTCGTGTAATCAATTTTGACAAACGAGCAACCGGGGTATCCGACCGAAGTGCGCGTCCACTAAATCTTGACCAGCAGGTGGTGGATGTGGAGGCTATCCGCAAGGCTTCGGGCAGCGAGATTATCACTTTGTGCGGTCTTTCACAGGGCGCACCTCTTGCCGTTCTTTACGCGTTAGCCTATCCCGAGAAGGTCAGGGCGTTAATTCTAATTGAAGGCGTATGCTGTGATGCTACTGACCCCTATCTCAGTCTTTCAGATAGCAATACGCTATTTGATTGGGAGCGCTCATTGGGGGCGCTTGATTCCGATTTTGCGCAGTGGTGCTGGGATTTCTCGGAACGCATTGCACCGGGTTCAAGTCAGGAGGACATTGACCTGGCAGTTGAGTACATGCAGGCGACGGCGTCACCCGCTTCACATCGATTTATATGGTGTTGCCTGATGGGTTTCGACCTACGACCGATGTTGCGTCATATCACACAACCGACTCTGGTCATACACGGAAAAGATGACCTATTGTATCCGGTTCAGCACGGAAGATACTTCGCTGAACACATTCCAGGAGCAAAGTATCTCGAACTGGATTCGAACTGCCACATGCCCATGTTTGATGAGGGCGCATTGCCCCATGTACATCAAGGTATTGAGAATTTCATGGAAGCCTTACCTCCGAGCCATTTAGAGGAGTCTACGGAGCGAGTTATCTCCACCATCTTGTTTACTGACATCGTTGGTTCCACAGAACATCAAAGCAAGTTGGGGGATCGCGTCTGGACAGAAATAATCAGTGCTTTCGAGGAGAATTCAACCACCATCGTTGAGCAATGCCGGGGTAAGATGATTCGCTTCACAGGCGACGGTATCAAAGCTGCATTCGAAGTGCCTGGTGACGGGTTACGTGCAGCTAGGCTACTGGTTCAAGATGCTAGTGAGCTGGGGTATCCAATTCGGGCAGGATTACATACTGGTGAAATTCAGTGGTCAGGCGAGGATATTCACGGTACGGCTGTCAATATCGCTTCACGTGTCGCTGACCAGGCGGATCAAGGAGAAGTGCTTACCACAACTGTGACCCAAGGTATTGTAGAAGGCGGAGATTATGTATTTACAGATTGGGGAGAAGCCGATCTAAAGGGGATTGGGGTTCGAAAGTTGGTTCGGTTGTTACAGGAGTAACAAACGACTAATTAGAATTTGACCAAAAAAGCGGAAAATCATGGCTCTTAAACAGCAACTAATTGATGTAAATCTGATGGTGAATGCCGCGTTGGTTAAGGGAGATGCTGCTGAAGCAGCCTCATGTTTTACTGAGGATGGCACCTGCATTACTCCGGATATGGAAATTACGAGAGGCCAAACAGCTCTCACAGATCTTTTCCAATCATGGATTGATTTTGGGATTGCCAGTCTACGCGACGATAGTAACGTGATTGAATATGATGGTGAGATCGTGGTTATGACATGCAATTATCAATGCGAGTATCGCCAAACTGACGGGACAATTTTGCCAGAGTCAGGGAAGGCACTTGAAGTGCTTATGCGTGATAGGAGTAACAATTGGAAAATTCACAGTATCTGCTTCGCTACAGATTCCGGTTCACCGCAGATCCCAATTAGCGCAGATTGATGGTCCCGGGGTCTGTAATGAGTCGCTTATCGCCGCTGATTCGTCGAGTTTGAGCGTCGTATTTCCCAATAACAGACACTCGCTAACCATTCCAGGGCTTCTGAGAACGGCCATAAGCGGACGCCTGGCATCAGATAATATATTATCAGGTCAATTACCTTTTAATCCTGCTGTTAGAAAACATGCCGAATAACAAGCCGCGCATCTTTTGGATACTCGTATCGATTGTTTTAGCAAGTTGTAGTTACCGTCAGCAAATACTTAAGAACGATTTCACTACAGTTGTCGAGGGACTTCAGATACAAACTTTCGGCGATGTATCCAGTTTGGATTC
>Ga0224508_10000360_pt1 | contig 45269 bp, 60 predicted proteins | sample SF_Jan12_sed_USG_4_FD_170157 | JGI IMG/M metagenome (GOLD analysis project Ga0224508, IMG submission 170157) | Sediment microbial communities from San Francisco Bay, California, United States - SF_Jan12_sed_USGS_21 | ecosystem: Environmental > Aquatic > Marine > Sediment | place: USA... | reverse complement strand
TACTATCATTATAATAGTTGCAGCACTTGCGATATCTTTTTTTCTTTGGTCAATTGGAATCTATTTTTTCTTTTTACCAATTATTTTTTTGCCATTTCTAAAATTTGTAAAATTCAAATCACGTGGATTTAAAACAAAGATTTGTTCAGTATGTGAGTTGCCTTCTGATGGAAACTATTGTTCTAGATGTGGAACTAAACTCGTTTAGAAGAGATATTTTCAAAGATGATAGACCTAGAATATTAGTTTGTTTAAAGTAATTTCCTCAAAATTATTCACTAGTACATACTTTGTTTTTGTCCCTACAGATAATTGACAATTTTACAAGTATACTAATTAAAAAAACTAATCAAATTGATTTTGAATAATTGTTATGGGGAACTTATACTTCCCAAGTCATCTACTTTGGAAAAATTACCATCAAAAACTCCATATCCGATATGAATTTGATCTATGTGCTTTGATAACTCACCTTTTTTCAGAAAGAATGATGAACAATATGGACATCTAATTTTTTCAGGCATCTCCAGTTCAGGAATCTCAAATGCTTTGCTAGAAAGATTTCCAAAAATCTTTTGCTGTGTAATGATGCCTATTTTATTGGAACCCTCCTTTACAACTAGTCTTCTTACGTTGTTTTCGGTCATCATCTTTACTGCATCACCAACATTTGCAGTATTCTCAATTGTGATTACAGGTTTTGACATTATAGATTCCACAGTACCTGAAGCATCTATTTTCTTAGAAATTCCTTTCATCATGTCTTTCTGAGTGACTATACCTGAGATCTCCTCGTTTTCTAAAACAAGAATACTATCAACACCCAATTCGAGCATTTTCTGTCCTACTTCACCAATGGTTGTTGAAATGGGAACGATATTGAGGTTTTTATCAATATAACCGGTTATAGCTGATTCTAAACTCATGGTTAACATTCAACTTTTTTTAATTTTAATATGTGTTATGATTTTCATTTGCGATATTTGTTCTCTATTGATATGGAGAAAAATCTTTTTTAAGTTAAAAAAAATAGATCAAGAAATTTTGCAAATATTCATACAGAACCAAAATTATGGTCACTTGACAATTGTTACTGGAGCTTTTGCTTTATGTAAGATAAAGTTTGATGTACTTCCAAAAAACAATTCTTTTGGAAATCCCATTCCTCTAGCCCCCACTACAATTTGATCAATCTTGTTTATGGGATTATTTGCAAATGTAACTAAATCATAACCAGCAGTATGCCCTGCAAGTACAACACCATCAAATTCAATCTCACTTTTCTCAACTAATTTTTTTGCATCTTTAATTATTTTTGCTACGTTTTTTGGCCATTTTTTCTGAGGTATTTTCGGAGTGTGAACTGCAGTAAAAGCTCCAAATTTAGTAACGCTGTGTATGCCTAGTATCCTAGCATCCATTTGTTTAGCTAGATTAATCGCTGTTTGTAATCCTTTGATAGAATTCTTTGAACCATCCAAACAAACCATAATTTTCTTGTATATCATATAAAATGGGAGTTATGCAGTATATTTAATCTATGAACATTGCTATTGGTTTTGAAAATAGTTCAGGTCCAATACGATATCATTTATCACAAACAACAAATGAGGTTTATTAAAAATGAGTTTGAAAATAATCTTATGGAAAAAATCATTAAATTTTAAATTTTCTTTCTAAAAATATTTGGGAATTAATTTGTAATGACGATTATTACAATTGAAATTCAGATACGGAAAGGGTGTATGAAAATTAAATATGCATATTGTATTAAAATAACATGAACAAACAAATTGAAGTATTACAATCTGTTTACAAAATAGAAGAAGATTGTAAAAAAGATGCCCTGCTATCTATAATTTCAGACAAATATTGCAGAGCCATCATTAATGCAACTATAGACAAGCCAAAATCAGCTATAGAGATATCTGAAGAAAAAAAGATACCCATTAGCACCGTATACCGAAGATTACAAACCCTTCATGACAACCAACTACTTCAAACATCTGGAATGATAAGCAATGATGGAAAGAAATTATTTTTGTATAAAAGCAAGATAAAGGGAATAGAGAGTAATTTTGTCAATGGGCAAGTAGATGTAAAACTATTTTTCAATCAATAGGATTGGTTGGAAAATATTTTTTTAATTTTTCATTCAAATAGATAATCGTTCATAAAAAAAAACAAAATTAAGTGATCAGATTAGATAGTTATACTTTTTTTAAACATTATTCCACTTGAGAAATTATTTAATCAAATAATTCTTGTTTAGTCATAAAATAAAAAGAAAAAGGGGTTATTAACCACAATTACAGTGAGGGCCACACATACATGGACCATCTACTCCTGCACAAGTACAAATACCATCTTCATTACAGGTGCAATCTCCAGTACATTGGCAAGTTCCATCTTTCATTGTTCCACTACTATCCATTGTTGCTATGGAATAGCTTACTGTGAATGGATCTGGATTCATTACATGAACTGCAAGTGCATTTCCAGTAAACATCCAAGATCCAGCTTTGTTTTGTGGATCTACTACTGTTAGAGCAAACTTTGTCTCACCATCAGGTGTCCATGTGGGTTGTCCTCTGTCTTCTCCTTCAGCTAATGGTCCATGAAGTGCAACTAGCTGAATGTTTTGAGATGCAGAGTAGGTCAAAAGTCCTGAATATTCCATATCACGTGGAGGTAATAGTACTGCAAGTTGATGATTTTCATGTCCTAGTCCTGGGTCTTGGGATGATGTCATTGTACCAGTTACTGCTTTCATGCTATGACCTCCAGATGAACCGTGTGACATTTGGCCACAACTGCAGGTTCCATCAGAGCTATGCATATCAGTTCCACAAGTACAGTCAGAACCACACATACACATGCCATCTACATTGTTTAGACAAGTACAGTTTCCATCTACGTCACATGAACATCCAGATGAGCATTGACATGCTCCATCAGTTCCACAAGAACAGTTAGGACCACACATACAGGCACCTGGTTCTCCAGAACATGTACAAATACCATCTTCGTCACATGAGCAATCAGCTGCACAGTAACATGTTTCACTCATGCCGAAACCGTTAGAGATTTTTGCATAGTGGGCAGAATAGCTTACTGTGAATGGATCTGGATTCATTACATGAACTGCAAGTGCATTTCCAGTAAACATCCAAGATCCAGCTTTGTTTTGTGGATCTACTACTGTTAGAGCAAACTTTGTCTCACCATCAGGTGTCCATGTGGGTTGTCCTCTGTCTTCTCCTTCAGCTAATGGTCCATGAAGTGCAACTAGCTGAATGTTTTGAGATGCAGAATAAGTAACCATTCCCTTGTATAGATCATCAGAAGGTGGAAGTAGTACTGCAAGTTGATGATTTTCATGTCCTAGTCCTGGGTCTTGGGATGATGTCATTGTACCAGATTCAGTGACCATAGCATGTCCTGCAGATGTACTGTGTGACATTTGGCCACAACTGCAGGTTCCATCAGAGCTATGCATATCAGTTCCACAAGTACAAGATGAGCCACAAACACATGGGCCTTCTTCTCCGGTACATGTACACACACCATCAATGCCACAGTTACAATCTCCTGCACAATTACAGGTCTCACCGGACATTCTTTGCTGAGTTACACTTGGAGAAAATTCTTCATCTTTTTCTTCATATGCTTGTCGTCCGCCAGGAATCTCAGAGCACAGTCTGTCTCCACAGACTTGATTTTTTGTCTGTGAACCATACTTTGATGATGACACTCCCTCTCCTTTCATAGCTTCAGCATCTGAAATGAAGTCAGCAGATGTTACGATAGATGTCGTCAAAAGTATTGTGATAGTTAATAGTACTGTAAACAGTCTTTTCATTAAGTTGATGTTCCGTTCATCCTATAAATAATAAAAATACTAATTTCAAGAATGGTTTTGGTCATGGTACAACCTTTGATTTCATAAATGGGAATCGTATTCAAACTTAAAACACAAAAATTTGTCATTAAAAATAAATTGAGTTTTTCTTTACGAATTACATTACTTGCAAGTATATTGATTTTATCTGGAATATTTGCTCAATCAGTGTCAGCCCAAGAGATTCCTCCATGGGTAAAGAATAGTGCAGGATGGTGGTCTGAAGACAAGATAAAAGAGGATGATTTTGTAAAGGGGATAGAATTTCTGATTCAAAATGAAATCTTAAAAATTCCTCAGACACAGATTTCTGAAACTGACAAATCAAATAACATACCTTCATGGGTAAAGAATAGTGCAGGATGGTGGGCAAAGGATCAAATTTCGAATTCTGACTTTGTAAATAGCATTCAGTATTTGATTTCACAGCAGATAATCACTGTTACAAATTTCAATCAAGAAATAAAAAAATTAGAAATTCAAAAAATTGGAACCTTTGATATTTCAAAGGCAGGCCCTGTTGAAGGTAATCAAGATGCATTATTTTCTATAATAATGTTCAGTGATTATCAATGTGAAAAGTGTTCTTTGTGGTTCAAATATGAAAAAAGTTTGCTTACTAAAGATGTGATCAATTCTGGCAAGGCAAAGTTCTATCATATTGACTTTCCCTTTCTTGGCGAGGACTCTTTTTTAGCAGCAGAGTCTTCCTTTTGTGCTGATGATCAAGACAGATATGTGGATTATCAAAAATTATTGTATCAAAAACAAAACGGCATAAACAATGGTTGGGCAGACTATGACTCACTAGTTGGATATGCAACAGATCTTGGATTAGATATAGAACAGTTTGAGAGTTGTCTATTATGGGACAAACATAAACTTCAGATAAAACACAACAAAGAGGTAGGCTCAGTTCACGGGGTGGTTGGCACTCCTGTATTTTTTATAGTAAATTCAGATGATGAAACAAAGAAGATTACTGGTCCTCAACCCTCAATGATATTTCAAAAAGTCATAGATGAGCTAGAATCAAATTGACATTTGTAGAAAAACAAGTACTTGCACTTCGAGTTGTTTTTATGAACATTCGTTATATTTTCTTGGCAATTGCCATTTTCCTTTCACTTTATCTTCCACTCATCATAGTAACAGAGTTTTTGTTTCTAGATCCTTACATGTTTTTTTATGTTCCAGCATATCAACTTCCAAACTTTATCTCAATTGTAATTATATCGGCACTTACAGGGCTTGTCCTTAGTATGTCTGTATATAGAATCAAATTTTTGCAGGCCAGTACTAAAAAACTAAGATCAGGTTTGCTTGGATCCTTTCTGGGGGCAGGAGCTGGAGCATGCTGTGGAGGGGTAGGGATTGCGTTGATTTCAATTTTTGGTGCTGTCGGCAGTACTGCAACTACTTTTTTGACAAACTTTGAGATTCCTATACGTTTGCTATCAATTGGAATTTTGGCATTTACTTATCTTATGATAGTAAAAGATCTCAATAGAGAATGCAATCTAAACTTTGATGTAAAAGAGAAATAACTATTTTCTTAATCTTAAATGATTAGAGATTCAAATCTGGGTTTAAATTTACTTGATTGTTTATTCATATTATGACGTTAATGGATAACAAGAAAAAATTTGCTGACTGGGATTCATTTTATAAAAAAAATAACATAGAAGATTACATGTGGTCAAATGCAATTATCTACTTTACAATTAATACTGGAACTTTTGATTTATGAAGAACATAATTAGATACACTTCCAAGAAATGTTTCTTTAATGGCACCAAGCCCTCTTGCTCCAATAACAATAAGATCATTTTTATGATTTTTTGAGAATCGTATAATGTCGTAACCTGGATCTGCACCTTTGATTATTTTGTAATTAAATTGGACTCCGTGTCTGCCCGATTTAGTTTTAGCAGCATCCATCATCATTTGTACTGTCTTTAGACTTCCAGCTTCAAGTTTTTTCTTGTTTAGTACTATTCCTGGTGGAACTTTGATTACATTAAGTCCGATAAGAGTTGCATTACATTGTCTTGCGATATAAATTGCCTCGTTTAATCCCCTCAAAGAATTCTTTGAACCATCTATAGGAACAAGGATTTTTTTAATCATATTTTTACTCATGTAAATGCATTATGCACTTATAAGTAAAAAACTAATTGATTTCTTAAAATTTTCCAACTTGAAATGTCAACTATAGTATACTAAAGAAATCAGCATGCCAATAGTAGCAGATGAAAACCTTCCTCAAAGATACACTACAGTGTTTGTTCCTACTCTGGCAGGAAAATATGGAGTAGAAGTACATGGTACAATTCATGGGTCACCTGTCAATATGATGATTGAGATGGATAGGGTATTTGACAAAAACCCTGTTGCCAGATTCCCATAATTCTGACATGCCAATTTTAACATTTATTTTTTCTCATAGTTGATGTTCCAACATTGAAATACATCCAATAAAATTTTTCAAAAATATTTATCCTAATTTTTTTATTTCAGAGCGAGTCTCTTCTAATTCTTTTTCTAACTTTTCCTTTTCAGTTTGATTAATTGAATTATCACATAATTTTTTTAGAATCAAAAATTCCTTATTTTTTAATGATGAAAGATAATCATGCTCACTCATGAATTTTAAGGAGTTTCTTTAAACTTAAGATTTTCTTCTGTTGTATCCTCTAATGAATTCATAGGTAATAGATTATGAAAGAAACAATACAGTTGATTAATTTTATTTAAAGACATTATATTCACATAGTAATGTTTCAGACATCTACTTGGTGATTGTTTTGATATCTTGTATGTTTAAGAATTAGTAAATCTAATTCTAGGCATGGCATTGTATGGAATATCGGGTAGTCACACTACAGAGGCATGCCCGCTAAACAATGACACAAGCGCAAAGATGGTTCTCCATGCTGAGGGTATGAATATAGAACAGATTGCACAAAAATACAAAATTAACAAAATTTTAGGGCAATATCACTCTGCATTAGAGCACACATTTCTCTGGCTTGTCGAGGCAGAAGACCCACATCTAATTCAGCAATTTTGTATCGAGGGAGGAATTGCCAGCTTTAATTCCGTCAAAATAATCCCCATGATTACATTCCAACAAGTTATTGAAACTGTAAAAAAAGTAAATCCTCAATAACTTTCTAAATTTTTCTTTTTATTACTTGCTGTTTTTGTTTCAAAAAAACTATCTCAAAATGAAATACAAAATCCTAAGTTAGAAAATTTATTTTTACTGTGATTGTACATAATCATTCATTGCTTGACAGTTCTCGGTCATGAATTGTTCAAGATTTCCAAGTTTTCCTTGCCATTGATCAAGGGTAAGATCTATACATTTTTCAATAACATCATCAGATGACTCTGTTTCTTGCATTGCTTGTCTTACATTATCCATCACGCTTTGCACAAATTCCTTGTCAGTCTTGATGTGTTCTTTTGTTCCAAGTATTTGTTCATGACCTGAAATTAGTACATCAAAATCAAAATCATTTACTATAGTATCATGGGCCTTGATATGCTCATCCATGTTTACGGTCACTCCAAATCCTCGATATGGTGCAGCTGCTGGATGAAACAGATCAACTGCCATTGCAACCTTTTGCTTTGGTGCCAAAATCACAATATCCCCCTGAGAATGAAATGGTCCAATATATGACAATTCCAAAACTTGGCTTCCTACAGATAAGGAATATGTCTCATCAAAGGTTATTGTTGGAATTGGTCTGTTAGGATCATTTTCAGAAATTAATATGTCGGCAGTATCTCTGTGCGCAATGTATTCAATATCAGATGGAAAGATTTTACCTGCAGCGCCAGTATGATCAGCATGAGAATGAGAGTAAATCATGTGAGTAATAGGCTCATCGGTCACTTCTTTTATTGCCTGAAGGTATTTTTCCCCTATTGGTTGAGGAGCATCAGTAACAATCACTCCCTACCCTGTTGTTACAAACATCACTTGATAGCCATTACTGATTAACCAGTAAATTCCATCTGCAATTTCATCTACGAAATATCCTTTTTCCTCATTAATGGTTGGAGCACTTTCAGTGTGCATCATAGATTCTGGGAAAACTCCACCAAATTCCTGCATTTCAATCTCCTCTACAAAGTGCTGTCCATCAGCAGTTCTACATTGTCGTGGATGAGATTCCATTGCAGGGTTGCCTGCAGCTATGCATTCTTTAAAATTACTAATTGAAGATTCTGAACATTCTCCTTGATGTTTCATTGCCATATGTTGTGTAGAAAGACCACACATATTGCCATATGTCATCCCATCCATTCCACAAACAGGATCATATTCCATAGTACATGCCATTACAGGTTTTTCAGTTTGCCATCCTCTGTGTTTTAATTTCTCAACAGAGTCAGGATGAACACATGTAGGAGATGCATCATTTGATTTGAACATTATTTGTTTTTCTTCAGTACAGATAACATTGTCAACTGAAATTCCAGCATATTTTTGATGATGTGGTCTTAGATAGGGTTGCTCTATACCATCCATAACGCAAACTTTACCTGCATATACTCCTGGTCCGCATCTGTCATTTAACACACAGATTTGACCTAAGGAGGTAAATCCAGGCGCACATACGTTGTTGAATGGAATATGATGACTTTGTTTTTCGTGTTGCATTGACTCTTTATTTTCATGATGAGATGAGTTATGAGATGCAAAGGAAGAATTTTCATTGACAGTAATAACAAAAATTACAGAAAAAATCAAAATCGTAAATAATAGGATATTTTTCACAAACTATTTTTTGTAAAACTAGTATTTAATTTGCAATCCTTGAGTTTTTTTGGCCTATCATGTCAGTTCAACTCCACGGGGATTCACCCACGATTTTTGGGATAAAAATGGCCATAGAAAGGTGTGGAAATATTGTCAGTTAATCTCCTAAGCTTCTCATCTTCTGAATCTTTTTCTTTACAGAATCTAGATTAAATGAAGCAGGATCTTGCATGGGAGGGTAATCAATAAAGCTTTGAGCTAATTCTCCGACTTGTTGTTGTGCTTCAACAAATCTCCAAAATTCAGTAACAAAGTAATTGTAATAGGCAATAGACCCTTGATCACCATCAGGAAGTCCTGCCCTCTCAAAAGGATCTAGTCGTAGGTTTGTTACGACGGGCCATCCAATACTAACTGTCTCACCAAACCATCCGTTTGGTTGGTCAATAAATCTATACTTGTAATCTCCAACTCTAACTGCACCAAGATTTGCCTCTGCAAAATAATAAACTACATCACGGTTTGATGGTCCTTGACCTGTTAACATGTCAAGTTGATTGTATCCATCAAGATGAACATTGTATGTTTTGCCATTAATGGACTTTCCATCTTTGAGTTCTTCTACAATGTTGGGATTTCCTGCAGCTGCAACTAAAGTTGGTAGCCAATCAAGTCCAGACATCATTTGATTCTCTACAATTCCTGAAGGGATTTGGGCTGGCCACTGAACCAACATTGGCACACGCATACCGCCTTCAAATATTTGACCTTTTGCTCCTCTAAAGGGAGTCATGCCGCCATCAGGCCAAGTAAAAACTTCGGCTCCATTGTCTGTTGTGAAAACAACAATGGTATTGTCTTTGATTCCCTTTTCTTCAAGATAATTCATTACTTTGCCCACAGTATCATCAACTTCTAACATTCCAGCTTCATAAACAGACCAACCATTTTCAGGAGTTCGTGTACTGTCATAGTGTTCATTTAAATGAGTAATTACATGCATTCGTGAAGGATTAAGCCAGACGAAGAAAGGTTTGTCTTCATCGATTGATTTTTCCATAAAATTAATTGTATGATCTAAAATTTCACTGTCCAAATTCTCCATTCTTTTTGGAGGTAGTGTACCTGCATCTTCAATTACTTGTTTTCCAATTTTTCCCCAACGTGGTTCAACTGTATTATCATCAACATCACTTGCCCAGCTGTGTATCATATTACGTGGGCCAATTATCAAATTTTGTTCTTGAGGATATGTCCGTGTGAATGGATCCTCTAGCGCATCAAGGTGATAAAGATAGCCAAAGAATTCATCAAATCCATGAACTGTTGGAAGAAATTGGTTCAGATCACCAAGATGATTTTTCCCAAACTGTCCAGTGGAATATCCCATTGATTTTAACACAGCTGCGATAGTTGGAGCCTCATCAGGCATTCCAACTGCTGCTCCTGCTTGTCCCACAGTAGTAAGACCTGTACGAATTGGCAGTTCACCTGTGATAAAACTTGCACGTCCTGCAGTACAGCTAGGATCTGCATAGTAATCAGTAAAACGCATTCCATCTTGACCTATTTTGTCTATGTTTGGAGTAATTCCTGCCATGATGCCATCATTGTATGCACCAATATTGTACCAGCCAATATCATCAGGCATTATGACAATAATATTTGGTTGATCATTACCTGTAGCTGCAAAAGCAGTATTTGGATTATCTGTAACTGTTTGAGAGGCGGACTTCGTTATGGTTTGAGAATTTACAGACATTTCTGAACATAATTTGTCGCCACAAACACCTGAACCTGAACCATATTGAGGAGTAGGTGTGCCTTCAGATTTTAGTGCATTAGCTTCTTGAATAAAATCAAATGGTAAAACAGGGGCAATACCGATTGACAAAATTAAAGGGATCATAGAAAATAACAACACATGATTTTTCAAATTAGCAACCACAAATCATAAGAATTGACTTACTATATTTAAGGAATTATTAGTTTAGAAACCTAATGTACATTACAAAAATTGCAATATTTGGAATGCTTATAGTAGGAATAATATTTTTGATAACAGTTTTTTCAATTTATTCGACTCAAGAAAAAATTATCGTGTTTGAATGTTCACCAAAATTCTGGAAAAATAATTTAGATTTATGGAAAGTAGTAGATGTAGATTATAACAGTGACTTTGATAAGACATTTGGTAAAGATTACTTTGAACCAGATATTACTTTAGAGGATGCAATCAAAAAAGAAGGAGTAGGAATGAACCATCTAGCGAGTTCTGGTACTGCAGCATATCTTAGTTCACTGCTTGATCCTGAAATTGATGAAGAAACAGTTAGAACAGCAGTTAATTTTGGATATGTACATCAGATTGATAATTATCTTGCTAATTGTAATGAAATAGAAAGAAAAGTTCCAAATCTAATGTTTGGTTAATTTTCAAATTTGTTATTCTAGAGTTGCAAAGATTGTTTTAAAATCATTTTTCATACTAATTACTAACCAGTCATTTTGCTCTGCCTCTTCTAAGGCTTCAGTATTTGTGTAATGGTATTCACGTAATTCATCATCATGATTAACCATACACCCAAAATGATTCTCATGGAATTGGATTAATTCTAGCATTTCAATATCCCCTCCAGAATTTCCACAGGCAAAAATAGGTATTTTTCCAATGAATTTTTGAATATTCGATGGTTTTTCTGCTCCATCATTAAATGAACCCAGAATTGGTTGACGGATTACCACTGGACCATTTTCAGTTAAATCATAAACAAATTCTGGATGGGTGCCTATGACATTTTCAGGATCAATATTGTATGCTTCTCCAGAAATAGATCTCATCAAACCTTGAAATCCTGCTGAAACAATGTATACTTTGAAATTATTTTCTTGAAGATATGAAACCAATTCAACCATCGGTAAAAAAGTTAATTCTTTTAGTGCAACATTGTATCTAACATGCTTTGTGTTATCAAGGAAATCTTTAGATTTTTGTAGATATTCTGCTTGAGTAATTCCTGGATATGCAGGAAGTAAAATTTCAACGAGGCCTAAAATTTCATCTAGATCTTCATTTGACATAGAATCTTTTTTTTCTAAAATTTCAGAGTACGGACTCTGAGATGCTAAACTAGGATCATTTTCTAATTGTTCATATAGATACTCTAGATGAAATGCAAATGGTATGTAGAGCGGTTGTTCTATCCACAATGTTCCATCATTGTCAAATGTTGCAATTCTATCTTCAGGGAAGACAAATGATAGTGAGGAAGAATCAGTTACTAGATCAACAAATTCAATAATTTTTTCTTTAGAATTACCATCATTCCAAGATGGTAATGAGTCAAAATCAGAAGATGGGAATTCATTCATTGTTGATTTATCAAAAGAGTTTTCATCTAATATTATTCCCCATCCACGCTCAACAAGTTTTTCTGCAGTAAAAGGAGTCACACACGCAATTTTATTTTTAGTGCTTTCAATCCAAACCTTCTCAATACAAATTTGATCATATTCTAATTCTGCTTGAGCATCTGAGAAATTGTTCATAGTCAAGAAAGAAGTGAAAAGTGGAATCATTGCTAAAAGCAATACAATTTTTTTCATTGTAAGTACATTAAATTTAGACAATAAGCAAAGAAAGTTGTCAGAGAATTTAAGTGAACAGAACAGAAAAATCAAAGAATAACTATGTTTTCAGATTTGATTTAACCAGATTCTATCTAAAAACGCTTCCAGACAATACCTTGCTCTTTGCTCTTTTGATAAACCATGACAAAGTAAATGATATCAAATACGAATATTGCAACAAACAGAAACTGCATAAGAACAGAGTCCTGTATGCCTGGTCTGTATAGATAAAAGGCCGTACTACTCAGCCCAGTTCCCAATAGCTTGAATAATGCAATGTAGATTGATTGGCCCCTGAGATCATTTCGTCCAAGAAGCATTGTCACAAACAATACTGACATCATAAGGTTCTGTCCAAATGCAGCATACATGCCAATGGAATCATCTAATTCCTCACCAACTGCCAAAATCATTACTAATGCAGTACCCAAGCCCAATACAAATACGGGATAAAATGTTCTAGAAGAAAATTGAGGGAATTCTTTCTTGCCGTATTTTAAGAGATGATAAACTATGACAACATCCAATGAGAACCAGACATAATTTATGTAAATTTGCGGAGAAGAATGTGGAGTAACAAATGCAAAGATTGCTTCCCAGGAAATATTTGCACATAATGCTGCAAAAGGCATTCCAAAAGTTTTGTCTTTAAAACCACGTCTAATCATTAGAAGGTACGTAGCAGACCAAAACAGTCCTCCTACAATCATTACTTCATTAAACAATTCTGATTTTTCTCTGAGAGTACCTTATGACTGTATTGCTGTATTTTCCATCATTCTAAATTTTTCCTTTATACCTTGTTAATTCATGCTTTTTGCAAGACAATTTTTTTAATTCAATTTGATTTTATGTTCACAATTGAAAATAACCTCATTGGTTTTTAACTCAAAATAGAGATTGGTTGTCATGGCTCACATGCAAACAACTCCTGAAGGAGTTCCAGTAATCGTTCTAAAGGAAGGATCAAAACAATCACGAGGTAAAGATGCCCAAAGAAATAACATTCATGCTGCAAAGTTAATTGCAGAGATAATTCAAACAAGCCTGGGTCCACGTGGGATGGACAAGATGTTAGTAGATTCTATTGGAGATATTACAATTACAAATGATGGTGCAACAATTCTAAAAGAAATTGATGTTCAACATCCAGCAGCTAAAATGATGGTAGAAGTAGCAAAAGCTACTGACAGCGAAGTAGGTGATGGAACCACATCATCTGTTGTTTTGGCAGGGGCATTACTTGAAAAAGCTGAATCATTAATTGATGATGAGATCCATTCAGTGATTATTGCAGATGGCTACAAAAAGGCCTCAAGAAAAGCAATAGGATTCCTAAGCGAAATTGCAATCAAAATTGATCCAAAAAATAAAGAAATGTTGGAAAAAATTGCTCATACTTCTATGCAAACAAAGTTAGTATCAATTGAGGCAACTGATCTTGCCAAATTAGCAGTAGATGCAGTATTAGCTATTATGGAAGAGAAGAACGATTCATTCAAAGTAAATCTGGATAACATAAAGATTGAAAAAAAGACGGGGGGTGCAATTTCAGATAGTGAGCTAGTTAGTGGAATAATTCTAGATAAAGAAATAGTTCATAGTGGCATGCCAAGAAAGATTGAAGATGCAAAAATTGCATTGGTTAGCGAAGCACTTGAGATTAAAAAAACAGAGTTTGAAGCAAAATTAAACATCTCTAGTCCTAGTCAGATCAAGTCATTCATGGAAGAGGAGAGTCAATTACTCAAAGAGATGGTAAATAAAGTAAAATCAACTGACGCCAATGTCGTGTTATGTCAAAAGGGAATTGACGATATTATTCAGCATTACATGAGCAAAGAGGGAATATTAGCAGTAAGGCGTATCAAAGAAAGTGACATGTCAAAATTAGCAAAATCAACTGGCGGAAGAATAGTTGGCAGGGTCAATGATCTGAGTAATACTGATTTAGGTTCTGCACAAAATGTAGAAGAAAAAAGAGTCGAAGAAGACAACTGGGTCTTTATTGAGGGATGTAAAAACCCAAAAGCCATCAGTATTCTAATTCGAGGTGGTTCTCAAAGAGTAATCGATGAAGCAGATAGATCAATGCATGATGCACTAATGGTAGTCAAAGATGTAATTGAAAAGCCTGAAATTGTCTATGGTGGAGGTGCTCCAGAAGCATTTGTTGCACTAAAACTACGAGATTGGGCAAAATCACTTTCAGGTAGAGAACAACTAGCAGTTGAAAAGTTTGCAGATGCGCTAGAATCAATCCCACTTGCACTGGCAAGAAATGCAGGAATGAACCCCATCGATTCTATTACTCAGTTACGAGCAAAACAAAACAATGGTGAGCGTTTTACGGGAGTAGATGTCATTAATGGAATAATTACAGATTTTGAAAAACTTGGTGTCATAGAGCCTCTTAAAGTAAAAGAGCAAATAATAAAATCAGCTACAGAAACTGCAAACATGATACTAAGAATCGACAATGTTATTGCTGTTTCTCGCTCAGGACCATCTGAGCCACCTCAAGGGATGCCACCAGGTGGCGGAATGGGAATGTACTAAAAACAATCTCAAGTAATTTTTTTTATTTTATTATTGTCACTGGAATTTTTGATTTAATAACAACGTAATTGGCAGTACTGCCCAAAAATAATTCATGCTCTGAATCGGGACCTCGAGAACCAATTACGATCATATCCACTTGATGACCTTCAGCAAAAGTGACAATTGTCTTTCCAACATTATTACTAACTTTAGTTATTCCTCTAAATGATACGTTTGCCTTTTGTGTTATTGCTTCAGCTTCTTTGATGATTTCTTTGCTCTTTAGTTTAGCTTGATTTCTTAGAGTGACGGAAGCTTTTACAAACATTGGTGGAGAGTTTATGTTCAAACCAATAATAGATGAACCTGATTGATTTGCAACAGCTGCTGCAAATTTCATACCTCTAAGAGAGTTCTTTGAACCATCTAGTGGGACCAAAATTTTATTTAATGTATTACTTCCCAATGTAAATTAGCTGACTTTACTATTATTTAGAAAATTGGTTTAAACTCAGAGATGATAACAAAAATGGCATTTCATCGAGAATGTTATAAAAGAGAATTTCATATGAAAATAACCAACAATGCAATTAAAAGTAAAAATTCTAAATATTGAATCAGGTGGCAAACCTGTCGTATTTTTGAGTGATGAAGATGCTGACGAATTAAACATCACAGCTTCTGAACGTGTAACAGTTCAAGCAAAAAAGAAGATTACTGCCATAATCAACATATCTGCCACCATTGAGAAGGGATTTCTAGGTGCAACAGAAGAAGTAAGAAAAAGTTTGTCCCTAAAACAAAATTCTAGAGTAAATGTAGATATTGCGCCATTTCCAAAGTCACTTCAATTTATTCGAAACAAACTTTCAGGAAAAAAATTATTGTATCCAGAGATATATGAAATTGTTCAGGATTTAGTTGATGGAAATCTCAGTGAAAATGAAATTTCAGCATTTGTGACTGCCTTACATATCGACAAAATAGATCTAGATGAGGCAACAAGTTTGTCTCGTTCAATGGTAGATACTGGCAAAACACTCAGTATTGATAAAAAAATTATTGTAGACAAGCATAGTATAGGGGGAGTTCCGGGAGACAAAACCACACTATTAGTGGTTCCAATACTAGCATCACAAGGATTTACTATTCCAAAAACGTCCTCAAGGGCAATCACTTCAGTTGCAGGAACTGCAGATCGTGCAGAAGTCCTGATGCCTGTAGAATTTACTACAAAGAAGATGCTGCAGATACTCAAAAAATCAAATGGATGTATCGTATGGGGTGGTGCAATTGAATTGGCACCAGCTGATGAGATATTTGTAAAAACAGAATTTTCTTTGCATATTGATCCTCTACTTTTACCCTCTATAATGAGCAAAAAAAAAGCAGTTGGCGCAACAGATTTGGTGGTTGACATCCCAACAGGGAGAGGAGCAAAAATGAAAACAACTGGAGAAGCAGATCTTTTAGCAAGAGATATCATTGAACTTGGTCGCAGATTAGGAATTCATACTCATTGTGTAGTAACTTTTGGTGAGCAACCAATAGGAAATGCTGTGGGTCCTGCACTTGAAGCAAAAGAAGCACTAGAGGTTTTGATGAATCAAAAAAATATCCCTGATCTTATAGACAAAGCATGCAATATAGCTGGAAGCATGTTTGAATTATTAGGGAAAAAAGGAGGTTACTCTCTTGCAAAAAAAATCCTGAAATCTGGCCAGGCTGAAGAAAAAATGAGAGAAATAATTAAAGCTCAAGGTGGAAATTCAAGAATACTACCGGAAGACATTCCAATTGGAAAACATTTGCTGTATATTCGCTCTGAGAAATCCGGACAAATATTATGGATAGAAAATAGGATTATTGTAGAGATAGGACGTGCAGCAGGAGGCCCAAAGGATAAAGGTGCAGGAATTGTATTTAATAAAAAAATCGGAGATCGTGTGAAAAAAGGAGAGTTGTTGTTTACAATCTATGCAGAGAAATCATACAAGCTTGACAGAGTAAAATACATTCTTTCCACTAGAGTACCATTAGGTGTAGGTGAAAAATCAGATATGCTTATTCACACAGTAAGAGAATCTCCAGTGGTAGAAAGAACATTTGTAATAGATAGATGATTTAAAAATTTTGTTAAAGAATATCACTTCAAATCCAATATAGATTTAGAAATAATTTCGGATAAATCTACTTTTGAGAATTTCCCCTCTATAGAATTTGTTCCTATGATTTCTGTAACTCCTGCTTTTCTAATTATTCTTTCTGAGTCTCCCACAAAAATAGGATGAGTGCATACCACGTATATTTTTCTAAAATTTTCTTTTTTTAGAAATGCAATTGCTTTGAGAATGCTTCCTCCAGAAGAAACCATATCATCAAGCAGTATCAAGTCATTTTTTTTGGAAAATTTTGGAAGAGATTGTTTAATAACTAATTTTCCTGTTTTCCTATCTCTTTGTTTGTTTAATGCAAATGAGGTTCCGTTGAGGGATTTTGCCAATTTTTCTGCGTTAGCCTTCCAATACATATCAGGTGACACTATAATGGGATTTTTCAGTTTGTAATTTTTGAAGTATTTGGCAAATAAAGGAACTGAAGATAGATTCATTGTAGGAAATTTGAAAAAACTCAGAGCGTCTGGACTGTGAAAATCTGCTACGATTAATTGTGTTGCTCCAACTGCTTTAAACAATTCTGCAATTACTGAGATTGTAATGATTTCTCCTTTGAGAAATTCTTTATCTTGCTTAGCATATCCCATATAGGGTACTACTGCAACCACCTTTGATGATTTTTCACTTGATTTTGAAATTAATGATAAGGTTTGAACAAGATTAGAATCTACAGGGGGCCCTGTGGAAGATACTACAATAATTGTTCCTTTGCCAAAATTTCCTGAAATGGTAATTTTGCTTTCCCCATCAGGGAACACTTTCAAAGAGGATTTTAGGTAATTTGCTTGTAATTTTTTTGATATTTTTTTTGCTAAAATTTCAGCAGAAGGATGTCCAATAACAAAATAATTAGTCATTAGTAGTAATCATAAATTTCCTTTTATTATTAGTATTATGTTTCTTAGTCACATCTCAACTGAATTCAATACAGAATAAACATCATAGATAATAATATAGAATCTAATCATTTTACAATAAGAATAGAACAAGGAGAATTGTTTGCAAGTTTATTTGAAACACTTCCAAGAAAAAATCTTGTTGTTGCACCAAGACCTTTACTACCAACTATTATCAAATTGTATTTTTCTTTTTTTGCAAGCTTGACTACTTCGTTTGCTATATTTCCCTCTTTCATAATTATTTTAGAATCAACACCATAATCTGTTGTAATTTTTTTCCCCTTTGTCAAAACTTTATTTCCAAACTTTCTTAAAATTTCCAAATACTCTTTTCTATCCAACAGATTAAACGGAATAGATTTTTCGACAACGTAAAGTAGTGTTAAACTAGCTTGATAGTTTTTTGCCATATCACATGCATGTAAAAGTGCCTTCTCAGAATACTTTGAACCATCCAAGGGGACCAAAATTTTCATGTATAGGGATTTTTTCATAGAAATTTTACTGTTTGTGAATATTTAACTAAACTCTTGAAAATCAATTTAAAATATTACATTAAAATTCTCATTTTCAGGCATGATCCGAGACAAATTATTTATTTTTAAAAGGAGATTAAGCATTATTTCACTAAATCAGACATGGAAACTAGTTAGATGAAATTTTCAAATTATTACATTCTTATTCCATATAACACAATATAGTTAGGATCTCAGGATACCAATTTAGATAACTCTTAATTTTCTGTTTGATGTTGTATCTATGTTTAATAGTTGGGATTTGATTCTAGCAATTAATTGAAATTCTCAAAAAAAGAGGTTGAGGCTCTAAAAATAATCCTCAAAAAAATGGAAGATTCAAGAAAGGAAGAAAGAATAAGAATATCCAGTAGAAGAAAATCTCAACTCCAAGGTAAGCGTATCAACAAAGGAATAGAGAAAAAGAAAAAGCCTGTTCGGGCAGGAAGAAAAATTACTAAAAAAAGATCAACTGTCAGATAATTTTTTAGAATGATTGTTTTCTAGATGAATCATGTCGCACTTCTGCTAAAATGATGTCTATTCAACAAATTAAAAAAAGAATCAAGAATAGAATTACCTTCATTTAATGTGTATTTTCTAATTTTTTTCACCATCTTTACATAAGTACGTACGTTCTATTGTTTTTTAGAATTTTGATTTTAATTCAATTTTTCATAATCTTGTATAGGATTATGAAAATATGTACAAAAATATATTTTTTTATTAAGATCCTAAGATCTTATTTGTAGTTTTAAGAAATTACTAAACATATGATTGAATAATATAAAATATTTTTTATTATTTATGTTTAGAATGAAATATTAAATTATATTGTATACCTTATTTTACATCACCATGAGTAAACAAATTCAAACTCAATCATCAGAAAGTATCTTTGATGTTTGCAGACAAAATGCAGAAAAATACTTTGAAAATACAGAGAGTGATGTACCACAATATGCTCAATCATTTACAGGCATACAAGAAGAGTGGCTCAAAGCTTGCAAAAAGGCAGTAACATCTACAATCTCTTTGCAACAAGAATTTGCAAAAAAGACTGGAATTGATACTACCATACCAGAAGCAACAAAAAATGCAATGGTAGACACAAACAAACAAATCCTCAAAGCAAAATCTGTACAGAGTCAGATTGCCCAAGCAAGTGCCAAAGCAATCCAACAAAACATAAAGTCATGCAACGATAACGCAACTACTTTTGCTGATTTGAATAAAAATATTCTACAATCGTGGATTTCCACATTTTCACAACTAAAAAATTAGTGTGATTTCTTTTTTTATTTTTTCCTTGAATTTTTTTACTTCTTTTTGATAAAAAGGCAAATGTTCATGCCCAAACCAACTATCATTTATCTTTTCAATACATGAAACTAGAATTAATTTTGAATGAAACTTTTGTGCCATATCTAATGCTAGTTTGAAGGCATGTTTTGAGCAATTTGAACCGTCATATGGAACTAAAATATTTTTAATTTGCTTCATGTTTTTCTACTCTTGTGTTATATTTTAAAATAATTCCATTTTTTTGTCTAAAAATGACTAGCATATTCTTAATTCATCATGCCTAACTATTTGATATTGTATGATGTGTGGTAGTTTAGAAATATTTTTTGCTTCAACGAATAATAACATACTGTCAAAAAAAATATCATTCAATCATTGTTTGTAAATATACTACCAAAAAATATTTAGTGAATTTACTGACTATCACTAGAATATTGGGGATCCAATTTTTCTAATGCTTGTTTTTGATCGTCTTTTAGCACGTTTGGATAATGTCTTTAGCAGTTTTTGGCTTAACTCTTCTAAGACTTCACTTAGATCAAAACCCACTGAATTGTAAATTAGTGGAGCATGGTGTGGGGTTGTGATCATTATTGATACTTCGTATTTTCCTTCTTTTTTACTTCCAGTCCTTTGTTGTTTGATTGAAACTCTAGCTTCATGAATTTCTGAATATACTTTTTGCAATCTTTTAAGAGTGGACGCAAATTTTTTGCTAATCAAATTAACATTTTTCTGGTCTTCAGGTAATCCAACTATGTATAATGGAATTGGTGTTTCTATTTTTGATGCGAGCAACCCAAGAATATCTCTAAAGGTAATTATTCCTTGAAGATTGTCCCAGAGGTTAACTAAGCAAAACGAAGTATTTGTTTTTAGCATAGAGTTTGCAATCTTATTGAGATCATCACTAGGAGCACACTGAGGAATTCTGGTGCTTCCAATATTTCCAATTTTAGATTCCAGTTTGTGAATAGTTTTACTTCCCTTTGATCTTCTTCCCTGGCTTTCTTGTGGCATGATATACTGTAAAATATGTGCAGATGTAAGCACTTGCTTGATTTTTCCTTGGTTCATCACAGGGAGGTGATCTAGTTTTTTTGATGTCATAATTCGTCTAGCATTACTCAGTGATTCCTCTGAAGAGATTACCACAGGGTTCTGGGTGTAAATCAAATTGGCTTTAATCCATTTGTTGTCTTTAGATGACAGTATCTTCAAGATTCGTTTTGCAGTAATCACTCCAATTATCTTATTTTTTTGAACTACAGGTACTTCACGAATTCTATAATGCGCAATAATGTTTGCCGCTTTTTGAATTGAATCATTTGGAGTAAGGTGAGGAATCGTGTAAAGAAAGGGTTCAACCTTCATCGATGTGATACTTTTGGCGTTTAGGAGTGTTCTTACATTAGTTGAAAGAACAGATTTTCCATTAAGATAAAAAACATCATACACATTATTTTTTGAAATTTTGCCAATAACATTTGAAAGTGTATCTGAGGGATCAATAGTAGTGGCTTTGGAAAGCAGTGTTTTTACTTTGGTAGATTGTATGTCTCGCAAGTGTTCATAAATTGTATCAGTAATCATTTTTGTTCAGCCTACCTGAATTTTATCCCAGTTTTAAATTAATAGAAATTCTCCAGATTTTCAGAATTAATAGCTTTGAGCCAGTTTAACTACAAAGATTGTGATTTGAAAACATGATCGATCATAAACTTTGTTATTGTGATTGTTATGGAGTCAAAAAATTTATGATCGTTATGATAAGAAAATCTCTTTGTAGGTTAAGTGAGTATCAAATGTATTGAGGAGAAATGAAGGATTAAAAGAAAAATTAAGAAAATTCTAGTTGTATTAAATGGTTCCAAAAATGCCAACAGGGGTTTAGATATGGCAATTTATCTTGCAAGGCAAAATGATACAAAACTAACTGGAATTCATGTCATATGTAAGATTCCTAAAGAATATAGAGAACTAGAATATCCCGAAAAACCACTCCTGATTGAAGCAGATAGAATTATGAAATATGCAAAAAAACGTTCTGCTCAAAATGGAATTCTTTTTGAAAAAAAAATATCTTTTGGAGATATTGGTACAGAAATAGTAAAATTTGCAAAATCTCTAAATTATGACATCATAATCATTGGTGCAAGAGGACAAGGGACGTTCAAAGAAATATTTCTAGGAAGTGTTTCAAATTATGTTGTTCACAAATCAAAGATTCCGGTCTTACTTGTGAGATAGGGAAAAGGTATCAAAAAATACATTGCAAATTTTTGTTTTATTTAATAACTCAAAATAAAATTCTAATTTCAAACAGAAAGACATTTTGGATATCGATTAGTAATCCAAAACACCAACTTCAAAGACTATAAATGAATAGTATTTTTCTTGCTTAATTTATTGCAAATCCTGTAGAAAAACGATTATTGAATAAGATAGATAATCACTGGCAATTTTTCTGAGTTGTTTTTTATGCAAAACTCACAAACCTAAAAAAGAATGTAGACAGTTAGAAGTTTCTGTCTTACCAAGACATTACAGTCATGTATTATTTTTGTGAAACTATGCTCAACATTAATTTTGTAAAAAAGTAAAAAATTGGAGTTGAGTTAGATTCTCAATTAATTACCACTGTAGATTTTCCATCAGTGATAATATGTTATTTTATTGAGGGTTATGAGTTCCTAGGGTACAAAAAATGCAAAGATCATAATACACATTTGATATTGTTTTAGTGCAACCACATTTACAAGGACATTTTTTTGGTAACATCATAATCTAACTGAATGTTACTATTACGTTTTAAATTTAGTCTATTGCTAACAAATTTTTTTATTTCAATTATTAGAAAGGTGACAATAGATACCCCTATTATCTTCAACCATGAATCTATTCCAATGGGTTTACTCTGAAAAATTTCATTCATAATTGGAACATATGTAAAAGATATTTGTAACAGAATCATAACTGCAATACCAAGAAAAATTAACTTATTTGAAAAAAATCCCGTTCTCAAAATGGATTTAGTTAAGGATCTACAGTTAAACAGGTAAAATATCTCTATCATGACAATTGTATTTACCGTAATTGTTCTTGATTCCTCTAAAGAAATATCATCTTTTAGAGCCCATTCAAACAAACCATAAACCGAGATCAGAATACACGTACTAACAATAGCTATCTGAATAATTAGATTCCTTGTGAGAATTGGAGAGTTGGGTCGCCTAGGAGGACGTTTCATCACATCAGACTCTTTAGGTTCAAAAATGAGCATAGTTCCCAATGCAATAACAGTAGTCATGTTAATCCATAAAATCTGTACAGGAAGTATCGGGATAAGTATGCCTGTAAAGATGGAGGCCAGTACCACTAATCCCTCTCCAAAGCTTGTGGGGAGTGTCCAAGTGATGAATTTGATCAGAGTGTCAAGGATTCTTCTTCCTTCCTCCACTGCTGCCTTAATTGATGCAAAGTTATCATCAGTTAAAATAACATCAGATGCCTCTTTTGCAACATCTGTACCAGTAATACCCATTGCAATTCCAACATCAGCTTGTTTTAGAGCAGGTGCATCGTTTACTCCATCTCCAGTCATGGCAACTATGTTACCTTTGGATTGAAGTGCCTTTACTACTGAAAATTTTTGTTCTGGTAAAACCCTTGCAAACACATCTGTCTTATCAACAATTTCAACAAAATTGTCCTCAGAACATTCTTGCAATTCCTTTCCTGTGATAGCTGTTATGTGAGAGGAGTTTTCTTGAGATGTTGGATTTAGACCAATTTTTTTACCTATGCTGACTGCTGTTTTTAGGTTATCTCCCGTTATCATTTTAACGCGTATTCCTGCATTTTGACATTCTCTTATGGCCTCAATTACTTCTGGCCTAGGAGGATCCAACATGGCCTGAAAACCCAAAAAAACTAGTCCATTGTCTACATCAGAGATTTCTATTTCATGATTTTTATTTTCTATTTTCTTTTTGGCAAAAGCCAAGACTCGCAAACCCTTTGAAGCCATACCATCTGCAATTTCATTTAATTTTGAAAGATTAATTTCGGTAAGATTTTCGGTTCCATGATCATTTAATTGATATGAAGACATTGAAAGAATTTTTTCTACAGAACCTTTTACGTAAACTATTTTTTCACCTGCACTATCATGTAATGTAGCCATAAATTGGAGATGTGATTCAAATGGAATTGTGTCTATTCTATAAAACGACTTCATCAATGTCTGCTTTAGATTTGCTTTGTGGGCTGCTGTAATTAATGCCACCTCAGTAGGATCTCCTTTTGGCTCCCAATTCCTATCTTTTTGAATTAAATCAGAATCATTGCATAACAATCCCGTAATGAGACATTCTTTCAGTATTGGATATTCGTTGATATTGATGGCAATCTGTTTATGTTTAATTTCCCCTATCGGTTCGAATCCAGTACCAGTTAACTCAAAGAATTTGTCACCTGAATAAATTTCAGTAACAGTCATCTGGTTCTCAGTAATGGTTCCTGTCTTGTCCGAGCAAATTATTGTAGTACTGCCAAGAGTCTCCACTGCAGGAAGTTTTCGTATTATGGAGTTTCTTTTGGCCATATATCCTACGCCTATTGCAAGAGTTACCGTCATTGCAGCTGGTAACCCTTCTGGAATTACTGCAACTGAAAGAGCAACTACTTCCATGAACAATTCAGTTGTAGTTCGTTGTGTAAACAAAATTCCAAAAATAAATGTTAGAATAGACAAACCAAGTATTACAAAAAGAAGTTTTTTACTAAAATAAGATATTCTTCTAGTTAAGGGGGTTTCAAGTTCTTCAGCTACAATCATAGTTTGAGATATTTTACCTGTTTCAGTGTCATCTCCAGTTAGTACAACTATACCAATTCCATATCCATTAGTAACCAAAGTTCCCCCATATGCCATGTTTTTACGTTCTGCCAGTATGGTGTTTGACGAAAAAACTCCGGTACGTTTTTTGGCAGAAATTGATTCTCCAGTCAAGAGAGACTCATCAATTTTCAAATCTTTTGTATAATGTAGACGCATATCAGCTGGAATTTTATCTCCGGAACGAAGTTGTACCACATCTCCTGGGACAACTTCTCTTGAGTATAATCTGGTTTTTTCACCGTTTCTAATAATAACATTTTCGCTTTTTACAATTTGTCCAAGGGCCTGAATTGCCTTGTTTGCTTTGTGTTCCTGAATGAAACCAATAATTGCATTGACTACAACTACACCAAAGATTACGCTAGTGTCAACCCATTCCTGCAACATTGCAGTTATGAAGCCAGCTATTATGAGAATCAAAACTAGTGGTTGCTTGAATTGCAAAAGAAATGAAATTAATAGGCTCTTTTCTTTTTTTAAAGACATTGTATTTTCTCCAAACTTTTTCAATCGATTATTTGCCTCACCTAAGTCCAAACCTTGTTTAGGATCAGTCTGAAGTTTCTCTGCCACTTGTTCTAGGGATAAAGAATGCCAGGATATTTTTGATAATTCTTGCAATTTGATACTCTGTGATGATTTGGGTGTAATTATGTTATTAAAAGAAAACCAAATCAGATGTTGAGGCATAGCAATATATCCCAATTTGTAAACATACTAGGATTGGAGGATTCAAAGATAATTTCAAACAATTCATTCTCGCTTTACAGTGATTTTACAATAAAATCATTGAACTTTCAAATGCAGTACGGTCTGGCTCTTTTTCGTTCATGGTCTAAAGCAATTGAGTCTGCTTCTAATTTGCAAGAATCAACTGGCAAGAAGATTCAAGATGAGATAAGATCTATTTTTGATGTTGAATTAAAAAATACTTTACAGAAAACAGATTTTTCAAAATCATTATCAGATCTTGTGGGATCATTTACGGAATTAGCGTTAGTTGGATATCACGATAAATTATATAGATATCTTGAAACCATGATCCGGAATTATGATAATAGCATAGAACCCATACGTGATTCCATTAATCGAACGCCATCTGAAATAATTCCAATGAAGGCAAAATTTGAGGTTCATCACTATAAAACAGATTCGCCACAAAAATTCAAAACTCCTATTCTTGTTGTAGGCTCTTTAATCAACAGACATTATATTTTGGATCTGCTTCCAGAGAGAAGCGTAATTAGATATTTTCAGCAACTAGGATTTGATGTCTATGCTACAGATTGGAGGATGCCCACAATTAAGGATGAAAATATGTCGCTAGCAAGCTATGCCCATGATTATCTTGAAAATGCAGTTGACAAAGTAGAAGAGATTACAGGTTCAAGAAACGTTACATTGTTTGGGTATTGTTGGGGCGGGATTTTGTCTTTGATATATACCGCATTACATCCTGAAAATGTAAAAAATTTAATTTTACATGCTACACCTGCTGATTTTGGAAAGTCCCCAACCATATTAGAATCGTGGATTAAAGATCTTGATGTCAAAAAATTTGTAAAGACTTTTGGAAATATACCATCATCTTTTCTTAACATTGCATTCATACTACGAAACCCATTGGAGGCTGCTTTGAAGTATCAGTTTTACTTTGGTCAGCCTAGAAGCACAAGAGAAATTATGCAGTTTTTTGCAGTAGAATCTTGGCTTTATGACAGCGTTCCCATTATTGGAAAGGTATTTGAACAGATCATAAATGACATCTACAAAAAGAATCTACTGATTCAAAATAAAATGATGCTTGGGGAAAATATTGTAGATCTAAAAAAAATCACCATGCCCGTATTGAATATAGTAGGGACAAACGATGATCTAGTTTCAGCAGAATCCAGTAGATCAATTACGGATGTTGTTTCAAGCAAGGATAAAAAGACGCTAGAATTTCCAATTGGACATGTAGGATTGTGTATTAGCAAAACTGCACACAAAAAATTGTGGCCTGAAGTAGGGAAATGGCTCAGAGAACACTCATCTTGAAAAAATTATTTATAATATAATTTGCAATAATCAACTGATTTTATTTCGTAGAAAAAAATTACAGAAAATCAATAAGAGATAATCAATACATAAAATTTAAGCACTGACCTTTCTGGTATCGTTTATCATGAAATACAATTATGTTGTAGTTGTTTAGAATATTTAGAAAGAATTTTACAATAGTTATACTTTCAATTTTAAAAATCAAGAAAGAGGATTCAACTTTTACGATTTAAGATAATCTGGAGGATTTTTTCCAAACAGGGAAGAATTAGTTTTAACTTTTATTTTTGAAGATGTTTTATCAATCCTTTTGTTGTTGTAATCCAAAGCTGTTCTGGAAATCTTTCAAAGATTCCTTTAGCATGTTTTTGGCCTTGTTTTTTACTGCTTGCACATGCATCTATTGCTATTATTACAAAATATCCCAAATGAATGGCATCTAACACACTTGAGAGAACACAGTAATCAGTCTCAATGCCTGTGAAGATAAGAATTTGGGTAGAATTTTTTTTTATTTTTGAATGAAAGTTACCTGCCATGAATATTGATGCTGATTTTTTTCTGCTTGACACAGATGAATTAGGAATGTACGACGTAAAATCATCAACTATATCCAATGGTGCAATTCCCAGGTTACTTGCAGTAATTTTTTGATTTATTTTATAGTATGTTTGCCAAGAATCACGTTCGTCTTGCCAGTTTTTAGGAGGAGTAAACCGAGTAAATATCACGTTTTTTCTTCCAATAACTTTGATTAGTTTCTCAATATTTGGAACTATGGATAGTAATTTTTTATCCATCCAAGGAGATTTTTTTTCAGTCAAGAATAATTTCTGCATATCTACAACGACCAGTGTCATTTTTGAACTGGGTTTTACTTTTGCATGCCATTCAGGTAAAGGCGTTACATTCAATATTTTTTTCAACTATTATGTTTACAATCAAACTTGGAATAATACCTTTTCAAGGTTTGAAACAAAATTGACTTATTGTAATCCACATCCTAATTGGCAAGTATGAAAGTTTCTTATTATAAAATCAGATATCAAACATATCTCAGTTTAGTTGTTTTAAACAATAAAAAAAGGTTAGATCTAAAAACATTATTGTGATATGGACTAAAAATTTGATTCTTTCTTAATTCTTCAAAAAAATCTTAATTGGAAAAAAATAAAGGTTTTAGAAAAAATAAAATAAAAAAATTAACTTGTTGGATTCATTGCAGCAGCACGTTCTTTGACTTTTTGATCAACCACTGCATCTATGTATTGACCAGGCTGTGCTTGACAATCACCTATATTGACTGAATAACCATCCATAGTTTCAGCAATACATCCAGATTCAGTAACTGCTATTACCTTGACCATCTCCACGTTTTCCTCGGGAGCAGTATAGAACATCAAATATGCAAAGAGCAAGGTAGCTGCTAAGGCAATAACTCCTCCCACAATAAGAAGGGAATTTACGCTTTTTGCTTTTTTTGGTTGTCTGTTAATTGCGGACATGCAATTACTGCTTGAAATTTAGATAAAAAGGGAATAGAGGTTTTCCACTTGTAGTTTCCAGAACTGAAAGTCAAATATGAGGAACATTTTTTGGAGTTAAGCCAAATTTTTAAAAAAACAACGTAATCAATTAGTACGGTATTATTTTGTATTCTCAATTATCTTAATGAGGTTGTTTTCAATTTCTTCACCAGTAAACTGCAGATTTTGCTCTGATGCCATTGCTAGCAAAGACGTGGGTCTTGCCAAACTAATGTAATTTTCATCATCTTTTTGGTAAACTGCAATTGTACATGGCAATAACAACCCAAGATCAGGATTTGACTCTAAAACTTGCTTTGCAAGGTTGGGATGGCATACCTCCATTAGTCTGTAATTATTTGAAAATTCTAATCCTTTGTCAGATAAAATTTTCTTAAAATCAAGAGTTTCTAAAACTCCAAATCCAATCTCTTTAAGACCTTCAGTAAGGCTTTTGATTGCCTCATCAATGCTCTTTTGAGTTTTTACAGTAAAAGCAAAGCTCATGGTATGATATGCTATTTCAAATAATATATTACAGAAATACGATTTCCACAGCTGAAAATTATTTCTGAAAAATGTATTCTAGTATAATAGCAGTAATTGACTTTTTTAGTTTATGCAAAACAAAAGAATCGGAATTATTGTCTCAATAATTATAGGGACAATAATAATTGGTGCAATTACTTTAGGACAAGATAATCCCAATGATTCTCTTGATAAATATGCAATAGATGATAAAACAGTTTTAGTACAACTTCAAAATAATTTACCTGTTTTACTGGTAGATATTAGAACTGCAGAGCAATTTCAAGCAGGACATCTGAAGGGTTCAGCTCATGACAATTTGAATTCAACAACATTAGAAAAAAGAATCACAACAATTCAAAAGAGATTGCCAGAGGTAGCATCAACATATAATCTAGTTTTAGTAGATGATGATGGAATAATAGCAAAAGAGAGAGCTCAAACCATAACTGCGATGGGAATTCAAACCTTCTATCTTGAAGATGGGATGAATAATTTGTCTGAAGATATAATATCAGGCACTCAAACTACGATTGACTCTAAAGAATTGTCACAGAAAATAACAGTAGATGAGGATCTTTTCTTGCTTGATGTTCGACAGCCCGAGGAATTGTTAGAATCCAAGATTGAGGGGGCAGTTAATGTTCCTCTTGCAGAGTTATTTCAACCAAATGGCATGGATGAAATTCCTAATGACAAACCAGTGGTAGTTATTTGCGGTTCAGGGAATCGAGCAACAATTGCTACTTATGCTCTTGCGCAAGAAGGTATTGACTTTGTGGTTCTAGAGGGAGGAATGAAAGCATGGAATGCCAGTATGGAAGAAGAGCCAACAATATAATTTGTATTTTCTTTCTTTTTATTAACCTAAAACTATACGATATTACAGAGATATTGATAATATGGCTGATTTCAAAATTTTATCAAAGGATTCAAATTTCAGAAAGGCAATTTTGAAAGCATTATCTGATGATTATTCTAGAACCATCATGAATTATACCATTGAGAAACCAAAGTCTGTTGTAGATATTGTAAAGGACTGTGACATTCCAATGACTACTGCCTACAGACGGGTTCACGAACTTGAAGAAAATAAAATTTTGAAGGTTACAGGCTCAATTGTCACAGATGATGGCAAAAAATATTTTCTTTATCAGAACAGACTAAAGGCAATCTATGTCATATTTGGTTTAGAATCTTTAGATGTACAAATAGTAGAAAATAAGGGGATGGGAACTAGTTCTTATTGGTAATATCAAACCTTCAGGTTTTTGATTTCCTCTTCTAATACAGAGTTTATTACAGAAGAGAAGCTAACTGACGTTACAGAATTTTTAATCTGCTTTGCTTGATAAATTCTTAATTTTTTGTAAATTTCATCATCAAGCATAACTGTAATTCTTTTACTCCATTGCCTTGACCCCACAAAAATCCACAAGTTTTACAAAATATCCCATACTGATTCGAACATATCTTAATGCCATTACATACTAGACAACTTTGACAGCAATACTTCTTCTTGTCAATATTGGACTTTGTTAACAATTGTTCCATAGAGTTAGTTTCACATCATAATATATTATAGAACTAGATGGTTTTCAATTACGATATCCATAGTTGAAAGTCAGAAATAGAAAAAACCTACGAAAATTATGAATTTTCATTAACAATTCAAGGGGATATTGGAGTTTTTGCACAGAGTATTGTAAATTCCAAATCCAAAGATAATTGCTGCAAAGGCTATCAAAGGGACCAAAATGAAAATGTTAGTTTTGCGACCCATAACTGAAGTAAAATGATTGCCTATAAAATTGTCACAGATTTAATCAACAGTGATAGTGAATGTGCCCTTTGTTTTTGGGTTTCGTAATAATGAAACCATATCTCTAGGTATCAGATCAGATGCCTTGTCGCATTTTACAGCCAAAGTTCTTGGACATATGAAATCACTTTTTCTAATAACAATGTCTTCAGAATGAGTAAGTATTAGATCAGAGTGACCTTTTCCCTCTATAACAAACTCATGATCTTCAACATGAATCGAAAAAATTACTTTAGATTTAGGATCTCTGAGTTTATCTTTTAATTCCTGAGGCAAATCAGCACAACTTGAAGTAGCACTAACCCCAACTATGCAATCGCCTTGAGGTGTTAAGTTGGATTCTTTTGTAATTTCGATAGTTCTTTGGTGATTTGATCTAATATTTTTATGGCCTGAAAATTGAATTTCGAATCTCACGCCAAAACAGATAGGCTAGACTTAAATTAAACTTTCAAAGCATTGGAGTCAAATGCTTCCTGCACAACAAGGTTATGATAGAGCAATCACCGTATTTTCACCAGATGGTAGACTATATCAAGTAGAATACGCCATTGAAACAGTCCGAAGAGGAACAATCGCAGTAGGTATTAAATGCAAAGACGGTATTGTCATTGCAGTTGAAGAAAAACCAAGAAAATTACAAATTTCAGATGTTGCTCAAAAGATCTTCCAAATTGATGATCATATCGGAGTTGCAGCAGCAGGGTATATTCCAGATGCCAGAAGCCAGGTCGACAATGCAAGATTCTTTTCTCAAAGTAACAAAATGATTTATGATGAACCAGTTGAAGTTGAGACGATTGCAAAACATTTAGCTGATCAATCTCAACAATATACGCAATATGCAGGAGTAAGACCTTTTGGTGTTGCGCTTATTCTTGGAGGAGTAGTAAACAACACACCACAATTGTACCTAACTGATCCAAGTGGAACATACATCTCTTATGATGCAATTGCTATTGGTTCAGGTTCGGATCAAGTTACTGACTTTTTAGAAAAAACATACAAAAATGATCTTTCTTTAGATGATGCCTCAGCATTATCTGCCGGAGGAATTTATCTATCTAGTGAAGACAAGGAAGGGGCAAGTCACATTAGAATGGCACGAATCAGAAAAGAAACAGGTTTGTATGAACTAGTTTCTGATGAGGAGATTGCAAACTATGCAAAAATTGCAAGAGAAAAATACCCACATGACAAAAATTAATTGTTTTTTACTAGCGAGAATAAATCACTTTGAAATTATCGATTGCTATTCCTGAATCATCATTATCAGATGAGTCATTAAAGATAGACAAGACCAGAAAGATATCAGTACTGGCAAGGGCTTGCTCAATATTCAAAATAGATACAATCTATGTCTACCAAGAAGGAAACAACAAACAAGATGGAAGTCTTTTGATAATGATTCTAAAATATTTGGAAACACCGCAGTTTTTGAGAAAAAGATTATTTCCCAAAATGAATGATTTAAAATTTGCAGGCGTACTGCAACCACTAAAAATTCCCAGCCACATTACTCCTGCTAATCCAAAAAAGATCAATCGTGGAGATATCAGAGAAGGAATAGTAATTAGTGTAAAGGGGAAAAAATTTGTCGATGTTGGTGTAAATCAATTAATTCCATTTTTTGGTCCTACACCAATTGGAAAAAGAGTAACAGTTCAATTCAAAGAAGGATATCCAAACCTTTCAGTAAAAGAAATCAACAAAAGTGAAACCCTATCCTATTGGGGATATTCAGTTAAAGAGAGAGCAAACTTGTTTTCATTATTAACAGAATGGAAAGGAAACACAATCATCACATCTAGAAAAGGAAAAACTGCAACAAAAGAACAGATTTCAAAATATACTAAATCAGATCAGCCAACACTGATAGTTTTTGGCTCACCTGAAAAAGGAATTCATGAGATCTTGGGAGGTAAAATGAAAAATGTACAAAATGCAAAGTCTCTAAACTTTTTCCCAAATCAAGCTACTGAAACTGTGCGTTTAGAAGAAGCATTACTTGGAACACTAGCAATAATTAACTGCTTAAATTAGGTTTATTAGTTCAGTTTTGACGCCTAGAAAAGGATATTTCGTATTCAGATAAAGTTAAAAGAAAATGTATGCGTTATTGTTAATGTGCTATGTTCAGAATGCGGTATGAAATTTGAGGATGAAAAACGTCTTAAAATACATTATAACACTCACAAAAAAAGAGAATTAAAAGGTAAAAAACAAAAACAGAGTACATCTTTACCTGATTTTGATAAACCTGATTTTTCACAGGTAATGTAAGAGTAAAACAAACATGACATCACAATCAACATGTCCTCCTGGAATACATGGAATCCAAAAACGGGAAGACCGTCAATTCTGTACAATCTGTCAAAAGAGGATAAATTACATTGTCTAAGAGTAATATGATTGAAGAGGTTTTTTGCCAATGTATTTCAGGCAATATCCCTGATCAATGCATTAGGCAAGAGTGTCCATGTGAAGAAACTGACTGTGTATTGCATAATGGTATACTACAATGAAAGATGATTGTAAAACATGTACTCACTCAAAAGAATCTCATAAACTAGTAGTTGAATATCCCGGAGGACCAAAAGTTTTACCAGGAACGATAATGTATGATACACATCTAGAATCAATAATCAAATGTACACAATGTAAATGTCAAAAATATGCCCCAATGGATGAATCTGATCAGACATGACATTTAGTGAACAATGTATATCAATAATTAACTGCTCAAAGATTATCATAGTATGCCAGAGAAAAAAAATTTCTTGTTATTGGCTATTGGAATGGGCGCAGCTGGGATAATAATTGGAGGAATTACAATTTGGAATATGGCATCAGATCTGTTAAAGCCATAATAATTTAGCCATAGTTGGTTAACCAGGAATTTTTAAGTGGTTAACCATATCTCAATTGGTTTAATAGAGGGTAATCGATGATGCGTCTTAACCATGGGTGCTCGTAAGAACCATCAACCACGTAGAGGAAGTCTCGCATACTCGCCTAGAATACGTGCCAAAAGCATGGAAGCAAGAATTAGAGCATGGCCAAAATTAGATTCAGAGGAACCAAAAATTTTAGCTCACTGTGGCTTCAAAGCAGGGTGTATCCAAGTAGTAAGTATTGATGATCGTGAAAAAACACCAAATGCAGGAAAACAGCTTGTAAGTCTGGGAACGGTACTAGTTACTCCACCAGTACTAATTTTAGGTATTCGTGGATATTCAAAAGACCATAATGGATTACATGCCGAATTTGATGTATATTCAGAAGACATTCCAAAAAATATTGCAAAAGAAATTACACTAAAAAATAAAGAAGGCGCACTAGAAAATGCAGAAAAGAGATTAGGAAGAATTAAAGAAATTTTTGCAATAGTTGCAGTTTCTCCACGTGCAGCTGGATTAGAACAAAAGAAACCATATATTTTTGAGGCTTTAGTTAGTGGAGGAGACATACAAAAACAATTTACTCATGTTAAAGAATTACTTGGAAAAGAAATTAAGATTGATCAAATTTTTGAAACGGGTGCAACTGTTGATGTTGCTGCAATTACCAAAGGCAAAGGATGGCAAGGTGTTATTCAGAGATGGGGTGTAAAAAAGAAACAACATAAATCAAGAAAGACAGTTAGAGAAGTAGGTTCGTTGGGCCCTATCTCTCCACAAAGCGTCATGTATACAGTTCCTAGGGCAGGACAAATGGGCTTCCATCAAAGAATAGAATATGATAAACGAATTATGATAATTGGAAATACAGATGATGACCAAATCAAAATTAACCCAGCAGGTGGATACAAACACTTTGGATTAGTCAAAGGAGACTTTATTGTTCTCAAAGGATCAGTTCCGGGAACATATAGAAGACTGATCAAACTTAGAAGTCAAATCCGAAATGCCCCAGCTAAAGTTAACAAACCAAATATCTTGGAGGTAGTAGTATAATGAAGACTCCAACATACACAACAACTGGAACAAAAGACGGAGAAGTAGAACTCCCACTAGTATTCTCAACTCCATTTAGAAGAGAGTTAATTCACAAGGCTTTCACTAATCTAAATTCACACAAATTCCAACCACAAGGAAGACACCCAACAGCAGGTCAAGACGTAGTTGCAGATTCTAATGATCCTCCAACAGGTCAAGGTGTGTCTCGTGTTGCAAGAATGAGTGGCGGGGGAGGTGGAAGACAAGGCCAAGGTGGTGAAGTTGCATCAACTAGAGGAGGAAGACAAGCACATCCACCAATTGTTGAGAAGGTAATTTACAAGAAATTAAACAAAAAAGAAAACAAACTTGCTTTGTGTTCTGCAATTGCTGCAACCGCATCAAAGGATCTTGTAGAATTACGCGGACACAAAATTGAAGGTATTGAATCCTTTCCAATTATAGTATCGGATGACATTGAAGCAATTTCCAAAGCAAGTGAAATCTCCAAAGTATTGGATTCCCTAAAACTTTCACAAGATGTCAAGAGATTACAATCAAGAAAACCACGCTCTGGAAAACCATTACTTAGAGGAAGAAGCAAGAAAGTTGGAAAGAGTGTCTTGTTTGTAACACGGGATCCTTCAAATATATCAAAAGCAACAGGTGCATTTCCAGGAGTAGAGGTAAGAAGCGTTAAAGATTTGAGTGTATTAGATTTGGCTCCAGGTTCTGATCCAATTAGATTAACAGTGTATTCCAAATCAGCAATAGAGGAAATTGGAAAAATTAAATCAACACATCTAGAGGTACTGGTGAAAACACAATGAATGTAGATCAAGCAAGTAAGATTATTGTCAAACCATACATTACAGAAAAAACATTTGCAATGGTAGAAAATGAAAGCAAAATTTGTTTTATCGTAGAAAGAACAGCAAGCAAACCACAAATTGCTGATGCGGTAAAAGCACTTTACAATGAAACAGTTACCAACGTAAACACTGCTAGAACAATTTATGGTAAAAAGGCATTTGTTCAATTTGAAAATACAGCAAAAGCAAGGGATTTGGCAACAAAGATAGGAATGCTATAATATGGATGATAAAACTCGAAGAACACAAGCAGGAATGATATAAGAATTGGTCAAAGAATTTTCATACAGAGGAATTCCAAAAGAGGAATTAGATAACATGTCTCTAGAGAAATTATTCATATTATTCAACTCCAGACAGAGACGATCTCTAACCCGAGGCATCACTGACGGAAAAAGAAAATTAATTGAAGAGATAAAGTCTGCAAAAGTAGGTAAATTAAAAAATCCCATCAAAACTCACGTGAGAGATTTGATCGTTCTGCCTTACATGGTGGGCGTTACAGTAAATGTTTTCTCAGGGAAGGAATTTCGACCAGTTGAAATAAAAACTGAAATGATTGGCCGTTACTTGGGAGAATACGTCATAACAAACAAGAGAGTCTCACATGGCGCACCAGGTGTAGGAGCGTCAAGATCCAGTCTCTATGTGCCATTAAAGTGATTATTATGGGTAGATTCAGTTACGCTTTCCAAAATTATGATGCAACAAGACATGTACGCTCTTCGTTAAGAGAAAAAGAGATTTCACATAAACATGCACGTGAAGTAGCAATTGCAATAAAGGGATTGTCAATTGAAAAAGCAAGGGATTACCTTCAAGCAGTAATTAACAAAGATAGAGCGATTGCATTTAGACGATTCAAAAATCAAGTAGGACACAGATCAGATCCCGGAATGATGTCAGGACGCTATCCTCAAAAAACAGCAAAAGAATTTCTCAAAGTTTTAGATAATTTAGAATCAAATGCAGAGTACAAAGGAATGGATTTAGATAGATTAAAAATTGTAAATGCAACTACACACAAAGGAGTAACTATAAAGAGATTCATCCCAAGAGCAATGGGAAGAGCAACTCCAAAGAACAATGTGTTAACTCATGTCGAATTGGTAGCTCAGGAGATTTAGAAATGTCAGCAGTCAAAAATGTAATCAAAGACAACTACAACATGATGCTCCTCAAAGATTATCTAAGAACTGCAATTAAAGATGCAGGTTTTTCACATGCTGAAATATCAAAAACACCAACTGGAACTAGAGTAGCACTACATGTAACAAGACCAGGAATCGTCATAGGAAGGAAAGGTTCTGGGATTAGAGATCTTACAGACAAACTTGCAACAAACTTTGGATTAAAAAACCCACAAATTTCAGTCGTAGAAATTGAAAAACCAGAGTTATCTCCTAGTGTTATGTGTAACAGAATGGCTTCCCATCTTGAGCGTGGAACTGCATTTAGGAGAGCAACAATGTGGACATTAAAACAAATCATGGAAAATGGTGCAATGGGAGTTCAAATAACAATTTCTGGAAAACTACGCGGCGACCGTTCGGCATTTGAAAAACATACTGCAGGAATCCTACCAAGAGCAGGGCATCATGCAGAAATTATTGTTGATGAAGACATTGCCCATGTAAAAACTGCAATGGGGTTAATTGGAATTAGAATTAGAATTGCAAGAAAAGAAAAATTTGTGCCAGAATTTGAAATGAAAGTTGAGAAACCAAAGAAAATAAAACAAGTACAAGATGAAACAACAGGTAAGATGCGAGATGAAACCGAAACTGAAAGAAAAGCAAGAACCGAATCAGAACAAATCGCAATTGAGGAGGAAAAAATGAAAGATCTTGAAACACTAGAAGAAGAGGAGGCCAAACTCAAATGACCAGAATAAGTATGAAGACTATTAAACAATTAAACGAAAAAGATCTTAAAAGTAAAATTCAAGAGACAAGAAGTGAACTTGCAAAACTTCGAGTTGATGGTTCTAAGGGTACATTAAGAAAAGAAAGTGGCAAACTAAAACCACTCCGTCATGACATTGCAAGAATGCTAACTAGAGTAAGTGAGATGAAAAAAGAGAAATGATCACAGCAGATAACATTACATCACATGAATTCATTGGATTACACACTGAGATTACTAATTCATCCAACCCACAAATAATAGGATTAAATGGAAGGATTGTTAATGAAACAAAATCAATGTTTACAATAAACACAAAGAATGGAACCAAATCAATTGCAAAGTCCAAAAACAGTTGGAAGTTTTCAATTGAAAACAAAGACGTAATTGTTGAAGGATCTAAAATTGCAAAAAGACCATTTGACAGAATAGGAGGAAAATCATGACTCTAAACATCGGGTTAAAAGTAAAAGAGCCAAAAAGAGAATGCACAGATAAGAATTGCCCATTTCATGGTTCTCTGTCAGTAAGGGGAAAGCTCTTTGATGGAAAGGTAACGGGCAACAAAGCAAAACAGACAATTACGCTACAAAAAGATGCCCCCATATACTTTAGTAAATTTAAGAGATATGCAAGAGGCAAAAGCACAATTCATGCACATGTACCTAATTGTATTGATGTTGAATCAGGAGATCATGTATTGACTGCAGAATGTAGACCGATATCAAAATCTGTTTCATATGTAGTTGTAGAGGTTAGATCATAATGGCAAAACAAGCAGGTAAAGGAGTAGAAGAATTCAGACCTTATGTTACAAGATCAATTCCGGTTGGTGCGGAGATTGTATGTGCTGATAACTCTGGCGCTAAAATTTTAGAAGTAATTAATGTTCCAAGGCATAAAACTAGAGTATCAAGACTTCCTGCAGCAGCAGTGGGTGATTTTTGTAATGTGGTAGTAAAGAAAGGACCAGCAGAATTAAGAAAGCAAGTTTATGGTGCAGTTGTTATCAGACAAAAATATGCAGTACGTAGATTAAATGGTGTCAGAGTTTGTTTTGAAGACAATGCTGCAGTCTTAATTACTCCAGAAGGAGAAACCAAAGGAACAGACATCAAAGGACCAGTTGCAGCAGAAGCTTCAGAAAAATGGCCAAGAGTAGCTAACTTGGCATCAATGGTGGTATGAGAAGATGAAACCAACTAAAATGCGCAACACTTTGATTTATCGTGCAACATTCCATACAAAGAGCAAACAACTTGGAAGTGCACTATCAAAAGATTTACATAAAAAATATGGGAAAAGAAGTGTTCGAGTTATTGAAGGGGATAGTGTAACAATTCTCCGAGGAGAATTCAAGGGAGTAGACGGTAAAGTTTCAAAGATATCTACACAAAAAAGCAGTGTTGCCATCGAAGGTATAAAAAAAGAAAAAACAAAAGGAGATAAATTTGATGTTTACATTCACACATCAAATCTTGTAGTGACTTCACTAAGTACAGATGACAAATGGAGAATGGCAAATCTTGAAGGTAAAAACCCAAGAAAACAGCCTGAAGAAACTCCAGCAAAAGAAAAATCGGTTAAAGAAGGGCCTAAAGAAACAAAAGTAGTAGAAAAAACTGAAAAAAAGGAAGATGAGAATTAATGGTAAGCATTTCAGGAAGTAAAAAACTCAAACGTCAAATGGCCCCACAATTCTGGGGAATTACAAGAAAAGACAAAAGATTTGTAATCACAGTAAGACCCGGTCCGCATAAAAAGAACTATTCCATACCTACCGCAGTATTTCTAAGAGATACATTAAAGATTGTTACAAGTCTCAGAGAAGCAAAAACTGCAATATACTCAGGCAAAGTAAAGATTGACGGAGTCGTAAGAAAATCACTTCATCATGCAATTGGATTAATGGATATAGTAGAATTAGAAAACGTTCCAGATGTTTACCGTCTAGTTCCAACAGAAGGAAAACTTCTAAAACCAATTAAGATTAACGCATCAGAGAAAACAAAGAAACTAGTCAGGGTAGTTAGCAAAACTACAATTAACAATGGAAAAACCCAAATCGGATTTCATGACGGACGTTCCACAATTTCAGACACCAAAGTAAATGTTGGGGATACTTGTGTAATACAAATTCCAGAACAAAAAATTCTGGAGGTAATAAAATTAGAATCAGGTTGCCAATGTTTGGTAACACGTGGAATTAACGCAGGTCAGGTAGGCAAAATTGAAACTGTAGAAGAAGGAACATTCATTCTTCCAAAAAGAGCAATTCTGTCCCTAGGAGATAGAAAAATCGAGATTCCAGCTGACATTATAATGGCAATAGGCAAAGAGGAGCCAATAATTCAATTAAAGTGATCGTATGTCTCAAGTAACAGAATCACCAATGAAAAAAATATCTTTAGAGAAAGTAGTTCTAAACATGGGAATAGGAAAATCAGGCGATATAATCGAGATTGCAAAGAAAGCACTTGATCAAATTTCAGGAAAGAAATCATGTGCACGGGACGCAAAAGAAACACAAAGAGATTGGGGAATTAGAAAAGGAGAACCAATAGGGGCAGCAGTAACAATTCGTGGTGAGGATGCCAGAGTATTATTAAAAAGATTGTTAGAAGCAAAAGGAAATACCGTCAACGATAGATCATTCGATAATTTTGGAAACTATTCATTTGGGATTAGAGAACACATAGACATTCCAGGTGTAAAATATGATCCACAAATTGGAATTTTAGGACTTGGAATTTCAGTTACATTAACTAGGCCCGGTTTTGGAATACGAAGAAGAAGTAAACACAAAGCAAGTGTTGGAAAATCCCACATCATTACAAGTCAAGAAGCAAAGGATTATCTAGTAAAAGAGTTTGGAGTGACGGTAGCATAATGGCAAAAGACAGATCTTATGAAGCCACTGGAAGGAAAAAACATGAATTTGGGAGAGGTTCTAGATGGTGTAAAAGATGCGGAGATTATACAGCAGTTATACAGAAATATGATTTAATGTTATGCAGACGATGTTTTAGGGAAGTAGCAACATCTTTAGGGTTTAGGAAAAATAGGTGATATCATGCCAGCAACTAATATTTTAGCAAATCTATTTGTAACATTATACAATAATGAAACAAGAAGAAAAGGGGATTGTACAATTCTTCCTACTTCAAAACTAGGAATCGAAGTGCTCAAGACCCTTCAAAAAGATGGATACATTGGAGAGTTTGAACATATAGATGATAAGAGAGGTGGAAAATTCAAAATCAAACTACTAGCAAAGATAACAAAATGTGGAGCAATTTCCCCAAGATTCAAAGTAAAAAATGACGAGTTTAACAGCTGGGAACAACAATACTTGCCTGCATATGATAGAGGGATGCTTCTAGTTACAACAAATCAAGGAGTAATGTCTCATCATGAAGCAACAGAAAAAGGAATTGGAGGATTTTTGATAGGATATGTCTACTGAGCAAGTCGAAAAATTTCAAGACCAGGTAATTATTCCAGAAGGAGTTAAAATTACACAAAATAAACACATGTTAAGTTTTGAAGGTCCATTGGGTAAAACCTTCAAGAGTTTTCGCAGCATACCAGTAAACATAGAGATTACAGAGGACAAAGTCATCCTAAAAACAACAGGTTTTAGAAAAAGAGACTATTCCATTTTACATACTGCAAGATCAATTATAAGAAATATTTGTGAAGGTCTAATTGAAGGATATACAATTAAGATGAAAGTTGTCTTTGCACATTTTCCAATTACGGTAAAAGTAGAAGGAAAAAAAATCCTAATTGAAAACTTTCAAGGAGAACGTGCACCAAGAACTACACGAATTGTGGGCAACACCAAAGTAATACCAAAAGGTGAAGACGTAATCCTTACTGGAGAAGTTTGGACAGACATTACACAAACTGCAGCAAACATTGCACTAAAAACCAAAGTAAAAAATAAAGACCACAGAGTGTTTCTAGATGGTATCTACATCTATGAAAAGAAAAAAGGCATAGAAAAATAAAAATTAGTTCTACTAATGACTCTCGATCCTGAATTTGTAAAACAGACAACGGACTTGATTACACAAACATTAGAATTATACAAAACAGCAGGAGCTTCTCCCAGAGTTGGAGAAACATGGGACTGTGCAAACATAGGGGACTTTTTGTGTGGTTTTTTTGTTGGAGAGATGGTAGGTTCGGCACTTAGTGCTTTTCAAATTGTTCATCAGAGAGAACCTACAGCAGATGAGCATCTAGAAATAATTGAATTAGTTGAGAGTTATTCAAAAGAGATCAAAGAATTTTTTGCCAAATTTAACTGAACAGCAATCAAACTTTGCTCCAATATGCATAGTCGTAAGGATTAAATCACTTTTATCAAGGTACAAACATGTTGCCGCCCTAGCTCAGCGTGGTAGAGCATCCGACTGTTAATCGGACGGTCGTCAGTTCAAGTCTGATGGGCGGCGTCATTTATTTCAAAACTCGAGTTTAGAAATATTATCTTTCAACTAAGTAAATTAAATCAATACTAATAATTAATTATATTTCTAAATTTGAATTTAGAAACATTGATCGGTTGATAGTAAATGGTTTACTCTATTAGACAAAATAGATCAAATAGATGATCGCATATCAACAATAATGCAGGAGGGTTACATTGGCCAGGACTAGAAGAGCCAACAGATATTGTGTTGACTGTGGAGCAAGATTGGTGTATTATCCTAGATTATCTAATCCAAAAGCACCAAATGAGCACAGAGTACTAGTTTATGCATGTCCAGACTGTACAGATGATTTTGAAAAACCAAAAATGTTCTCAATTAGACGCAATCAAGCAGAAGATCCATTAGAGACAGTAGAAATAGAGATCACACAGTTACAGAAAAAAGTGGTAGCTGCAAAGTAATTGTGAATTATAATGGCATATCCAGAAAAGCCAAGAAGTAATGCGTGGTTTTTACTACCAATATTCTTAGGAATTATTGGTGGCGTTATTGCATTTTTTATTTTACGCCATGATGATCCACGTAAAGCGAGGAATTGTTTGTATCTAGGGATTGTTTTGATGATAGTTGGAATAATTTTTAATATTTTGATTGCTGCATCAATTCCAGGCATAGATTCTGGTTTTAATGTCAACGTCTAGATGATATTTCCTAATTGAGTTTTGGGCGTAGATTTCCAATATTTCTAAATTCGAGTTTTGAAATAGTATAAATTTAGAGTGCTAGTCATTTGAATTTAGAATCATATAGAACTAGTTAGAGGTGTTAATCATGAGTGCATCTAAAATGCGAGACAATGTTGAAAGATGGTTAACTCATGAGGGACTTTCATTTGAAGAAACAAAAAATCCAGAGAACATTTTTCAAATTCAAGTAAAGCATGCAGGTCAATATGGGATTCCAGCAGAAATATTTGAACCAAAAGCACAACCAGGAATCATAGTAATTGGAGCCAAAGTAATTATGAAAAACAATCAGATTGCAAGATATTTGGGATTCAACGAAGAAGAAAAAGGGAAATTTGAGAAAAAAGTGTCTGATTTTTGCTATTCAATTCAAGCCATTAACAAGATCATTACTGAGGATGGAAAACAAAAAATTGGAATCTATGTGGTATTAGATGATAAAGAAAACATCAACCAACAGACCGTTTTTGATGCAATGGATAAAGTTTCAGAAATGCATGAAAAGACTTCAAGGTTTCTGATGAAGACATTCTAAAAATAGATGATTTACTAGTTCTACACGGGGAGTATGCCAAAAAAATCCCGTAGTGTATGAAAAGAAAACATCAAAGTCAAGAGAATCAACCATTTCTTCAGAACTATCAAGATTCGGCATTGTGGTTATTAACAAAGGTCTCAAAGTAGCAAATCCTGCCAAAAAAGTTAAAATCATTATCAAATTAAAAAAATAGTAATCTTTCAAATCATCATTTTAGTGAAGGGGTTTTATGCCATTTTCTAATTCAAATCATCTAATTAGGTACACTAGAGGCATTTTTCCTAAAAGTCTCCCCCTATTTTATACGACATGTGTTTACAAAAAACGATATGAATATGTAAAAAATCAGTTTATGTAAAATAAAATCTAAGAGATTTATTTTTTAAATTATCAGTTGTATTTGTAACAAATTTTTTCATAATGATGAATTTGCAATAATCATGCCTAGGCGTTAAACCCCCCTTGAAAATAATGGTATTTAGGCACAATGCCATTTTTTTAAAATCAGACATTTTATGGGGGGGTTGAACACTTGTGACTAGATAGGAAATGCAATCATCAATTCACCAAGGTCTCCCAGCAAAACATGGGTCAAGTTTTATTGTTATGCGTAAAAGCTAAACCCCTCAATAATTATAAAAAAATAAAGAAAAAAGTTTAGAAGATTCTGATAACTTCTTTAACTTTTAGATCGTTTTCGTCTATGAATGCCACATCATTGATACAAACTGCTGCAAGATCCTCGATAGTAGTGATTGTAACACCATCTGCATCAACAGGATCAATTGTAAATGAAACAGCTGCACCAATGTTTGGATCTGCGTTATACACAACTAGGTCATTTGTCAGACTGTGGTTGGCTGCAAAGTAATACGGAATATCCTCCATACTAGCTACTTTATTCCAAACATCCACATCTCCAGGTTCTTGAAATGAGATATTTTCTACCTGTAATCCAGAACATGCAATATCTGTATCATCTTGAATTAGAGATACATAGTGATTATGCCATATAGGCCCTGGATTGTTTTCATCTTGTGTTTCGCTGTCATAAAAACCATCATGAGTAGTTGTAACAGCAATGGCACTAAGACTAGCGTCAGTAATATACCCATATCCAAAGGCTCCACCTGTACCGTCAGTTGGAATTTGTCCTTTGGTTAAGAATATTGCCTTTTCAACTTCAGAAGAATCAGTCTTGACCGTTACTTTCTTCATATCAAGGAAATTTCCCATTGCGTCAGCAATTCCTAAAGGCATTGATAGCATACCAATGGCAAAAATTGCTGCTACTGATATTGCTAAGATTGTTTTAGTCATTGGTACAAGCCTCAAACATGGAGAATTTAAAGTATATCCAGATTAGGAAATTATTACAAACATAATATGAACACAAAAAAGATCAACCCCAAGACCGAGAATAAAGACAGATTCGACCTCAAAGCATGACGGAATATCCTATAACAAAGCAATAGTAAATCCTGTGTCTTTTATAAAATTACAGTTTTGATCGCATATTTTATCAAAATAGTAGGAGGTTTTGAGTACAAATTTGCACAAAAAATGTGCGTTTCAACTATATACCAAAAAACTACACAAATTCTGTGGCAAGAATAGGTCTTGTATTAGTACTAGGAGTTGTAATCTCAATAATGGCAATTTCTATGTATATGTATACAGAAAATAAGATTAACATAATTGAAGCAAATAGTGGCGACAAAGTCACAGTAGGGCCTGTAGAGTACACCATAACCTTTGAGGGAACACACAAGGGAAGCAAAGAAGTTGTACCTGAAAACACTTTTGTAAAAATTGGAATTGTTGCAAAAAATACCAGTGAAGAGATAATATTGATGTCAGGAGACCAGTTCTACATTCTAGAAGACAAAATAAAACAGGAGTCAGTATATGGGGAATTTTCCTCTAAAGATTTGCTATCAGAATGGCTTGAACCAAACAAACCAGTTGAGAGAACAACACAGTTTGATATTCCATTTGATGAAGAAAAGCAGTATAAAATAATCATAATACCACAAAAAGAACAATCAAGTGTTGATAGAGCAGTTATTTGCGTAACAAATTGTTGATCGTAAATTTACAAAATCAAAAAAGATGTCAAGTTTTTCTATAGTTTACGTAATTATGTGTGACTTTTACTATATAACACCAATAACTTTTGGAAAAAAGTCATGGTAGTATCTAAAGCCAAAAGAGCAGCAGCTGCAAAAAAAGCAGCAGCAACTCGTAAGAGAAGTGCAGCT
>Ga0224508_10000359_pt1 | contig 45275 bp, 54 predicted proteins | sample SF_Jan12_sed_USG_4_FD_170157 | JGI IMG/M metagenome (GOLD analysis project Ga0224508, IMG submission 170157) | Sediment microbial communities from San Francisco Bay, California, United States - SF_Jan12_sed_USGS_21 | ecosystem: Environmental > Aquatic > Marine > Sediment | place: USA... | reverse complement strand
ACTCAGTACGCCGTGAACGATCCCTTCGCCGGCGGTACCCACCTCAATGATCTCACGCTGGTGCGGCCGGTGTTCGTCGACGGGGCTTTGGCCGGCTGGGTGGCCAATCGCGCCCACCACGCCGATGTCGGGGGAGAGGCGCCCGGCTCAATGCCCGCCCATGCCACCACCGTCGACCAGGAAGGGCACCGGGTTCCGCCGACGCCGGCGGTACAAAACGGTGAATGGCTCCCCGAATTCGTTGAGCCCTTCCTGGCTGCGACCAGGACTCCGGCCGAGCGGTTGGGTGATTTGTCGGCCCAGCTCGGCGCCAATGAGGCCGGGGCCAGGCGGATTATCGATCTGGCAACCGGCGACCCGGGATACCAGGCCGTCACCAATGCCCTCCTCGACTACGGCGAGCGCCGGATGCGAGCTGCCCTCGCCGCGGTGCCCGACGGCCAGCACACCTTCACCGACTTCATGGAGTTCGGCGGCGAGCTCCTGCCGATTCGGGTAGCCATCACCATCGACGGAGGCACCCTCCACGCCGACTTCACGGGATCGTCTCCCCAGGTCGAGGGGAACATCAATGCGGTGGAGGCAGTCACCCGGTCGTGCCTCTACTACGCGGTGCGGGTCGCCACCGACCCCACTATCCCGACCAACGGAGGTTGCTATCGGCCGCTGACGCTGACCGTCCCGTCTGGCTCACTGGTCGATGCCGACCCACCGGCGGCTGTGGCAGCCGGTAACGTCGAAACCAGCCAGCGGATCGCCGACGTGTTGCTCGGTGCCCTCGCCGTGGCCGCTCCGGACCGGGTTCCGGCGGCTGGTCAGGGCACCATGAACAACATCCTCATCGGCAACGACGACTTCGCCTACTACGAGACGGTGGCCGGAGGCCAGGGAGCCCGGCCGGGGGGCGCCGGTCAGTCGGGTATCCACACCGGCATGACCAACACCAAGAACACGCCCACTGAGTCGCTCGAGTCCCACTATCCGTTCAAGGTGCTTCGCTACGCCCTCCGGAGGGGAAGCGGAGGAGCGGGTTTGCATCGAGGGGGCGATGGCATCGAGCGGGAAATCGAATTCGAGGTCGCGGCCACCCTGTCCCTTATGGGGGAGCGGCGAGTCCTCCCGCCCTGGGGCCTGGCCGGCGGCCGGCCGGGAGCCAAAGGCGAAGACTGGCTCATCCGCAGGGGATCAGCCCCCGAGCGGCTCCCCGGCAAGGTGACGGTTGAAGTGAGGGCTGGTGATCGATTGCTGGTCAAGACGCCGGGCGGCGGAGGTTGGGGAGCGCCGGCATAGCAGAGGCGGCTGGCGGTCGGCAATGGGCGGTAGGCCCTAGTCCTTGACCCTCCCATCCCTGCGCGGTATGTTGCTGGGAGGACAACTGAGCCGACCTCCCTACGGGTCGAGGTCGCCCATAGCACGTTGTGTGCGAAGATTTGTCTTTATCTTCGCACCTGTGTTAGTCTTGCCGTTCGCCGTCTCATGCCGCCCTTTTTTAGGAGGAACCCGCCTTGGCCTCTGCGCGTTTAGCCCAGCGTTTGTCCTTTGCCAAGATCCCCGAAGTCCAGCCGCTCCCCGACTTGCTGGCCACACAACATCAGAGCTTTAACTGGTTCCTGGATACTGGTCTCCAGGAACTGTTCGATGAAGTCTTCCCGATTGAGGATTTCACCGGAAGCCTTGCTCTCGATCTGACAGAGCATTGGTTTGCCGAGCCGACCATGTCGATTGAGGAAGCCAAAGAGCGCGACTCCAATTTCTCGCGCCCGCTGTTCGTCACCGCCCGCTTCATGAATCGCCAGACCGGTGAAATCAAGGAGCAGCAGGTGTTCCTCGGCGATTTCCCGATCATGACGTCCAATGGGACGTTCATCGTCAACGGCACCGAGCGAGTGGTAGTCAGCCAGCTGGTCCGTTCGCCTGGCGTCTACTTCGACCAGGTGGTCGACAAGACCTCAGACAAGGACGTCTACACCGCCAAGGTCATCCCGGGGCGGGGTGCCTGGCTCGAGTTCGACACGGACAAGAAAGACACCGTCGGGGTCCGGGTAGACCGGAAGCGTCGCCAGTTGGTGACCACGTTCCTGCGTGCCCTCGAGATCGGTGAGACCGACGAAGAGATTCTGGCCCTGTTCGACGGAGCTGAGTCCATCAAGAACACGCTGGAGAAGGACACGACCGAGGACCGTGACGAGGCTCTTCTCGACCTCTATCGCAAGCTTCGCCCTGGTGAGCTGACAACAGTGGAATCCGCCCGTGGGCTCATCAACACCCTTTTCTACAACCCCAAGCGTTACGACCTGACCCGAGTTGGTCGCTACAAGCTGTCCTCCAAGTTCGGTCGCAAGGTGTTGTCAAACGACAAGTACAACAGCGAGGAGCATGGACTGCTCTCCCGTGAAGACATTCTCGACACCATCCGTTACATCGTTGCCCTGCACGAGAACAAAGAGGGGTTTCGCGTCGACGACATCGACCATTTCGGAAACCGCCGCATTCGCACGGTTGGCGAGCTCATCCAGAACCAAGTGCGAGTTGGCCTGACGCGGCTCGAGCGAGTGGTCCGGGAGCGGATGACGACCCAGGATCCCGAGGTCATCACCCCCCAGAGCCTCATCAATATCCGGCCGGTCGTCGCCTCGATCAAGGAGTTCTTCGGCACCAGCCAGTTGAGCCAGTTCATGGACCAGCCGAACCCGCTCGCCGGCCTCACCCACCGCCGGCGTCTTTCGGCGCTCGGCCCTGGCGGTCTCTCTCGTGAGCGGGCCGGGTTCGAAGTGCGAGACGTTCACCCGTCCCACTACGGCCGCATGTGCCCGATTGAGACTCCGGAGGGCCCGAACATCGGCCTGATCGGTTCGCTCGCTACGTATGCCAAGGTCAATCCGTTCGGATTCATCGAGACCCCGTACCGACGAGTCGACAAGGGCGTGGTTACCCGCCGGGTCGATTTCCTCACCGCCTCTGAAGAAGAGGAATTCGTCATCGCTCAGGCCAACGCGCCGCTCAAGGACAGTGGCAAGTTCGCCAATCCGCGAGTGCTGGTGCGCAAGACCGGCGGCGAAATCGAGTACGTCAGCGGCAAGGACGTCGACTACATGGACGTTTCGCCCAAGCAGATCGTGTCGGTGGCCACCGCGCTCATTCCCTTCCTCGAGCACGACGATGCCAACCGCGCCCTAATGGGCTCCAACATGATGCGCCAGGCGGTTCCTCTGCTCACCGCTGAGGCCCCACTGGTCGGCACCGGCGTCGAGTCGCGGGCTGCCTACGACTCAGGCGACATGGTGATCGCCGAGGGAGCCGGCGAGGTGGTCGACATCACCGGTAACCACATCGTGGTGAAGGAATCCTCCAACAACAAGAAAAAGACCTACTCGCTCAAGAAGTTCGAGCGGTCAAATCAGGGCACCAACCTCAACCAGAAGCCGATCGTCTATGAAGGCGACATGGTCAAGGAGGGCGACGTGCTGGCCGACGGTCCGTCGACCGATGCCGGTGAGCTGGCTCTCGGCAAGAATCTGCTCGTGGCCTTCATGCCGTGGAACGGCCACAACTACGAGGACGCCATCGTGTTGTCCGAGCGGCTCGTCAAGGACGACGTGCTCACTTCAATCCATATTGAGGAGTACGAGATCGAGGCCCGGGACACCAAGCTCGGAGCAGAAGAGATTACTCGTGACATCCCCAACGTGGCCGAGGAAGTTCTCAGGGACCTCGACGACGAAGGCATCATCCGGGTGGGCGCTGAGGTTGGTCCTGGCGACTACCTGGTCGGCAAAGTTACGCCAAAGGGTGAGACCGAGCTGACCCCCGAGGAGCGCTTGCTGCGGGCCATCTTTGGTGAGAAGGCTCGTGAGGTGCGAGATACCTCGCTCAAGATTCCCCATGGCGAAGGGGGCAAGGTCATCGACGTCAAGGTGTTCAGCCGTGACGCGGGTGATGACCTTCCGCCCGGTATGAACGAACTGGTTCGGGTGTACGTCGGCCAGCAGCGCAAGATCTCCGAGGGAGACAAGCTGGCAGGACGCCACGGCAACAAGGGCGTCATCGCCAAGATCCTCCCGGAGGAGGACATGCCGTTCCTGGCGGACGGCACCCCGGTTGACATCGTGTTGTCGCCCCTCGGTGTTCCGTCACGCATGAACCTCGGCCAGGTGCTCGAGACCCATCTCGGATGGGCCGCCGCCCGCGGTTGGAACTCGTTCAAGGCCGACAGCCCGGCCAATGGAGGAGCCAAGCCGTGGCAGCGAGTGGCCACCCCGGTATTCGACGGTGCCCGAGAAGGCGAGATTGCCGAGCTACTGCAGAACTCGCTCGAGAACGTCGACGGCATGAAACTCATCGACGAGCGCGGCAAGGCCCGCCTCATCGACGGACGCAACGGCAAGGACTTCGATCAGCCGGTCACGGTCGGCTACTTGTACGTGTTGAAGCTGCTCCACCTGGTGGACGACAAGATTCACGCCCGGTCGACCGGTCCCTACTCGATGATCACCCAACAGCCGCTCGGCGGTAAGGCCCAGTTCGGTGGCCAGCGCTTCGGCGAAATGGAAGTGTGGGCCCTGGAGGCCTACGGCGCCGCCTACGCCCTGCAGGAGCTGTTGACCATCAAGTCGGACGATGTGAATGGCCGGGTCAAGGTGTACGAGGCCATCGTCAAGGGGGAGAACATCCCCGAGCCGGGAATACCAGAGAGTTTCAAGGTATTGGTGAAGGAAATGCAGTCCCTGTGCCTCAACGTCGAGATGCTCTCGGCCGGTGAGGAAGTGCAGCTCAAGGAGCTGGACGAGGACGTCTTCCGCACTGCTGAATCATTGGGTATCGACATCTCGCGTCCTGAGCGGACCGAGGAATAGCTTTTTACGGATTGATAACGGACTGAGAAGGGGACCCGCGTGCCACAACTGTTCGATGAACTGAAAATCGGCCTGGCCAGTGCCGACGAGATACGGGCCTGGTCGTTCGGCGAGGTCAAAAAGCCGGAGACAATCAACTACCGGACGCTGAAGCCGGAAAAAGAGGGCTTGTTCGACGAGCGCATCTTTGGGCCTTCCCGCGACTGGGAGTGCTACTGCGGCAAGTACAAGCGTGTCCGTTTCCGCGGAGTGGTGTGTGAGCGCTGTGGAGTCGAGGTCACCCGTTCCAAAGTTCGCCGCGAGCGCATGGGCCACATTGAGTTGGCCGCCCCCGTTACCCACATCTGGTACTTCAAGGGTGTGCCGTCCCGCCTCGGGTACCTGCTCGACATGTCGCCGAAGGAACTCGAGAAGATCATCTACTTCGCCGCCTATCTCGTCACCTCGGTTGATGACGACAAGCGCCAGAAGGACCTGGTTGACCTGGAAGAAGCGATGCAGCACGAGCTGGTCGCCATCGGTGAGGAGTTCGAAGCCTGGGAGGAAGCCCGTCTCGAGCGCCTCGAGCAAGAGCTCAAGCAGATGGAAGAGGGTGATGCCCCCACCCAGGAGATCAATGCCCGTCGTCGCGAGGTAGAGAAGGAAGTCAAAGACAGGTCCGAGCGCTCCAGCAACGAGAAAGAGCTCGTCGAAGAGGCCTACGACACCTTCCGCACGATGAAGTCCAAGACGATCGTCGAATCCGAGGCCTTGTGGCGGGAGATCGTCGACCGTTATGAGGCTTACTACACCGGTGGCATGGGGGCCGAGGCCGTTAAGGACCTGCTGAACCGCATCGATCTTGACGCCGAGATCATTCAGCTGCGCGAAGACCTGGACGCCAAGTCGGCCCAGCGCCGCCAGCGGGCCACCAAGCGCCTCAAAGTGGTCACGCCGTTCGCCGAAGGTCGCAACGCGCCGGCCTCGATGGTGCTGGAGGCTGTTCCGGTCATTCCGCCCGATCTGCGCCCCATGGTGCAGCTTGACGGTGGCCGTTTTGCCACGAGCGATCTCAATGATCTGTATCGCCGCGTGATCAACCGCAACAACCGCCTCAAGCGACTGCTCGACCTCGGTGCTCCGGAGATCATCGTCAACAACGAGAAGCGCATGCTGCAGGAAGCCGTCGACGCTTTGTTCGACAATGGCCGCCGCGGTCGTGCTGTGACTGGTCCGGGCAACCGGCCCCTCAAGTCACTGTCCGACATGCTCAAGGGAAAGCAGGGACGGTTCCGCCAGAACCTGCTCGGCAAGCGTGTCGACTACTCGGGCCGTTCGGTCATCGTGGTTGGACCGCAGCTCAAGCTTCACCAGTGCGGTTTGCCCAAGAAGATGGCCCTCGAGTTGTTCAAGCCCTTCGTAATGAAGCGGCTGGTCGACCAGGACCTCGCTCAGAACATCAAGTCTGCCAAGCGGATGGTCGAACGCGCCCGCCCGCAGGTGTGGGATGTGCTGGCCGAGGTCATCCAAGAGCACCCGGTGCTGTTGAACCGTGCCCCCACCTTGCACCGTCTCGGAATCCAGGCCTTCGAGCCGATCCTGGTGGAAGGCAAGGCGATCCAGATTCACCCGCTTGTGTGTGAGGCCTTCAACGCCGACTTCGACGGTGACCAGATGGCCGTTCACTTGCCACTGTCTGCGGAGGCGCAGGCCGAGGCCCGCATTCTCATGTTGTCGACCAACAACGTCCGGTCGCCGGCCAGCGGCCGCCCGATCGTCACTCCGTCCCAGGACATGGTGATCGGCGTGTACTACCTGTCGGAAAAGGTCGAAGACGCCGACGGCGCCGGCCGGGTATTCGTCGACGTCGACGAGGCCCATATGGCCTACGAACTCGGCGAGCTGGGTTTGCATGCTCCGATCAAGTTGCGCCTTGGCGGATTAGCGGGCGATCCCAAGCTGCACGCCTCGCTCAAGGACCGCATCGGCGAGCTGTTCACTGAGGAGCCGGTCGATGGAGACGTCCTGACCGAGACGACGTTGGGTCGGGCCCTGATCAATCAGGCGCTTCCCGAGGACTTCCCCTATGTGGACGCACCCATCCTGAAGACGGACATTCGCACGCTGGTTGAGGAGATTATCGATCACTTCGACAAGGCGGTTGTGCAGCGGACGCTGGACGCCATCAAATACCTCGGGTTCACCTATGCCACCCAGGCCGGGCTCACCATTGCGCTGGACGACGTGAAAACCCCGCCGGAGAAGGCGCAAATCCTTGAAGAGTTCGAGGAGCGGGCCTCCAAGGTAGAGCAGCTGTATCAGCAGGGTGTGATCACCGACGACGAGCGCCGCCAGGAGCTCATCGAGATCTGGACCGAAGCGACGGATCGGGTGAAGGACGCCATGGAAGTCACCATGAAACTTGACCGGTTCAACCCCATCGACATGATGGTGCGCTCCGGTGCTCGTGGAAACATCATGCAGGTCCGGCAGATTGCCGGTATGCGTGGCTTGGTAGCCAACCCGCGAGGTGACATTATCCCGCGGCCGATCATCTCGAACTTCCGCGAAGGTCTTTCCGTCCTCGAGTACTTCATCTCGACTCACGGAGCCCGCAAAGGACTGGCCGACACGGCCCTCCGGACCGCCGACTCTGGTTACCTGACCCGGCGTCTGGTCGACGTGAGCCAAGAGGTCATCGTGCGGGAACACGACTGTGAGACCGACCGGGGCATCCTCATTGAAGTGCGCGAGAACGGTCAGGTTGTCCGCAACCTCCGCAGCCGTGCCTTCAGCCGGATCCTGTCCGAGGACGTCCGGGTCGACCGCAAGCTGATCAAGACGGCAACCGGCACCTCGCTCAAGGCCGGAACCCTGATCGGCAAGCTGGAAATGACGGCGCTCGAGCAGGCCGAAGAGGTCGAGACCATTCGGTGTCGCTCGGTGTTGACGTGCGCTACTCGCCACGGCATCTGCGGAACTTGCTACGGACAATCGCTCGCCACCGGCTTGCCGGTAGAGATGGGCGAGGCCGTCGGCATTGTGGCCGCCCAGAGCATCGGCGAGCCGGGCACGCAGCTCACCATGCGGACCTTCCATACAGGAGGTGTGGCCGGGGAGGACATCACTCACGGTCTGCCACGGGTTGTGGAGCTCTTCGAAGCCCGTACCCCCAAGGGCAAGGCGCTGCTGGCTTCCGAGGGCGGTGCCGCCAAGATCGTCGAGAACGAAGAGGGTGGCCGCTCCATCCTCATCGTCGGCAAAGAGGAAGAGGTCGAATACACCTTGCCTCGTCGGGCGCGTCTGCGGGTTTCCGCGGGCGACATCGTCGAGCCGGGTACCCAGCTCACCGAGGGTCCGCTTGACCCCAAGGAAGTACTTGAAGTACAGGGTGTCCGGGCGGCCCAGCTGTATCTGGTCGACCAGGTGCAGGAGGTCTACCGCAGCCAGGGTGTCGACATCCACGACAAGCACATCGAGATGATCGTGCGCCAGATGCTCCGCAAGGTGCGGGTGGTATCGCCGGGTGAATCCGACTTCCTGCCGGCCGAGCTGGTAGATGACCGCTTGTTCCTCGAAGTCAATCGAGGCCTGGTGGAGGGTAAGAAGGCACCGGCCGAGGGTCGCCCCGAATTGATGGGTATAACCAAGGCATCGCTGGCCACCGACTCGTGGCTGTCCGCCGCCTCGTTCCAAGAGACCACCCGGGTGCTGACCGAGGCTGCATTGCAGTCCAAGTCGGACTTCCTGCGGGGCCTCAAGGAGAACGTGATCATCGGCAAGCTCATCCCGGCCGGTACGGGCGCCGACGAGTACCAGGTAGTCCAACCGATTCTGCCGAATGCCACGGTGATGACGCCGGGCGACTTGTTCGGCGACTCGGCCCCCGACATGGACGAGAGCGACGAGCTCCCGGCCAACCCGGCCGAATGGCTCGCTTCACTCGGCGCCCAGGGCGACGGAGACAACAGCTAACCAGCGTCGGCCCCCGGTCGACCGACTGATCGGCCCGGCGGGGGCGTAGTGGATGCCGGGTGGTGAGCTTCCTTCTCCGGGCGTCTCCAGCACCGCCGAGCCGATATATCGCGATCCGGGCCGGTAGGTATCGGTCGATCGTCGCGGTTGAGTTGGCGAAGGGCGCGGTGAGCGGCTTCGCGACCGAGGAGGAATGCATTGACTCGCTTGGGAACTGCCCGGGGGCTCAGGTGGGACAACTCAGCGTTGGCGAACTGGTTGGTCGGCCGCTCGTGAGTCCCGGCGAGGCCGAATGTCACGGAAGCAGGGAGATCTTATTGGTCGATGTCCGGCAGGTTTTCCGGTGCGGGTTCACCTTCGTTCATCACTCTCCGCAATGTCTCGGGAAACCCTCGGCGGCGCCTCGGCACCTCTCAGGGGCGGGCCAATCGCCTGGTTCACGTGACTCCTCTGGTATTGCCACGACCCACGGTCATGGACATCGCTTTCTCACCATAATCCCATTGGTGCAGGCAGTCTTGGGTTCGGGGCGGGGCTCGCCGGAGGCTGAATTAGCCGGGAATCCGTCCCGAGGGAGCCCGGTTGGTCAGAATGGGCTGGCGAACGTGAGCTTATGAAACGGGCGGTTCCTGCAGTAACTCAGCACTCGAAATTGCTCGCCCCGGCTACCAGAGGATGGGGCTTCGATCGCAGCGCTGACACACCCATGCCGACCTTTCCCGACGCATTCGGCGTCCACACTCGTGGCACAAGTGAAGGAACCGCGGCCCGGCGAAGACAAGCGCGGTGTCCTCGGGCCACGCGTGGGATCCAACGGCGATGGCACAGCCGATTGTTAGCACGCCCACGCAGGCAGCCAGCAGAAACGACGCGGCGTGCAGGTACCCGGAGCCGGTGGAGCTGTAGCTGAACGCCAGGTAGGCGGCGGCGGCGCCGACGGTGCAGATCTCAATAATCCGCATGATCCTCCCGTGTGAGAGTGTTTTCCCGCACCCCTACCCAGCAACATCAAGATACGTCGGTATGAGCCGACGGCGCCAGAGCCGAAGGACCCCACCTCTTGGTCAGTCCGGGCCGGGCAGAAACCGCCTCGCGAAACTCGCCCAAGGTCCTTTGCTACTTGTGGATAAAGGGACCTATACTCCCGTGTCGCGGTAGCGCGTGCTCGTCCGATTCCAGAGGGTCCTTCGGTTCCGACCAATTGAAGGACTGACCCACGGGAGACGGACCCCATAAGGTCGGCGGTTTTGCTCGCTCAGAGTGAAGCGCCGACTTTACGCGTGTCTGCAAAGAGTGAGCCGTCTGCGACGGCGACTGCCTAGCGGCAGTTTGGGAACTACCTCCGGTAGTTCATGATTGGAAAGAGCGGGGGAAACCCTGCTGCGAGGCCGGTTTCACCGGCAGGCAAGAGAGAAGACCGCATGCCAACTATTCAGCAACTGGTTCGTGAGGGCCGGACGCCGAAGGGCAAGAAGGAAAAGACACCCGGACTGGGTGGAGCTCCGCAACGGCGGGGTGTCTGCACGCGTGTGTACACCGTCACTCCCAAGAAACCCAACTCTGCGCTGCGCAAAGTGTGTCGCGTCCGCCTCAGCTCAGGCGTCGAAGTCACCGCCTATATTCCCGGTGAGGGCCACAACCTCCAGGAGCACTCAATCGTGCTCGTGCGTGGTGGCCGGGTGAAGGATCTCCCCGGTATCCGCTACAAGGTCATTCGTGGAGCTCTCGACGCCGCCGGCGTCACGGAGCGCAATCAGTCGCGGTCCCGCTACGGATCGAAGAAGAGCTAACTAGCTATGCGTCGCTCAGCCGCCGAAGTTCGCAATGCCACTCCCGATCCGGTCTACGGATCGGTGTTGGTCAGCCAGATCGTCAACAAGGTCCTATGGAAAGGCAAGAAGGAAGTTGCCCGCAAGATTGTGTACGACTCCCTCACTATGGTCGAACGCCGCCGCGGTGATGATCCGCTCAATACGCTCAAACGCGCCATCGACAACATCCGACCAAGCGTCGAGGTGCGGTCCCGCCGGGTGGGTGGCTCGTCCTATCAAGTACCCGTTGAGGTGCGTCCCCGTCGCGCTAACACCCTGGCTGTGCGCTGGCTGGTCGAGTTCGCCCGCAAGCGCCGGGAGAACACCATGGCGGAGCGTCTCGCCAACGAGATCCTCGATGCCGCAGACAACGCCGGCGGTGCCGTCAAGCGACGCGACGACATTCACAAGATGGCTGAATCCAACAAGGCCTTCGCCCACTACCGCTGGTAGCCGTCATGTCTGAACGTTCCTACCCCCTCGAAAAGGTCCGCAATATCGGGATCATGGCGCATATCGACGCCGGCAAGACAACTACCACCGAGCGAATCCTCTATTACACCGGCCGCACCTACAAGATCGGTGAGGTTCACGATGGCGCCGCCGTCATGGACTGGATGGAGCAAGAGCAGGAACGCGGCATCACCATTACCTCGGCCGCTACCACCGCCCAGTGGAAGGACGAGTGGATCAACATCATCGACACCCCCGGGCACGTCGACTTCACCGTTGAGGTGGAGCGGAGCCTCAGGGTCCTCGACGGTGCAGTCGCAGTGTTCGACGGAGTCGCCGGAGTCGAGCCGCAAACCGAGACGGTATGGCGCCAGGCTGACAAGTACGGCGTTCCCCGAATCTGCTTCGTCAACAAGATGGACCGCACCGGGGCTGACTTCTACACGGCAGTTGAGTCGATCAAGGAGCGTCTCGACGCCCGCCCGGTAGTGATCCAGCTTCCCATCGGCGCTGAGGCTGAGTTCGCCGGCGTCATAGATCTGGTTCGCATGAAGGCCCTCGTGTGGAAGAACGAAGAGCTGGGAGCCGAGTGGGACGAGGTAGAGATCCCCGCCGAGTATGAAGAGCAGGCCCGGACCTACCACGCCGAGCTTATGGAGATCGTGGCCGAGACCGACGACACCCTCCTCACCCGCTACATCGAGGAGGGTTTCCTTTCGGAGAAGGACATCCTGCAAGGTCTGCGTATTGGCACCCTCGCACTCGATTTCACGCCGGTGTTGTGCGGCAGCGCCTTTAAGAACAAAGGCGTGCAGCCCTTGCTCGACGCGGTCGTCGATTTGCTTCCCCATCCGCTCGATCTTCCACCGATGACCGGGTTCAAGCCGGGTAACGAGGATGTACTCATCGAGCGTGCGCCAAACGACGACGAGCCGTTTTCCGCTATTGCCTTCAAAATCATGAGCGACCCGTACGTCGGCAAGCTCACGTACTTCCGCGTGTACTCCGGCAGCGTCGACAAAGGCGACACCGTCGCCAACTCCACCAGCGGGAAGAAGGAGCGGTTCGGCCGGCTGCTTCGCATGCACGCCGCCACCCAGGAAGATATCGACGCGGTGTTCACCGGAGACATTGTCGCTGCCATCGGGATGAAGCACACCAAGACCGGCGACACCCTGTGCGACCCCAACGACCCGATCGTTCTCGAGTCCATGACCTTCCCGGAGCCGGTCATTTCGGTGGCAATCGAACCCAAGACCAAGAGCGATCAGGAGAAGCTCGGCCAGGCTCTCCAGCGCTTGTCAGAAGAAGACCCGACCTTCGTCGTGCATTCAGATGAGGAGACCGGCCAGACCATCATCGCCGGAATGGGTGAGCTGCATTTGGATGTGCTGGTCGATCGGATGGTGCGCGAGTTCAACGTCGGCGCCAATGTCGGCCGCCCCCAGGTGGCCTATCGGGAGACCATCGGCAAGGCCGTCGAGAAGATCGATGGCAAGTATGTCAAGCAGTCGGGCGGCAAGGGCCAATACGGGCACGCCGTTATTAACCTCGAGCCGGCGCTTCCGGGCGAGGGCTTTGAGTTCATTGACAAGATCACCGGCGGCCGTATTCCCCGCGAGTACATCTCGGCCGTAGAGAAGGGCATTCGTGAGGCCCTCGAAGGTGGTGTCCTGGCGGGCTATCCGCTAGTCGACCTGCGAGCCACTCTGGTGGACGGGTCGTTCCACGCCGTCGACTCAAACGAGATGGCCTTCCGCATCGCCGGCTCCATGGCCTTGCAGAACGCCGCCAAGCGAGCCGGAATCAAGTTGCTTGAACCGATCATGGAGGTCGAGGTGGTGACGCCTGAGGATTACATGGGCGACGTCATCGGTGACCTTTCGGCGCGGCGCGGCAAGATCGAGAGCATGGATCAGCGCGGCAGCGGCCGCGTGGTGACGGCGCTGGTCCCGCTCTCGGAGATGTTCGGGTATGCGACCGAGGTGCGTTCACAAACGCAAGGTCGGGCGTCGTACTCGATGCAGTTTCATTCGTATCAAGAAGTTCCCAACACAATCGCAGAAGAAATCGTCAAGAAAACCCGTGGCGAATAGCTAGTAGGAGAAGGGCAAATGGCAAAGGAAAAGTTCGAGCGGAATAAACCCCACGTAAACGTCGGGACCATGGGTCACATCGACCATGGCAAGACGACGCTGACCGCCGCTATCACCAAGGTGCTGGCGGAAAAGGGTGGCGGCAGTGTGTTCACCGCTTTCGACGAGATCGACAAGGCTCCTGAGGAGAAAGAGCGTGGCATCACCATCGCCATCGCTCATGTGGAGTACGAGACGGAGAACCGTCACTACGCCCACGTCGACATGCCCGGTCACGCCGATTACATCAAGAACATGATCACCGGCGCCGCCCAGGTTGACGGAGCCATCCTGGTGGTCTCCGCCGCCGATGGCCCGATGCCCCAGACCCGTGAGCACGTGCTGCTCGCCCGTCAGGTTGGCGTCCCCGCCATCGTGGTGTTCCTCAACAAGGTCGACATGGTCGACGACGAGGAGCTCCTCGACCTGGTGGAGCTGGAAGTCCGCGAGCTGTTGAGCGAGTACGAGTTCCCCGGCGACGACATCCCCGTCATCCGTGGCTCGGCTCTCAAGGCTCTCGAAGGCGACGAGGCCGCCGCCGGCCAAGTCATGGAGCTCATGGAAGCTGTCGATACCTACATTGAGCAGCCGGTACGGGACAAGGACAAGCCGTTCCAAATGCCGATCGAAGACGTCTTCTCCATCACCGGCCGGGGCACCGTTGTCACCGGACGGGTGGAGCAGGGCACGCTCAATATCAACACCGAGGTCGAGATTGTCGGAATTCGCCCCACGTCAACCACGACGGTGACCGGCGTCGAGATGTTCCGCAAGCTGCTCGACAGCGCTGATGCCGGCGACAACGTCGGCCTCTTGTTGCGCGGTACCGGCAAGGATGACGTCGAGCGCGGCCAGGTGGTCTGCGAGCCAGGGTCCATCACTCCGCACACGAAGTTCGAGGCCCAGGTCTACGTGCTGACCAAGGACGAGGGTGGGCGTCACAACCCGTTCTTTGCCGGCTATCGGCCGCAGTTCTACTTCCGCACCACGGACGTCACCGGCAACGTCACGCTGCCAGAGGGCACCGAGATGGTCATGCCGGGAGACAACACCGAGATGTCGGTCGAGCTCATTGCCCCCATCGCCATGGACGAAGGCCTTCGCTTCGCCATTCGCGAGGGTGGCCGCACCGTCGGTGCCGGCCGCGTCGTCAAGATCGTCGAATAGCGAAAGAAATCAGGTAGGCAATGACCACCGGCCAGAAGATCCGAATTCGCCTCAAGGCGTACGACCACGAAGTGGTCGACGAGTCGGCGCGCAAAATTGCCGAAACGGTTGTGCGCACCCAGGCGAAGATCAAAGGGCCGGTGCCATTGCCGACTCAGATTCACCGCTATTGCGTGATCCGCGGTCCCCACGTGGACAAAGACTCCCGCGAGCATTTCGAGATGAGGATCCACAAGCGCCTCATTGACATTCTCGAGCCGACAGCCAAGACGGTTGACTCGCTAATGCGTCTCGACTTGCCGGCCGGGGTGGAAGTCGAGATCAAGTTATGAACGCTCTCATCGGCGAGAAGCTGGGGATGACCCAGATATTCGACGAAGAGGCCCGGTCGATTCCGGTAACCGTCGTGAAGCTTGGTCCGTGCCGTGTCGTGCAGGTCAAGACCGATGCGACAGATGGCTACCACGCCATCCAGATTTCGTATCGCGAGTTGGATGCCCGCAAGGTCAACAAGCCGATGACCGGACATTTCGCCAAGGCCAACGTCCCCCCCACCCGCCACCTCATTGAGGTGCGGGTGCCCGATGCGTCCGAGTACAAGGTCGGCCAGGAGATCAATGTCGCCGACGTGCTCGAGGTCGGGCAAAAGGCCGACGTAGCCGGACTGAGCAAGGGCAAGGGCTTTGCCGGCGTCATGAAGCGTCACAATTTCGCCGGTCAGACTGCCAGTCATGGTGTGCACCGGGTCCACCGGGCTCCCGGTTCGATCGGGGCCTGCGCAACGCCGGCCCGGGTCTTCAAGGGAATGCCTATGGCCGGCCGCATGGGTGGCGAACAGACGACTGTGCTCAACCTCGATGTCGTTCAGGTAGACGCCGAACGCGGCCTCGTCATGCTGCACGGCGCCGTACCCGGCAACAAAGGCTCGGTGGTTGTTGTGCGACAGGCGGTGAAAGCCAATGCCTGACAAGGTGACGGCTCCGCTGTATTCGTCCGATGGCTCCGCCAAAGGTGAGGTCATCCTCGACGCCGCCCTGTTCGGGATCGAGCCCAATATGGCCGTGCTCCATCAGGTAGTGACTGCCCAACTGGCGGCGGCCCGGGCCGGGACCCACAGCACCAAGACCCGGGCTGAAGTCAGGGGCGGCGGTAGGAAACCGTGGCGCCAGAAGGGCCTGGGTCGTGCCCGTCATGGCAGCATTCGCTCTCCTTCTTGGACCGGTGGCGGCGTCGCTCACGGGCCCAAGCCTCGCGACTACTCCCAACGCACCCCCAAGAAGATGAAGCGCCTGGCGTTGCGCTCGGCGTTGTCGGCCCGCGCCGGCGACGGATCGATCCGCGTCGTCGACGCCTTCGACTGGGACGAGCCCAAGACCAAGCGCGCCACCGACCTGCTCAAGGCAATCGACGCCGGTTCGAAGGTGCTGATGGTGCTCGATCGCTCCGATACTGTGGCGACGCTCTCGCTGCGTAACGTTGAGAACGTCGTCATCAACGGCCAGCTCAATCCCTACGACGTCCTGTGGGCCGACACAGTGGTCTTCACCCAGGGCACCCTCGACGCCGCCACCGGCGCCAGCGACTATTCGGTGGGGGAGTCTGACTTCGTCAAGGAAGCGGACAGCCCACCGCCGACCGCCGACCGCGAACACGACTCAGCGGACGAAGCAGCAACCCCCGTCGAAGCCGAGGAAGCAGCGGTGGGCGGTGAGCAGTCGACGGTCGAGGAGGCCGACTCAGATGTGGTGGAAGCTCGTGAGGAGACCTCATGAACCCCCGCGACATCATCATCGAGCCCATCGTGTCTGAGAAGGCCTACGACGCCATCGATGCGCTCAACGCCTACACCTTCATGGTCGACCCCCGCGCCAACAAGACCGAGATTCGCCAGGCGGTCGAGGAGATCTTCGAAGTCAAGGTTCGCAAGGTGAACACCATCAACCGCAAGGGCAAGAAGCGGCGGGCCGGCTACAAGATCGGCCGCACGCCCGACCGCAAGCGAGCCGTTGTTACGCTCGCCGACGGCGATTCGATCGACATCTTCGAGGTATAGGACCATGCCAACCAAGCGCTACAAACCAACATCACCGGGTCGCCGTTTCCAAACGGTCTCCGACTTCGCCGAAATCACCAAGTCGAAACCGGAGAAGAGCCTCCTGGAGAGCAAGACTCGCTCCAGCGGCCGCAACGTCCACGGGCGGATCACCTCGCGCCATCGTGGTGGCGGCCACAAGCGCCGCTACCGCGTGGTCGACTTCCGCCGGGACAAGGACAACATCCCCGCCAAGGTAGCTGCCATCGAGTACGACCCGAATCGCAATGCCCGAATCGCTCTGTTGCACTATCACGACGGAGAGAAGCGATACATCCTCGCCCCGCTCGGCCTGAAGGTCGGTTCGACCATTTCGTCGGGCACGGGCGTCGACATTCTTCCCGGCAATGCTCTGCCGCTTCGGAACATTCCGGCCGGCACCACGGTGCACGCCATCGAGCTCCGACCCCGCGGCGGCGCCAAAATGGCCCGCTCGGCCGGTGCCTCAGTGCAGCTGGTCGCCAAAGAGGGCGATCTGGCCCTGCTGCGGCTCCCGTCGGGTGAGATGCGAAACGTTCCCCTCGATTGCAAAGCGACCATCGGTCAAGTCGGCAACCCCGAGGCCGAGCTCGTCAAGATTGGGAAGGCAGGCCGCAACCGCTGGAAGGGCAAGCGTCCCCAGTCCCGCGGTGTCGTCATGAACCCGGTCGACCATCCGCTGGGAGGCGGCGAAGGCAAGAGCTCTGGTGGCCGCCACCCGGTCAGCCCGTGGGGCAAACCCGAGGGACGCACCCGTAAGAAGAAGAAAGCCAGTGACGCCTACATCGTTCGGCGCCGTACCAAGAAGCGCCGGAAGTAGGGAGAGCCAGACATGATGATCAGCAAAGCAGCCCGTATTGGACAGCATGGCGTCCCCCTGCCCCTGACCCTTCGAGGCAAGGGAGGACGGACGTGAGTCGCAGTCTCAAGAAGGGCCCATTTGTCGACGCTCATCTGATGAAGAAGGTCGAAGCCCAGAACAGCACGAACGACAAGCGCGTCATCCGCACCTGGAGTCGCCGTTCCACCATATTTCCGGAGATGGTCGGCCACACGATTGCCGTCCACGACGGCCGCAAGCACGTGCCGGTCTACATCACCGAGTCGATGGTCGGTCACAAGCTCGGTGAGTTCGCGTCTACCCGGACCTTCCGGGGTCACGCCAGTTCAGACAGGGCGTCCCGCGAATGATGGTCAGGGCCAAAGCCAGCTACGTGCGTCAGTCGCCATACAAGGTGCGCCGTGTGCTCGATCTCATCCGCGGCCTTCCCGTCGAGGAGGCGCGCACCACTCTGGAGTTCACCAACCGCGGAGCTACCGAGGTGATCGCCAAGCTGCTCAATTCAGCGGTCGCCAACGCCGAGCACAACAACGCCCTCGACGTAGACCAGCTCTACGTGGCCGAGGCCTACGCCGGTGAGGGCCCGACGCTCAAGCGGTTCAAGGCCCGCGCCCGCGGCCGGGCCGGAAGCATTCACAAGCGAACGAGCAACATCGTTATCGCTGTCGCCGAACTGGAAGAGAGCGAATAATGGGCCAGAAAGTCCATCCGTACGGATTCCGGCTGGGGATCACCACCGACTGGAAGTCCCGCTGGCACGCCGATAAGGGCTACGCCAACCTGGTAAACGAGGACTCGGAGATCCGTGACTACCTCAACGCCGAGCTGTTGCGGGGCGCGGTCTCGCGCATCGAGATTGAGAGGATCGGCGAGCAGATTCAAGTTGACGTTCACACCGCTCGCCCTGGAGTGGTCATCGGCCGCCGGGGGGTTGAGGCCGACCGCCTTCGAGCCGGCCTCGACAAGATCACCGGCCGTCCGGTCAAACTCAACGTCGTCGAGGTCAAAGACCCCGAAACCGACGCTCAGTTGCTGGCCAGGGGAATTGCCGACCAGTTGCAAGGCCGGGTGGCCTTTCGCCGGGCGATGAAGCGAGCAATCCAAACCGCCATGAAGGCCGGGGCGCTCGGCGTCCGGGTCGAGGCCAAAGGCCGTCTCGGTGGAGCCGACATGGGCCGTCGTGAGTGGTACCGGGAGGGCCGGGTTCCCCTCCATACGCTCCGGGCCGATGTTGATTACGGCGAAGCAACTGCCCGTACCACGGTCGGGGCCATCGGCATCAAGTGCTGGGTCTACAAAGGCGACGTTGTTCCTTCGCTCACCAGCACCCGGGAGAAGATCGCCGCCGAAGCCGCTCTGGCGGCCGGTGCCCCCTCGCACGTGGCGCCGATCAAGGCCCGGGCCGAGGAGGCTGCCGGTGAGGATCGTTCCAAGAAGCTCATCGAGGCCGGCGGCGGCAAGCGCTTGATCGAAGCCGGCGGCGGTCGCCGCAAGGGTGAAGAGCGGGTCGACGTCGGTGCCGCCAAGAGCGAGTTCGACGAAGCCACATCGGTTGATGAAGAGCCTGTCGTGGCGGACGAAGCTCCGGTCGAGACAACCGAGGCCGACAGCCCACCGCCCACCGCCGAGTCGGATGCCGGAAGCCCGGAGCCGGAAGCGGCTGACGAATCGGCGGGCCCAGCCGAAGAGACCAAGGGAGAGAACGCCTGATGCTCATGCCCAAGCGGACCAAGTTCCGCAAGCAGCACCGGGGCCGCATGAAAGGCACCACCAAGGGTGGCAATCGCGTGACGTTTGGCGACTTCGGCCTTCAGGCCCAAACCGCCGGGTGGATCACCGCTCGCCAAATTGAGGCTGCTCGAATCGCCATGACTCGCCACATCAAGCGTGGCGGGAAAGTGTGGATCAACGTCTTTCCCGACAAACCCGTCACAGAGAAGCCGGCCGAGACCCGCATGGGCTCCGGCAAGGGAAACCCTGAGTACTGGGTGGCCGTCGTGAAACCGGGCCGCGTCATGTTCGAGCTGTCGGGCGTCGAGGAAGACCTGGCCCGAGAGGCCATGCGCCTTGCCTCACACAAGCTGCCGATCCGCACCAAGTTTGTGACCCGGGAGGACGTATGAAGCCGGCCGAGTTACGCGAGCTGTCCTATGAGGACCTGGCCGAGAAGCTGTCCGAGGCCAAGGAGGAGGCGTTCAACCTCCGTTTTCAATTCGCCACCAATCAGTTGGACAACACCGCCCGTCTCCCGGAGGTGCGTCGAGAAGTGGCGCGCATCGCCACCATCATGCGCGAGCTGGAGATTAAGGCCTATTACGAGCAGGAGGGCGCCGATGACTGAGCGAGCACGCCGCAAGAGCCGCGTCGGGGTAGTCGTTTCTGACACGCGCGACAAGACGGTCACCGTTGAGCTGACCAATTCGTCCTTGCACCCCAAATACACCAAGACCATCACCCGCCAAACCCGGCTGCATGTGCACGACGAGGCCAACGACGCCAACATCGGAGACACCATCCGGATCGAGGAGACGCGTCCGCTATCTAAGACCAAGCGGTGGCGCCTCGCCGAGATCATCGAGCGGGCTCAGTAAGGAAATCAGGAAATGATTCAGCAAGAAAGCCGACTCAAGGTTGCGGACAACAGCGGGGCCCGTGAGGTCCTGTGCATCCGCGTCCTGGGGGGCTCGAGCCGCCGGTATGCGGGCGTGGGTGACGAGATCATCTGCACCGTGAAAGACGCCATCCCTGGTGGCGCCGTCAAGCGCGGCGAAGTTGTGCGAGCCGTGGTCGTGCGCACCAAGAAGGAGCGCCGTCGTCCGGACGGCACCTATATCCGCTTCGACGAGAACGCCTGTGTGTTGCTGAATGATCAGCGTCAGCCCCGCGGCACCCGCATTTTCGGCCCGGTGGCCCGCGAGTTACGTGACAAGAAGTTCATGCGAATCGTTTCGCTTGCCCCGGAGGTGCTGTGATGAAACTGCGCTCTGGCGATCTGGTAAAAGTCATCACCGGCAAGGACGCCGGCAAAGAAGCCCACATCGCCCGCATCATTCCCAAGAAGAACCGCATCATTGTTGAGGGCGTGGCCACTGCCAAGCGGCATGAGCGTCCGCGCGGCCAGACCATGCAGGGCGGCATCGTCGACAAGGACATGCCTATCGATGCCTCAAACGTCATGATCATTTGCCCCAAGTGTGGTCCGACCCGCATTGGTGCCCGCATCAACGACGACGGCTCCAAGACCCGCATCTGCGTGAAATGCGACGGTGAGCTATGACAGCCCCCGCCCCCCGCCTCAAGCTGAAGTACGAGAACGAGCTCCGGGCGCAACTGAAAGAAGAGCTGCAGCTCGAGAACATCATGCAGGTTCCCCGCCTGGTCCAGATCTCGCTCAACATGGGTCTGGGTGACGCCCTGGGCGATTCCAAGATCATCGACGGTGCCGTGAAGGACCTGGCGATCATCACCGGCCAGGCTCCCAAGGTGAATTTGGCTCGCAAGTCGATTGCCAACTTCAAGTTGCGCGAGGGCAACGCAGTCGGCGTGTCCGTCACGTTGCGCGGCAACCGCAAGTGGGAGTTCCTCGACCGGCTGATCGCTCTGGCGATCCCTCGCATTCGTGACTTCCGCGGCCTCAGCCCCAACTCATTCGACGGCCGGGGCAACTATTCGTTCGGTGTCACCGAGCAGCTCATTTTCCCCGAGATCGATTATGACGAGGTCGGCAAGATCGAGGGCATGGACATCACCATTGTCACCACCGCCACCGACGACGAGGGCGGCCGAGCACTGCTGCGGGCCTTCGGTTTTCCCTTCCGCCAACAAGAAGCACGGGTGTAAGACTCATGGCCAAGAAATCATTGATCGCCAAGGCGAATCGCAAACCGAAGTTCGCGGTGCGGGGCTACAACCGATGCCGCCGATGCGGCCGATCGCGGGCGTTTATCCGCAAGTTCGGGATGTGTCGTATTTGCGTGCGGGAACTCGCCCATCGCGGCGAACTCCCCGGCGTGAGAAAGGGCTCCTGGTAATGACGACCGATCCCATAGCCGACATGCTGACCCGCATCCGCAATGCCAATCTGGCATTGCAGGAGCAGGCAACGATGCCGTCCTCCAAGATCAAAGAAGAGATCGCCAAAGTCCTCGCCGCCGAGGGATACATCGGCGGGTTCGAAGTCGGACCTGCCAACCCCGGCACAGAGCTGACCGTGACACTCAAGTACACCGAGGATCGGGAGCGGGTGCTGCAGGGCCTGAAGCGGATCTCCAAACCCGGCCGCCGGCGTTACACCTCATCGACTGGTGTGCCGCGAGTGGAGGGTGGCCTGGGCGTCACCATCGTGTCGACGTCGCAGGGCTTGCTGGTCGATCGTGAGTGCCGCCGCCGCAAGCTCGGTGGCGAGATCATTTGTGAGGTGTGGTAATGAGCCGTATCGGCAAACAACCCGTCGAGATCCCCTCGGGAGTCGAGATCAAAGTTGACGGCTCGACAGTCTCGGTGAAGGGCTCAAAGGGCAACCTGGAGCGCACCTTCCCCGAGGAAGTGGCCTTCGAGCTCGACGAAAAGGAAGTACGTGTGCTGCGGCCCGCCGATGACGGCCGGTCGCGTGCCATGCACGGGCTGTCCCGCGCCCTGCTCGCCAACATGGTGACAGGGGTCTCGGAGGGCTACCAGAAGGAGCTCCAGCTCGTCGGGGTCGGCTACCGGGCCGCCCTCAAGGGCAAGAGCCTTGAGCTGCAGGTTGGGTTTTCCCATCCGGTAGCGATCGAGCCGGTCGACGGCGTCGAATTCGATGTCCCCGAGCCGACCAAGGTCATTGTGAGCGGGATCGACAAGGAGCGGGTTGGCCAAGCGAGCGCCAACATTCGCAAGGTCCGTCCGCCTGAGCCCTATAAGGGCAAAGGCATCCGCTACGTCGACGAGTACGTTCGCCGCAAGGCGGGCAAAGCCGGCGCACCAGGAGCAACAGTCTGATGTCACGACGACAAGCACGCGATCGGCGCCATCGGCGGGTACGCAAGAAGATCCACGGCACGGCCAATCGGCCGCGCCTGGCTGTTTACAAGTCCAATCGCTACATCTATGCCCAGATCATCGACGACGAGGTCGGCCGCACGCTCGCCGCCGCATCCTCGGCCGAGAAGTCTGTCGCAAAGAAGACGCTCACGGTCGATAGCGCCGCCGAAGTCGGCAAGCTGCTGGCCAAGCGGGCCAGTGATGCCAACGTCACCGAGGTCGTTTTTGACCGCGGTGGCTATCCGTTCCATGGTCGCGTAAAGGCGCTGGCCGATGCCGTACGCGAAGCAGGAGTGAAGTTTTGACATCTCGCAGAGACCAAAGAGACCGGGGCGACAACCCATTTGAAGAGCGGGTCATCCACATCAACCGCGTGGCCAAGGTAGTCAAAGGTGGACGTCGGTTCTCCTTCACCGCCCTCGTGGCGGTAGGTGACAACAAGGGCAAGGTTGGCCTCGGCTACGGAAAGGCCAAAGAAGTCCCGGCGGCTATCCAGAAGGCCATCGATATCGCCCGTCGGGAGATGTTCGACGTTCCGATGGCCGGCACCACCATCATCCACCAGGTGATCGGGCGCCACAGCGCCTCACGGGTGCTGCTCAAGCCCGCGGCCCCCGGTACCGGAGTCATCGCCGGTGGCGCGGTCCGCCAAATTCTCGAAGCCGCCGGTGTCCGCGACGTCCTGGCCAAGAGCCTCGGCTCGCCCACCCACATCAACGTGGCCCAGGCAACTATCCAGGGGTTGAAGAGTCAACGTCGGCCAGAAGAGGTCGGCGCCCTTCGTGGCAAGACCGCCGAGGAGATCACGCCCCCCGCTCTGCTCAGCGCCTATCGGTCGTCCGAAATCACCCGGCGCAATCAGGCTCCGACAACGGATTCGTAGGAAACTCATGGCGAAGACATTGAAAATCACACTCAGGAAGAGCCCGATCGGCCAGAAGCCGAAGACCCGCGCCACGGTGCGGGGTCTCGGGCTCCGCAAGATCCGCCAGACGGTGGAACATACCGATAGCGCCGACATTCGTGGCATGATTGCCCGGGTTCAGCACCTCGTAGATGTGGAGGAGCAGTGAAACTGCATCATCTCAAGCCGCCGGATGGCGCCAAAACGCGCAAGCGACGAGTCGGTCGCGGTGAGGCCGGGCGTCGAGGCAAGACCGCCGGTCGTGGCACCAAGGGCACCGGAGCCCGCAGCAAGCTGCGGCCGGGTTTCGAAGGTGGCCAGTTGCCGCTGGCCCGCCGGGTTCCGAAACTCCGCGGCTTCAATCGGGCCAACAAGGAGTACTTCGCCCTCGTCAACGTCGGGCGGCTCGGTGAGTTCCCGGCCAAAGCGACGGTGGGGCCTGACGAGCTCCGGGCGGCCGGCCTCATCAAGAAGCGCGGGCGGGTGAAGGTGCTCGGCGAGGGCGAACTCTCCAACGCTCTCACCGTGCGGGCTCACGCATTCAGTCTGGGTGCCATCGAGAAGATCAACGCCGCTGGCGGTAGCGCCGAAGTGATCGAGTAGGGGACCCCGAGCGTGCTTTCTGTCTACCGGAACATGTTCCGAATCCCGGACTTGCGCCGGAAGATCTTCTTCACGCTGTTCATCTTTCTCATCTATCGGATCGGGACCGCCATCCCGTCTCCCGGTGTCGACCTCGACCAGGTGGAGTTGCTGACCGAGGCCAGCGAGCAGGGCGGGGTCATCGGCCTCATCAACTTGTTCAGCGGGGGCGCTCTCCAGCAGCTGTCCGTGTTCTCGCTCGGCGTGCTGCCCTACATCACCGCTTCTATCATCATGCAGCTTTTGACGGTGGTCATCCCTCGCCTGCAGAAACTCCAGGAGGAGGGTGAGTCGGGCCGCCAGGTCATCACCCAGTGGACTCGCTACTCGACAGTGGTATTGGCGGTCCTGCAGTCGACCGGCATTAGTTGGCTCATGGCCAACGGTCGCATCACCAACGGCATCCCCATCATCCTTGATTACACGGCCGGCACTGCCATCCTCATTGTCACCACCCTCACAGCCGGTACTGCTTTCGTCATGTGGCTTGGCGAGCTCATCACCCAGCGCGGTGTCGGCAACGGCATGTCGCTGCTCATCTTCATCAGCATTGTCAGTGCCCTTCCGGCTCAGTTCACCAACGCCTGGTCGACGTCTGACCCGCGGGCCGAGTTCGCCATCCTCATGGCCGTGTTCCTCTTCATGGTGATTGCCATCATCTACGTCGAGCAGGGCCAACGCCGCATCCCGATCCAGTTCGCCAAACGAGTTCGCGGACGGCGGGTCATGGGTGGTCAGGCAACCTACATCCCGCTCAAGGTCAACAACGCTGGCGTCATCCCGATCATCTTCGCAACGGCCGTTCTGTACTTCCCGACGCTGCTGGTAACGGTCGTGCCGGCGGGTGAGAGTGGCTTCTGGGACAACGTCCGAGTATGGGTCGACAACTTCGCGGGGGCCGGCCAGAACGTTGGTCACAACGGTGGCTCGGTGAGCGTCAGCATGCAGTTGCTCTACATAGCCGTGCTGTTCCTGCTCATCGTGTTCTTTACGTACTTCTACACCGCCATCCAGTTTGATCCGGTCAAACAAGCCGAGACCATTCAGAGACAGGGCGGCTTCGTCCCCGGCATTCGTCCCGGCGCGCCCACCGCTCGCCACCTCGAGTACATTCTCAGCCGCATCACCCTGCCCGGGTCACTCTTCCTGGGCACTGTGGCCATCCTGCCTGCCATCGTGTCACTGGTATTTGACGTGACGTTTGCGTTCGGCGGAATCTCGATCCTCATCGTCGTGGGCGTCGCCCTGGAGACGATGAAACAGATCGAATCCCAGCTCATGATGCGCAACTACGAAGGTTTCTTGGCTTAGCGAGAGTTAGCAGTTGACAGTTGACTGTTCGCGCCCCCACTCACGGGTGAGGCTGGTTGACGCGCTAATTCGCCGGAAAGGGAGTCTTGAGGTCGAAGGCGTCCTGAGTCGGTCCCTGGTCGCGCAAGAGGTGGAGCCGCTCGGCTGCCTCGATGAGATCGGGAATGTGCCCTTCTTCGATCCACCAGAGAACGGTGGTTGGCTGATCGGCTTTCTCGAACCACTCTCGTCTGCGGCGGAGATACATGCCGTGCCCGGATCGGGTGGTGAAGTGGCGCAGTGATTCGAGGTCGGTCCACACGGTCAGGTTGGCGATGAATTGTTCATCATCCTCGTGACCGGGGAAGCGTTGGCCGACCGCTCCGGCGCCTCCTTCGTCCTTCATCATCCACACGAAGCCGGGGCTCATCTCACCGAGAAGATTGATGGGCGCCAGTGCGTTCATGAACTCAGCCACCGTTTCAGATGTGGGCTCGTCCACGAGCCGACCAACGTTGAGCTGAGCGAGATGCACGATCAACCGCCTACCGGCCTAAATGGGCCGAGGTCATCAACCACCGTTGGCTCAGTGGCCGAATCGATCAGCGACAGGGCCGAGGCCACCACTGCCCGTTGTCGCTGGCGATCGCCAACCGGGCCCAGGGGGCGCCCCATCGGGTGGTTGGTGATCAGGACCCGGGGGAGCTTCATCTCGTCGACGACGTGTCCAAACGCCCGGACGTAGACGGCAGTGGTGGCGATGCCGGCTTCCTCTATGGCTCGTCCGACGTGCCCGACCGACACGTGGCACACCGGTCATACCGGCACCAGCAGCACCACGTCGACCTCAGCGTCTCGCAGCATCTTGGCCCATTCCGGGGCAGTCTCTTTCTGGAGTCGCATTTGGGCCGCGGCCCCCATGAAGGAGAAGGCCTCGTCGTGCAGCTCACCGATGACGCCGTCGGCCTGGAGGTCATGCAAGTGGTCGAGCGGGAAGGCGACGTTGTGGTCGAGGGCAGCCGAGGTCACGTCGTACCCACCGTGGCGGACTCGCAGCTCGCCGGGAGCAAAGCTCACCGGGACTCGCGAGAGCTCAGGGGGCACCTTCAAGAACTCGCTGATGCGTTCCTCGGCTTCTTGCTGGGTCATGCCGACCACGCCGAACGGCTCGGGATCGTCGTCGTGGACGAAGTGCCCGCTGGATGTCAGCAGCGCCACTCGACTGTCCGCCAGGGGCTTGGCCGGGGTCGCGAAAGGCCCTTCCTCGTACACCCAGGTGCGCTTGGCGTCGGGTGCCGGGGCATAGGCACGAGCCTGCCAGTCAATGACGTAGTCGATGATGTCCGTAAGCCGGGCGTGATCGTAGGCATCGCCAACGTGGGCGAGGAGACCGGCCAGGAACTGAGCTGCTTCATCATCCGAAAGCGACTTCATGAACTTGAAGTCGAGGTCCGACCGTTCGCCGTACGAGAAGGACTTCCGGAATTCCTCGAAGGTTTCAGGTGCGTCGGCCATGGTCTGCAGGGTAGGCCGTGGATGGACGATCTACGATGCGGGGATGGCCGGTGATACCCAGCAGTTTCTCTATCACTTCCAGTCCGGTGACCGACCTCAGTTGGCCACCGACCCCTCAGCCTGGACGGACGATGACAACCAGGTGGGAGCCGATCACTTTGCCTATCTCCAGGCTGCGGCCGCCGACGGCGTGGTGGTTATGGCGGGACGCAGCCAGGACGGGATTGGGCCGGCCATCGTTATCATCGAAGCGGTGTCTGAGGAGGAGGCCCGAGCGTTTATGGAGGCCGATCCGTTCGTGGAGAGCGGGCTCTTCACGGCCAGCCTCCACCCCTTCCGAATCGCGCTCCAGCGTGAGACGGAAGCTCAGTAACCTCACGCCTATGGGACGAAAACTTCTCATGCTGGGCCCTCCCGGGGCTGGAAAGGGCACGCAAGCTGCTCGATTGGCGCGGGCGATCGGTATTCCTCATCTGTCGACCGGTGACATGCTGCGCGCCAATGTGGCCAACGACACCGAGCTCGGACGTCAGGCGCAAGCCTTCATGGAGGCCGGCGACCTGGTTCCCGATGAGGTGGTGACCGCCATGGTCATCGACCGCCTCGGACAGGAGGATGCCGCCTGCGGTTACCTGCTCGACGGCTATCCCCGCAACCCGGCCCAGGTTGACGATCTGGTCGAGGCGCTCGGCGAGGACGTCCTCGAACTGGCCATCTTGCTCGAGGTGGACGAAGACGAATTGGTCGATCGGCTTACCGCCCGGGGGCGCGAGCAGGGCCGGGCCGACGACGCCGAGGAGGTCATCCGCACCCGCTTGGCCGTCTACGAGGAGCAGACCGCCCCCCTGGTCGAGCATTACGAGTCCAAGGGGCGGCTGGCCCGGCTCGACGGCCTGGGCACCATCCCCGAGGTGTTCGGACGCGTGATCGAGGTCCTGGCCGAGTGATAACCATCAAGGACGCCGATGGGTTTGCCAAGATGCGGACCGCCAGCCGAGTCGTGGCCGAGGTCCTGACCGCGCTCCGAAAGGCGGCCGAGCCGGGTGTCACAATGAACGATCTCGACCAGATCGCGGCCGCGATCATCCGCGACGGCGGTTGCACCCCCTCGTTCCTCGGGTATCACGGCTACCCGGCCACGATCTGCACCTCACCGAATAATGTCATCGTCCACGGCATCCCTGACGGCTACACACTCAAAGACGGGGACATCCTGTCGGTCGATGTGGGCGCCATCTTCGAGGGTTACCACGGTGATGCTGCCCGAACACTCCCCATCGGCGATGTTCCCGACGAGGTAGCCAAGCTGATCCGGGCCACCGAGGAGTCGATGGAGGCCGGGATTGAACAGGTGAAGGCCGGTGCCCGCATCGGCGACATCGGAGCGGCCGTTCAACAGGTAGCTGAGGGGGCCGGATTCTCCGTGGTTCGGGAGTACGTCGGACACGGAATCGGCAAGCAAATGCACGAGGAACCACAAATACCCAATTATGGCGAGGCCGGAAAGGGCATGAAACTCAAGGAAGGCATGGCCATTTGTATCGAGCCGATGGTCAACATGGGGGATTGGCGAACTGAATTGCAGGACGACGGCTGGACCGTCACCACCGCCGACGGCAGTCTGTCCGCCCACTTCGAAAACACCATCGCGATAACCCCCAGCGGGGTTGAGGTAATGACCCGGGAGGGCTAGCGGATGGCTGCCAGCTTCCAGTCGCCAGTCATCTCTGGCCTTCAACCAGACTCCGCAGAGGCAGCAACCGCCGTTCAAGATTGACGACCCCGACCAAAAGGAAGTTCGATTCGGGGTGAACTGGTAGCTGGTAGCTGGCAGCTTTATTCAGCTTGCTGTTAGCCATAAACGCTGGCTATCATTGCTCGTCTGGCTTGCCGCGGGGTTCATGAGGTTCGTGGTGAGTAAGACGACGTAATTTTGAGATCGAGAGCCTGCTCGCTCGCTCACCCCGGGAGATCCGCAAATGGAATGCTGCCTGGAACCGTGCGCTTGCCTCTCTCGACGAAACAGCGGGACGCATGAAAGTTCGACCATCGGCCAAGAGAATGTGCGAGCGTTGTCGGGTCATCCGACGGCACGGCCGCGTATGGGTGATCTGCCCCGCCAACCCCCGGCATAAGCAGCGACAGGGATAGCAAATGGCACGGATTTCAGGAGTTGACCTCCCCAGAGACAAGCGAGCGGAGATCGCCTTTACCTACATCTATGGAGTTGGCGCCACCCGCTCGAAACTCATCTGCGAGCTGGCGGAAATCTCCCCTGACGTCAAAGTGAGAGATCTCACCGAAGAGGAGATCGTCAAGATCCGCCAGGCGATCGAGCAGAACTTCAACGTTGAAGGTGACCTGCGCCGTGAGGTTGCTCAGAACATCAAGCGCAAGATCGACATCGGTTCCTTTCAGGGCATTCGTCACCGCAAGGGTCTCCCGGTTCGCGGCCAGCGGACCCACACCAACGCCAGGACTCGCAAGGGCCCCCGGCATGCCATCGCCGGCAGGAAGAAAGCTGTGAAGAAGTGACGACACCAGAGATTCCAGAGGTACCGGCAGGCGAGGACGCCGTGGTCGAACCGACAGGCGACCAGCTGCCTGAAACCGGCTCCCAGCCAGAGGCGACCGAGACAGCCGCACCGGCGGCCGATGAGGCTCCGGCTGCTGAGGCTCCGGCTGCTGAGGCGCCTACTCCTGACGCTCCGGGTGCTGAGGCGCCTGCCGCCGAGGCTGCTGCGGATGAGGGCGAGGCTCCGGCCCCACCCGTCGACGAGAAAGCGGCTCGGTCTCGCCGGCGCGAGCGTCGGATGCTTTCGCATGGCCAGGCCCACATCCGAGCCACCTTCAACAACACCGTCATCACCATCTCCGATCTCCAGGGCAACACCATCCTCTGGACTTCGGGCGGGTCGGTGGGCTTCAAGGGTTCACGCAAGTCGACCCCCTATGCCGCCCAGGTGGCCGCCGAGCAGGCCGCCCGCCAGGCCGGTGAGTACGGGATCCGCAAGGTCGACGTCATCGTTCGCGGTTCCGGCTCCGGCCGTGAGACCGCCGTCCGCACCCTGCAGGCCATGGGCCTTGAGGTAACCGGGATCAAGGACGTCACCCCGCTGCCCCACAATGGTTGCCGACCCAAGAAGCGGAGGCACGGCTAGTGGCTCGCTACACCGGACCCGTCTGCAAGCTGTGCCGTCGTGAGCGCACCAAGTTGTTCCTCAAGGGCGCCCGCTGCGAGTCGTCCAAGTGCGCCATCGAGACTCGGCCGTATCCACCGGGTGAGCATGGTCGCGGCCGCATCAAAGAGACGCAGTACCTCATTCAGTTGCGGGAAAAGCAGAAGGCCCGCCGCATCTACGGAGTGCTCGAGAAGCAGTTCCGCAACTACTACAAGGAGGCGGCCCGCCGGGGCGGCATCACCGGTGAGAACCTGCTCCAGATTCTTGAGAGCAGGCTCGACAACGTCATGTACCGCTCGAACTTCGCCACCTCCCGTGCCCAGGCCCGGCAGCTGGTATCCCATGGGCACGTGCTGGTCGACGGTCGACGGGTGGACAAGCCGTCTATCCGAGTCCGTCCCGGAACCGAACTCGAGTTGCGTGAGCGCAGCCGGGACATGGTGACCGTAGATCACGCTATCGACACGATCGGCACCACCGGTATCCCGGAATGGCTCGAGGTTGATGCCGAGAACAAGAAAGTCACCGTTCGGGATCTCCCGGATCGGACCCAAGTCGACACCCAAATCCAAGAACAGCTCATCGTTGAGCTCTACTCAAAGTAACGGAGGGAGCCAAGTGCTCATCGTTCAGCGCCCACAGATCCACGAGGAGCAGGTCAGCGATACCCGCTCCCGGTTCGTCATCGAGCCTCTCGAGCCGGGCTTCGGCTACACCCTCGGCAATACGCTCCGGCGGACCCTGCTCTCCCGTATCCCGGGAGCTGCCATCACGTCGGTTCGGATGGAGGGTGTGCTTCACGAATTCTCGACCGTCGAAGGCGTCAAAGAGGACGTGGTCGACATCATCCTCAACCTGAAGCAGATCGTTCTGCGCATGGAGGTCGAGGACACCCAGACCATGTTCCTTTCCGCCAAAGGGGCGGGACCGGTGAAGGCCAAGCAGTTCAAGCTCCCCGCTGGTGTTGAGATCGTCAATCCCGGCCAGGTGATTGCCAGCCTGTCGGCTTCGGGAAAGCTGGAGATGGAAGTCACCGCCGAACGCGGCGTTGGGTACCGGACCGCCGAGAAGAACAAAAAAGGCGACACCATTGGAATCATCCCCATCGATTCGATCTTCTCGCCGGTGCGCAAAGTCACCTACGAGGTCGGTGCCACCCAGGTCGGGCAGATGACCAACTTCGACAGTCTCGTCGTGGACGTGGAAACCAATGGTTCCATGGACCCCACTGAGGCGATCTCGTCCGCCGGCAAGACTCTGCGAGAGCTGCTTGGTCTCTTCGCCGACGTCGGCGAGGGCGAAGGTATCGGCCTCGAGCTCGGAGATGTCGTGGAGGCCGAGTCCGGCTCACCCGACCTGGATCTTCCGATCGAAGCCCTCGACTTGTCCGAGCGCCCCCGCAACTGCCTGCGCCGGGCGCAGGTCAAGACGGTTGGTGAGCTGGTGATGCGGACCGAGGACGACCTCCTCAACATCACCAACTTCGGCCAAAAGAGCCTTGAGGAAGTCGCGGCCAAGCTCGACGAGCTGGGTCTTTCGCTCCGTCAGTCACGCGACGACGATCCCGCCGCTCAGACAGAAGAGGAAGGGATCTAAGGCGCTATGCCTCGTCCCAGGAAGGGTAAGCGGCTCGGCAAGAGCCCCTCGCACCAGAGGCATATGCTGGCGAATCTGGCTGCCTCCTTGTTCTGGGATGGCCGGATTGAGACCACCGTCACCAAAGCCAAGGTGCTGCGGCCGTACGCGGAGAAACTCATCACCAAGGCCCGTAAAGGCACGCTCCACGACCGACGGATGATCCTCCGTCACATTCACGACATTGAGGTTGTGACGAAGTTGATGGATGAGGTCGCTCCTCGCTACGTCGACCGACCCGGCGGCTACACCCGCATCCTCAAACTTGGCCCCCGCCGAGGCGACGGGGCGGAGATGGCTTTGATCGAGCTGGTCGAGGGATCTTCGGTCTCCGAGTAGCGGGCGGCTACCAGCTACCAGCTACCAGCTCTCCCTGAATTGCCTTCCTTCTGTCGGGGTCATCAATCTGAGCGGTGCTCGTTGAGCTGGGTCGAGGGGTCGCCGTCGAGTAGGCCGGCCGGCTACCAGCTACCAGCTACCAGTTCTCCCTGAATCGACTTCCCTCTGTCGGGGTTATCAATCTGAACGGCGTTAGTTGCCTCTGCGGAATCTGGTTGCGACATTGAAATAACTGGCGACTGGTAGCTGGTAGCCGCGTCTCTCCTCGGTCGGCAGGTTCCCCAGGGCTCCCATTGCCCCGTAGACCGCGAAAAACTAGTCTGGACTCTGCTACATCACGGAAAAGGAAAGCCAATGCTTCAACGCATGATTCGGGCGGCCAAGCTTGACGCCGACCTGTATGAGACTGTCGAAGCCGATCGCGGTTATACCGGAGAAGGCGGTCGGCACCGTTGTCATCGGTTGGATTGTCTACGTCGTCGCCCGCGGCATACTTGGCTTCATCTTCTAGGGAACTGATGGAAACACAACGCCTTTGGCAGGCCCTCCAGCTCAAACGCGACGCCTACGTGTGGATGCAGTTCAACCAATCCGCCAATGGTGACGCCGTGCTCATCGTCGGGCTCGTGTATGCGGTCTGGGTCCTGTTTGCCTCGGTACTCAATACCAGTGGTCTGCCTTTCCTGGACACAGGATTTGATGCGGTCAGCCAATTCATCCAACTGTTCATTGCAGGCGGGTTCGCTTGGATCATTGGGTCGGGTGCGGTGTATGCAATCTCAACCTTCATCTTCGAAAGCCGGGTCAACTTCGGGGCGATTGTGCCCATCACCGGCTACGCCCACGCACCGCTGGTTTTGGTCCCACTCGTCGCCCGTTTGAGCTTTCCGATTGGGGCAGCCCTCATCTTCCTCGGCATCTGGTCGGCGGCGATGATGGTCACAGGTTTTCAATCCAACCTCGACATGACCCAGGAGCGAGCGATCGGCTCGGCGCTAACGGCGATGTTTGTGTGGGTGTTGCTGGTCGGCATTCCCGGCTTCTAGTGGTCGCCGGGAACAGGCCCTCTCCGGAGGACGTGATGGCGGTGCCTGTGTGGCGTTGGGGATCCTCACTCTCGGGGAGGCGGGGTGACGCCCCCTCCGCCCCTTCGGGGCACCTCCCCCTTCGGAGGAGGAGATGACCAACTACCGGCTCGACTTCTCCTACGACGGCACGGACTTCCACGGCTACGCCATCCAGCCGGGGCTGCGCACCGTCCAGGGCGTACTGCAGGAAGCACTCGTGCCGGTGCTCGGCCCGATTCGCACCCATGTCGCGGGCCGCACCGACGCCGGAGTGCATGCCCGCCACCAGGTGGTCAATGTCGAAGCGGAGCGACAGGTCGGGGTCGGCACGCTCAATCGATCGCTCAATCGGATGCTGGGCCCGGAACTGATGTTCGAATCGGTGACCGAGGTTGAGCCGGAGTTCCACGCCCGATATGCGGCGGTCGGCCGCAGCTATCGGTACTTCCTCCTCAACCGACGCTGGTCGGATCCCTTCCTGGCCCGAACCAGCTGGCACTACCGGCATCCTGTCGAACTTGACCGGATGAACGAAGCGGCAGCCCACGTCATCGGGGATCACGATTTTGCGGCGTTCTGTCGGAAACGTGCCGGCAAGTCGACTATTCGCTCCATTTCTGAGGCCAATTGGCGGGCGGAGGAGGATGACATGATGGTGTTTGGGGTCACGGCCAATGCCTTCTGCCATCAGATGGTGCGCTCGATTGTTGCGATGTGCGTCGAAATCGGCCGCAGCAATGGGGAGCCAGGCGATATGAAGGAGTTGCTGACAGGCGGCGACCGCAATGCGGCCCAGGGGGCGGCTCCGGCCCGTGGACTCTTCCTGTGGAAGGTTCACTACCCGCATGACCAGGGTCTCTAGGTCAGATCGGGCCGGCAAGGCAATAGGCAATAGGCAATTAGGCAATAGGCAATAGGCAATAGGCAATTAGGCAATAGGCAATGGGCAATAGGCAATAGGCAATAGGCAATACCTTGCTGGTGCACGGCCTCGGACCTCTGCCTTACTGCGTCCGGCGTCCTGCGTCCTGCGCACCGGCGACAACTGCGCGGTCCGTGGCCGAATAGCCCTCTTCCGCTGGCGGTGGGCGCAGATCCCGCTATCATTCCTGCGTTCCCGCATCCTTTTGGGAGTTCCGTGCGCGTGAAACAACAGAAGACCTATATCCCTCGTGTCGACGATATCGAGCGCGTCTGGTGGACCGTAGATGCCACCGATTTGCCGCTCGGGCGCCTGGCCTCGGAGGTTGCCTCCATACTCCGCGGCAAGCACAAGCCGCAATACACCCCCCACCTCGACGTCGGCGACCACGTGATCATTGTGAACGCCGAGAAGGTGGCAGTGACGTCGGCCAAATCCGAACAGAAGATCTACTACCGCCACAGCGGGTTCCCGGGTGGCATAAAGGCTGAGTCCTTTGAGCGGCTTCAGGCTCGCAAGCCGGAGGCCATCATCGAGCGAGCGGTTCGCGGCATGCTGCCCAAGAATCGGCTCGGGCGGGCCATGTTTCGCAAGCTGCGGGTGTACGCCGGCCCGGACCACGGACAGAGTTCGCAGAAACCCCAGCCGCTGGAATTCAACATCGCACGAGTGGAGAAGTAATGACTGATACGCAGGAGCAACCGGTCGCCGAGAAGGCCTCCGCCGACACAAAGATGGCCGGCGGTATGAAAGTCCTCGCGCAGGCCACTGGTCGCCGCAAGCGCTCGCGCGCCCAGGTCCGTCTCTTAGAGGGCGAGGCCGGGTTCACGCTCAACGGCAAGCGTCTCGAGGAATACTTCCCGACCATGGCGATGCGGGTTCGCGTGCTTGAGCCCCTGCGGGCTGTTGAGCTGGAGGGCCGCTACGCGATCCATGCCAAGCTCCAAGGTGGGGGCACCACCGGCCAGATCGACTCGCTCCGGCTCGGCATCGCCCGAGCGTTGGAAAAGGTCGATCCCGAGCTGCGGGACGTCCTCAAGAAGGGTGGCTTCCTCACCCGCGACTCCCGGCGCGTTGAGCCCAAGAAGTACGGCCTGCGCAAAGCCCGGCGAGCCACCCAGTACACCAAGCGCTAAGTGCTCACCGAGGGTCAGCGGCTGTTCGGGACCGATGGGGTCCGTGGGATTGCAAACGACGAGTTGACGGTCGATTTCGCCATGGACCTGGCGAGAGCTGCCTCTGAGAACATCAACGGTCCGGTCGTAATCGGTCGTGACACCCGTCGCTCTGGCGAGATGCTGAGCCTGGCGATGCAGGCCGGATTCCACTCGGTTGGCCTCGACACGATCGACGTGGGCATTCTCCCAACGGCGGCCATCGCTCACACCGCCGCCGAGCTCGACGCCTCCCTGGGAGTTGTCGTCTCCGCCTCTCACAACCCGGCGGCGGACAATGGCATCAAGTTCTTCGGTGGCGACGGTGGGAAGTTGACCGACGAGTTGGAGGACCGGATTGAGGCCAGACTTCGGACCGGCCCGCCGTGGAAGACTCCCAAGGCCGGAGTCGGGATCCGCATGCCGCGCCCCGAGGCAATTGACGACTATCTCGGATGGCTGCGAGCCGATGTGGCCTACACCCTGCGAGGCATCGATGTCGCCATCGACGGGGCGAATGGGGCCGCCTTTCTCGCCGCCCCCCGCCTGTTCACCGAACTAGGGCTGGATGTGCGGACCGTCGCCTGCGAGCCGGACGGCCTCAATATCAACGACGGGTGTGGGGCCACCCATCCCGAGTTCTTGGCTTCGCAGTCGGCGGGCAGGATTGGCCTGGTCTTCGACGGGGACGCCGATCGTTTCGTTGCCATCGACGAAGACGGCATACCGCTCAACGGTGACGAAATCATGGCCATTATCGCCAGCCACCTCCACGAAAAGGGCGGGCTGAAGAACAACACAGTTGTCGTGACGGTGATGACGAACATTGGATTCCGTCGAGCCATGGCCGAACTGGGCATCACGGTGGTGGAGACCGACGTCGGCGACCGATACGTGCTCGAAGCAATGCGAGCTCACAAAGCCAACCTGGGTGGCGAGCAATCCGGCCACGTGATCTTCCTCGACCACATCTCGACGGGCGATGGATTGCTGACCGCCCTGCGCCTACTCGAGGTGGTGGCCGCCAAAGGGCGGCCGCTCACCGAGCTGCGGAAAGTCATGACCAGCTACCCCCAGGTGCTTCGTAATGTGAAGATCGAGAACCGGGCGGGGCTCGAAGGAGCCGATGCAGTGTGGGAGGCCGTTCGCCACACCGAGGAACAGCTCGGCGACGGCGGCCGGGTACTGATCCGACCTTCCGGAACTGAGCCACTGGTGCGGGTGATGGTCGAAGCCCAGACCAAAACCGAGGCGGCCACTTTTGCCGACGACCTAGCGTCGGTCGTGCGCACCGCGCTGGGGGATTAGGCAACGCCTGGGGCGCTTTTCGGCGCTCGCTTTGCTCGCTTTCCGGTGTCCGGCGCTCGCTCCGCTCGCTTTCCGGTGTCCGGCGCTCGCTCCGCTCGCTTTCCGTCCGTGCGTCAATGAGTCGAGGGGGGGACGCTTGCCGGATGCCGGATGCCGGATGCCGGATGCCGGATGCCGGATGCCGGATGCCGACTGACGCTCCTGGCGCCAAGCCTGACGGGAACCGCAGGATCAGTGATACCCTCTAATACGACATAGGTACGCGAGTACCGGAGATACATACAGCGCCTGCCCTCGCTTGAGCGAGGTGACGAGGAAGAGGGTTATCGAAATGTTCGGCGGATGCCCTCTCGGCCGCTCACGGTCGTAATCGACGGGACCAAACCCCGGGAGTGATCCCGGACCCAGAGGCCCGGCGGATGTGAGCCCACTCAGGTGGGACCGCGCAACCGCGCACACTCCGGTACTCCAGAACAGGAGCTTTGGTATGTGCGGAATCATGGGATACGTCGGGCCCCGCCCGGCCAGTCCAATCATCATGCAGGGGCTCAAGCGGCTCGAGTACCGGGGCTATGACTCAGCCGGCATCGCTGTGGCCGCCGACGGGGTCATTCAGATCCGCAAGGCCGCCGGCAAGCTTGATCGCCTGGTCGAGGCCATGGCCGCTTCGGAACCATCCGGAGCCATTGGTATCGGCCACACCCGCTGGGCCACCCACGGGCCCCCGACGGACGCCAACGCCCATCCTCACGCTGACACCACCGAGAAGTTCGCCATCGTTCACAACGGGATCATCGAGAACTTCTTCGAGCTGAAAGAGGAGCTCCTGGCGGCCGGCCGCGAGTTCACCTCTGACACCGACACCGAGGTCCTGGTCCATCTCATCTCCGACGAGTACGACGGAGACCTGGCCGAAGCAGTGCGTCGAGCCGTTAAACGCGCGACCGGTGCCTATGCCTTGGTGGCTGTCGCTGCCGAACAACCGGACACCATCGTGGCGGTCCGAATGATAAGCCCGCTGGTCATCGGATTCGGCGAAGGCGAGACGTTCCTTGCCTCCGGCATCCCTGCTTTGCTCGATCACACTCGTGATGTGCTGGTCATGGAAGACGGTGAGTTGGCAATCATTACGGCCGAGGGCATCACTCTTGAGAAGCTGGACGGCACACCGGTCGATCGTCAGCACATGAAGGTCGATTGGGACGTTGAACAAGCGGAGAAGGGGGGCTATCCCCATTTCATGCTCAAGGAGATTTTCGAGCAACCCCGGGTGGTCGCCGACTCTTTGCTTGGCAGACTCGACGGCACTGACGTCATCCTTGAGGGCGTGGCCTGGGGCCCAGCCTTCGAACAGTCGATCGAGAAGATCTGGATCACCGCCTGCGGAACCGCCTTCCATGCCGGCCTGGCCGGCAAGGAGATGTTCGAGGGCTTGCTGCGGATCCCGACCGAAGCCGTGTACGCCCACGAGCTCCGCTACCGGGACCCGATTGTCGAGCCAAACTCCCTGACGCTGGCCATAAGCCAATCAGGAGAGACGGCCGACACCCTGGCCGGCGCCCGCCTCCTGCACGAGCGAGGCTCTCGCCTGCTGGCCATTACCAACGTGGTGGGCTCGGCCCTCACCCACTATTCAGACGACGTCATCTACACCCGGGCCGGCCTGGAGATCTCGGTGGCATCGACCAAGGCCTACACGGCCATGCTGGTCGCCCAATACCTCCTGGCCCTGCGGCTCGGTCAGTCGCGCGGCGTGCTCGATGAGGCTCGAGCCCGGAAGGTGGCCGCGGCACTCGAGGCTCTGCCGGGACAAGTGGAGTCGCTGCTCAAGCGAGAAGAAGGTATTGACGAGATGGCCCGCTTTCTTGCCAGCAAGCTGGCCGACGAGAACGACATCTACTTCATCGGCCGCGGTCTGGACTACGCGGTCGCCACCGAGGGCTCTCTCAAGCTCAAGGAGATCAGCTACCTCCACTCCGAAGCGATGCCTGCCGGCGAGCTCAAGCACGGGACGCTGGCGCTTATCACCGAAGGGACACCGGTCATCGTTGTGAACACCCAGGCCCATGTCTACGACAAGACGGTCTCGGCTCTCCAGGAAGTGAAGGCCCGGGGCGCCAGCGTGATCGCAGTTGCCTACGACGACGACACCGAGATCGAGCACTACACCGACCATGTGCTGCGCATCCCGCGCACTCTGGACCTGTTGAGCCCCGTGCTGTCGATCGTCCCCCTCCAGCTCCTGGCCTATCACGTGGCCGACGCCCGCGGCCTCGAAATCGACCAACCCCGGAACCTGGCTAAGAGTGTGACGGTGGAGTAGCGGGGCTTCGCCCCGCAGCGACCAGCTACCCGTCGCCAGTTTTTCGCCTCTGTGGTGACAGAGAGCGGAGGGGCAGCGTCCGTTTCTTTCAGAGTCGGGACGGAAAGCGGTAGGTACCCCCGCATTCGGGAACCCGCTATCGCGGAGAACTGGTATCCGGTAGCTGGGAGCACTCCCTGCCCCGCGATGCGGCACGCCCAATCCCTAAGCTCGACCACTATGAACATCGTTGGCATTGGGATCGATCTGGCTGAGATCGATCGGGTTGAGAAGGTGTATAGGAAGTACCCTGACCGCTTTCTAGAGCGGTGCTTCACCGAGCACGAGCAGGCCTACGCCGCACGCTTTGCCAACCCCTCTCGCCGTCTGGCGGCCCGCTTCGCCGGCAAGGAAGCGGTCATGAAGAGCCTGGGACGGGGATGGCGCCAGCTCCGTTGGAAGGACATCGAGATCACCGGCGGCGGGAAGCCGACGGTCAAGCTGTCGGGCACCGCCGCCCGGCGGGCTGAGGAGCTGGGTGTGACCGAGGTGCACGTGTCGATCACCCACACCGATGTGCAGGCGATGGTTCTGGCGATCAGCGTCACCTAGAGCCTGTCGGGACCCCCGCCCACCGGTACTCTTGCGGTATGCGATCGGTGATCACTCCTGAGGAATCGGCGTCCCTCGACGCCGCCGCCGCGGATCACATCGACGCTCTCATGGAGCAGGCCGGCCTATGGGTGGCGCTGGCGGCCGTTGAGATGGGTGCCGGGTACGGCTCGCGGGTGGCCGTGCTGGCCGGTCCGGGCAACAACGGTGGCGACGCCTATGTCGCGGCCAAGTATCTGGCACGACGGGGGGTGGCTGTCATCGTCTATGCCCGTGGCTTCCCCAAGGGTGATTTCTCGGCTGCCAGACGGGCGGCCAGCGCAGCCGCCAATGCCGGTGTCACGGTCGTCCCGCTATCCGAGCCCGTCGCGGCCGACCTCGTTATCGATGGCCTGTTCGGCTCGGGATTTCACGGGAGCCTTCCCGATGACGTCCTCCCGTGGCTGACCCACACCGCCCCGGTCCTAGCTATTGATGTTCCTAGCGGGCTCAACGCCGCCGACGGATCGGTCGAGGGTGAGAGCTTCCACGCCGAGCGGACTATCACCTTCCACGCCTTCAAGGTTGGGCACCTGGTGGGGGAGGGCCCCGATCGCTGCGGTCTTATCTCCGCGCGCGACATCGGACTCGTGGGCGGCGAGCCAGAGCTGCGACTGGTTGAAGAGTCAGACGTGAGGATCCCTGCCAGGGAACGCACCGCTCACAAATGGTCGTCCGGATCGGTGATGGTGGTGGGAGGCTCGCCCGGCCTCACCGGAGCGTTGATGCTGGCGGCCACCGGAGCATTGCGCTCGGGAGCCGGGGCAGTTGTGGCGGCGGTACCCGGCCGGTGGCAGGCGGCTTTGGCCGGGATGAGCGCGGGTGTGATGACCCGTGGCATTGGAGCGGGAGAGCGCTTCGATGCCGTCGACGCGGCCGAACTACTCGAGGGAGCCGACCGTTTTGACATCATTGTGCTCGGGCCCGGGCTCGGCCCGGAGCAGGACAAATTCGTCCATGAGGTGATGACGCGATGGCCCGGCCGTCTGCTAATCGACGCTGACGGCCTCAACGCCATCGGCGACCCGGCCCAGCTCCGGCGGGAGGGCGACACCATCATCACCCCCCACGCTGGGGAATTCTCACGACTGACCGGGGAGGACGGCTCCTATCGAGCGGCCGCCCATCTGGCCGAATCCCAAGGAATCACGGTCCTGTTGAAAGGGAATCCGACCATCGTTGCCGGGTCGGGTGCACCATTTGTCGTCACCGAAGGGGGACCAGAGCTGGCCACCATCGGTACCGGTGATGTCCTGGCCGGGGCCGTAGCCGCCCTATGGGCGAGAGGGCTGGGAGCCGAGATGGCCGCCTGCGCCGGAGCGTTCTGGCACGGCCGGGCCGGGCACCGCTTGGCCGAGCGCACCGTCGTCACCGCCGAGGGGCTCGTTGACGAGATTGGCTCGGTGCTCCGATGAGGCCTTCATGGGTGGAAGTCGATCTCGACGCCATCCGCCACAACGTTGCGGAGATCGCCAAGTTGGTGGCCCCTGCCAAATTCTGCGCCGTTGTCAAGGCTGATGGGTATGGCCACGGCGATGTGCCGGTCGCCGAGGCCGCCCTCGGGGCGGGAGCCGACTGGCTGGCCGTGGCCACGGTCGGCGAGGCTGTGCGGCTGCGAGAAGCCGGTATCGAAGCCCCCATCTTGTTGCTGTCGGAGGTGGCCGAAGAGGATGCGGCCTCAGTCGTGGCGCAAAGCCTGACCCCCACCGTCTACTCGCTTCCGGCCCTCGAAGCCATCAGTGCTGCCGTCACCGCTCCGCTGGCGGTCCAGGTGAAGCTCGACACCGGGATGCACCGCGTCGGAGCCGACCTGGAGACCGCCTCCGATTTGGTGACCAGGATCGCAGATCATGAGTTGCTTGAGCTGGGCGGAATCTGGACGCACTTCCCCTCTGCGGAAGGCGAGACTGACTTCACTGAGGGGCAAGTCAAGCAACTGAGCGAATTCGTGGCCGGAGTAGGCCCGTCGCCGAAGCTGGTCCACGCCGCTAACTCGGCTGGAGCCTTGCTCTATCCCGATGCCCGGTTCGACATGGTGCGCATTGGTCTGGCCATGTACGGCTGTCTGCCTTCGCCAGCTTGCGGAGATGTCGTGTCGTTGCAGCCGGCCATGCGAGTGGTGTCGAAGGTCGTCCACATCAAGCGGCTTCCGGCCGGGGCCCGGCCCACCTATGGCCGCATCCGCCCGCTGGAACGAGAGTCCACCGTGGCCACCATCCCCATCGGCTACGCCGACGGCATCACTCGGCGGCTCGCCAAGATCGGAGGCGCGGTGCTCATCGGCGGAGTGCGACGCCCGTACGCCGGGATCGTCACCATGGATCAGATCGTCGTCGATATGGGTGATGATCCCGTCGAAGTGGGCGACCAAGTCGTCCTGCTGGGTGCCCAGGGTGACGAGGAAATCAGCGCCGATGAGTGGGCCGAGCGTCTCGACTCCGTCAGCTGGGAAATCCTCTGCGGCTTCGGCCCCCGGCTGCCGCGGCGCTACCGCGGATGACGCTCACCTCGGTGCCGGGGATCAAGGTTGGTCACTACACCGACCCGGTGGCTCGCACCGGCCTAACCGTCGTCACCTTGCCGGAGCCCAACCGGGTGGTCGCCGAAGTCCGCGGAGCGGCCCCGGGCAGCCGCGAGCTGGCCTTGCTGGCGCCGGGCATGCGAGTCGAACAGATTCAAGCGATCGTCCTTACCGGGGGCAGCGCTTTCGGCCTGGCTTCGGTCGACGGGGTGGTGCGGGCCCTGGAGGCCGATGGCCGCGGTCACGAGACACTCAAGGGCCCGGTCCCGATCGTTCCCGCGGCCGTAATTTACGACCTCCTAACCGGCGATTCAGCCGTCCGTCCTGGTCCGGACGAGGGGGCGGCCGCCTACCGAGCCGTCTCAAGTGACCCGGTTGAGATGGGATCGGTGGGGGTGGGAACCGGTGCCCTGGTCGCCGGGTGGAGAGGCTTCGAGCACATGCGGCCCGGTGGGGTTGGATCGGCGGCGGTGCCCGCCGGCGACGCCACAGTCGGGGCCCTGGCCGCTGTAAACGCCGTCGGCGATGTCTTCACCCTGGAAGGCGAACCGCTCACCGGCGGCCCCGTCCGTCCGGGCCCGCCAGCCGGGCCTCCGGCCCCGCTCGAGAACACCACCCTGGTGGTGGTGGCTACCGACGCCCGGATCGAACGCAACGATCTATTGCGGCTGGCGGTGCGGGCCCAGGACGCCCTCGCGGCCTGCATTCGGCCCGGCCATACTCGATATGATGGCGACGTTGCCTTTGCCGTCTCATGCGGCGAGACGGAGGCGGATCTTGACACGATGGGCGAAGCGGCGTTTGTGGCCGTGGGTGAGGCCATCGAAGCCGCAGTGAGGTCGGCCGCCACCGAGGAAGAGACATGACCATCGAAGACCGCGCCGCCCGGCTCCGGGTGTTGGAGAAAGAGGCGTCTGCCTGCATCTCCTGTCGGCTGAACGAGACGAGAACCACCGTGGTGTTCGGAGACGGAAACGCAGACGCCGACCTCATGTTCATCGGCGAGGGCCCCGGTCAGCATGAAGATGAACAAGGCGTTCCCTTTGTCGGCCGTTCCGGGCAGTTACTGTCGACGCTGCTCGAGCGGGTCGGGCTGAGCCGACCGGAGGTGTATATCGCCAATGTGGTGAAGTGCCGGCCTCCCGGCAATCGCGATCCTCGCCGGGATGAAATCGATGCGTGCAAGGGGTATCTGGCCGAGCAGATCAAGCTGATCGACCCGGCGGCGGTTGTGACGCTGGGCAACTTCTCGACCAAGCTGCTCCTCAAGACCGAGGTCGGCATTACCCGCATGCGGGGCCAGGCCTATCCGTGGTGGAGGCGCCACGTCGTACCCACATTCCACCCCGCCGCCGCTCTCCGCAATGGGCCCCGCGTCATTGAAGAGATGGTCGCCGACCTGCAATTGGCCGTTCAAGTGATTGAACAACGCACCGGGGCGTCCGGTCAGGTTTCACAACCTGAGCAGATCGGGCTGTTCCCATGACCGTGCAGATTGAATGCCCGGATGCCGCCGAGACCATGGCGGCCGGCCGCCGTCTGGCCGGTTTGCTGTGGGCCGGCGACATCCTGCTCCTGGACGGCGACCTGGGGGCAGGCAAAACCACCTTCGTGGCCGGTCTGGCCGAAGGGTTGGGAGTAGACGAGCCCATCACCAGTCCGACCTTCATACTCATGCGGACGTATTCGGGCTTGATGTCGTTGACGCACGCCGATGTATACCGGGCTGAGACCCTTTCGGAGATCGAGGACCTCGATTTGCTGGAAGCCTCGGCCGACGGCGTGCTGGCCGTTGAGTGGGGGACCGCGATAGAGCAGTGGCTGCCCGCCAACCACCTGGTCGTGCGTATTCGGGTCGGCGAGGGCGAGACCCGCAGCATCGAGTTCTTGCCCCGCGGTTCCTGGTCAAGTCGCCCGCTCTCGGAGCTACAAGCATGAACATTCTCGCCATCGAAACCTCCACTCCTGCCAGCTCCGTCGCCCTCGGCACCGACCAGGCGCTCCTGGCGATGTCGCTGCAGGTCGATCGGCGCGGTCACGTGGGGTTTCTGACCCCGGCTATGGAGTATTGCTTTCAGCAGGTGGGCTGGACCCCGGCCGAGCTCGACGCAGTGGTCGTGGACATCGGTCCCGGCCTCTTCACGGGTATTCGGGCCGGTCTGGCCGCCGCCCAGGGAGTGGCGGCAGCGACCGGAGCCCAACTGCTCGGGTTATCGTCACTGGATGCGCTGGCATACCGGGCTGCCACCGGGCATCGCATGATCTGGCCGGTGGTGGATGTCCGCCGCCAGGAAGTGGCCACCGCCCCCTATCGACCGGTTCCCGGCGGGGTCATCAAGGAGGGTGCGCCCGAAACGGTCGGCCCCGAAGGGTTTGCTGCCATGCTCGATGCCTCCGTTGAGGATGTGCTGGTGGTTGGGGACTATCAGTCGCTTCCCGAGGGGGCGCTACGCGGCCTCCACCGTGCCAAGGTTGGGCGTCCCCGCTGGCCGAGTGCCGATGTGTTGCTTGAGTTGGCGGTTGCCAGGATGGCAAAAGGCGACCTGCCGTCGGTTGAGGATGTGCGGCCGCTCTACCTGCGCGAGCCGGATGTCACCATCAACTGGAAGGACTACCGGGAGGAGGCGGAATGGCCAGACCAGCCGTGACCGTGCGACCTCTGGTGAAGGACGATCTCGATGCCGTCATGTCGATTGAGGAAGCTGCCTTCGTCCAGCCCGGGACCCGCCCCCTCTTTGATGAAGAACTAGCCCAGCCGACTCGCCGGTATCTGGTGGCCGAGCTGGACGGATCGATCGTCGCCTACGGTGGGCTCATGCTGGTGGGTGAGGACGCTCACCTGCTGACCGTGGCGGTGGCCGACTCATTCCGGAGATCGGGGCTTGCCTCCCACCTCCTCACCGAACTCGTGGCGCTTGCCCAAGCCGGCGGCGCCCGCCACCTGACCCTGGAGGTCCGTGAGTCGAACGCCGCCGCCCGAGCCCTCTACGGCAAGTTCGGTTTTGAATCGGCCGGCAAGCGCAAGGGGTATTACACCACCGAGGATGCCGTTGTCATGTGGGCAATCGATATCGACTCGGCCCACTACCAAGACGTTTTGGCCATCATTCGAAGGGAAGCATCGTGAGCGATGGACCTGTCGTCCTCGGCATAGAAACCAGTTGCGACGAAACGGGCCTCGGAGTCGTGGCCGGAACCACATTGCGAGCCAACGTCCTTGCCTCCCAGGTCGACCTGCATGCCCGGTTCGGGGGAGTGGTGCCGGAGGTGGCGGCGCGCGCCCACGTCGAATCCGTCCGCCACCTGGCGCATCGAGCGTTGCAGGAGGCAGGCGTGCATCAAGCCGACCTCGATGGGGTTGCGGCCACCCAGGGCCCTGGCCTGGTGGGAGCGCTGGTGGTTGGCTTCACCTTCGCCAAGTCGTTGGCATGGGCGCTCGGCAAGCCGTTCATCGGGGTGAACCACATGGAGGGGCATCTGTTTGCGCCCCTGCTCGGAGACCCGGCCTTTGCTCCGCCGGCCGTCGTCCTGCTCGCCTC
>Ga0224508_10000358_pt1 | contig 45301 bp, 44 predicted proteins | sample SF_Jan12_sed_USG_4_FD_170157 | JGI IMG/M metagenome (GOLD analysis project Ga0224508, IMG submission 170157) | Sediment microbial communities from San Francisco Bay, California, United States - SF_Jan12_sed_USGS_21 | ecosystem: Environmental > Aquatic > Marine > Sediment | place: USA... | reverse complement strand
GGTCTCAGTAAGCTTGGACATTGTCGGTATTTTGCAGGTAATGGTACGATATTGCATGCTACTGGATGCAGCTCAGTGCAATTGATTATCGAATGAAATGAAACTCTTAGCAAGCCCCTGCAACTCAAAGAAAGTTAAACAATCAGATTGGGAAGCTTTCGTGATACCTTTTCACCATACCCGCGTGCCGTTTGCATATCGCTGTGTTTGTGGGCGGGCAAGGGGTATGTCGACTAATCTTGACCTGCAGTGAGGGCAGAAAGACAGGCGTCGGAAAGTTGTTTGGCAGGCTTTCGCCCAAGCTCGATGCCCGATCCAACGGCGATGCCAGATCGCCCGGTCCGGCTATGTTGTTGAGGGGCAAAATCTCGGTCGAGTGCGACCTGTAGACCCGTTCAATGATCGACCGGCTAGAGCAAAACCGGATCAGACTGAAACAGTCTGATCCTAGGATTTTGCTCAAGCATCTGAATCTGGACCAAAATCCTTTTTCAGACTGATTCAGTCTGAAACGGTTTTGCTCTAGTCCACAGCCGGGTCGCCGCCGCTGCAGAATGCCAGATAATCGTCCGCGACCGCGCGGGCAGCGGTGGCCAGCATCTCGCGGCCGATCTCGGGGGTCGCCAGGGCGGAATGGGCGCCGACGCGTCCGTCCGGGAAATCGCGCCGATGTTCGTCCGGCGGGCCATGGCGATCCCCGGCTCTCTCGCGGATGAAGTCGGTTGAGAGCTGGCGCGGTGGTTCGGCGGCATCGCCCGGCGGCACGGTGCGGTGGGTGGCCTGTGTGATCGCGATCTCGGAAGGGGTCGCGTGCAAACCCTCCCAATCGCCGAAATGCTTGCGGCGCAGGTCGTTCACCTTGTCGAAATCCCACCAGCTTCGGATCGCGACGCCAGGTGCATCCCCCGCGGCGTCGCGCAGCGGCGCGATGTTGGCGCCGTGAGCGTTCAGAAAATAGAGGTGACGGAACCCCTGCCGGGTCAGGCCCTCGACGACTTCGCGCACCAACGCCGCGAATAGATCCGGTGAGATCGAGATGGTTCCGGGAAAGGCCATATTGAAGGGCGCGGGCGTCAGCGCCAGGGTCGGCGCCACGAGCGCATGCGCCCGGTCGGCCGCCGCCTCGGCGACCGCCTGGGCGCAGAACGCATCGGTGCCGATCAGGCCCATCGGGCCGTGCTGTTCGGTTGATCCGACGGGTATGATGATGCCGCTGGATCGCTCGAGATAGGCATCGACCTCCTGCCAGGTGCAAAGATCGAGGCGCATCGCTCAACCGTCCAGGAAGGCGGCGAGCTTCGGGCCGTAGTCGCCAAGTTCGGCCGCCACGGCCGGTTGTGCGGCGACCCTATCGCGATAGCGCGCGACCGGGCCGGGCAGCGACAGGCCGAGCTCCATGCGGGGTGTCAACTCGTCTAGCCAAGCAAGGGTGACCGGATACCCGCAATCGCCGAGCGACAACCTATCCCCAGCCTCCGGTGCCAGGGCCAGAAAGCGCGCCAACTGATCGAGCCGCGCCTGGATCGCCCTCGCCTGCGCAGCCAGGAATCCGGGCTCGGGCTCGGTTCGTCCTGGCAGATAGGGGAATAGCCTCCGAACCTCCGGTTCGAGCCGTGTGTCGTGGAACCGGCCGCGATCGCGCTCGAGCGCCCGGGCCGCCGGATCGTGCGAGAGCATCGGCGGCTCGGGACGAATATCGTTCAGATACTCGGCGATCGCCTCGGAATCGCAGATCAACAGGCCGCCGTCGCGCAGCGCCGGCAGGTTGCCCGAAGGCACGATCGCCTTGTATTCGTCCGACCCGTAGCCGCCCGTCGGCGGGATCTCGCGCCATTCCAGCCCCTTCGCGCGCAGCACAATCCGCAGCTTGGCGCAATAAAGACTGACCGGAATGGCGTAGGTCTCGAGCATCGGGCGGGCGCGCGCGCCGCGAGGAGGGCGCGCGTTAGCTCAGTTCGAGAGCTGCCATTTCCGGCCCAACTCGTCGAAGAAGCCGCGCTCCTGCTTCAGCGCGATCCAGGTGTTGACGTAGTTGATCCAAACCTGGTCGCCCTGGGGCATCAGCATGGCGATCGGAGTGCGGGCCCGCGGCTCGCTGACCGGCACGATCATCATCTGCGGATACTTCGCCACCAGCTTGAAGGCTTCGACGTTCGAGGTGATATGCGCATGCGCCCGTCCGGCCAGCACTTCCTGGAAGTCCCGTGCCGGGGCCTCGACGATCTTGTGCTCCGCATTCGGGAAGAAGCGCTTGACCTGCTGTTCCTGGGTCGTGCCCAGCGTCGCGGCCACGGTCACGTTCGACTTGTCCAAATCGTCCCAGTCCTTGAACCGGTCCGCGTTTTCTTTCAGCGTTAGCGGCACGGTCGCGAGTGAGAAGTAGCTGGCGGAATAGCCCGCCACCTTGGCGCGCTTGGGTGCAACCGAGGCCGAGCCGGTGATGTGGTATTTCCCCGCCACGACGCCGTTGACCAGGGTCTTCCAGTCGGTCGGCACGAACTCGACCTCGACGCCCAGGTCCTCGGCCAACGCCGTCATCACGTCGATGTCGTAGCCGGTATAGGTGTTGCTGGCCGGATCCTTCATGGTCATCGGGTTCCAGTCGCCGGTGGTGCCGACCTTCAGAGCACCGGAATTCAGGATGTCGCTCAGCGCCGACTGCGCCTGCGCGGCGCCACTGGCCAAAAGGCCCATCGCGACAACGGCCGCGGTCGCAAGATGTCTCATTTGTTCCTCCCAGGTGATGTTTCGGCTCAACTAGATGGTAACTCGCCGACGGAGGAAAGGAAAAGCGTGTGTGGCAGGCGAAATTCTGCATTAGTGGCGCCCTGAAAATTTTTGGCGGGACCATCGGTGCGGTGAGAAATGTCTGGAACGGTGATCGAAGTTCGCGACGTGGTGAAGACGTTCGGGGAATTCCGGGCGTTGAACGCCGTGAGCATGGGGGTCGCGGCCGGCGAGAAGATCGTGGTTTGCGGTCCGTCAGGTTCGGGCAAATCGACGCTGATCCGCTGCATCAACCGGCTCGAGACCCATGACGCGGGCCGGATCGAGGTCGAGGGGATCGAGCTGACCGACAAGACTGCCGACCAGGCGCGCCGCGAGGTCGGCATGGTGTTCCAGCAGTTCAACCTGTTTCCGCACCTGACGGTCTTGCGCAATCTGACGCTGGGACCCATGCGCGTGCGCGGCCTCAGCCAGGCCGACGCCGAGGCGCGGGCGATGGAGTATCTCGGCCGCGTGCGCATTCCCGAACAGGCGGAGAAATTCCCGAGCCAACTCTCCGGCGGCCAGCAGCAACGCGTCGCGATCGCCCGGGCGCTATGCATGGAGCCGCGGATCATGCTGTTCGACGAGCCGACCTCGGCGCTCGATCCCGAGATGATCGCCGAGGTGCTGGACGTGATGGTGGAGCTGGCGCAATCGGGCATGACCATGATCGTGGTGACCCACGAGATGGGTTTCGCCAAGCGCGTCGCCGACCGGATGGTCTTCATGGACAAGGGTGAGATCGTCGAGACCGCGCCGCCGGAGGAGTTCTTCTCGGCGCCCGAGACTGAGCGGTGCCAGAAATTTCTGCAGCAGATCCTGGGGCATTGAGGGTGGCGGTCCGGCAAGACGACATCGCCCGCCGAGCACGCTGGGTCGGCACCGTCCTGGTCCTGGCGCTCCTCGGCGGCTGCTCGGCCAATTGGGGCTGGTACGTGGTCGATCCGACCAAGGCTTCGGGCCAGACCAACCTTTTGTTCCTGATCGGCGGGCTGAAATACACGATCCTGCTCAGCGTCGTGTCGATTCTGATCTCGGTGCTGATCGGGCTTTTGATCGCGCTGGCGGGTCTCTCGGCGAACCGGTTCTTGAGGGGCGTCAACCGGGTCTATGTGGAGTTCGTCCGCGCCATCCCGCTTCTGGTCCTGATCCTCTGGGTTTATTACGGCCTGCCCGAGCTCGTCGGGCTGAACCTCGGTGTGTTCTGGGCGGGTGTGATCGCGCTTGCCGTCGGTGACAGCGCGTTTCAGGCTGAGATCTTCCGCGCCGGCATCCAATCGGTCGGGCGCGGGCAACTCGAGGCCGCGCGCTCGATCTCGCTGAGTTACTGGGACACGATGCGCTACATCGTGCTGCCCCAGGCGATCCGCCGCATCCTGCCGGCGCTTGGCAACCAGTTCGTCTATGTGCTGAAGATGTCGTCGCTCGTCTCGGTGATCGGGATGCAGGAACTGACCCGGCGCGCCAACGAGCTGGTGGTCACCGAATACCGGGCGCTTGAGATATACTCGGTTCTGGTGCTGGAATACCTGGTGCTGATTTTGATCGTGTCGGCCGGCGTGCGCCGGCTCGAGCGCAGGATGCGCGCCGATGAAAGGGAATAGCGATGGGCGCCTGGATACGGATGCTGTCGGACGCGGAAGCGGATGCGGATCTGGCCGATGCGCTGGCCGGTGCCCGCACGCCGCACGGCACGGTCGACAATGTGCTGCGCGTGCATTCGCTGCGGCCAAACACGATGCGCGGGCACATGACCCTCTACAAGGCCGCGCTCCACGACGAGGCCAACACGATTCCAATGTGGCTACAGGAGACCGTGGCCTCCTATGTTTCGATCCTGAACGATTGCGCCTATTCGCTGGCCAACCATTGGGCCAATGCGCGTCACCTGATGGGGGATGAGGCGAAGGCCGATGCCGTAGAGGCGGCGATCAATGCGCATCGGCCGGAGGATGCGCTCGACGGCCAGGCGCTCGCCGTGATGCGCTATGCCGAGAAGCTGACCCTGGCGCCCGCGGATATTGTCGAGGCCGATGTCGAGGCCTTGCGCGCGGCGGGCCTCGACGACGGCCAGATCCTCGAGGCGAACCAGATTATCTGCTACTTCAATTATGTGAATCGCTCGATCAACGGCCTGGGCGTTACCACCGATGGCGACATCGTCGGCTACTATGCGGAGGCTAAGTGACCATGGCCTTTGCAGAGGCCAAGACCATCGACCGCAACACGATCCCGGTGATCGACATCGCGCCCTTGCGCGACGGAACTGGCGCGGCCGAGGTCGCGGGCCAGCTCCATGCGGCCAGCCAGGAGTTGGGCTTCATCTACATCACTGGCCACGGCATCCCCGAGGATCTGATCGAGATCGCGCGGGCACGAGCCTATGAGTTTTTTCGCGCCGATCCGGGGGAAAAGGAGGCGGTGCGCGTCTCGGACCGCCACCGCGGCTGGATCGGCCCGGGCGGTGCAAAGATGCAGGACAATGCCAAGCCCGACCTGAAGGAGAGCTTCATCTGGGGCTGGCAGGATGCCGATAGCGCGACGCCCGAGGATCACCCCTTGCGGGGCCGGAACCAGTGGCCGGCTTTCCTGCCGTCGTTCGAGGCCAATGCGATGGCCTATTTCCATGCGGCGCACGAGGTCGCCCATCACATGATGCGTGGCTTCGCCTTGGGACTTGGCCTGGCGCCGGATTTCTTCCTGAGAACCGCCGACCGCCCGCTTTCGCGCGCCTCCTTTGTCTACTATCCGGCTCAGCCGGAGGACCTCGGCCCGGCCCGGTTCGGTGTCGGCCCGCATACGGATTTCGGTGTGCTGACCGTGCTTTGCCAGGACGATGTGGGCGGATTGCAGGTCCAGGACCGGGACGGGGATTGGGTCCATGCTCCGCCGATCCCGGGTTCGCTGATCGTCAATGTCGCCGATCTGCTGTCACGCTGGACTGCGGGTGCCTTCAAATCGACGCCGCACCGGGTGGTCAACACCTCCGGCCGCGAGCGGCTATCGCTGGTGCTGGCCTACGACCCGAATCCGGAGACGGAGATCGATCCGAGCGAAGTCTATGGGCGCGAAGTCGAAGGCGCCGAGGCGCCGATCATCTGCGGCGACTACCTGATCTGGCGCTTCGGCAAAGCCTTCGCCTACCGGAAGGGCTGAGCGGAATGGACGCCGCCGATCTTGATGCCGGCGTACGCAACCTGGTGTCCGGTTGTGCCGAGGTGAAGGCCGGTCAGCGCGTGCTGGTGGTCGCCGAGGACCCCGCGCTCGGTTGGTATGACGACGCGGCACCACGTGCGGTCGCGCGCGCCGCACGCGCAATCGGGGCAGAGGTCGCCGTCCTGCCGGTCGGCGGACCTTCCGAGCAGCCGCCCGGGCTCGCGGCTGCCCTGGCAGATGTGGATGTCGCGATCTTCTTCGCACAACTCGGCGATCAGGACCGCTTTACCGGCGACGACGCCGGCCCCATCCGCGTGATGAGCTATGCACGCACCGCCGACGCGCTGGCCTCTCCCTACGGGCGGCGCGATCACGGAGAGATGTTGCGGGTGAAGCGGGCGGTGGACGAATTGCTGTCCCAGGCGACTGAGATCACCATCCGATGCCCGCTTGGAACCCACATGAAAGGCACGCCGGGCCGCGGATCGCCTGACGGGGCCGCCGACATTGCAATCCGGCGGTTTCCGATGTGCGTGCCGACACCGGTCAGCGCGCAGCGGTTCTCGGGCCGGGTCGTTCTGGCGGAGCCTCTCACCTCGACCGGCTCGCAGGTCTACGATCCGCCCTGGCTCGCGATACCGGAACCGGTGACCGCCGAGGTCGAGAACGGGCGGATCGCCGCGTTCCGTGGCGCACCGGAGGTCGTTGCGCGCATCGAAGCGCATTACGCATCCGTCGCCGAGCGTTTCGGAATCGACGCCGATGTGGTTCATTCATGGCATGCGGGCATCCATGACGCCTGCGCGCCCGCATGCGCGCGGGACGCGAACCCAGATCTTTGGTCGAATTCGATTTTCGGCAACCCGAATTACCTGCACTTCCACACCTGCGGAGATTATCCCCCGGGGGAGATCTGTTGGATGGTCGCGGCGCCGACGATCGCCGCGGATGACCGAGTTGTCTGGCGCGAGGGGGCTCTTGTGGGTCCGATCCTTCCCACGCCCGGCTGAATCGTACTGCTTCGTGCCATGATGCGGAGGCTTACATTCCCGTCGTGGCATCTGGTCCGAAGGTTGATGTAGGTGTAATTTCTGTTCCGAATGTACGCGCAACTAAGACAACCCACATAGCAATGCCGATCGAGTGCCAATCGAAATGACGGTGGCTCTGCAGAAGCACGATATCGCCGTTATCGGGGGCGGGATCGTGGGGTCGGCAATTGCCTATTTCCTGGCGCGCACCGGGCGGGTCGGAGAGATCGCGGTGATTGAGCCGGACCCGACCTACGAGTTCGCCGCGACGCCTGCCGCGAATGGCGGGATACGGCAGCTCTTCAGCCTGCCGGAGAACATCCGCATGGCGCAGTTCGGATTGGAGTTCTATGCGAATTTCCACCGCGAATTGGCGATGGAAGACCTGCCTGCAGACATCGGCTTCCGGCGGCGCGGCTATCTCTTCGTCTCAGACGGTGGCGATCATGACACGATGGAAGCGAACCACCGGTTGCAGGTCGCGCTGGGTGCCCGGGTCGATGCCCTGGACACGGATGCACTGAGACGGCGCTTTCCGTCGGTGAATTCAAGCGACATCGCACTTGCCGTGCACTCTCCGGACGACGCCTGGATAAACCCGCACGCGGCTTTAATGGGCTTTCGCGCCAAGGCGCGCGCGCTCGGTGTCACCTACGTCCAGGACCGGGTCGTGGATTGGCGCACCGAGGGAGCGGTGGCGCGTGACGTCAGGCTGTCCTCAGGCCAGTCTCTCCGCGCGGACTGCTTCGTGCTGGCTGCCGGGGCCTGGTCCGCCGAGATCGGCCGGATGATCGGCCTCGATTTGCCGGTCGACCCGATGTGCCGCGAGAGCCACTACTTCGTCACGCGGGCCGAAATCGAACCCTTGCCCTTCATCAAGGCCGAGACCCATTTGGCTTTCGGCCCGGAAGGGCAGGGTTTCGCGGGCGGCCTGCCGGACTGGGATCAGCCGGCCGGATTTCACCTGACCCCTCAGCCGGCCCGTTTCGAGGAGGTTGTCTGGCCGCGCCTGGCGCACCGGGTCCCCCCACTTGAATCGCTGAAACTAGAGCGCAGCTGGGTCGGGCACTACGCGCGCAACACCTTCGACCTGAACGTGATCCTTGGTTCCTGGCAAGCCGGGGCCGAGAATGTTTTCATGGCTTGCGGGTATTCGGGTCACGGCATCATGCACGCCCCAGCAAGCGGCCGCGCCATCGCCGAGTTGATCCTGGACGGCGGTTATCAGTCACTCGACCTCTCGGCCTTCGGATACGGCCGAATTTCGGCTGGGCAACCCTATCGCGAAAAGGGGATCGTCTGAGCCTGGCATCTGCGGCGGAGGACTTCGGCCGATCGTATACCCTGTCACCTCGCGGATTAGTTTCAGGCGGAACGCGAGTGCAAATTCCGCGAAGTTTTCCGCCTCGACCACAAAGGCACCTGGGCCGCCGATCACACGGGCCAAGAAGTAGCGGTCGAGCAACGGAATGTCGTTCATGACGGTCAGGCCGTTGACGACCACGCCGCGGCCAACCGCCTCGTCGCGGGCAAGCTCGGGCCGGTTGCCGGAGTTGTTGTAGCCGTCGCCGGAGATGTCGATCACCTGGCGCTTGCCTAAAAATTCATTGGCCTCCATCAGGCGGTAGCTGTAACGGATGGCGCTGCCGATCCCGGTTGGCCCCGGCTGAAGCCGCCGCCCGCCCGCCAGCACCCGGTCGGCGAAATCCGCCGCGGTGGCGGGGCCGCTGACCAGGGACCAGTCGACCACCTGCACCTGATCGGCATGGCCGGTCCACTGGACCAAAGTCACGGCGATCCCGTCCGGCGCCGCCTTGTCCAGGGCGTTCAGGAACGCGGGATCCCGGAAGGCCGCTGCGATTCCGCGTATCTGCAGGTCGAACTCGGCCTCGTCGATGCTGCGCGATCCGTCCACCGCCAATACGAGCTCAAGACCGACGGTAGCCTCCTCGGCACGCCCGACCGATCCGATGACGCACTGAATGATGATTGATAGACACGAGACCCAACGCACCCAAGACCAACTTAGGCGGTGCCGAGCGGCGGCGGCAGTCAGGCTATCACGATACCCAGAAGGCTTTCTCCAGGTCGTGGAATTCAGCTGCCGGGCCCTCGAATTTGTTCCGGCCCAATTCCAGCACATAGACGTAATCCGCAATTTTCAGGGCCTGACGGATCTCCTGATCAACCAGCAGGATTGTCAGGTTGTCTCGCGAGGTCAGGTGGGTCAGCATCTCATAGACCTCTTCCGCCAGCATCTTCGAGAGGCCCGCGGTCGGCTCATCGACCAGCAGCATCTTCGGGTCGGCCATCAGGGTGCGGCCGATCTCGACCATGCGCTGCTGGCCACCGGATAGCTCGCCGGTAATTTGCTTGCGCTTCTCCTTGAGCACCGGAAAGCGCTCGTAATTCGCCTCGATCTTTTCGCGGACCAGGCGCTTGTTGCCGCGGAACGTCCAGCCGCCGAGTTCCAGATTCTCCTCGACCGACATGTCCTTGAAGACGCCGGGCTGCTGCGGGATATAGGCCAGCCCTTTGAGGATTCGCTGGTAGGTGGGCACGGGCAGAATGTCCTCGCCCTCGAGCAGAATTTCGCCCTGGTTGGGCTTCAGGAATCCGAAGGCCGCCTTCAATGCGGTCGACTTGCCGACCCCGTTCGCGCCCAGTACCGCCGTGATCTGGTTGCGCCGGGCTTTGATGTCGAGCGCCTGAATGATGTTCAGGTCTTTGTAATAGCCGACATAGAGGTCCTTCATCTCCAGAACGGCGTCGTCGCTGTTTCCGGCCGCCATGGCTCAGGCTTCCTCCGGCTGGGCGGTTTCTTCGTCCTCTTCCGCGCCGAGATAGGCCTCGATCACTGCCGGATCGCGCTTGACCTCCTCGGGCGGTCCATCGGCGATCAGATCACCGAAATTCAGAACAAGCAGGCGCTGGCTGAGACTGAAGATCGAGTCCATCTGGTGCGAGATGATGATGATCGCCTTGCCCTCGTCATTCACCCGCCGGATATAGGCGTAGATGATCTCCATCAGCCGCGGATGCACGCCCGCGAAGGGCTCGTCCAAGATCACCACGTCCGGGTTCAGCATCAGCAGCCGGCCAAGCTCCAGCAGCTTCTGCTGACCGCCGCTGAGCGCCTGCGCAAATTCATTGCGCAGATGGTCCATGGTCAGAAACTCCAGCACGTCCATGGCCTTGCCGTGGATCTCGGCCTTGCTCTCGTGCCGTCCCATCGCCAGCGCCGGGACATAGAGGTTCTCGAGCACACTCATCCGGCGGAACGAGCGAGTCACCTGGAAGGTGCGCCCCAGCCCGGCCAGCGCGACCTCGTAGGGTTGCAGCTGATCGATGCGTTGGCCGTTCAGGTAGACGGTTCCACTGTTCGGCTTGATCGCCCCGTCCAACACATTGGTCAGGGTGGTCTTGCCCGCACCATTGGGACCGATCAGGCCGATCAATTCGGGCCCGTTCACCTCGAAGGTGACGCCCTTCAGGACATGATTGCCGCCGAATCGCTTGTGCAGGTCCCTGACGACGAGGTTGATCATTCCGTGCCCTCCGCCTCGGTGGCGACACGCTTGGCGACGGTCTCATGGGCCACATGACCTCGGGTGAAGTGGTCGATCATCGGCGCGATCAGCCCATTGCGGGCGAAGCGGAGCGTCAGCATCAGAATGATCCCGAAGAAAACCAGCCGCCAAATCGTCATGTCGATCTCGTAACCGCCGATGACGAAGCTGTTGCGCAGCATTTCCAGGACGACCTGGATCATGATGGCGCCAATCGCGGCAGCAACGAAGTTCTCGACGCCGCCAATCACTGCCATGGCGACGACGAGGCTCATTTGCAGCAAGAACAGGTTGTTCGGTGTGATGATACCAATGTAGTGGCCCTGCACCGCGCCGGCCGCTGCTGCCATCATCGTAGTGATGACAAAGACCAGCACCTTGTAGCGGGTCGTGTTAACTCCCAGCGCGGCGGCCGCATCCTGATCCTCGCGCAGCGCGCGCACGAACAGGCCGAACTTTGAATGCGCCAGCCAGGCGAGGATCGCGAGGCACAGCAGCAGCAGCCCGAACATGACGAAGTAGGGCGGCAGCTTGTCGGTCTTCGAGAAGGCATGCCCGAACACGGTGACTCCGTCCTCGAACAGCGCTGGAAGCTCGATTCCCGCCTGGCCACGCGTGATCTCGATCTCGGCGCTGATCGTCGCTTTCAGGATTTCAGCAAATCCGAGTGTAAAGAGTGCGAGATACGCAGCCCGGAGGCGCAGCACCAGCACACCGATCAGGAAGCCGAACACACCGCCCATGATCGAGCCGAGGATGATGCCAAGCCAAACCGGCATCCGGCTAACCTCGACGCTGCCGTCCCAAGCGGTGAGCGCCTGCCGGAGACAGTCCTGGGTTAGCGTGCTTGAGGTGACACCAATCGGATTTACGATGACCAACCAAGTCGAGCCGAATTGGTATTCGGTGCAGAGTTCGGTGGGCACCGGCGACAGCCAGAAATAGTGGCTGAACAGCGCGGCGGTGTAGGCGCCGACGCCCATAAAGCCGATATGGCCGAACGAGAATTGCCCGGCATATCCAGCCAGCATCGACCAGCTCGCCGCAAGGATAGCGTAGAAGAAGGCGGTGATCAGGATATGCATGATGTAGTCGTAGTCCCCCGCCGAATAGACGAAGGGGAAGGCGACAAAGAAGCCGATCAGCCCCAGCCCGAGCAAATATGGGACCTGGCCCCGCATCAGAACTTACCGTGAGTGCCGCTGGCGAAGCGCCGGCCGAAGAGCCCGGTAGGCCGCAGCAGCAGCGTCAGTGTGAGAACGACCATTCCGTAAGCAGGAATGTAGGAGGCAGCCTTTTGGGCGTCAGGAATGCACCCGGTGCCCGCCGCCTCGACCAGGCCGACCAGAATGCCGCCCAGGAAGGCGCCGGGCAACGAGCCCAGGCCACCCAAGACGACGATCACGAAGGATCGCATGGCTGGAATGGCTCCGACCTGCGGCAGCCACGAGAACGCCTGGACCAGCAGCGCCCCGGCCAGTGCGGCAATCATGCCGCCCAGCGCGAAGGCCAGCATGTTCATTCTATCCGGATTGATGCCGGCAATAGCGGCCGCGTCGCGATCCTGACTGACCGCGCGCAGAGCCTTGCCGGTCCAGGTCCGGTGAAGGAAGTAGAGCAACGCGCCCAGGACCAGCACACAAGTTATCGCGGCCGTGAATCGCGGGTTCGAGATCGAGATCGTGTCGAACAGTTCCATGTTCCCCCGGCTGGTCTTGATCAGCCAGGGATCGTCGGAGGAGGGCAACCGAATGCGCGGAAAGTCAAAATACCGCCGCACCTTGACCGGATTGGCGCCCGCCGTGGCCTGGACGAAATACTGCAGCGTGAAGGCCAGGCCGAAGGTGATCAGGATGCCGTATTCCACCGGCCGGTCGATCTTCCCCTCGTACATTGGCGTGAGGAACATCCGCTCGAAAATCGCACCCATTGCGAAGACGACCGCGCAGGCCATCAGGATCGCGATCATCGGGTTGATGCCCGGGAACCAGACCGCGGTGATGAAATAGACCAGCATGCCGCCGATCATGTAGAACTCGCCATGGGCGAAGCTGACCACGCCCAGAATCGAGAAGATCAATGTCAGCCCCAACGCCATGAAGCCATAGATGATGCCGATGATCAGCCCATTGGTGATCTGCGACGCGACAAACGAGCCGTTGGCGACGCAGTTATTCTGCGGGTCCGCGAAGGCGAAGGCCGCCGCAATCAACACAACCGTGCCGATGGCCGGAATGACAATCAGCCGGTTGGTCAGTTCCGGCGTCTTCATCCACAACGGGACCAGTCCGACCGGCCCGGTGGCCGCGCCCAGCATGGCGCCGACGAAAACGGTGTTCGAGGTGTCGAGATCGTGCTGGAGATAGCGCCGGCGCGTTACCAGGCTGCCGATGATGCCCCAGAGGATCATCCAAAGGATGGCACCCCAGAAGATGAAAGGTGTCTCCACGCGCCGCCCCCCTCAGTTCTGTTCTTGCTGCCGGGGACGGCGCGCCGCCCCCGGCAAGTCTTCAGCGCTAATCTCTGCCGCCTACTCGTTGACGTAGACCGGATCGCCCGTCTTGTAGGCATCCGGCCAGACGATTGGCGCGTCCACCGAGCTTTGACCGTCCGCCTGATACTGAATCACCGTCAGCGCGGGGTCGGGCCACTGGTGCCACCACTCGTCGCCCTTGCCGTCTTCGCTCGGATCCTTCTTCGTCCCATACGGGAAGTAGATGCGCCCGAGCGTGCCCTCATGGCTGATGTTCTCGAGCGCCGTCACGATGGCGTCGCCATCGGTTGAGCCGGCCTCATTGATCGCCTGCGCCAGGATCGCAATCGAATCGTAGGCCTCCATGGCATAGCTCTCGACGCCGTCCTTGCCCGTGCGCTCCTTGTAGACCTTGGCGAAATTCTTGGCCTTCTCGGTGAACAGGTTCTCGGGCACACCGATGCGCTGTACGAAGGCCATGTTGCCGTCGGGCACGTTCTCCCAATAGGCCTTGCTCTCGAGCGAGACCTGACCCGCATGGAACGGCACGTCCATCGAGCCGATCCCGGCATCCGCGGCCTGCTGCTGGAAGTTATAGCCGGCCTCGCCGGTTGCCAGCACGATGATGATGTCCGGATCCTCGGCCTTGATGCGCTCGACGATGCCGGCATAATCCTGCGTGCCGATGTCGACCGAGAAGATCACGGTCTCGACGCCGCCGGTCGCCAGTCCCTTCTTGGTCTCTTCCGAGGCCGGGATGCCGTAATCGGTGTTCTCGGTCAGGATTGCGGCCTTTTTGATGCCGGGCACCAGCAGCGAGTGCTGCCAGATTGTCGAGGACGCCCACGAGCTCAGCGGGGCAATGCGGAAGATGTACTTCTGCTTGTCGCCGGTGATCGTGTCGTTCCAGGTCTCGGCGAAGACGACGGGAACGCCCCGCGCGTCAGCAACGTCCTTGGACGCCACGCCGACCGAGCTGTGATAACCGCCGCCGACCGCGACCACGCCGTCCTGGGTGATCAGCTTCTCCATGATCGCCGCGGCCTTCTCGGGCAGGCCTTCGCTATCGGCGATCACCACGTCGACCTCGCAGCCCATCACACCACCGGCGGCATTGATGTCTTCCTCGGCGATCAGCATCGCGTCGCGCATCGCCTCACCACCGACCACGGTCCCAGGCGCCGAGAGGGGCGCGATGCCACCGATCTTGATCGGACATTCCTGCGCGCCGGCCGGTAATGCTCCAAAGCTCAAGGCGACGGCCGAGGCCATCGACAGAATGATCGACTTTTTCATGGTGGTTCCTCCCTGATTGTTGCGTGGCTTCCTTACCGCGCTCTTGCTTGGTAACGAAGTCCGATGGACTTCCCACACCTAAGCAAGAAAATTTTCACCATACAACCGAACAGGACAGATTTTTTCGGCGCGCTATCACCCGGCGAAATAGTTTACATCAGAGATTAACCTCAGCCCCTTTTCTCCATTTGCCTCTTTTGGGACAGAAGCACGCGCTCACAGCCTTCGGAGAGAAGGTCCGCATTCGAGCGTTAAAAAGACATTCATCGGTGAGTGACCCAAGGACAGGCTTGGGCCGCGAGCGGCGATCGCCGAAAACCAATCGATCCCATATTGCGGGAATGAGAGGTTTGACGAGGTCGAGCCCCGAAGCCGGCCTGCGAAAGTCAGCCCATTCAGACCCCCTCCAGTGTTTCATTGCTGACCGTGCCGTGGAAGAGTGCGTGCACGTAGAGGCGAACCGTTTGTGCCACGGGACACCGAGTATGCCGACCACTTTGATCACCTCCGAGATTGGGATTGAGGCCGAAGGGAAGCGCTCGGGATATCTGCGGGTGCCTCATTCAACACACCGAAGCGCCTATGGCTGGGTGCCGATACCATTGACGGTGATCCGCGGCGGCGACGGGCCGACGGTACTCATGCTGGCTGGCGTCCATGGCGACGAATACGAGGGGCAGATTGCGCTTGGCAAGCTCACCCGCGACCTCGCGCCGGACGATCTGCGCGGCCGTGTGATCATCCTGCCTATGCTCAATGCCCCGGCCGCGAAAGCCCGTATGCGGACATCCCCGATCGATGACGGCAACCTCAACCGGGTCTTTCCCGGCGATGCGGCAGGAACGCCGACGCAGATGATTGCCCATTACATCGAAGAGGTTCTGTTGCCGACGAGCGACTACCTCATCGATCTGCATACTGGCGGAACGTCGCTTTACTATCCGCCTACCTTGCTGCGCGGGCAGGGACATACGCCTGAGGAGGCGAACAAGCTTCGGGTGCTTCAGGAGGCGTTCGACTTGCCCTATGCCTGGGTGTTCACCAGCGGCGGCGGACCGACTTCGACCGCGCGCACCGCCATGGGCGCCGCCAACCGCAAAGGCGTGACGCCGGTGATGGCCGAGCTTGGGGGTGGGGGCACGGTCTCGAAGGACGTTCTCGCCCTCACCGAACGCGGTCTGCGGCGCATCCTGCATGCGCTTGGCATGCTGCCGGGATACCAACCCGATCCCGCCCGCGGCACCCGAGTTCTGCACGCCGAGGGGTTGGTCTACGCGTATGACGCGGGCCTCTTCGAGCCCTACAAAGATATCGCGGATACCGTGACGACGGGTGAGCCTGTCGGCGTCGTGCATATGCCGAACCTGCCATTGCGGGAGCCGGTTCCGATTGCGTCGCCCTATTCCGGGATCGTCCTTTGCAAACGGGCGCTTGGGCAGGTCGAATGCGGCGATGCCGTCTTCCAGATCGCCAGGGACACCGGCGAAGCATGACGCAGTTCGACTTCGACAAGCCGGTCGACCGCCGTGCGGTTCCCGCTCTGAAAACGCATCGTATCGTTCTGGGAGACGGTGGCGAACAGTTTTTCGCAGCCGGCGTGGCCGACATGGATTTCGAAGTGGCGCCCCCGATCATGGAGGCGTTGCGAACCCGCTTGGACCACAGCGTTTTCGGTTATGAGGCCGTGCCCGGCGGCCTGGTGCCGGCTCTGCAAAACTGGCTATCCCTGCGCCACGGATGGGACGTTCCGGCCGAGCAGATCCTGCGGGCGCCGAACGCGCTCAACAGCCTCGCTATGGCCGTCTCGCTGTTCACCGGCCCGGGCGACGGGATCATCGTGCAACCGCCGGTTTTTTTCGACTTCTACGACATCATTCGGGAAAACCACCGCACGCTCGTCCGGAACCCGCTGATCTTGGACGGCGGGCGTTATGAATTGGACTTTGATGGCTTCGAGGCCCTGGCCGCGCAACCAGCGAGTAAGATCCTGCTGCTCTGCAATCCGCACAATCCGGTCGGCCGCGTCTGGACGCGCGCAGAATTGACCAGGCTCGGCGATATTTGCCTGCGCCATGGCATTCTAGTGGTCTCCGACGACCTGCATGCGGACATCGTCTATCCTGGCCATACTTACCAGCCGTTCGCCGCTATCAGTCCGGCCTTCGCCAAGGACAGCGTCACTGTCTTGTCGCCCGCCAAAAGTTTCAACATCGCCAGTTGTTGTTCGGCGTTCACTGTCGTCCCTGACGCGGACCGGCGGGCGGCCTTCCAAGCTGAGAACTCACGCCTTACCGTGAACAAGAACAACGCATTCGCAAATGTGGCGATGGAAGCCGCCTATCGCGAAGGCAAACCATGGCTGGAAGCGGTGATCCGCTATATTCAGGGCAACCTCAAACTCCTGCGAGATCGCCTGACGGAAATGCCACTGGTCAATTTGATCGAACCCGAAGCGACTTTTCTCGCCTGGATTGATTTTCGGGGCCTCGGGCTGGACCCCGATCACCTCCACGCCGTTCTTCGGCAAGACGCGCGATGGGCCGCGACCCGCGGGGTATCTTTCGGGCCGGAAGGTGCAGGCTTCATGCGGCTGAACATCGCCTGCCGCCGCGCGCTTCTGGCGCAGGCGCTTGATAACCTCGAGGACGCTGTGCAGCATTCCTGAAAAGTGGAGCAGCACGGAACCCTTTCGCGGCGCTCAAAGCAATCGATCGAACCGAGCGGCGGCGAACGGCACATTGACATTCTTGCTGCGCCAAGCACGAGTGGCTGGTTTTACCGGCCGCGCTGAAACATCGCCAGGGTGTCGCCGATAACCGCATTGGGCCGATGTCGACGCCCGCATCTGGTTTGCGCCTGGTCCGGTGGCGGAAATTCGTCAACATGAAACCGTGAGCAATGTAAGGGTGTGCCGGTGTGCCCGCCGCTGACGATCCAGGTGCCGCAGTTTTCCGTTGCGCCGCACGACGAGGCACGCACAGTTGGCCGGGGCGACAACGGAGAAGGACAGCTTTCGTGACGCGAGCTCGGCAGATGGGCCGCCGCCGGGGCGGGCGCGACCGGCGCCAGCATGAACCGCAGCTTCGTGCGCCATTCATCGATCGCAGGATTGGCACGCTCAATGTGCTCAGCGACGAGGGGCTTGAGACCGTCGAGGCGAACGCCGACCGGATCCTGGCCGAGACCGGGATGGAGTTTCGCGACGACCCGGAGGTCCCGGAGATCTTCCGCGATGCGGGCTGCGCGGTCGACGGCGACCGGGTGCGCTTCGAACCGGGCTTTTGCCGCCGCACGATTCAAGCCACCGCGCCGGCGGAGTTCGTCCAGCACGCGCGCAATCCTGCAAACGACGTGCGGATCGGCGGCACGGCCTCGGTGCTCTGCCCCTCCTGGGGGCCGCCCTTCGTCCACGATCTCGATGGTGGGCGGCGCTATGCGGCGTATGAGGATTTCGTCCGCCTGGTGAAACTGCATCAGACGATCCCCTGGCTGCACCATTCGGGCGGCGTGGTTTGCGAACCGGTGGACCTGCCAGCGAACAAGCGGCATCTGGACATGCTCTACGCCCATATCCGCTGGTCCGACCGCGCCTTCATGGGTGCCTTCATCGGCGCCGAGCGGGCGGGCCACGCGCTGGACGTGGCGCGCATCCTGTTCGGGGCCGACCGGGTGGCGCGCGAGGCCGTCCTCTACTGCGTCTCGAACACCAACGCGCCGCTGGTGATGGACGCCAGTATGTCGGGGGCGCTCAAGGCTTATGCGCGCGCGGGCCAGCCCGTGGCCTGCACGCCCTGGGTGCTGACTGGGGCGATGAGCCCCTGCACGGTGGCCGGAACCCTGGCGCAGGTCCTGGCCGAGGCGCTGGCTGGGCTGGCGTTGGTGCAACTCGTCAATCCGGGCGCGCCCTGCCTTATGGGCTCGTTCGCCGCGACCATGTCGATGCAGTCCGGCGCGCCCACCTTCGGTTCGCCCGAAGCCGGGCAGATGGTCCTGGCCGCGGGCCAGTTGGCGCGGCGGCTGGGCGTGCCTTTGCATACGGTGGGCACGCTTTCGGCCTCGAAGGCGCCGGATGCGCAAAGCCAGCAGGAGGGCACTTGGGGTCTGATGATGGCGCTTTTCGCTGGCGCCCATGTGATCAACCACGCCACCGGCTGGCTGGAGGGCGGGCTGGTCACCAGCTTTGAGAAGACGATGATCGACGCGGATTTGTGCGGCAAGCTCTGCCGGTTCTTCGAGGGCATCGATCTCTCCGAGAACGCCCAGGCGATGGCGGCGATTGCCGCGACCGGGCCGGGACAGCATTTCCTGGGCTCGGACCACACGCAGGCGAATTTCCTGACGGCTCTCTTCCGGCCCAAGACCGCCGACAACACTGCCTTCGAGCAGTGGGAGGCGGCGGGCAGTCTCGACACGGCCCAGCGGGCGAACGCGCTCTGGAAGGCGCATTTGGAATCTTACGAGGATCCGGGCCTCGACCCGGCGATCGACGAGGAACTTCGGGACTATATCGCGCGCCGCAAGGCCGAGGCGCCGGATCTGGATTACTTCTGATGAGCCAGCCCGCGCCCGGTCATGGCTTAGGGCCGCGCTTCGGCGCAAAGCGCGTCGTAGAAAGGCCGGTGATGGGCTTCGTAGTCGGTCCAGGGCGGACCCAGCGCAGCCAACTCCGCGCGCGGATCGGGCCCGGTTTCAGGAGGCCGGATCGCGCCGCTTTGCAGGGTGTCGCGGTGCCAGTCGGCTACCGATTCCCAGCCTCTTGGGACCGCCGTATCCCACGACAGGGCGTCGGGCCGGTCGTCCAGTCCCACCGCCGACCAATAGCGCGCCATCGTCGCCGCCGGGTCGGCCCGGACGTCATCGGCACGGATGATCTGCGCCGAGTGCCCGGCGTCGCGCAGTGCACAATAGAGCCGCCATTGGCCCTCCAGCCCGACCTCCGCGCAGGCAAAGCCGGGATCGCGCCTGTGATACGAAACGATGCTGGCCGCGGGGTCGCGGATCAGGAAGGCATGGGTAACGGCCCCCATGAAGCCGGGATCGGCGGGCAAGCGGTCCAGCACATAATAGGCCATGTCCTTGAAAAAGACCGGACGGTCCTTGGCCTCGGCCAGGATCATGTCGCGGATGGCCTCGTAGCCACGTGGATGGCCTGGGTCCGGATCGAAATCGGCAAAGGGACGATGCGGCTGGGCCAGATAGTAGTGATACATGAAGGGCTCGTGCAGCACGTCCAGATCGCCGCGCTCGCGCATGACCCGCTCGAAGGCGGTGGACATCGAGCGCGGGTGACACCAAAGCGCGAGGATCTTCATCCGGTGTGGCCCTTCGCAGCAATCCGTTCGGCGCGGCAGCATACCTATCCTGAGCTCAGGGCGCCATGACCGCGACCGTCATCATCGGCGGCGGGGCGGTCGCGTTGAGCCTGGCCTATCATCTCGCTGCCCGGGACGCCGAGGATGTGGTGTTGCTCGAGCGCGGGCGCCTGACCTCGGGCACATCCTGGCACGCGGCGGGTATTGTCGGGCCGCTGCGCGCGACGGCGAACATGACCCGGCTGGCGATGTATGCGCTGGAATTGTTCCCCCGGCTCGAGGCCGAAACCGGGATGCGGACCGGGTATCGGCGGACCGGCGGCTACTGGCTGGCCCGGGATCCTGAGCGGATGGATGAGCTGCACCGGATAGGCGCGTTGGGCCGGCATCTGGGGCTCGACGCGCGGATCGTCGATGTGGGCGATGTCGCGGTCCCGGGCCTTGAACTCTCTGGCCATGTGGGTGCGCTGGCGGTTGCCGAGGATGCCAATGTCAATCCGGTGGACCTCTGCATGGCCTATGCGCGGGCGGCGGCTGCGCGCGGAGTGGAGATCCGCGAGCACGCCCCGGTCGCGGAAATCCTGGTGGAGCGGGGCCGCGCGACCGGCGTGCGGCTGGCCGATGGCGGCGAATTGGCGGCAGGCCGCGTGGCGCTTTGCGCGGGCGCGTGGTCAGGCCGATTGGCGGCGGCGGCGGGACTCGCGCTTCCCCTACAGCCGGTCGAGCACATGTATGTGGTGACCGAGCCGATCCCGGGCCTGGCCGACCCGTTCCCGGTAATCCGTGACCTCGACCGGGGCATCTACGTCAAGGGCGACGCGGGCAAGCTGGTGATCGGCGGGTTCGAGCCGGACGCAAAATGCTGGGACCCGGCAGGCCCTGAAGCCGACCGGCCGTTCTTGCAAATGCCCGAGGATTGGGAGCAGTTCGCGCCCTTCATGGAGGCAGCCTGGGAGCTCGTGCCCGCGCTCGGCCAAGCCGGCATCCAGCATTTCATGAACGGGCCCGAGAGCTTCACCGCCGATACCCGCCCGCTGATCGGCGAGGCGCCCGAGGTGGATGGGCTGTTCGCCGCGGCAGGGATGAACTCGGTTGGGGTGATGTCGTCGGCGGGGGTGGGCCGGGTTCTGGCGGATTGGATGACCGATGGGGCCGAGCCGATGGACCTATGGGAGGTCGACGTGGCCCGGGCCGACCCGCTTACCGCCGCGCCCGCGCATATGGCCTCGCGGATGACGGAGGCTGTGGCGGACCAATTCGCCATCCACTGGCCCTTCAAGCAGCCGAAGGCGGGCAGGGGCCTGCGCAAGAGCGTCCTGCATGACCGCTGGGCGGCCCAGGGCGCGGTTTTCGGCCTGACGGCCGGGTGGGAGCGCGGCCTCTGGTATGCGCGCTCGGAGGCCGAGCGCGACCTGCCCTACTCGGTTGCAGCGCCGCAGCCCTGGCAGGCGATCGCCGAACGCGAAGCGGCCGGGATGGCGGAGGGCGCGGTGCTGCTTGACCTCTCGCCCTTCGGCAAGTTCGATGTGAGCGGTGAAGGTGCGCTGCAGGCGCTGAGTGAGATCGCGCCGGCCAACCTCGACGTTCCGGTCGGCCGGTCGGTCTACACACCGCTTCTAAACGCAAATGGCGGAATCGAGGCCGACCTAACGGCGACGCGGCTGGGGGCGGAACAGTTCCGCCTGGTCTCTGGCGCCGCGACCCGTTGGCGCGACCGGGCGCTGCTGCGCCGGCATCTTGCAGGCCGCGCCGCGTTTGAGGACGCGACCGAGGATTACGCGGTCATCGGCGTCATGGGTGCGGCGGCGCGGCGGGTGCTGGCGAGCCTTTCCGACGCGGATTGGAGCGGCTTTCCCTTCGCAATGGCCCGCGAGATGATGGTCACGGGGCAACCCTGTCTGGCGACCCGGCTGAGCTTCGTCGGCGAGCTGGGCTGGGAATTGATGGTGGCGAATGAACATGCGGGCACGCTGTTCGATGCCCTGATCGCGGCGGGCGCCCGGCCGATGGGCCATTACGCGCTGGACGCCTGCCGGATCGAGAAAGGCTATCGCCGTTGGGGCCACGATTTGGGCCCAGAGCTGACGCCGCTGGAGGCGGGCCTGGGCTTCACCATCGACTGGTCCAAGGACTTCATCGGCAAGGCGGCGCTGGAGGCGCAGCGCCGCGACGGCCTAACCCGGCGGCTCTGCCTTATCCAGGTCGAGGGAGACCCGCTGATCCTGCATGACGAGCCGATCCGCGAGGGCGGCACGGTGGTGGGCCTCACCACATCGGGCGGGCGCGGCGCGCGCACTGGGCTGACCCTTGCGATCGGCCTGATCTCGGTCGCGCCGGGCGAGATCCTGGATGAAACCTGTGCCCGGAGCTTCGAGATCGATGTCGCGGGACGCGCCTATCCCGCCCGCGTGCTGCGCCGCCAGCCCTTCGACCCGGCGGGCGAGAGGATGCGCGCATGACCAGGGCACAGGTCATCATCATCGGCGGCGGTGCGATGGGCGTCTCGCTCATCTACCATCTGGTCAAGGCCGGATGGCCGGATGTGGTGCTGATCGAGAAGAACGACCTGACCCATGGCTCGACCTGGCACGCGGCTGGGCTTTGCACCCATTTCGCCCATAACCCGACGATCCAGGAACTGCGCGCCGTGTCCGTGCGCCTCTACCGCGATATCTTGCCGGAAGAGACCGGGCGATCCTGCGGCTTCCACCCCTCGGGCGCCATGCGCGTCACCCGCAATCCCGACCGGATGGACGAATTCGCCCATGTGGCGGGGCTATCCGCCTTCACCGGCTATCCGCTGGAGGTGCTGACGCGGGAGCGGATCGCCGAACTTCACCCGTTGGCGCGCTTGGATGGTTTGGTCGGGGGCATCTACGAGCCCGATGACGGGCATGTAGACCCCTCGCTCGCCACCAACGCGATGGCTGAAGTGGCGCAACGTGGCGGCGGCACGTTCCGGCGTTTCGAGCCTGTCCGGGCGATCCGCCGCGAGAACGGGGGTTGGCGGGTCGAGACCGAAAAGGGCACTTGGACCGCGCACCACATCGTCAACGCGGCCGGCACCTGGGGTTGGGAGGTGGGTCGGATGATGGGCCTGAACATCCCGTCGGTTCCCGTGCTCCACCAATACCTGGTGACCGACACAGTGCCCGAGGTCGCCGAACGGATCGCCGCCGGCGCTCCGGAGCTGCCGATCATCCGTGACCCGGAAGAAAGCTGGTATGTGCGCCAGGAGCGCGACGGGCTGATCCTGGGGCCCTACGAGAAAGAAGCCGAGGTCTGGTCCGCCGACGGGGTGCCGCCGGAATTCGGGGCGGACCTGTTGCCCGCCGATCTCGACCGGGTCGAGCACATCATCGAGGCCGCAATGGCACGCATCCCGGCGCTGGGGAATGGCGGGGTCAAAACCGTGATCAACGGGCCGATTACATTCACGCCCGATGCCAATCCTCTGATCGGCCCGGCCCATGGGGCGCCTAATGCCTGGCTGCTGACCGGCTCGTCCATGGGCGTCATGGAGGGCGGCGGCGCGGGCTGGTTCCTGGCGCACTGGATGACCCATGGCGCCCCGCCGATGGACGCGCTGGCCGTCGACAGCCGACGCTTCGGCGCTTGGGCGGACCGGGATTACCGGATCGCCAAGGCGGTCGAGTGCTTCGGCCTGCAATTCGGGGTGCATTATCCGTACGAGGAACGCCCGGCGGGGCGGGGGCTGCGTCTTTCACCGCTGCACGACCGGATGCTGGCGCGCGGGGCCGTGATGGGCGCCGCCCATGGCTGGGAGCGGCCGAATTGGTTCTCGGACCGTCCGGGGGATCTGGCGCGCGAGAGCTTTCGCCGCACCAACTGGTTCGACGCCGTGGCGCGGGAGTGCCAGGCAGCGTCCCAGCGGGTGGCGCTGGCCGACCTTTCGGTCTTCTCGAAGTTCGAGGTTGCGGGGCCGGGCGTGCCAGGTTTCCTTGAGGCGCTCGGCGCCAACCGCCCGCCGCGCCCGGGGCGCATCGGCCTGATCCACGCGCTGACGCCCGAGGGTGGCGTGCATTCCGAGTTCACGGTCGCCCGATTGGACGCGGAGACGGCCTACCTCACCTCGGCCGCCGCCGCCGAGGAGATCGACCTGGACCTGCTGACGGTCCACGCGGCGCACCACGATGTAACGGTGCGCAACCGCACCGGGGAGCTGGCGGTCATCGGCGTCATGGGCCCGCGTGCGCGGGACCTTCTGGCGGGCGTGACGGAGGATGACCTCGGAAAGTTCCCCTGGCTCTCGGTCCGCGAGATCATGGTAGCGGGGCGCCCGGTCCGCGCGCTGCGCGTCTCCTATATTGGCGAGCTTGGGTGGGAGTTGCATGTGGCGCGCGACGATGCCGGGTTTCTGTTCGACGCGCTTGAAGAGGCGGGCGCCGATTTGGGCGTCGGCCTTTACGGCGCCTACGCCGCCAATGCCATGCGGCTCGAGAAAGGCTACCGGGCCTGGGGCGCGGACCTGACGATCGAGCGCACTCCGTTGGAGGCGGGGCTGGGCGTTTTCGTTCGCGCTGATGATCGCATGTTCACCGGCCGCGACGCGATGCTTGCCCGCCAAGGCACCCAACGCTGGGACATGGTCCTGCTCGAGATCGCGCCCGGCGAGGTCGATCCGTTCTACGCCCACCCGGTCAAGCATGGCGACCGGGTGGTCGGAATCGTCACCTCCGGCGCCCATGGCCACCGAACCGGCAAGACCCTGGCGCTCGCCTATCTGCGGGATCCGACCGCGCGCGACGGTCTGACCGTCGAGATCCTGGGCCGGCCCCGCGCCGCTTTGGTGCTGGACGCGCCGCCATACGATCCGCTGAATGAGAAGCTCAAATCCTGACGGAGCACTGCGACATGACTGACACGATGCCGTTGGAAACCGATTGGTCGCTGGACGCCACCGCAGCCCGGCGCGACCGCTACTACGCCGCCTCGCAGCGGAAATTCGTTCCCTTCGCCGAGCCGATGGTGTTCCGGCGCGGCTCGATGCAATACCTCTGGGACGCCGAGGACCGGCAATATATCGACCTGCTGGGGATGAATGTCTGCATCTCGGTCGGCCATTGTCACCCGCGCGTGGTCGCCGCGGCCCAGGCGCAAGCGGCGGAACTGACCCATTGCACCACAATGTTCTATCACCCGACCCCGGCGCATCTGGCCGAGGAATTGGCGGCAACCATGCCCTCGGGCCAGGACTGGGTGGTGCATTTCACCAATTCCGGCGCCGAGGCGATTGATCTGGCCATGACCATGGCGCGGACCTACACGGGCAATCTCGACCTCCTGGCGCTGCGTAGCGCCTATCACGGACCGACCGCGGCGGCGCAATCGGTGACCGGCATCAGCGGCTGGCGCCATCCGGGGATGCCGGGCCATGTGGCCTTCGTGGCGGAGCCCAACCAATACCGGGGGATCTTCGGACCCGGGACAGAGCCATATCTGAACGAGATCGAGCAGACCATCGCCACCGCCACCACGGGCCGTGTCGCCGGCATCCTGATCGAGAGCGTGCAGGGCTATGGCGGCATTCACCCGATGCCGCCGGGCTATATGTCGGGTGCCGCCGAGCGGGTCCGTGAAGCGGGCGGGCTTTATATCGCCGACGAGGTGCAGTCGGGCTTCGGCCGGACCGGCGATCACATGTGGGGGTTCGAGGCAGATGGCGTGGTCCCGGACATCGCCGTCATGGCCAAGGGCATCGGCAACGGCTTTCCACTGGCCGCCGTCGTGGCGAAGAAGCAGATCGCGGCGCCGATGGCCGAGAAGTTCCTGTTTCACACCTATGGCGCCAACCCGACCAGCTGCGCCGCCGGCCGTGCCGTCCTGCAGGTGATCCGCGAGGACCGGGTCCAGGAGAATGCGCGTGTCGTGGGCGCGGCGCTATTGGAGCGGTTGAGGGGCATCGCGTCGCGCCACCAGGCGATCGGCGACGTGCGTGGCACCGGGCTGATGCTGGCCATCGAGCTTGTGAAGGACCGCAAGACCAAGGAACCCGACCCACAGGCCACGGCAGCAATCTTCGAGGCCTGCCGGGGCGAGGGTCTGATTCTGTCGAAGTCTGGCGCCTTCCAATCCTGTCTGCGGATGGTGCCGCCGATGTGCCTCTCGCTCGACGATGTGGACCGGGTCGCCGACGGGCTGGAAGCGGCGTGCCGAGCGCTTTAGCGAAAGATCACCCCAGTGATTGTCATCGCGCCTGGCCGGGCCTACCCTTCCCGGACACACTTAACGAATTAGGGAGAGAACCATGGCGGTTGCACGCGTTACCGAAATCATCGCTTCCTCGAAAAAGAGTTTCGAAGACGCCGTCGAGAAGGGCGTCGAGCGGGCATCCAAGACGCTGAAGAACGTCGAGGGCGCCTGGGTCCAGGATCAGAGTGTGACGGTCAGGGACGGCAAGATTTCGGAATACCGGGTCAATCTGAAGGTGACCTTCATCCTGAAGGATTGAGAGCGTGCCGATCCGGCCCGCCCCAGCGCGTGCCGGATCGGCGATGATCGCTCAAGCGTCGGGAATGCGCAGATTCTGTCCCGGGTAGATCTTGTCCGGGTCGCTGAGCATCGGCTTGTTCGCCTCGAAGATCTCCGGATAACGGCTTCCATTGCCTAGATGTTTCGACGCGATCGCCCAAAGGGTGTCGCCCTTCTCAACGGTGTGGAAGACGGGTTCCTTCGCGTCCGGCGCCGAGACATCCTCGTCGACCGCCGCGATGCCTTCCACATTGCCGGCGGCCAGGATGATCTTTTCGCGCGTCTCCTGATCGACCGCTTTGCCGGTGACCTTCACCGTGTCGCCGTCGACCGCGATCTCTACACCGGATGCATCCAGGCCCAGATCCTCAATCTCGGCGCGGATCGCGTCGGCGGGCTCCGCCGCCTCGGCCGATCCGATCCCAATCGCCTTGCCGGCCGTCTTGATGAAATTCCACAGACCCATGATTCATTCCCTCCCGTGTGTTCCCAAGTTCCACGCGGAACTCGTTTCAATCATGCGACTTTACGCATTAGACGGGCAATCGCAATGGCATGTCCTGGCCCACAAGTGCGGCCAGTTCCGGTTGCTTCGGTTTGGTGGCTCGGGTAGCACACGAAGGCAATCGCGCAATTCGCGGAGCAGCAGCGATTCCGGGCGATGTATTTGCGAGCCCGGGATTCAAGGCCGGAGATTGTGAACTTGCCCGGACGATCATCGCCGCCGATCCGCGGCCTTGCGTAAGGAAAAGGGAGAAACCTCGATGAACGACACATCGCCGATGCGCTATCTCGATAAGGCGCTGAACGGGCTGCGCGATATGGGCCTGGTGCCGGACACCACGCAAGAGGCGCCGATAATCGCGCTGTTGGATCAGATCTCGGATCTGGACGAGGAGCGGATCGTCGTAATCGCGCGGACGCTGAACCAGGCGTCGCTGTTCAACGAGGTGGTGCGCGAGCAGGTCCAGGCGATGGAGATCGGCGAGCGCTACGAATCGATCACCGCCGGCTTCAACTCGATTCGCGATGACGCGAAGAGCCTGGTCGACCAGATCGCCGACGGGCGGATCGACACGCTCGAGCGCCTGCAGAATATCTGGACCAAGGTGACGCGCGGCGACATCGCCAGCCGCTTCGATAAGATCAAGGAGACCTATCTGGATGTCGCCGAGGATACCAACGACCAGATCCAGCGCGAGCACACCATCCTGAACGCCTATCAGGACTTCCGCGGGGCCATGAAGGAGGCCGAGGTCCTGGCGCTGGAAGTGCTGAACAAGGCCGAGGTCCTGGTTGGCGAGGCCAAGGCGCGCATGACCGAGGCGATCGACAAGGTCGAGAGCGCAGGCGAGATCGACCCCGCCGAGCGGGCCAAACTGGAACTCGCCCGCGACGAGCGCCTGCGCGGCTTGCAATCGGAAGAGAAGCGCTACCAGATCGCCAAGGATCTCTCCGACAACCTGACCGTGGGCTACAACACCTCCGAGGTGATCATGGCGCGGCTGATCCAGACGACCAATGCCAAGGAGCGGATCTACGCCCAATCGGTCAGCTTCTTTGGCACCAACGAGACCGTGCTGACCGCGCTCAGCGCCTCGTTCACGGGCATGCATGGGCTGCACGAGAGCACCGAGACGCTCGAGGCGATGAAGGAGGGCGTCAGCCAAAGCCTCGAGACGCTCGCCGAGGTCGGCGGCAAGGTGCAGGAAGCTGCCTTGCGCGTGGGATACGGGCCGACGATCCGTGCCAATGCGGTCAAGACCCTGGTCGAGTCGGTGGTGAACTACCAGATCCGCTCGCGTGAGATCATCGACGAGATGCGCACGATGGCGACCCGCAACACCGAGGAGATCCGCGAGGCGGTCGAGGACGGCAAGCGGCGCCTGGCGCGCCTGGCCGAGCAGGGCAACGCGCTGACATATCGCTGATCTGACCGATGGCTGAGACAGCCGCACCGCCGGCCGCGGACGAACAGCATGGCCGCAAGCTTGACGATGTCATGCTGGCGATGGATGTCGTCGACACCCTGCGCCACAGCAAGTCGCTGGTCGACCGCGAGTTGGGGAGCGAAGGCCGCGACGCGGCGCTGATCGAGCGGCTGCGCGAGATCTACGACGCCCAGGGCATCGACGTGCCCGACGAGATCCTGCTCGAAGGGGTCGAGGCGCTGAAACGGCAGCGGTTTTCCTATGAACCGGTCGAGCCAGGCCTCACAACGACACTGGCGCGGATCTATGTGAAGCGGAGTGGCTGGGCGCCACCACTCGGGCTTGGCCTCGCCGTGCTGCTGGCGATTTGGGGTACCTATTACTTCCTGGTCTCGGCGCCCGAACGGGCGGTCGAGGAGCGCCAGGCGATCGAATTGACCGAGAGCCTGCCAGCCGAAATCACCTCCCTGCAGACGGAAATCCGCGCGCTGGCCAAGGTCAGGGCCGCACGCGAAAAGGCCGACGCGCTGGCCGAGGACGGGCTGGCCGCCGCGAAGGCCGGCAATCTCCAAGCCGCCCGCACCGCGCGAGCCGATCTGAGCGCATTGCGCGCGCGGCTTGTCCAGACCTACAGGGTGCGCATCGTCTCGCGCCCGGGCGAGCCGAGCGGCGTCTGGCGCGTGCCCGACGCCAACACGAGCAAGCGGAACTATTATCTGATCCTCGAGGCGATCGCTGACGATGGCCAGACCGTGCCTGTCGATATCCTCAGCGAGGAGGACGGGTCGGTCCATCAGGTCTCGAAATGGGGTTTGCGCGTCCGCGAGGCGGTGTTCGAAAGGATCCGCAGGGACAAGTCCGATGATGGGATCATCCAGCAGAACCCGGTCGGGTTGAAGCGGCGCGGCTATTTGGACCCGGAATACACGATCTCCACACCAGGTGGGACGATCGTCGAATGGTGAGGCGCGACCGGTGAAATTCCTTAGCGGATCCAGCGCGCTCGGCTCGATGCAGGAGGGGCTGCGCGAGGCCAAGGCCGATCTCGAGACGACCGGGGCGCGTTTGCGCACGGCATCGGAGTCGCTGGCGGAGCTGCAGCGCGAGGAAGGCGGGATCTATCGCGAGCTGGCTGGCCTCAGGCTCGACGAGATGGTGCGCGACCAGGTCGTCGGCGATCTCGACGCCGCCGAGCGCCGGGCGCTCGACCTGCTCGACGAGCACCGGGCTCAGATCGAGGCCATTGACCAGGAGCTGGCCGGGCGGGAAGGGGACCGCGGCACCCGCAATAAGGAGCGCGCCGCCCTGGTCACCCGGCTCGACAAACTGGCCCTCCAGATCGACGAGGCCGAGGCCAAGGTCCAGGCCCGGCTTGCCAAGGACCCGGACTTCGCCGCCCAACTCGAGCAGGCCGAACAGGCCGAGGCGGTCTATAAACGCGCCCAGCGCAAGGCCGATCAGGCGATGGAGGACCGACTCGAGAAGGGTAAGCCTTTCGAGGACGAGGCCCTGTTCATGTATCTTTGGGCGCGCGGCTACGGCACTTCCGAATACAGCGCCTGGCCGGTGATCCGCTGGCTCGACCGGAAGGTGGCCGAGATCTGCCGCTTCGAGCGCCTGCGGCCGAACTACTCGATGCTGCTGCGCCTGCCCGAGAAGCTGTCGGAACACGCTGACGACAAACGGGTGGCGGCCGAGGCCGAGACCGCGCGGCTGGAAGAGATGGAACGCGGCGCCATGGAGACCGACGGAGTGGCGGCCCAGGCGCAGGACTTCGACGTGCTCGAGGCCGAGCTGGCGGCGCTAGACGAGGCGATGGCGCGCGACGAGAAAGCGGATGCTGGCTTGCACGAGCGCCGCGCCGCGCTGCTGAGTGGCGAAAGCGACAGCTACCGCAAGGCGCTGGATCTGCTGACCAGCGCCTATCGGCAGGAATCGATCCGCGCGCTTTACCGCGACGCCAGCGCGACCCCGCTGCCGGATGACGATTTCGTGGTCGAGAAGCTGGATGACCTGACCGAGCGCCGTGATGATCTTGAGCGCGAGATCGAGCATCTGCGCGCGATGCAGCAGACCCAGGTGCGCCGGGTGAGCGAGCTGGAGGAGGTCATCGGCACGTTCCGGCGGCGCCGCTTCGACAGCCGCAACTCCGAGTTCTCGGACCCCTCGATGCTAACGATGGTGCTGGGGCAGTTCCTGAAAGGGGCGCTTTCTTCACGGGGCCTTTGGGACGCGCTGCGCCGCGCGCAGCGGTTCAACAAGCACCGCGCCGATCCGGGCTTCGGCAGTGGCGGGCTGCGTTCGCCAACCGGCGGGCGGGTCAAGTTCCCGGGACCGCTGGGCCCGATCGGTGGTGGATTTGGGGGCGGTCGGCGCTCGGGCGGCGGCGGGTTCCGGACGGGGGGCTCGTTTTAGGCCAATGCGCCGATCACATGGGCGACCAAGTCCTGCACCGCCTCGCCATCGACCCAGCGCGCGACCATGACCAGATCATGGGCCGGATCGATCAGGATGATGTTGGTGCCGGCACCGATAGCCGCGTAAGCCTGTTCTGATGCTGCGGGCCATTCGCGCCGCCCCGTATTCAGCCACCAAAGGAAGCCGTAGCCGTCATTGATGACCGATGGCGCGCGCATCTGGTCCGTCCAGCCCTGAGGTAACAGACGCCGTCCCTCCCAGACCCCGTCCCGCTGGATCAGCAGCGCGAAGCGCGCATGATCGAAACTGTCGATCTGGATGCCGCCGCCCCAATGGGTGCCGCCAGGGACCGAGACCATGGTCTGGCCGTCAATCTCGACCGCCGAATTCCGGTAACCGTGCCAGGACCAGCCATCCGAGGCGCCAATCGGACCCATGATGCGCGCCTTCAGGACCTGGGGCAGGGGTTGCCGGAAGACCTGCAGCAAGGCCAGTGACAGCACATTGACCCGCACGTCGTTGTACTCCCAGTAGCTGCCCGGCGCGGCCAGGTCGCGATGGGTTCCCTTGCGGCTATTGTCGCCGCCAGCACCCACCTGGCGGTTGCGGTCGACCAGGTCAGGTTTGCTGAAGAGCGTCCCCTCCCATTCGCTGGTCTGGGTCAGCAGGTGGCGCCAGGTGACCAGGGCGTTGCGGTCAGAAGCGAATTCGGGCGCCGAAACGGTCTCGGCGACCGGCCGGTCGATATCGGGGATCAGGCCGTCGCCGACGGCGAGCCCCGCCAGGCAGGCCAGATAGCTCTTGGCGATGCTGAAGGTCATGTCGATCCGGGCCGGGTCGCCCCATTGCGCCAGAATGCGCCCGCCCTTGAGCACCAGCCCGTTTGGCCCGCCGCGCGGCTTGAACGGTCCCAGCGCCTCATTCCAGGGGGGTGGCTCGATTTCGGTCAGGCCCGGAACGCTGCCAGCATCGTCGAGATCACGGGGCCACGGGCTTTCGTGGCGCATGGCGAAATCGGCGGCGGCGACGAGTTTTTTCGGATCGGCACCAGCGGCTGCGGCGTCGATCCCCTCCCATGCCCGGCCTTTCGGCGGGTAGTAGGCCACGCCGCCGCGCTTGATCGATGTCTCCGCGATGCTCATCCGATCAACTCGTCCGAGCGGTCGTCGGTCTCTCCGAACCGCTTCAGCACCGCGGGCCTGGTGCCCTCGTAGACCTTCTCGAGCCCCTTGGCGATCTTGGCGTTCTCGCGCTCGAAGAGGCAGTTTCCCTGGAGATCCGAGGCAACGATGAACGGCCCCATATTGTCGCACTTCAAGACCCACATGGCCTGGGCGAGCCCCAATTCTTCATGCCAGTGCACGGCTTCGACATTCTCGACGCCCCGGCCGAGCAGCGCGCCGGTGCCATAGCCGACGGTCGAGAGATAGATGGCGCCGTTGGGCACGAAATGCTCGGCGTAGGTCTGGTGGCTCATGCCGCCCTTGCCGACGATCAGCTTGGCGCCGGATTTCTCGAACCACTCGCCGATCCACTTGGCGAACCGGAACGAGGCGGTCGCGGTGACCGCGCCCATGGCGTAGGAGCCGTCCTTGTTGATCGAGGCCGCGGGCGAGCAGTGGAAATTCGCGGCCGATTCCTTCGGCAGCTCCATCGGGATGTTCGCCTTCTCCTCCAGTGCGCGCATATAGACGCCCTCGCGGGCGGTGTACATTAGGCCGTCCAGATAGACGATATCGCCCAGTTGCAACTCCGCCAGCGCCTCGGGCGTGGGCGTTGTCGAGAGGCGGATTTTGCGGGGGGAGGTCATACTTTCTGCCTGCGTTGGCTGAGGGCAGCGCCCGATCCTGGGTGGGCGCATCGCGGCGCTTCTTCTAGGTATACCTCTTCAAAGCATTGACGCCGGTCTCGCTGCAATCGGCATCGCCGTGCGCCCTCCCGGGGGGAGGGTCGGGCGCTGCCCGGCTCCGCCGGGCAAGAGAATTCGATTCGGTGTCGCACGAGCTATTCCGCTGCCATCATCGCGTCGCCCCACTCGACGGTTTCGCGCCGCTGGTAGGGGGTGAACCATTCGGGATCGGTCCGGTGCTCGACCCGGCCATCGGCCCAGATCCGGGCCACCGCCCGGCGCGACGACAGGCAGAAGGCGTGCACCGACATCTGCATGCCGCCGGTATGGCAATAGCCGACCTCGATATGGCAATCGACCACCATGGACTTGCCGACAAAGCCCATCGCGCCCATGCCGATGGAATTGCCGAGCTCCTTGAACTCCATCTCCAGCGCCGCGATTTTCGGGTCCGGGTTGCGGTCGCCGACGGTCCTCAGACACGCCGCCCGCTTGCCCAGAACCATGCAGGTGTCCTTCGAGCCGCCGAGCCCGATGCCGATGATCGCCGGCTGGCAGGCGAGCCCGCGCTTGCCGAAGGCGACCAGGCTGTCGAGATAGAACCGCTTGATCCCCTCGATCCCGTCGCTGGGGAAAAGCATCCGGTAATCGGTGCCGAAGAGGCCGCCCTTGTGCACGGTGGTGAGGTCGATCCAGTCGCCTTGCGGTTCGGGCTCGAACCCGTATTCGATCTCGGGCGCGCCGATGCCGACATTGTTGTCGTGGTCCGTGCGCCACAGCGGATGGACCCGGTTCGGCCGCAGCGGCACGCCGTTGGTGGCATTCGCCGTGGCGCGGCGGAGCGCGGCTTCCAGCGCCACCGGCCCGCCCTCGACCTGGGCGGTGTTCGAGAGCTTCACATACCAGCGCGGGCAGCCCGTATCGCCGCACATGGCGCGCCGATCCTCCTTGGCGGCCTCGTAGTTTTCCAGCATGGCCTGGAGGACGAAGGAGGAGAGATCGCCGTCCTCGACCGCGGCAGCGGCCTTGAGCCCCTCCAGATAATCCTCCGGAATCTCGATGGCGGCCTTGTCCATCAAGGTCTCGGCGGTGGATTGGATGAGGTCGATGCGGATCACGGACACTCCATTCCGTTCAGGTGTTCACATCACAATCTAGACCGGACAACCCATAAGGTCACGGATGCGCGCTCAAGCAAATAGGATTGCGCGCGACCCGGGGGTGGGCGCGTTCGCGCCTGCGCCCCGTTAATTCTCCGGCGGGCGGGTCGGGCGCGATCCGGGGCTGACGCCCCGGAAAGGCATTTCCCCGGGTGACTCGGGGCAATCAAATCATCGTAGGGTGGGTTTTCAACCCACCATGGCGGGGTGAAACCCCGCCCTACAGCGCCGCGACCAGCGTCTCGGGTTCGCCTTCGGGCAAAACCGTTTCGCCCGGCCGCACGATCGTGAAGCGGACCGGCTCCCGCGTCACCTCCAGGCCCTCCGCGCCTTGCCGGGCAACCGTAAAATAACTCGCCTCCAAGTCCCCTTCCTCCCGGAAATCGTCGCGCCAATGGGCACCGCGGGAGTTCTCGCGGGCCAACGCGGCGCGGGCGATTACCTCGGAGATGTCGATCAGCGACGCCAAATTCAACCAGTCGTGCCAGGTCAGGTTGAAGGCCAGGTTGTCGCCCGCGACGCCGATGGTGGCCAGTTCCTCGCGGATTTCGGCAATCCGGGTCAGGCCGTGCCGCAAGCCGTCACGGTCGCGGATCACGCCCACATCGTCCCACATCGCCTCCATCAGCGTCTCGCGCAACGGTTGGACATTGCCGGGCTTGACGCCGAGGGGCCGGCTGGCACGGGCGATCTCGGCCTCCAGCACCGTCTCGTCAGGATCGGCCAGCAACCGCCCCGTGATTTCCACCCCCATCACGTCGCCCGCCACGCCGCCATAGACGGTGGAATTCGCCACCCCGTTGCCGCCGAGGCGATTCGAGCCATGCGCCCCGCCCGCATCCTCGCCCGCCACGTAGAGGCCGGGCAGGGCGGTCCTTGTGTCCGGGTCCACCACCACGCCGCCCATGAAGTAATGCGCCGTCGGCACCACCTCGACCCGACCCGCCGCCAGGTCGAAGCCGCAATCGGCGCAGCGTTTCACCATGCCCTTGAACTTCTCGGCCACGGTCTTGGGTCCCAGATGGTTCATCGAGATATAGACCCCGCCATTGGGCGTGGCGTTCTGCCCCTGCATCTCCGCATAGATGGCTCGGCTGACGATGTCGCGGGTGGCGCGTTCGCCCTTCGGGTCGTGGTCGAACATGAATCGCGTGCCCGCCTCATTCAGCAGGTGCCCGCCGGCGCCGCGCAAGCCTTCCTCCAGCACGGTGCCGGTCATCTTGGTGCCGGTCCCCGCGAGCAAGCCCGTCGGGTGGAACTGCACCATCTCCATGTCGCGCAAGGGTAGCCCCGCGCGCAACGCCATGGCCAGCCCGTCCATGGTCTTGTCGCCCGAGGGGGTATGATACTTGTACATGGTCGGCCCGCCGCCGGTCGCCATCAAGACCGCACGCGCGCGGTCGAAGCGGAAGCCGCCGGTGCGCATGTCGATGAAGAGAACACCGGCGAGGCTCGAGCCGTCGGCGGCCGGAATCAGACCAATGGCGCGGTGCTCCTGCAACTTCTCCACCGGCCGGGCCAGCACCTGCTCCATCAGGCGGCTGATGATCTCGATCCCTGTCAGGTCGCCCTTGTGAACCGTGCGGTCGGCGGTCTGCCCGGCAAAGGCCTTGTGGTGCAGCGAGCCGTCGTTATTGCGGTCAAAGAAGCAGCCGACCTCATTTTCCAGCTCGCGCACGCGGACCACGGCGGTCTCGCAAAGGCGCCAGGCCATGTCCTGGTCCGGCAGCCACTTGCCGCCGACGATCGTGTCCATGAAGTGCCGCTCGACACTGTCGCCCGGCCCCAGCGCCACGTTGTAGCCGCCCTGGACCATGCGGGTGCAGCCACATTTGCCGATCAGGCCCTTGACCGCGAGGGTAACCTTGGCGTCCGGCGCGGCTTGCAAGGCATGGAGCGCGGCGAAAAGCCCCGCGCCGCCCGAGCCGATGATCAGGATGTCGGTGTCGTGGCGCTCGATCGGTCTTTGAGGAATTTGGGTCATCAGACCGCGCTCAGGAAGAAGGTGCCGGAGACCAGAACCGCCAGCGCCACAGCAGAGGCTGCAAGGGTCTTCTGACCGCTGGTCCAGGGCAGGAATTCCAGCGCCAGCAGGCGGAGCCCACCCAGCGCATGGACCGCCAGCAGGAAGACCAGGCCGAATTCCGCCAGCTTCACCAGAGTGTTATCCGTCCAGGCCAGCGCGCCATCCAAGGCTTGCGGAGATGTCAGCGCTGTCGCCAGCACCAGGAAATGCGCCGGCAGGAACAGCGCCAGCAGGGCACCCGAGACCCGGTGCAGGAGGAATGCGAACCACAAGGGGTGCGAGCGGTGCGGCCTGATCATGGAACCGTCACCGCCCAAACGGCGCGGCTGCCCAGGATCATGAGGCCGAGGAAGATCACCCAGGTCACCGCATTCAGGCCGCCACCGCGCAGCTTGACGGTCTCGAACAGCACCACCCGCAGCCCGATTGCCCCGTGGATAGAGACGGCGACCACGAACAGCCCATAGAACAGCGTCCAGGCGACGCTGCCCTGGGTGCGCCCCAGGATCTCGGCGGCGCTGAGGCCCCCCTGCACCGCATAGATCATCACGCCCACATGCCCGATCACCAACGGCGCCATGATCAGGGCCGACAGGCGCTGGGCCATGTAGAGCTTCATGCCAAGCATGTCAGCCCCCCAAGAACCGCCGTGCGGTCGCGCGCTTCAGCCCGGCAATGGCGTTCATCGGATTGAGCTCGTTCGGGCAGAACTGCGCGCAGCTTCCCATCGAGTGGCAGTTGTGGCACCCGCCAGCGCCCGAGACCGCGTCCAGCACCGCCGTCCGGCCCGCGTCCTTGGTGTCGTTCACCAACGTCCAGGCGCGATTGAGCGCGGCGGGGCCCAGATAGTCCGGGTTCGCCGCCACTGTATCGCAGGCCGCGTAGCAGATCGCGCAATTGATGCACTCGATCGCGGCATCCACCTGTTGGCGCGCCGGGTCATCGGGATTGACCCGCTCGACCGCTTCGTCGCGGCTGCGGGCAGGGTGGAAAACCGCTTCCGCCGTGACCCATTTCTCGAAGAACGGGTCCATGTCGGCGGCCAAGTCCTTGATGACGGCCAAGTTGCGCAGGGGAGCGATTTCCAGCCGCCCATCCGAGGTCACGCGGTCCACATGGGTCCGGCAGGTCCAGCGCGGCTGCCCGTTGACCATCATCGCGCACGAGCCGCACATGCCCACCCGGCAAGCGAACCGGTAGCTGAGCGTCGGATCGGCGTTCTGCTGGATCCAGGCCACGACATCCAGCACCGTCTGGCTGGTCCGCGCCGGCACCTCGAAGCGTTGGAACCGCCCGCCGGACGCGTCGCCGCGCCAGACCGAGACGTCCATCATGCCTTCAGTCATAGGCCAGCCATGGGCGCGTGCCTCGTGGGTTCAGTCGCTGGAACCGGGAATCTGCGCCGCCTGGTGGTTGACGATCCGCCATGCGCCGTTCTCGTGCGTCCAGGTATTGGTCGCAATCAACTCGATGAACGGCGCTTCGCTGCCCAGGATCTCGCGGCAAAGCACCATGGCCGTGTTCCCGGTGACGACCGCGTGCTCGTCGACGGCGGTGATCGGCGGCGGATGGCGGGTCAGGATCATGCGCCAGCTTGCGATGACGGGCCCGCGTCCGACGATGGCCGGGCCCCCTGGGTGCGTGCACGTCGCCCGCCGTCCACGCGCCCAAAGCCGCTCCATCGCCTGAAGGTCGCCCTTGCGCATGGCGCCGTAGAATGCCTGATTGGCATCCAGAACGGCGGCGGTTTCTGTTTTCGGGTCGGACATGCGATTCCCCCGGGGCACAGACTCAAACATGCGACGTGGCTTTTCGGCGGGCAAGGCTCAAGATGCCCTGGCGCCGCTGATTTGGGCTCGTTAAGTCTGAAAATCGCGCTCGGAGGTAGCACTTCAGGACTTTACGATGAACGGTTACGCGATTCTGGGCTGGGGTTCGCTCTTGTGGGACCTCGACGACTTGGCCCCGCATGTGCGCGGGCCATGGCGGGTGCGCGCGGGACCAGCGCTGCCTATGGAATTCACGCGGATAAGCCCAAAGCGCAAGCATGGCCTGGTGGTTTGCCTCGACGCGGATCACGGGGTTTTGTGCCAAACCCATGCCATCGCCTCGGTGCGCGGCGAGATCGACGGGGCATCAGAGGATCTGGCCCGGCGCGAGCGCGCCCCGCGCCGGATGATCGGCTCGGTCTGCCTGCGCACCGGCGCGGCGGCCGGGCGCAGCGAAGGGGTCATCGGCGCCGTGAGCGCCTGGTGCGCTGCGCAGGGGTGGGCCGGGGCCGTTTGGACCGACCTCGAATCGAATTTCACCGAATTCCAGGGCGAGGCCTTCACGATCGCCGGCGCGACGGGCTATCTGCAGAGCCTCTCGGGCGACTCTCTCGACGAGGCGGTGCAATACATCGAGAACGCTCCGGCCGAGACCGACACGCCGCTTCGCCGTGCATTGGCTCGCGAGACCTGGTGGCTGGCCGAGGCGCGCCGCCTCGGCGTTCCCAGACAAGCCGGGACGGAGTAGACTGAGACCCGGCCGGAAGACCGATCGGCCGAGCCCTGATCGCCGGAGACCAAATCGATGCCCGCGATCTGCCGCGACTGCCTGACCCATTTCGCCGACGATCCCGGTCCGCGTTGCCCGGATTGCGGGCGCCCGTGAATGCTGGTCCATCGCGAGCTCGGCGATCTGACCATCGCGCACATGGATTGCGACGCATTCTATGCCTCGGTCGAAAAGCGGGACGATCCGAGCCTCGCGGACAAGCCGGTGATCGTCGGCGGCGGCAGGCGCGGCGTGGTCTCGACCTGCTGCTACGTGGCGCGGATCGCGGGCGTGCGCTCGGCAATGCCGATGTTCAGGGCGCTGAAGCTTTGCCCCGACGCGGCGGTCATGCGCCCCCGGATGGAGGTCTACGCGGCGGTTAGCCGCCAGATCCGGGTGCTGATGGAGGAGATGACGCCGCTGATCGAACCGCTGTCGCTCGACGAGGCCTTCCTCGATCTCTCGGGCACCGAGCGGCTTTTGGGCGCAACGCCGGCGCTTTCGATGGCGCGGTTGGCGGACCGGATCGAGCACGAGATCGGCATCACCGTCTCGGTGGGCCTCAGCCACTGCAAATACCTGGCGAAGGTCGCCTCGGACCTGGACAAGCCACGCGGCTTTTCGGTGATCGGACAGGCCGAGACGCTGGATTTCCTGGCGCCCAGGCCCGTGCGCTCGATCTGGGGTGTCGGCGCGGCGCTGGCCAAGCGGCTGGAAGGGGACGGGATCCACCGGATCGGGGACTTGCGGCCGATCGGTGCAAAGGCGCTGTCCGCGCGCTATGGCAGCATCGGCAAGCGGCTCCACGACCTCTCGATGGGGATCGACAAACGCCGGGTCAACCCAGGCGAGGGCGCGAAAAGCATCTCGTCCGAGACGACTTTCGAGACCGATATCTCGGAGGCGGATCCGCTGATCGGCCATCTCTGGCGCCTGGCGGTGCGCACGTCGGACCGGGCCAAGGCGAAGGGGCTAGCGGGCCGCACGGTCACCCTCAAGGTCAAACGCGCCGATTTCCGGGGGATTACCCGGCAAGCGCAGCTTGCCCAGCCCACGAACCTGGTCGACACGATCTACCGCCATGGCGAGACGATGCTGTCGCGGATGCTCGATCAGGGGCCGTTCCGGCTGATCGGGATCGGAATCTCCGATCTTTCCGCCCAAGATGACGACGCGTCCGTTCCGGCGGATCTCTTCGGCGCGGATCAGGCGGACCGAGAGGGCGCCGAGGCGGCAACCGACCGTATCCGTGCCCGGTTCGGCAAGGACGCGATCATCCGCGGGCGCGCATTGCGGTGAATTCGCGCAGACTTTGTGTCGTTCTGGTGGCGAATGGTATCCTAAATGTCACAACCCATGCCGGTGTGGCACCGGACCCCGGTTTCGGAATTGATTCCGCAGCGCCGCAAACTTAATGTCCATCCTCAGCGATACCTTGTATCGCCAGCCCTTCTTGGGCGTTTCCTCCCTTAGACTTGGGCCGGGGCAACCCGGCCTTTTTTTTGGTTTAACGGTTCCGCCTTGCCCGCGAAGGCTGCTACTCGGCAGCCAGCCGGGTCATGCCGCCAGCGATCTCGGGTGTGATCTCGACCAAGGATCCGATCACCTCGCCCAGCCGCGCTTGAACCGCGTCGAAGGCGGGCAGGGGTTCGAGCGTCATGGCATCCAGATAGAGCCCCCGGTCGATCTCGATCTGGATCGCATGGACCGCGCGGCCCGGACGGCCGTAGCGCTGGGTGATGTAGCCCCCGGCGAAGGGCGCGTTGCGCGCGACCACGAACCCCGCCGCCTCGAACGCGCGCTGGGCATAGCTGACCAGCGCCCGGCTGGCCGACGCGCCGAACCGGTCGCCCAGCACGATTTGCGGGCAGCGGCCCTGAACCCGGGGCGCGGCGCGCAGCGCCTCCGATGGCATGGAATGGCAATCAAAGAGGACCGCGATCCCGAAACTGCGCCGGGCGCGGCGCAACAGCGCTTCCAGCCGGCCGTGATAGGGGGCGTGGATCTCGCGGATGCGCGTCTCTGCTGCTGCCAGATCGATCTTGCCGCGATAAATCGCGGCGCCCTCCGCGACCACGCGGGGCACGACTCCCAGGCCCGCCGCGACCCGCTGATTCAGCCCCTGGGCCTTGACCCCGCGGATCAGCGCCGGGTCGAGCTCGCTCGGCGCGCGGTTCAGGTCCAACCAGGCCCTGGGCGCGGTCGCCGCCAATAGCGGCGCGCCGTGATCTGGCGCGGCCGCGTAGAGCGCATCGACCAGCACATCCTCGGAGGCGCGCAGCGCATGGCGGCTGAGCCGGCTTTGCTTGACCAAGCGGTCCGGATAATCCCGCCCGCTATGGGGCGAGTTGAAAACCACGCCTGTCGCGAGCCGCCGGGGCTCGATCAGCCGGAAGGGAACCTGCATATCCATGGGCGCAGTCTAGAGGCTTGCACCCCGGCCCGCATCCCCCATTTCCGTGATGTGAAGTGGGGTGCGATTTGGGTATCGCCGGGGCAGCGGGGACTTGCGCGGGGCCATCCCGCGCAGTATACGACACGCCACCTATCCGGTCCCGACTAGGTTTGGGCGCGTAGCTCAGCGGGAGAGCACTACGTTGACATCGTAGGGGTCACTGGTTCAATCCCAGTCGCGCCCACCACCCCTTCAACCTGATCCTTGATCCAATGGCCAAGAAACGATTGCTGGTCGAGTTCGGCATGGGCACCTCGCTGCGCCGGCAGGATTATACGGAAGCGGCGCTCAGGGCCGTGCGCGACGCGCTTTGGCATAATTCCATCAATGTCGCGGAATTGTTCGATGCGCCGAAGACGGCGATGCAGATCGATGTCGAGATCGGCGTCCAGCAGCCCGGCCAGGTGGACAAGGCGAAGATCGCCGAGGTTTTCCCCTATGGCAGCCCCACGGTCCATGTGGTCCATGGAGGGCTCGACGTGCCCCGGCCCGATGGCGGCGCGCCCACGGTCATCGCCAACGCGGTCCTGACCGTCTCGCTGGATCTGCAGCCCCGACAGGAAGCGGCCCCATGACCGAGCAGCGGATCATCATCGAGATGGGCATGGGCAACGACCTGCACGGCCAGGACTACACCAAGGCCGCAATCCGGGCGGTCGAGGACGCGTTCCGCCACTCCTCGCTTCCGCTCTTCGAGAGCCTGGGGGTTGGCCACGGTCAGATGCGGGTCCAGGTCACGATCGGCGCGCAAAGGCCCGAGCGGGTCGACACGGACGCCGTTGTTGCCTACATGCCGCGCGGGCGGGCCGAGGTGCGGGCGGTCGAGGGTGGCCTGAACACCGGTGCCCCGGACGACCCCATCGTCATCGCCACCGCGGCTGTCGAGGTCTTCCTGCCAAAGTCGGCGGTGGGATGGAGGCCGGCCTGAGCGGTGCCTACCTTGCGCGCCCGTCCGCTGCTATGCTGCTGCGATGGCCCCGGCCCTGATCTTCCTGATTGTCCTGCTGATCGCCGTCCTGGCGATGAACTGGCGGTTTCTCAAGGCCGGCCTCGGGTTCAGCGGCGCTGCCTGCAACTGGTCGCGGATCGACGGCCGCGATCAGAACGGCCGCAAGGCATGGTTCTGTACCACCTGCCGGCGCGAGGAATGGGTGGAGGGGAGTGATCCGCCGCCGGAATGCGGGAAGCGGTTCAATGGTCCCACGGGCAGGGTCTGAACCTGCCGGGGCGGCGAATTTCACCAAGTTTGCCCAGAATTTCCAAGAAAGAGCGCCCGGCCTAAATTTGGCCGGGCGAAGTCAGCTCTGGGAGAGCGTCTCTGGACTGCCTTCGAAACGCCCGAAGGCGGATGCAAAAGCCTCAGACCGATGGCGGGCCGGGTTGCCTGGCGGAATGTGGCAACTCCGGCCTCGCCGTGTCTTTCCCGGCCTAGTTCATCCAGGGCGGGGTGAAGTCCTCGAACTTCCCGCCCTTGTAGATAACGAAGGACATGTCCTTGACGATGAAGTGCTCGGGCGCGTTGCCCTCGCCGATCGTCACGCTGGGCACGACACTGCCAGTCCAGCCGTCGATCCCTTCCAACTCCGCGACCAGACCCTCGCGAGTGATCGGCCCGTCGCCCATGCGCCGCACCGCCTCGGTGAAGACCTGGCTGCCCGCGAAGCCCCAAAGGTGAATCGCGTCCGGCTGCTCCTCCGGATAGTATTTCGCCAGGATCGACTTTGCCTCCTGGATCTGCTCGGCGGGCGAGTCGAAATCGCGGAAGATGGTCGCGAAGTAGACGCCCTCGACCGCGGCGTCGCCAGCGAGTTCCGGCACCTTCGGGCTTTTGCCGAAGAAGACGTTCACCACCGGCACATCCCAGCCCAGCTTGGCGCGCTCGGTGTAGAACTTGGCCGCCGGCTCGGGCGCGCATGAGCAGATCACCGCCTGGGCGCCCGAGTTCTTCATGGTGATGACCTGGGACGAAACGTCCACCTCCTTGGGCTCGTAGCCTTCGGCCGCGGTGATCTCGACGCCGTTCTCGGCCAGCACCGACTCGATCCCTGCCATATGGGTCTTGCCCGATGGGTCGTTCTGGTAGAGCACGGCCACCTTCGAGGCGCCGAACACCTCCTTAGAGAATTTAACCAGCTGCTGGCCTTCGGTGAAATAGCTGGGATAGAGCGGGAAGACCCATTTCGAGGGGATCGTCAGGTTCTTCTCGGCTCCGGTCCCGGCCCCGATCAGCGGCACGTCGTTCTCGACGATGTAGTCGATCACCGCGCTGGTCGGCGCCGAGCCTAGGGGCGAGACAATCGCAAAGCACTCGTCCCGCTCGACGAAACGCTTGACCGCCGTCTTGGTGCGCGCGGGCTCGTATTTGTCGTCCACCATCTTGAACTCGACCATACGGCCATTGATGCCGCCACCGTCGTTGACATGCTTGAACCAGGCATCCGCGCCCTTGCCCATGCGGAAATAGCTCGAGACCTTGCCGGTCATCGGCTGGTACGAGCAGATCAGAATGCTGTCGTCCGAGACGCCGGGGCCGCTCTGAGCCAGCGCTGGCGCCGCGAAAAGACCAACCGCGGCCACCGCCGATGCCGTCAGAATTCCAGTCAATTGCGTTCTCATGACTTCCTCCCTACATACGCGCGCCTATCCGGCGCGCCGCCAATCCCGCCTGACAGCCCGTCAGGCGGCGCCCATATAGCTTTCGAATACCTTGCTGTTATCGCGGAGCTCCTCCGAGGCACCCGAAACCATGACCTGCCCCAATTGCATCACGTATCCGTAGTTCGAGACCCTCAGTGCCATCTTCATGTTCTGCTCGACCAGAAGAATGGCGATCCCGCGCTCGCGGTTCAGTTGCTCCAATGTCTCGAAAATCTGCGCAACCACGATGGGCGCGAGCCCCAGTGACGGCTCGTCGAGCAGCAGGAGGCGCGGAGCGGCCATCAAGCCCCTTCCGATCGCCAGCATCTGCTGCTCGCCGCCCGAGAGCGAGCCGCCCAACTGTGCTTCACGCTCCTTCAGGCGCGGGAACAGGTCCAGCACCTGCTCGCGGTCCGCCTCGATCGCGTCGGTATCCTTGCGCGTATAGGCGCCCATGGTCAGGTTCTCGGTGACGGTCAGGTCCTTGAAGATCCGCCGCCCCTCGGGCACCTGGGCGATGCCGCGCTTCGTGATCGCGTTGGGCGAGCGCCCGGCGATGCTCTCGCCATCCCAGGCGATGGTGCCGCCCGAAGGGCGGACGACCCCAGAGATACACTTCAACGTGGTCGACTTGCCCGCGCCGTTTGCGCCCAAGAGCGTCACGATGCTTTTCTCGGGAACTTCGATCGAGACCCCGCGAAGCGCCGTCACCGGCCCATAGCTGGCCGCCAAGTTCTCGATCTTGAGGACGCTCATTCGTCGTCCTCCTCGCCCAGATAGGCGGCGATCACGTCCGGGTTGGCGCGCACCTCCTCGGGCGTGCCCTCGGCCAGGTTGGCGCCGAAATTGATCACGTAGATGTAGTCGCAGACCTGCATGACCATCTTCATGTCGTGCTCGACCAGAAGGACCGAGATGCCCATTTCGCGGTTCACCCGCTGGACCAGGCTTTTCAGCTCCTGCGTCTCGTCGTCATTGCAGCCGGCGACCGGTTCGTCGAGCAATAGGATCGAGGGCTTCGACGCCAAGGCGCGCCCCAGCTCGACCCGCTTCTGGAAACCGTAGGGCAGGTTGCCGACCTCGCTTTCCAGCTCGGCGGTCAGGTTCAGGATTTCGGCCAGCTCCAGTGCCCGCTGCTCGATCTCGCGCTCGCGCCGCCGCGCGCCGGGGGTCCAGAACATCGCCTGGACCGGGTCGCCCATCAGCGCATGGCCCCCGGTCATGATGTTGCGAAGCGTGGTCTGATCCCGGAACAGGTGGATGTTCTGGAAGGTCCGCGCCATGCCCATATGGACCATGTGATGGGGCCGCCGGTCGTCGACCTGGCCGCCCTCGTAATAGACATGGCCGCTGTCATAGGGCTGGAAGCGTGTCAGCACGTTGAAGAGCGTGGTCTTGCCCGCGCCGTTCGGCCCGATCAGGCCGACGATCTTGCCCTTCGGGACGGTCAGGCTCAGCTTGTCGCAGGCAACCACGCCCCCGAAGGTAACGGTGATGTCCTGACAGCGCAGATGCTCGCTCATCGCCGTCCCCTCAATCCACCGCCGACCCGCCGGCCTTGCGCAAGGCGCGCCGCCGGGCGTTCTTGATTGGCCGCATCAGAAGCTCGGCAACGCCCGCGGGCGCGAAGCGCAACACCAGGATCAGCACGACCCCTTTCAGGATGAACGAGAAATCCGCCAACTCTTCGAGGAAGAAGGGCAGCATGACGACGAAGAACCCGCCCAGATACGGGCCGAAGATCACAGTCGAGCCGCCGACAACCACCGCCATCAGGATATCGACCGAATACCAGATATCCGCGTAGACCTCGGCCGAGACGTAGTTCACCACATGGGCGTTCAGCGCCCCGGCGATCCCGGTGATCCCGGCGCTGACGGTGAAGGCCAGCGTGCGATATTTCAGCCGGCTGACGCCGCTCGCCATCGCCGCTTCCTCGGCGTCGCGCAGCGCCATCAGCGCCCGGCCCGTGCCCGAGTTGATCAGGCAGAAGATGAAGATGGTCACCAGGATCAGGCAGACCATCGAGACGTAATAGAAGCCGTAATCGCCGATCTCGATCCCGATAACGAAATTGTCGTCCAGCAGGATCCCGTCGCGTCCCTGGAAGATCGGCACGTTGTTCACGACCGTGCCGACGAAGAAGGCGAAGCCCAGCGTGCCGATCGCCATGAAGGCCCCCGAGAGGC
>Ga0224508_10000357_pt1 | contig 45422 bp, 48 predicted proteins | sample SF_Jan12_sed_USG_4_FD_170157 | JGI IMG/M metagenome (GOLD analysis project Ga0224508, IMG submission 170157) | Sediment microbial communities from San Francisco Bay, California, United States - SF_Jan12_sed_USGS_21 | ecosystem: Environmental > Aquatic > Marine > Sediment | place: USA... | reverse complement strand
AAAGTTCCAATCATACGATACAATAGTTCCATCAGAGTCAGTAGATCCTGAACCGTCAAAGATTATTGCAACCCCTTCTATTCCTGTGTATGGACCACCAGCATCAGCTGTAGGTGGAATGTTTGGAGAAGGATCTATTATTGCATCAGTTGGAGAATCTGTGTCATCAGTTGCACCATCATCATCAGTTACAGTAAGTGAAACAGAATAGGTTCCAGATGCTGCATAAGTGTGAGATGGTGATACTCCAGTTCCAGTGTTTCCATCACCAAAGTTCCAATCATACGATACAATAGTTCCATCAGAGTCAGTAGATCCTGAACCGTCAAAGATTATTGCAACCCCTTCTATTCCTGTGTATGGACCACCAGCATCAGCTGTAGGTGGAATGTTTGGATTCGTATTTGTATTATCTACTAGTACCTTGACATCATCAACATACCATCCTTCAAAATCATTAAACTGTCCATCAATTGTGTCAAACCAGAATCGAAGGTAAACATCACCACCAGCATAAGAGTTCAAGTTAACTTCACGTTTTTCCCATGAACCAAATGTTTCATGAGATTCAAAAACTGTATTCCAATTTGATCCATCAGAAGATGCTTGGACTCTGGTGCGATCCCAATCCGGACCATTTTCCATACTACTCCATTCATAAAATTCCAAAAGTGCACTTGTCGCACCATCAAGATTAATTATGGGTGAAGTTAGATTTCCAGAATTGACACCACCAGTATTATAAGTAGGGGGATCATTATCTTCATCTCCATAATACCAAGAAATCGTTGGCGAGTTAGGACGGTTTGTTGACTGATGCCACAATCCAGGATCACCTGTTGTGGTCCATCCATTTTCTCCACTTTCCATGTCATCGTAATAGATTGGAATAGTTGGGATAATTACGGCAGGATACAATGAAGAAATTCCATCAATGTCGTCAGATTGTAAAAACCGCAGAACACCATGATAAGAAGGATACATTACAGCTTCACCATCAGTTGAATGACCAAGTCCTGCGACATGTCCATTTTCATGAAGCAAAACTGTTTCAATGTCAATATCGTTTCCATTTGTAGCCCAAGAGAAGTTGGTGTTCAAAGCCATATCTGCTTCGTCAATAGAGGTTCCTGACCAAGTTACACCCAATACATTACTTTCAGTTAGTGGTAACCATGCAACATCATTTTTCCCATCAAAAGTTTGGAACAAAAACTGCGTACATTCTGGCACAAGAGAACCACAACTGGTAGTTACACCACCATAATCAAAAGCAAACGATGAGGAAACCACATTGGTCCAAGTAGAATGGGTGTTAAGTAACGCAACAAGCCCTCCTCCACCTGAAGGATCATTTAAGGGATTATAATTTTGAGTTACAAAATCATTATCAAGAGCAACATCACCAAATTGGTCCCAATACAGACCCGTAGTTGAAAATTTTTCACCTACAAATTCGGGTTGGTTTCCGTTATTGGAAAGAGCTTTAATCACAATTTCATTTCTATCGACTCCACGTTTTTCAAGAGCTTTAATCACAATTTCATTCCTGTCACCTCCAGGTGGAACCAAAACCCAAATGTGCACATAAAGATCTTTATCTTTGACGGGGCCCATTGCTGAGACAAATTGTGGTCTTTCATTTGATTGGTTATCTGGAATTTGTGCACGAGCCTGGTGTGGTAAATCATCTGGTTTTGCAAAGGCAGAATCAAACGAAACTATGCTTAAGGATAATAGAGAAATTACAAACATCGCAGAAAATATTTTTATTTTGTTGCTAGCCCGAAACTTTCGTTTCACTGTTTTTTAAAATATTTTGAGGTGTTTAAATCTTATTTTTTGTAACAATAATAACGTTACATAAGAAACAATTGAATTTTTTCACAAAATAATTCCATATTTCATTCATAATTAGTGAGTTAACCAAATTTTTTCTATTTTCATTTTTTAAATAATTTTAATTGTAACATATCTGTTTTACACAAAGAAATAATGTGCTTAATTTGTAAAATAACACGTAAAATTTTGGTATTACAAAAGATCCCGCTTAAGTATCATTTTAACATATAATGATAGTAATGATCAATGATAAAATGGATTCAACCAATTTACTTGAATTTAAAACAATTATTCAACTAATGAAAACCACAGAATTAATCAAAGATAATTCCAAACAATATCAAAATCAAAATAATTCAGGAGAAATTTATCATGAATAATTCAAAACAATCCTACTCTATGGAATTAATAGAAAAGGCAAAAAAAGTAGGATTGTTGGATTCGAATTTAACTATTAATTGTATTGTTTGTAACGTTATATTCCCTAAAGAATACAATAAATGTCCCCAATGCGACACAAATCAAGTTCAACTAAATTATGTAGGTTTATTCAATAACAATTAGCAAATTTAGAATTTTTTTTTCCATTATTGTTTAAAATTAAAAAATACCATACTTGCTTGATTCCATTTCTTCTTTGATAGCAAGCTTGAATCGATGCTCCTTACTTTCCATGTTGTCAGCAATCCAGCTAAGAAATTTTTTTGCTACTCCTTTTCCCTTTAACCTATCAAAATCTGGTCCCATTTGCTCAACTAATTTCTCTACAAGAGACCTATTGACACTTACAACAAAAAAATGCCAGCCAAAGGCAAACTCTGAATCAGTCATTACAAAATCATCCTTACCGTGAACCATTTCTTCTAAAAGAGATAGTTTTTGGGTAATAGCTTTACTAGTTTTATCGTAATCTACGGCAGATACATTGATGTTTATTCTATCATCCATGTCTTTTCTTTACTTAAACAAAATAAAAGGATTAATCCTTATTATTTCAAAAGGTGCTCAAAATCAATATCAAAATGCATTTTCATTATATTTAGATAGGTTTTGATAGATTCTGGAATTTCCTCTCTACATGCAACCCCTAAATTCTTTGCATTAATCCAAATTACAAGAGTTTGAATTATTGTGAGGAATCGATCATTTTTCACCCCTGGATCTCCAATTGCTTTGGTATAGCGTTCAGCATATTCCCATGCAGTTACAAAGTCTACGCATTTAACACCAAAAACTGCTAGTAGTTGTTCCTGCATAGAGCTTGTTTTTTTGAAGGGAATAGTATTGATAATGTATGGAAAATTAACTTGTTCAGGAAGACAATCAGGTAATGGTCCCCAAATTGTTATTATTCTTGTTCCAGGTTTTAATTTTTCAAATTTTTCAATCATCTGATTAATTATTTCCTCATCTGTGAACCAAAATAATATTACAGTAGCATCAGAGAACTCTGAATTTTTAATATCTTCACAGAAAAATTCACCTGAACTTTTTTTTGCTTGGTCAATTTTCTGAGAATTATTATCAATTCCAATTCCCTTTTTCACATTGAATTCTTCTATGGCTATCTTTACTCCTTTTCCGTCCCCACAACCAAGATGATAAAAAATATCATTTTTTCCTAAATCAGCAAAATTAAAAATTTCTCTAAATGCCTGATCAGATAGTTGAACATCATCTCCCGTAACTAAATTTTGGGGAAGCGATTCTAAATAATCTTCAATTTTCAACAGTAAAATTAAAGCGGATGGGAATTTATTCTCTTATGCTCTCAAGCTTTGATACTGCCTGCCATAATTGAGTCCTAACATAGGACGGAAGGTTAGGGTCCTGTGTCACATCGTCTAACAAGCTAATCGTATTTGCTGCCCTTACAGCTAGAGCAAATTCGTCATTTTTTAAATCAGTAATTAAATCTGAAATTGATTTTTTTATTACCTTTGGGGTAGATGAGCTTGAGACAATTTGGTTAAGCGTATCTATTGCCTCCTTCATTGATTCTTTATTTTGTTTATCGTCAGCCATTTTTTACACCTTTACTGGGAAATTCCCACTATATAGTTACACCTCTACAAATACGTTATCAGATTCTTTAGTAACTTTGTATGATGCCAAGTCATTAATTTTTGCTGGAAATTTAACTAATTTTCCTGTTTTACAATCAAATTCTGCTTTATGCCATCCACATGTAACTACACAACCATCTAAACTTCCCTCTGAAAGACTTGCACCAGAATGAGTGCAGGAATCATCCATCGCACAAAAATCACCATCAATATTTGCAACCATTATTTCCCTTCCATCAACAGAAACTTTAATCATTTTTCCAGGTGGTATGTCAGAAACTTTTCCGGCAATAATTTTTCCCATTAGTGCTTTTAACTTATTATTCTTAATATTTTTTCGTATGTTATGGTTATTAGAGAGGCCAAAACTTCAGACAAGTTACATATTCTACACTTTTGCCAAAATACGTTTTCCTGGGGAGATTATATCAAAGATGTTTGGGATAATTGGTTAAAAGAAGGCAATTTACTAGTTATTGAGAAAAATATTCCTATTGGTGTTTGCCATGGTGTATTTTCACAAAACCAATTATGGATTGAAGGCATTCGTATTAATCCAGATTTTCGTAGGCAAGATTTAGCCTCAAATTTAATTAAACACTTAGAATCATTGGCAATTCAAAAAAAAATCCAAACTTCGTTAATGCTAATTGATACTGAAAATTCACCATCTCTTTTAATGGCCCAAAATTTGAACTACAAATTATATCAGACTTGGAATTTTTATTCTCTTTTACCTCAAAAAAATAATTCTCATGACATTTCTTTTGGAAATGTGATTCAAGATAGCCGGTTTTCTCATTTTGTAAAATCATGGCGGTGGCTACCCTTAAACGAAGATTCATTACATTCATTAGATTCAAAAAATCATATTATTTATTCTAGAAAAAATCAAAATCCATCTATTGCTATTTTAGAAGATTCGGAACATTTTGAAAAAACTTTGATTGTAACTTTATTTTCTGGTTCAAAAATTAATACAATGAATATTATTTCCTTTTTACAAAACTTTGGATTTGAAAAAAAATACACACGAATACAAATTTTAACTAAAGAAATTTTACCTGAATTTAAAAATTTGGAGCATAAAATTTCATTTCATTTGATGCAAAAACTTCTATCTTGACCTTTAACCGTTTTTACGGTATTTCTCAAAACTCCTAGATTTTCAATTTCCATCTCTATTGTGTCATCATGTTTGAGAAATATTGCATTTGGATTGTTTAGCATTACTCCTGCAGGTGTTCCAGTTGATATGATATCGCCTTTCTCAAGAGTCATTGCTTTACTTATTTTCGAAACAATTTCAGGAATTTTTATGAACATCTTTTCTGTAGAAGAATTTTGTCTAATTTCTCCATTGATTTTTGTAGTTAGTTTTAGGTTTTGAGGATCTTTAATCTCATCTTTTGTAGTTATCCATGGACCACAAGGAGCAAATGAATCAAATCCCTTTCCTCTGGTGAATTGTTTATCCTTGAATTGAATGTCTCTAGCTGAAACATCATTAAAAACCATATACCCAAAAACTGCTTCTTTAGCCTGGTCTTCGGAAATATTTTTACATGTTTTACCAATTATTACAGCCAACTCTACTTCGTAATCTAATTGAGTAACAAAATCTGGGCATTCTATTTTTGAATCTGTGCTATTTAGAGCAGTTCGGGGCTTTAGAACAATAACAGGGTCTTCAGGTGCTTCAAGTCCTTGCTCCTTGGCATGGTCGGTGTAATTAAAGGCAAGACAGATTATCTTGTTGGGGTTTGGAATGGGGGTTAATAATTTGAAATTCGAAAGGTTTTCAGTATAGCTAAGGTCTTTTATTTTTTCTTTAATCTCATTATACCATCCATCAAAAAGAAAATCTTTGATACTTTGGGGAATGGGGACTCCTGTATGATATGTGATCTCATCTTTTGTAGCAACTTTATCTCCATGAACAAATCCATATGTCTCACTGTTATCATATGATAATCTTGCAATCTTCATCATTCTATCCCTTACTTGTGAGTAAATATTGCTTGGTTTTGTGAATCTTTTCTACAATATCCAAATCTAACAAATTGAATTTCTTCCCCTTCTTTTAATTTTAGATAATGTGGCTCTGTATAAACCTCAAATTCTTCAAGACTATTTTCATTAAATTCATCTTCTATAAACAAATGATTTGGAACGAGAAGTTTAATTTCACAGGAAGTTTTTTGGGGAACCCATTGAATTTTTTGAATGTTTTCAGTTTCTCCATTTTTAATATAATCTCCTTCAAATTCGTCATTTACTTTGGTAATGGCAACACTCCCTAATCCTAGTAACCTTATTTGAGAACCTTCTTTGATATTTTGAGCGTCCTCACCAGGAATTAAAAAATTTTCATCAATCTCAATTTTTCTTTTTCCCATATCTTTTATTGGATGATTAGGAATTTCCACAGACGAGAAGGGAAGACCATCTATTCTTAGTTTTTTTGGATTTTTTACCATAAAAAGCCTAATGCTATCTGCATCAACAAATTTTCGATTAAATGACTCCAAGGCATCAAATGGCGCCAAGGTATTTGCCTTGGTTAAACCCAATGATAAAATAAATTTCTTTATTGCCTCTGCCTTTATTCCTCTTCTTCTAAGGGCTTCAAGTGTTGGTAGACGAGGGTCATCATACCAAGAAACTTTACCTTCTTCAATCAAAGGCTTTAGAATTCGTTTTGAAATGGGCATCCCTTTAAATTCCAGCCTGGAAAAAAATCCTTGATATGGTTTTCTCATGTTTAATGCATCTAAAATTGCATTAATCAGATCTTCTCGCAATTCAAATTCTTTTGAACGAAATGCGTGTGTAATACCATCAATACTGTCCTCAATGGCAACTGAAAAATCATAGCTGGGCCATATTCGGTATTGGTTGCCTTTAATGTAATGTTTCTCATCAATGATTCTAAACAACACAGGATCTCGCATCACCGCATTGTCTGACTTCATATCTCCGCGAAATCGTACAATGGCTTCCCCTGGTTTGAATTTTTCAAACATTTTTTCCCATCCTTGATTATTTTTTTTAATGTCGCCCAAACTACATTTACATTCCTTGCGCTCTCTTCTATTCTTACTAATGGTATCTCTCTTACAAGTACAAACGTATGCCTTTCCCGAATTAATTAATTCAAGTCCCTTTTCATAAAACAAATTCATGTCATCTGAAGTGTTTTTAATAACATCAAATTCCACACCCAACCAATCTAATCCCACTTTAATTGCTGCATGATATTCCATTCTTTCAGCTTCAGGATTTGTATCATCTAGTCTTAAAATGCATTTACCATCATACATTTTTGCGTATTCGGCGTTGATTAGGGCAGCTTTTGCATGTCCTATGTGAGGATATCCATTTGGTTCTGGTGGAAATCTAGTTACTACTTTGCCTTGAGTTGCTCCTTCTAAGGGTGGCAAACCTTCTCTTTCTATTATTTTCTCTTTAGGTTTTAGCAGCTCTGGAAAATTTTCTTCGATTTCTTTTTTTTGTTCCTCCAAAGAAATTTGATTAACTGAAGAAACAATTTCTGAAATTTCCCCGATAATCTCTTTTACTTTGGTTCGAAATTCAGGTTGAGTTCCAAGAATTTTTGATAATACAATTTTGTCTTGAGTTTTCCCTTCATGTTCAAAGGCATTTTGTAAAGCAAACCTTCTGATTTCTTTTCTTATATCATCCAAATAATATGCCTCTTAGAAGTTGTAGTTTACTACGGCTTTTTTATACTAATGGAAAATTTTTCTAACCAAATTAAGATCACTTTAATCGCTTAAAAATCATTAATGAAATTTGTAATTTAATATAATAATGATTATGGAATAAAATTTCTATTGAAAAGACAGCAAACAAAGAATTATCGAATACCCAAAACCAAAATTCGTAAAATTCTTGTCCCCATGGATGGGTCCAAACCCTCCTTTAGAGCATTAAGTGCAGCCATAAACCTATCAAAATTCACAAATTCCAAAATTGTTGTTCTTCACGTTTTACCCACTGATATCTCATCATTATCTATAATTGAATTAATGAAACCCTTGTCATCAATACAATCAATTGGCTACGAAGAAAAATTGAAAAAAATTGGTCAAAAAATCATTGATGCGGCAAGTATTCGGTGCAAACATAATAAAATTAATTTTAGCTCAAAAATCGTTAAAGGAAATCCAGGTTACGACACTATAAAATTTGCTCATAACAAGAAAAATTCTGTTGATCTAATTGTTATGGGTTCGAGAGGAGAAGGACATGCCGAAGAAATTTTACTTGGAAGTGTTTCTTATCATGTTGTTCATAAATCAAAAATCCCGGTAATGATGATTAAATAAATTTTTTAAAATGAATTTTTTGAAAAAGAATACTGGACAATATCAATTGAAGCTAGATACATTAATTGATAATATGAAAAACACAGGATTTCTTACCGATAGCAGAGTAGAACATGCCATTAGACAAAACCCGCGCCATTATTTCCTTCCTGAATCATCAAAAAATAGAGCATATGAAAATTCCCCAATACCTGTTATGAAAAATCAAACCATCTCTCAGCCTTCGGTGGTATCAAGAATGACGGAATGGTTAGATCTTAAAGAAGGCCAAAAAGTTCTTGAAATTGGAAGTGGCTCTGGTTGGCAATGTGCAATTCTTGCAAAGATGGTTGGAAAAGGAAAAATTTTTACAATTGAACGTCATGACTCACTTGCAAACTTTGCCAAAAAAAATTTAGAAAATTTAGGGATAAAAAATGCAAAAATAATTCATGGAGATGGAAGATTGGGCCTTCCCGAAGAATCTCCTTTTGATAGAATAATGATAACTGCTGCTTGTAAAGAAATTCCTAAAACATTAATGAATCAACTAGCAATGGATGGATTATTGATAGCTCCTGTTGGTGAGGACATTCAATCCTTGATATTAATAAGAAAAACACCAAAAGGGTTTGTAGAGATCAAAAACCAAAAGGGCTATGTTTTTGTCCCCTTACTTTGAAATAATTTTTATTTTTAGGCCCAAAGGCTAATAATTTTTTAATTTATTTCGTTGTAATAGTAGTCTCAAGATAAGTTCCTATATTGATTATGTTAGGTCTATTGAGTATCTTATTAATGAGAAAATTATAAGATTACAGTAATTGAAGTAATTTGAAAAAATATCTTTTTTTTGCAATAATTTTTCTTTTAGCTATTCTACCTCTGGCCCATTCTTTAACAATTTTAGAGCAGAATGATGATTTACATTTACTCCAAGCAGGCGGGGATAATTTAACGGAAGAAACTAAGAAAATAGAATCACAAATTAATGAAAAGATTTTAAAAAACAATTTTATCGATAATATTTTTGAAAACCCTGAAGATTCAGGACCTATTCTTTTTGATTACTTTAATGAATTATTTCATAATGTAATAGCTGATTCCTCAATTTATGACCTAATCGCATTTTCGATAGGCATGGTGATATATGGAATATTTGTGTATCATTTTTACAAATTTCTATCAAAACGAGATATGTTTTCAATTAACATTGGAGAAAAAATATCTGGGGCTAAATTCAAATCAAGTGGCCAAAAATTATCTGTAGTTCCAAGAGCAGCTGCTTTCCTTGCAACAAAATTATTTATTTTTCCATTTGTTATATTCATGTGGTTTATAGGATATTCATCATTTATGTTCATGCTTGTACAAAACATGCCAACTGAAACCATTTTTTTGGTATCTAGCGGATTAATCATTGCTGTCAGAATTTCGGCATATTATAATGAAGATCTCTCAAAAGATATTGCAAAACTTGTTCCCTTTACATTATTAGGAATTTTTTTATTCAATCCACAATTTTACTCATTTTCAGATACATTAACAAGATTGTTTGAAATTCCTTCCTTCATAATTCAAATTGGTTCATTTATGCTATTGGCAATGGTTGTAGAAATTACTCTAAGCACACTATACCTTATTCGGTTTAAATTTTTTCATAAAGAATCTTCAGAGAAATTTGATGAGCACAAAGATGCAGTATAAGGGATTTTCCGCTTTTCTTTTTCTTACATATTACAAAGTAGTTTATTCTCTATAAGATATCAACAAATAACAAGTGTGTTTATTCTAAGGATTTTTCCCTAAATATGCAAATGCCGAATATGTTTTTCCAGTTTTGGTAGAACGGTAATTCCATTGTTTTTCATCTAACTCTAATTCAACAAAGTATTCTTTGATAGAATCATAAAGTCTCGAGTAAACATCGCCTCCAATCACAATTTGATCAGGAAAGGCAAAATTTTGTAGTTTAGCTGCCATACTAACTGATGGTCCCAGGATATCCACATGTGCCTCTTGTGGATCATCACCATATCGTACAATGGTGTTTTCTCCATAATCTAGACCAATTCGCACCTCAAGTTCTGGCAAGTTTCTATCTTTCAAAATTGGATTAATTCCTAATTTTAGGACTTTTAGCATCGATTCAGCACAAGTGACTATTTTGTTTGCAACAGAAGATGACAGTTCTTCTGCAACAAAATATCCAATAACTGCATCTCCAACAAACTTTAAAACATATCCGTCATGACGTTTTACAACATATGCCATCTCTTGGGCAAATGTGGTAAAAACTGTAGCAAGTTGTTCCTTTGGTAATTTTAAGATCAAAGAAGTGGAACCTACTAAATCAATAAATAATATTCCCATTTCCATACTTTGAAGAACTCTTTTTCTCAAAAATTCTTCAGATTCCTCAGTAACAGCAGCATAGATTGGTTCTCCAGACAGCGATTTCAATACTCTGTCTTTTACTTCCTCAATTAATGATTCTGAATTTATTACTTTTTCTTTTCCACGTCCAAACAGCACATCTATAATATTTGGTTCAGGAGCAAGTATGTGATCTAAACCTTTTTTTGCAATTTGATTTGAATTGTGTTTAACCAATGTTTTCAAGGAACAAATTCTATCTATTAAATTACATGCAATTTTAAGAAAATATCTACTAGTATTTTGATAATAAATTACCATCATATTTTCTAGTTGTAAATCTTCTCCAAAAAAATTTTAAATTAAAAAATTGTGATACCTATAAAGAATTTCTGGATTTTGGTGATTAGCGACTTCGTTTTACTACAAATTCCAATAATTCTACTAATTGATTCTTAGATGAACCCGAATATTTGGATAGAGATTTTTCTGCACGTTCAGCATACTTTTCAGCCTGATTTCTTACAGAATCTTCAATCCCTAGGGCACGGATTACTTCTACTGCCTTGTGGAGATCACTTTTGGAAGTTTTTTGATTTCCAAAGGCTTTCAAGATTATTTGTTTATTTTTGCCTTTTGCAGATTTTATTGCCATAAGGATGGGGAGAGATTTTTTTCCTTCTCTAAGATCATTTCCAACAGGTTTTTTTGTAATCTTGGGATCGCCCATTACTCCTATGAGATCATCAGTAATTTGAAAAGCAATTCCTAAATTTTTTCCAAAAGTTGATAGATTTTTTATATCTGTAATTTTGTTGGTAGCACAAATTGCCCCCATCGCACATGAAACATCAAATAAAGCTGCAGTTTTTTTACCAATCATTTTAATATATTCTGATTGGGATGGAATTTTTTTTCCTTCAGCCATTTTTATATCAAATAATTGACCCTCACAAACATCTACACAAGCTGTTGCAAGTCGAGAAATTAGTTGAGTCATAGCACTCCCTGATAATTTTGAATCTGAAATTATTTGAAATGCCTTAGAAAACAAAACGTCTCCAGCTAGTATGGCTACTGGCATTCCAAATTTTTTATGTACAGTTGGCACACCATGACGCATCTCATCATTATCCATAATGTCATCGTGAACCAAGGTAAAATTGTGAACCATTTCAACTGCACTCGCAGCTGGCATAGCATTTGAAATTCTACCACCCAAAATTTGACAGCTTTTAATTACCATGTATGGTCTAAGTCGTTTTCCGCCATTAACAATCAAGTGTCCAGCTGCATCATAGAGCATTTTTGGATTTCCTTTTAATTTTATTTTTAAATACTTGTTTACAATTTTTGCATTTTTTTCAATTGGTTTAGTTTTTTTCATTCTACTAATCTCCAATTATCGTCAGGAAGATGAAATTTAATTGCTTTCTGAAATCCTTCATGCATTTCATTATTCATCCATGTTGATAAAATATTTTCATATCTTTCCAACATTGGTTCTTCTGATTTTTCGAGTAATTCTAAGGCTATTATCATCCAAGGACAATAGATTTTGGGATTTATTTTCAACTCAGAGAGTAATTCGTTAGCTGACATCCATTTGATTTCATCAATTTCACCCTCAATTTGGGTAAATTGAGTTGATTCCTCTATAATTCCTATTAGAGTCCCACAAATTTCATTTTCAGAACCTATATCTTTGTAGGGAACATGATATTCAAATTTGAACAAATAATCTAGTTTACATTGAATTCCTAGTTCCTCAGGCATTCTTCTCTCTCCAGAGGAGACGTAGGTTTCAGATTCTCTTGGGTGACTTGCTACAGTTCCATCCCAATCCCCAGGCCATAACATCTTCTCTTTGGCTCTTTTTGTTAAAACAAGTCTTCCATTTTTATCAAAGAGTAATGCTGTAAATGCCCGATGTAATATTCCATTTGGCAAATGGCACTTTACCTTTTCTTCTTTACCAATTGGATTATCATTCTCATCCACTAAAACTAGATATTCCTCAGACATTTCTTTTTCCTCTAAACAATGTTCCTTCAAATTTCTTATTTTTAATTGCCTTTACAATCCTTTCTGGCTTGTTACCGTTTACAAAAAATACATTAAATCCATTTTTTGAAATTTTTAATGCCTCTTCTACTTTTCTAGACATCCCTCCAGTCACATCCATTTTGTTTTTTGAAATTGTAGGCTTTTCACCTTTAAGTTCGTAAATCATTTTTTTTGTTTTTAGATCAGAGTATAGACCATCCTCATTTAGAGCAAAAATATTTAATCTTGGTTTTAATATTTTTGAAATGATTGTCATAATTTTATCTCCAGATAAAATGTAGGTTTTATTCTGACCGTACCAAAGTGCATCACCGAAAGTAATGGGGATTAAACCTGATTTTGCAATTTTTTCCATCTCTTTAACTTTTTTTGATATGGGTTTGTTTCCTGCCATAAAATCAGTAGGAGGTAAACAATAAGGATTTAAATGGTTTTTTAAAAATGCATCCAAAATTATTTTGTCAAGCTCAATCATGGAATTTTTTACTATCGATACACCTCTGGTATCATATTTTTTCGGTTTGGTATGCATGTCATATCTTACGGACCAATAATGACCATACGAGCCACCTCCATGAACAATGATAATTGGTTCATCAATTTTTTTCAAACTTTTTACGATATTTTCTATAGTTTTCTTCCTAGGTGATAGAGGTTTTTCCTTATTGGTGATTATTGAACCTCCCAATTTGATCAGGATCATGATGTCAAAAAATATCTAGTCAATTAAAAAGTATCCAATCCTCTAAAATCTATCTTTACCGAAAAACATTCATACTCATTTTCCTTTAATTGCCGAATAGTTTTTTCCAGATTGGTCTCATCGGTTAAAGAAAAAATACATCCTCCATTCCCTGCTCCTGTCAGCTTTGCACCAAATGAGAATTTATTTGAAAGTTTTATCATGTCTCTTAATTTTTCATTTGACACTCCAATTGTTTCAAGAAATTCTTGATTTTTTATCATGTTTCTCCCAATACCTTCCAGATCGTTATTCTTTATACAAATTAGGACGTCCTCAATCAATTTACTCTCTTCATTACAAATTTTGGAAAATTTTTCTTCGTTTCTCTCTTGGAATAGTTTTACATTTGAAACCACTTCTTTTGTGGAATGCCTGATTTTTGAATTTGCAATTATCAAATCAAAATTATTTTCAGAGTCTATTGCTGAATATCCATTTTTTTTATCGTATTGCATAAGGCCTCCATAAGTGCAAACTGTAGAATCTGCCCCAGATGTATTTGGAAAAATAGTTTTTTCAGCATCTATTGCCATTTGGAGAATTTCTTCTTTGGAATTTTTCGTAAAAACCCCTGAAATGGCAGCTGCACTTGCAACACAACATGCAGAGGATGAGCCTAATCCTACTCCTAATGGAATTTCAGAGTTTATTGTTATTTCAAGTCCTGATTTTTCATTATATTTTTGAATAATTTTATCTGCCAAATAATAAAATGGTCTAAATTGATTGTCTATTTCTTCAATTGGTTTTTTTGGAGATGATACTAGATTTCCGATCGATGATTTTATTGAAATTTTATTTTCTGTGATTTTTTCTGCCGTAACAATTACTCTCTTGTTAATTGCACATAGAATAGCTTTAACTCCATATACTACAAAATGCTCCCCAAAAAGAATTATCTTTCCAGGTGCAGAGGCTCTAGATTTCAAGTAAACACTATTGATCCATATCCCACAACAGAACTCGTATCTCCAGTCACATCTCCACTAGTAGCATATTTGAGTAATTCTCCTTTTGTGGCACCAAGTTCCTTGCAGGCAATAATTGTGGCTGCAATTGCCCCATATCCACATGCTGTAACTTTTCTTTTTTCCAAAACCTCATAAAATGCGTCTACATCCATCTCTAAAATCGGCTTAATCAAAGCCAAGTCTTGTTCATGCGCAAATTCATTTGTTTCGTAATGTGTAAAATCCGAAGATCCAATTATCATGACATTTTTCTTTTTTGCAATACTTGCCATTGCTAATCCGACATCCTCAGCTATTTCTTTACTTTGATTAATCAAGGATATTGGCAAAATTTTGAAATTTGAAAATGTTTTTTGTAATATTGGGATTTGTACTTCTAAACTATGTTCTCGGGTGTGAGAAAAAAAATCCAACTCTATGTTTTGTGATAATAGAGATATCTCTTCGGCAGATTCAGAGTCTACCTCAACTGTTCCAAGTGGTGTTTCCCATTTACAATCTTTCATAGTTGCAACATTTCTTCCAATTCCCCAATGGTTGGGTCCAATGATTATAAACAATTCTGGGGTTTGTGAAGAAATTGAATAAAATGAATTACACGCGATTGGTCCAGAATAGACAAAACCTGCATGTGGGCAAATAACTCCTAAAATTTTTTCTCTATTTTTTTTGGGAGGTTTCTCTCCTGGCCCAAAAGGATGTAAAAAACAATCCTCGATAAGTTTTGTTAATTTGTTTTTTTCACCGGGATAGAACATTCCGGCTACGGCCGGTGTTCTAATTTGCATTACTCGATTTCCTCTTCCGTGATTTTTGTTTCAAAATCATCTATTTCGTATTTCATTGGATCATCTTCTTTTAGTTCCCCTCTTTCTATGAGAATTTGGCGAACCAATAACCAATAAACAGTAGCAAGTGCTTTTCTTCCTCTATTGTTGGCCGGTATAACTACATCTAACTTTGAAGTGATGTTATCGGTGTTAGAAATTCCAATGATTGGTATGCCTGCATTTGTTGCCTCAATTATCGCTTGTTCATCTACCTGTGGGTCAGAAATTAAGACTAATTTTGGTTCAATATAGTATGGTAAAGAAGGATTGGTGAGAGTTCCAGGCAAAAATCTTCCTAGTAATTTTTTTGTGTCTAGCATTTCGCAAAATTTCTCAATCGGTGTATTTGCATATTGCCTTCCTGAACAAACTATGAGTTTGTCTGTTCCAATACGATTGATGAATTTGGCGGCAGTTTTTATTTTTTCAAGAGTAATATCAAGATCTAACATGTAAAGACCCTCAGGACTTGCTTTTGTAATGAAGGGTTTCATGAATTTTGTTTTTACTTGTGTTCCAACTCTAATTCCTGTTGAAAGAACCTTCTTTTTGATGTCCGTAGACTCTGCTTGTTGACTCATTACGATTTTAAATCTCAATCATACCGCGTATTAAATCATGCTCTGAGAGTCGAATTAACTCATTTAGTTTTGCCACTCTTTCCCCGCCAACAATGCCCACTTTGAGCATTTTTGACTTTGTTGCTAGACCAATATGAGAAATATGAGAATCAATTGATTCTCCTGATCTATGTGATGTGATGAGTTTTACATTGTTTTGATTAGCTACCTCAGCAAATTCTAATGCATCATAAAGGCTTCCTGCTTGATTTACTTTTAGGATGGCAGCATTACAAGATTTTGATTCAATTGCCTTGCTTAGAATATTCTTGTTTGTTACAGTTAGATCATCTCCTGTTACTAGAGTATTTGGAAATTTTTTCGTCAATTCTGCCATATCCTCAAAGGCTTCTTCGTGAACAGCATCTTCGGCATAAATTAATTTGTATTTTTCAATAATGTTTGCAGCAAAATCAACTTGTTGTTCAGGGGAATTTTCAAATCCTGCTCTATCATAAAGATACTTTTGTTTCTGTCCATCCCATTGAGTTGATGAGGCAAAGTCTACTCCGAGAGATACTTCTTTTCCTAAAGTGAACCCTAAATTTTCAATTGCAACCGCAGAAACTTCCAAAGCTTTTTCGTTGTCTAATTTTGGAGCCCACCCCCCTTCATCACCTCTACCATTAGTAAAATTAGGATCTTCTTTTTCTAGAACTTTACGTAATTCTTTATGAACTGATAAATTAGTCTCTATTGCATCTCGGATTGTCTTTGAACCAATTGCGCAAATTAAAATTTCCTGAATGTCTGGTGTTCCAGGACCGGCATGAGCTCCACCTCCTAAAATATTTCCTATTGGATATGGAAACTTGAAAGAAGATTCAGAGGATAAGGTTTGAAACAACGGTTGATTCAGTGATTTAGATGCTGATTCCACAGATGCGATAGTTATGGCAAAAGCAATTGCTCCTCCAATTTCTGAATAATTAGAGGAGGTATCCAGACTTTTTAAAGTGTCATGAATTGATTTTAGATCTGATGTTTCTAAACCGATAAATTTCTGAGAATTTTCATTTAATACTCGAAGGCTTTCTTCTGGCTTTTCATTTGGAAAACTTACAGCCTCATATTTTCCAACACTGGCCCCCGATGGTGCGCATACTCTACCGAGAAATTTGTTATCAGAAATAATATCTACCTCGATTGTTTTACTTCCTCTACTGTTGTAGAGAAGCCGTCCTTCAATGGATGTAATCTTTGACAATCTATTCTAGCTCAGATTGAACTTCTTGGTGTCTTCTCTGAATAGCCTCATAGAATGGAACAACTTGTTGAATGGTTTCAACTGTTGTTAATAACATTCTTCTACAACAATATCGACTGATTCCTAATGAATCTAAAACCTTGTCTGGGCTTTCTCCAGATTTCACCCTAGTTTGATAATCTTCAAATTTATCTGCAATAAGATTTCCACAGGTAAAACATCTTACAGGAACTAACATACGAACGAAAAAGTAATCAAGGATTATAAAAACCATGCAAGGAAACTTCGCTGCGGGCGTCGCCCAGCCTGGCCAAAGGCGCTAGCTTGAGGGGCTAGTCTCTTAGGAGTTCGTGGGTTCAAATCCCATCGCCCGCATACATGTTTTCATACCAAAAATGGTTTATTTTTTTAATTTGTTTAATGCTTTAATTAGTTCAGATCTTCTTTTTTCTTCTGTAATTGCTCCTCTTACATCTTCTACCAAAATCCTATCCACGTCAATCTTTCTTCTAGCTTCTTTTACTACTTTATCATACATAGAAAATGGATACAAATACAGATACAAATTCTCCATGATATCAAATATCTTTAAGGCTTTATCAATATCACCAGTTCGTATTTTATCAAAGATCATTCTTTTCAATTCTCCAACACAATCTAGTAATCCTAAAACATAAGATTCTTCCATAACTTTTAATTTCTCAAATGAAGGGATTTCCTTTCCTTCAGCTACTGCAAGTAAACCCGCAGCTTCTACATACTCTTGTTGAGATGTAATTAGATAACGTCGCAAATCTGAGGTTGCTTTTTTTCTATATTTTTTTAATAACACATCTGCTTGTGCTAAGTTTTTCCTTGCTGTTTTGTAATCTCCTTTATGGACAGAAATAATTGAGCGACTACAAAGAATAATTATTTCTCTTGTATTTTTTAGCAAAAATTCTCTATTATCTTGAACATCTGCTAATGATTTTGAAATTTTGTTCAATGATGACTTTACATTTTTTAATGTCAATTTAGAATATGAATAAAAACTAGGATAAAGTTCTTTGCAAAATAATAATTTTAATTGTATTTATCAGGCTCTGAATGGAAGATTACTTTCAAAATAATTAATTTTTTTTCGAATTTTCATTTGTTATAACCATTACTCAAAAATCCTACGAATTATTGATCAGAATCAATCCTTCCTGTCTTTTATTAATAAAAACTTCAGTTATACAATCGTGAATAAAATCACTAGCCCAAAACTTCTAACAACTGTTCTAGTAATGGTGACAGGTTTACTACTTGTACCTACTACAAATAGTGATCTTCTGGCATTCGCAGAATCTGATAATAAACCAACTATTTTAGTTTCTGATAAATTGAAAAAAAATCCAATGGCTTTGAAAATAATTGCAGAAATGGAAGCACAAAAACAAAAATACAAACAACTTTCTGAAGGCGAAACGCCAAAGTCTCTACCAACAAAACAGCAAATCGATATAGAAGAGAACAGAAAACTTTCTCAAGAAATGCTTAAAGCAGATCTTAAATCAATGGAAAAAAAATACATTGATTTTACACCTAAAAATGCCCACGAAAATTTTGTCTTAAAATTAAATGAAACCTATCATGGAATCTTTAGAGACCAATTTGATTATCTAAATGCAAAGGTGCAGCTGGCCATTGCTGCTAAAAACCTAGTTTTAGAAAATGGAGGATCCTTTTATGACGCACAACGAGAATATTTCAAATATGCATCAATGCCAAGAATTGAAATGATTAGCTATATCCAAGAACTCAATATAAAATATGGATTTGCTGATGAGAATATTCAAACAAACTTTGACGTAAAAGGAAAACTTCCAAGATTTGAAAATGATGATGATGCTCCTTGTTATGGTTGTCCAAATTCAGAGTCCAAAGGAAATTCAAATCCCAATAGCGAGAATCAAGATAATTCTGTAATTAAAAATGTTGAAATTGATCCCAGAGCAGAAATTAAATCTCTTCAAGAAAAACTTTCAAATTATAGACAGGCATTTTTAAAATCTGATAGCATTACGGAGAAAAAATTCCTGGTTGATTCTCTAAATGATACGGTTAAAAAAATTCAAGAACTTACATACTGATAGAAAAATTATCTTAATCTGATAAAAAGGGAATTTTTTGTGGTTAAAACAATGATGCAAAGTAAAGATATTACTAAAATTAACCCCACAATTGATCCAAATTCTGGGATTACTGTATTGTGATATTCCTCTGTTATGGCACTAAAACTAAAACCAGGGGTTACTCCGCCGCCTATAACATAGATATTATTTCCAATAGTGGTCGAGGATAAGCCATGTCTTGAAATTGGCATTGGTTGTTGTGAAAACCAACCCTCTCCCGGAACAAAGACTTCGTTTTCCTCATAGGTTTTAAGATTACTTTCTCCCCCAAACACAAAGATTGCGCCACTTAGAACAGATGCAGTCAACCCACTCCTGGCAGTTGGTAAGGGTTCTAGAGTTTCCCATGAATCACTTTGGGGGTTATATCTTTCATTGAGATCTTTATTCCATTGGTTGCCATCTCTTCCTCCAATTACATAGAGTTGATCATCTAATACTGCAGAGGTAAGATGTTCCCTAGATGAAGGCATTTTGGATTTTGTTTCCCAAGCATTTGTTTTTGGATCATATGCTTCATTTACCGACAGTACGCCTTCATTGACTCCACCTACGGCAAACAATTCTCCATTTAGAAATTGTGCAGTCAATGCTCCACGTGCAGTTGGCATGTCAGGCCCTACTGTCCAAATATTCATTTTTGAATCATAAATTAGCAGAGAATTTGAGGGTATCCAAGAATCAAGGTAGCCACCAACAACATACAACTTTTCTTCAAAAGACGTTGTTGCTGCGTGATGTAAAGACAACGGCATTGGAGCTCCGGTTTCCCATGTATCCTCTTTAATGTCATAGATGAAAACTGTGTTAGTTCCCTCTGATTGGCTGTTGAATCCTCCAGCAACATAGATCTTATCATTTATTGCAGCAGATTCCATCTCAGATCTTACTTCTGGCATATCGCTCAACCTTTTCCAGCCTTCTGAGGGTTCTTGTGCAAAGGAAAGTGGAAATGAAAAAAGCAATGGTAGTAAAAGAAAAAACATCTTCAACAGTTCTACGGGGAACTAATATCAATTAAAACATTCTTGAGAATTGAAATTATTTTTTGTAAAGGATGAGCATCTTCTAAATTTGGTATTTTAGATTAGTAAAAATACCCTATTTGAGTAGCAAATAACCATATGAGTAACTTGGATGAATCAATAGGAAAATTACTTTTGGATCTTCAAAAAAATGATCCCGACACATTCAAGAAACTTATGAAAATAGCTAAAGAAGAAAATCCTGAACTTTTTGAAGGCGATATCGATGAAGATAACAAAAAGATTGATGAATACAATCGTAAGATAGAGGAATATAACCAAAAAGTCGATGAAGATTAATTTTTATCCTCTTTTTCCTCCTAAAAGGAGCAGGCTAAAGCTCTTATTTTACATCTATTTTCCATCTAATTATGGAAATATCTGTTGATCAAATGTACCAAATCGAAAATAACGGACACGATATGGGATTTTTAAAAAAATTCATGATGGAAAATGCGGGTGCTGCCGCTGTCAAAAAGTTAGCAGAAAAACTTGATCTTAAGAAGAAGAAAATTTTGATTTTTGTTGGTATGGGAAACAACGGTGGAGATGCTCTAGTAATGGCAAGACACCTGTCAGGTTACGGTTCTTTGGTAACTGTGGTTTTACTTGGACCTCCTGAAAAAATCAAAACTGAGGAAAGTAGTTGGAATTGGTCAATCTTGAAAAAAATGTCATCAGTCAAACTAATTTCTGGCAATAATGCTAGTTTTGATTTTAATCCAGATGTTGTAATTGATGGAATTTTAGGTACGGGTATTTCTGGTGAGATTAGGGAGCCATATGCATCTGCGATAAATTACATGAATGAATTAAAATGCTTTAAGTTTGCAGTAGATGTTCCATCTGGATTAAATCCTGATACAGGTGAGACTGCAAATATCTTTGTAAAATCAGATCTTACAGTCACATTTCATAAAATGAAGAGAGGGATTTCGAAAAGAAAAGATCTCACAGGAGACTTGTATTCTGAAAAAATTGGAATTCCTCCCGAAGCAGAGGAAGGTGTACTATGAAAGTAAATCAAATTCAAGTTGGAAGCATGCAAAATTTTACCTATGTAGTTGAAGACGATGATACTAACGAAGGTATCGTTATAGATCCTTCATGGGATCTTGATCAGATTGAGGAAACTATCACTAGAAACAATTTAAAAATAAAATACATTGTAAACACTCACCATCATTTTGATCACACTTTGGGCAATGAGGGTATTGCAAAATCAACAGGGGCTAAAATTATTCAACATGAGGCCTCTGACCTTCAACATGACATTACTGTAAAAGATGGAGATGTAATTAAATTTGGAAATTCAGAATTATTTGTCTTACATACTCCTGGACACTCCAAGGATAGCATTTGTTTGATTGGAGATGGAAAAATTTTTTCAGGAGACACCCTTTTTGTGGGTAATTGTGGACGAATTGACTTACCTGGGGGAAGCGCAAAGGATCTTTATCATAGCCTTTTTGATGTTTTATATTCCCTTGATGACAGTCTCACCCTCTATTCCGGGCATAATTATGGAGGATCAACTATTTCTACAATTGGTAAGGAAAAAACTACCAATCTTGTAATGCAGAGACGAACAGAAAAAGAATTTCTTGATATGATGGGACAGTGAAGTAATTGAATGATTTTGAATTTTTTGGAAATTTACCAAAAGCTGAAAATTTCATAGAGAAAATTAAAGATGGAAATTTTTTATTTTCGTTAGTTATTTCATACACTGAAACATGTGAAATTCCTGGAATAACTTTTGCAGGTGCTGACAAAGATTCTATAAAATACACTCCACCTGCAGATGCTGAATATCTTTACTATGGTAATTGCAAAACGATAGATAAAATTCCAATGACTCCGGACGGAAAACCCACTCCTGCATTACTAACAAAGACAGCTCTTGAATCCTCCAGCATATCACATATTGTAATTAATGCCGGGAGTAAAATCTCTCCTCAACTACCTTTTATCCAAACGGGCCTGAGCCCAGGAAAAAATATTTCTGTAAACTCTGCAATGACTGATTCACAAGTTGCTCAGGCAGTTAATTATGGACGAATTATTGGAAGAACTCTTGCATCAATTACTGATTGCTTGATAATTGGTGAAAGTATACCTGGAGGAACTACTACAGCACTAGCTGTAATGAAAGCTTTGGGATATAAAGCCAAAGTAAGCTCTAGTATTCCAAACAATCCAGTAATTTTAAAAAATCAAATTGCAAATATGGCAATGGAGAGATTGGATTCCGATAATCCATATAGTGTGATTGCACAAGTGGGAGATCCTATGATTCCTTTTGTAACTGGTATGTTGAGCTCTGCCTCTGAAATTAATCCCGTTCTTTTGGCAGGAGGAACACAAATGGCAGCAGTCTTAGCTTTTGCATCTAAAATTGGATTTAACGAAAAAAATACTGCAATTGGAACAACTTCTTATATCTCTAGTGATGAGAGTGCAAATTTTAAAAATCTTGTAACTGAAATTGCCGATATTCCAGCAATTGCTGTAAATCCACACCTAGAAAATTCAAAATTTCCAGGATTAAAGGCCTTTTCAGAAGGCTTTGCCAAAGAAGGAGTAGGGGCTGGAGGAAGTATACTTGCTTCAATGCTAAAAACAAAGAATGATTCAACAAAATTTTTAGAATTTGCTGAAAAAGAATATCAAAGAATTTTTACTTCACTGTAACTGATTTTGCAAGATTTCTTGGATAATCAGGATCCGTATCTTTTTCAAGCGCTGCATAATATGAAAGCAATTGAATTGGAATAGTCTCAGAAATCGGAAAAGTCAATTCATCTGTTTTTGGAAGTTTTATCCAATAATCATATGCATCACTATTAGAATCAGAGATTCCAATTATTTTTGCACCCCTTGCTTTAATCTCTCTAGCACTAGTCAAAGTGTCTTGATATGTTGAATCTCCTGGATTAATAATTATTACAAAAACATTAGAATCCATCAATGCAAGAGGACCATGTTTTAATTCTCCTCCGGCGATTCCTTCTGCATGAATATATGTAAGCTCTTTAATTTTTAATGCTGATTCTATTGCAATGGGATAATGTATTCCTCTTCCTAGAACGTAAATATCTGAAATATCTTTAATTACATTTGCAATTTTTTTAATATTGTTATGCTCTTGAAGGATTTTAGAAATGGCACCAGAAATTTCTGGAAAATTAATCTCAATCTTTTCATTACTTAGTTCTTGAATAATTTTATACAAAATAATTAATTGCGATGTAAAACTTTTAGTGGCAGCCACTCCAATTTCAGGTCCACAATTCATTCCTATCACAATATCTGATTCTCTTGCTAAAGTTGAGGTTAAGGAATTAATTATTGATATGATTTTACAATCTGCCTTTTTTGCAATACTGACAGCTTCTAAAACATCTGCACTTTCTCCACTTTGCGATAATGCAATTAGAATTGAATTTGGTTCTATGATATCCGGAGAAAATGGCAATTCACTTGAAATTATAGACTCTGTCTTTATTTTGGCGTATTTCGATAAAAGATGTTTTCCAACCAAGGAAGCATTGTAACTTGTCCCACTACCTGTAAGGTAGATGTTTTTGGCATGTTTTAGATAATCCGATGTTTCTTTAATTGCCTCTTTCGTACTTTCTCCAGCCTTGAAAATTGTTTCAGATTGTTCGGAAATTTCTTTTAACGTAAAATGAGCATAATCTCCCTTGTAAACATCTGCAAATTCTTTAGATACCTTTGTTATTACAGGTTTAACTTCATTTCCATCAAAATCTAAAATTTGCATTTTTTCTTGATCAATTAAAATAAAATTTCCATTATCTATGTAAATTGCTTCATCTGTTTGTTCGATAAATCCTAAAACATCGCTTGATAGAAAATAATTTTTTTCTCCAACACCAATAATAAGTGGTTCGTGAAATCTAGCTGCTGCTAATTGACCGTTATCAAACATGGCAATAAAAGAAAAATGACCCTTTAATTCTGAAACCGTTTTAATCATGGTATCTTTTACATTTTTTGAAATTGCATAATTTTTTTGCAAAAGATTTGCGATAACCTCGCTATCTGTTTCACTTAGAAACTTGTACCCTTCTGATTTCAAATCATCTTTTAATTTATCAAAATTCTCAATAATTCCATTATGCACAATTGCAATTTGTCCTGAATTGCTTGAATGCGGATGAGCATTTGCATCTGTAACTTTTCCATGAGTTGCCCATCTTGTATGACCTATTCCGATTTTTCCAGGTAAAATATCCAATTGAACTTTAGAGTTTACATCTTCTACCTTTCCTACTCCTTTCTTTAATTCAATCTGACTGTTTGACTCAGTGGCTACTCCTACACTATCGTATCCTCTATACTCCATTCTTTTTAGACCCTTGACAATTATTGGAGCGGCATCTTCATTTCCAGAATAGCCAATGATTGAGCACATAATTATTCTAATTGCGATAATGGGGTTATTTACTGATTACTTTATTTTGTGATTATTCTTTTGAAGACTTTTCATTCTTTTCTTCGGGGATGGCGGGAGCAGTTTCAGTCTTATTTTCTGAAGCATTTTCAATTGAGTTTTCATCCCCTTGAGCAGGTTTTTCTTGGGATTCTTTACTTTTTTCTAAAATTTCAGGGAATTTTGATTCTGCTGTAAATCTAATGTGGTCTTCTTCTCCGGTTGTAACAGTATAGGATGGTAGATTTATCACTCTATCACCAATCATTATGTGTCCATGGACCACTGCTTGTCTTGCTTGATAAGGGGTTTTAAATCCAAATTTCTTAAAAACCTGCGTTTGTAATCGACGATCCAGTAAATCATTAACTTTGAGGTTTAATACATCATCTAAGGTTGCATCACTACTTACCAATCCAATCCTTGTTAATGATTTCATCAAGATTGGTTCTTTTTCTTCTCTCACGTCTTGTTGTAAAGCAAGTAATGATCTTGCTTGATGTCTTACTCGTGATAACTTTGTGTGTGCTTTCCATAATTCTTTTTTTGTTCTTAAACCAAATGTACCAAGAGTTTTTAGTTCTTCCATTTTCAAATCATAATTTAGTGGTCGTTTTGGTTTTCTCCAAGCTCTTCGTGGATATTTAGGATCTCCCATTTAATTCACCTATTCTTTTTTCTCCGCTGGTGCTTTCTTTTCGGGTTCAGCTGATTTATCACCTGCTGCAGCTGGTGCATCTGCTGCAGTTGGTGCTGCTACCTCTCCTGGACCAGCTGATTTTACCGGAGCTGCTTTTCCTCCTTTTGCTACACCAACAGCTCCGCCCTTTCTTCCAGTACATCTAGTTCTTTGTCCTCTTACTTTTAGTCCGTACATATGACGGTACCCTCTCCAACTACTGGTAATTCTTTCTCTCTCGATATCATTTCTTAGTGTAAAATCAATATCTGAAGTTAAAAGATGAATATCATTTCCAGTCTCAACATCTTTTCTTCGGTTTAGAAACCATGAAGGAAAATTTGAGGAACTTGGATCGGAAATTAATTTTTCAATCGCTTGAACTTCAGAGTCATTTAAATATCCTACATTAGAGTTGGGATTAATTTTTAAAGTATCTAAAATTGCAGTAGCAAAATTATATCCAATTCCTTTAATCTGAGTTAATCCTATTATCATCTTCTTTTCTCCACGAATATCGTTTCCAACGATCCTTACAATATGATTATATTCTTGGCTACTCAAGTATTCCAAAATTCTGGATTTCCCCGATAAAAACCATGCTAGGCGTCAATTTGAAGTTCTTGAAACAAAATTTCTAGTTAAACCCAAAGAAATCATATTAAAAATGCAAAATTCTACCTAAAGTCTGAATTTTTGGTCCAGTTTTTACCCTGAATATTCCATTGGTTACACTTGCAACATTTCTTTATTCCACTTCTCGCATCTACTTCTATACAGAAACAGTGAATCCCCTTACCGGAAGGATCTTTTATACATAATTTCTGCATTGAATTGTATGGGATAATTTTCTTAATATATTATTTGTAATTTTTTTTGGTAATTTGGGAAATAAATTTCCAAATGTAGTCTTGGTATCTTAGAAAGCTTATTAATTTACAATGAATCGAGGAATCCTATGAATGAACCCTTTGACCGAGAAAAGATAGTAGAATGTATGTTTGATCCGATTACCTCTTTGATAATATCAGAACTAGAAAATGGAGAAAAAAATTCATTGTATTTAGCTGAAAAATCATCGATTCCTGAAAATGAGGTGCGAGAGAGACTTTCGTATCTTATTGATCATAATTTTATCCTTGAACGTCAAATGGACGGGAAACCTGTATTTTCTGCAAATGCTAAGAAACTAACTCAAGTGGTAGAAGAGGGTGAAAATTTTGGCGCAGCAATTGAAGGATTAGAAAAAATGGATAGTTTTCTCAACTAATTGATTTTTTGCGACTAATAACGGTAAAGATCACTACCCCTACCATTCCAACCAAACCAATAATTAGTACAATGATTGAGAAATCATCTAATGATTTTTTCCAAGCATCTGGTTGAGGTCCAATAACTCCAAAAATCTTTACTTGTTCCTCTTTATTTTCAATAACTAACTTGTAGGTACCAGATGTTGTTACATCAAAGAACCCTTCAAATAATTCATCCTTTAATTGATGAGATTCTAATTCTGTATCAAAAGGATCCAAAATTTTTGCAGTAACTGTGGCACTTTTAACATTAATTATTTGCACCGCATAAATTCCTGTTCGAGTTTCAGTACTATCTAATTCTATTTCTATAATCAAATCTTCCCCTAGTCCCACATCTCCGTCATCTTGGATTAAATTTTCAAAAAGTAAATAATTTCCATAAAACGATAAAATGATTCCTACACCTATTAGACCACCAACAATAGCTAACAAGAGACCTGATTTTTTCATTCTTTTCGATTGAATATTCTTCAGTTTAAACCTAGTTTTTACTAAATTTAGGATGTTGGTCTCATTTAACAAATTTAGTATAGGGTAACAAATTTAGCTTAGGCTAAATTATAAATAATCTGATTTACCTTAGATAGGTAACTTTGAAATTTAGTAGATCAACTATTATGGTTTTTATTTTATTTGGGATGTTTGGGATTTCCGTAGTTTTAGTTATCCCGACAATTTCTGAAGCCCAATTAGAGAAAAAGACATTTGTAACTCACACGGGTGGCGTAATTTCAACAACTGGTGAGGTAATCGATCCTCTTTATGTTGCGTCTACTATGGAATTTGATCCAATGAAGTTTTTACGAGAATTCAACTATGGAAAAGTTTCCCAGCTATCCGATGGTTCAACCTTAAGAGAATTTACCATAATTGCCGAAGACGATAAGATAATGGAAATTTCTCCTGGTGTTTTCTATAATGTTTGGACTTTTAATGGAACAGTTCCCGGTCCTACAATTAGAGCTACAGAAGGTGATCTTGTGAAGATTAATTTCATTAATAATGGATCCAAAGAGCACACCATGCATTTTCATGGAATTCATCCTGCAGAGATGGATGGAGTTTTTGAAAGTGTTGGTTCTGGAGGAGGACGATTTACTTATGAATTTGAAGCAGGACCAGTTGGTGTTCATCCTTATCATTGTCATATAATGCCACTTGAGGAACATATTGTTCATGGTTTGTATGGTGTATTCATCGTTGATCCCAAAGAGAAAAGATCACCAGCTGATGAAATGGTTATGGTTCTAAATGGATTCGATACGGACTTTGACACTGAAAATAATTTCTATGCAGCAAATACAATTCCATTTTACTATCAACATCATCCAATTCAAATCCAAACCAATCAGAAAATCCGAGTATATGTCGTCAACATGGTAGAATTTGATCCTATAAACAATTTACATTTACATGGAAATCTTTATCATTACTATCCTACGGGAACTGATACAGTCCCTTCATTTTACACTGATATGGTAACTCTTTCTCAAACCGAGCGAGGAATCATGGAGTTTGAGTATCTGTATCCCGGAAAATACCTTTTTCACGCTCACAAGGTAGAGTTTTCTGAGAAAGGTTGGATTGGAATATTTCTGGTAAAAGATGGTGACCACCAAGATTCTCAAAATGGGGTGGATTATGGAACTTGATAATCCCTCAAAGGGAAAAATTATAGCAAGTGGAATTATTCCTTTTATTTTTCTAATAATTTTGGTGGCCTACATTTTTGGTCCCGGTTCTGATCTCTTAAATTTGGGTGTACCACTACCTGAAATAATAATTGAAAAAATAGATTTTCTAGAATCTGAAATTCAAGTAACCGTTAGAAACACAGGACCAATTCCTGTAGAGGTAGTTATGGCAGATGTAAATGACAGAATACAACCTGCTGCTATTGAACCTGACAGATTTCTTGAAAGGTATGAAACTGCGTTGGTAAGAATTCCTTTTGAATGGAATGAAGCAGAACCCTATATTATTGGATTAACAGTTGAAGATGGAACTAGATTTGAAAGACAAGTCGAAGCTGCCGCACCTGCTTTAAGACCTAATTTAGAATTTGTTGGGTTGTTTGCTTTAATTGGAACTTATGTCGGAATTATTCCTGTAATGATTGGTCTGCTTTGGTTACCATTTATTAGAAAAATTAGCAAACAGAAAAATCATTTCTTTTTTGCTTTAACTGTTGGTCTTTTACTATTTTTAGGAATAGATTCAATCGAAGAAGCTTTTGAAGTTGTAGATGATCATCTAAGTGGTAGCTTTAATGGCGTACTGTTAATTGCTACTACCATTGTTTTGTCTTTTCTTGGTTTGTATTATGCTTCAGAGAAATTAACTGGAAAGGCAGATTCATTGCGTATCTCAAAACCTGTTGCTATTGGACTAATGATTGCCATTGGAATTGGGTTACATAATTTTGGTGAGGGACTTGCAATAGGCGCTGCTGTAGGACTTGGATCAATTGCGTTTAGCACTTTTCTTATTGTAGGGTTTGCTTTGCACAACACTACTGAGGGATTTGCTATCGCAGCTCCTATGTCACGTGGAAAAACTATGATTGGAAAATTATTGGGTTTAGGAATGATTGCAGGTACTCCAGCCATTTTTGGGGCCTGGGTTGGAGGATTTGCCTTTTCTCCATTTTCATCTGTAATTTTTCTCTCTATAGGGGCAGGTGCAATTTTTCAAGTGATTGTAATTGTCCTAAAATGGATTCGAGATGAAGGGGACAAAAATCTTTCAAGTGCATCAGTCGTTTCAGGATTGGCTATAGGGATGTTGGTAATGTATCTCACCAGCATTCTGGTTTAAATTTTCACATTGGTTCTGGATGAATTGTTATTACCGCATTTTTGATTTCTACGCGGATTAAATGTTCAATTTCCGAGGTTAAATCATGAACTTTTTCAATTGAGAGATTTTTGTCAAAGGAACAATCAATATCAATTTTAAGGATATTTTCAAAATTCAACGACAAAATACGACCTATTTTTTTAATCTCAGAATATTTTTTTAAGATTTCTCTTATTTTTTCTTCTGTAACTTTATCTTCTACGTAAAAATTCTCGGGAACTTTTAGGAATGGTTCTAAATGAATTGTTACATGTTCTATTTCTGGAATGTCTTTTTGAATTTTTTCCTCTACTATCTCTGAAATTTTATGAGCCGAATAGAGATCAATTTCTCTATCAACCATCAAATGAAGATTGGAATAGGTTTTTCCCTTTGATTTATGAGTAATTATGTTGTGGACTCCCTTAACACCATCAATGTTTTTAGCAATATCAAAAATTTTGACATCTAATGGCACATTTTTCCAAGTTGGTTCAAAATGAATTGTAATTGCAGAATTGGCAATTTCGTTTTTTATATTTTTTTCAACTCTACTACTTATCTCGTGAGCTTCATCAAAACTGGTATCTCCTCTTAAGGATATGGTTACATCTGCAAAAATTGTATCTCCAGATCTCCTCATCAAAATTGCTCCAGTATCTATAACATCTTCAGTACTGGCAATTATTTCCCTAACTTGTTTTACGAGTTCTGGAGAAATAATATCTGTTAATTCCTGGGCCGTTTTGTAAATTAATTTCAAACTAAGAACTGCTAAAAGTCCTCCCAAAATTAGGGCTGCGATAAAATCTCCACTATAGAAACCATATGTAACTAAAATAATTCCTACAATGGCAACAAGAGTTGAACCCAAATCCATTAAGGCATGATAAAAATCTGCTTTGAGTGTGGTTCCACCAATTTTCTTAATTGATCTTTTCAAAAGAATTATTCTAAAAATGTCAATTCCTATTGTGTATAAACCGCCAATTATTGCAAAAACTCCAGGCAAGATACTAGGAGCAGGACTTTGTAATCTATGAATGGATTCGTAAATGAAAAAAATTGCAATTAAAAATATTGCAATTCCTCCAATTAATCCCCCTAATGATTCAATTTTTCCATGTCCATAGGTGTGCTCTTCATCTGGCGGTTTCATCGCCAATCTGGCTGCTAATAACAAGATAACGGTAACTAAACTATCTAATAATGCGTGAATGCTATCTGTTATTAGACCTAAGCTATTAGAAAATAATCCAAAAATAAATTCCACCAAAAAAGCTGAAAAAATAGCAAGAAGAGATATCTGAAGAACTTTGGTCCTTTGGAGGAATATTTCCATTTCTTTCAATTGTAATATCTAATTATTACATGTATTCTAAAAAGAGGAATAATACGACAAGATTATTTGTCATTAGGATTAAACTACCTTTGCAATGCATGAAAAATATATTTTTCTTTTAACTTTATCCATTTTGTTTCTTTTACCCATTTCTCAAGCAGAGGCTGGCAGTAATCCCAATCTATCAGTGTCTGCTGAGAATTCGAAATTCAACAATCACTTTTCTGGTTCGATGGTAATTGAAGTTGTAATCCGAGATTCAAGTATTAAGGATACTGATGAGGGAAAAGGAGAACCTGATGTTACTTTAAATGGAAAAAATCTCAGGATGGTTCAAGCAACTGATGGAAATTGGTATGCATATTTTGCAAATGTGAATAAAGCAAAAGCAGCGGATTCAACCGTTCCTCCTTTGGGGGAAGGAGAAGGATTAGACTTTGGGGTTTTTTGTGGTAGGAATACTTCTTCCCTCGGAATAGATCTTTCTGATACTGATGGCGTTGCAATTCCGCGGGATGGTGGTATGAGTGGTTTTACTAATGGAATGGTTTCTTTTAGTTCATGTACAGGTACTCCGACAAACTCTGAAAATCTTAACAACGTGGTTCGAAAAGCAAAATCCATAAACACAAACTCAAACATTCCCACCGGACAAATAGGACTTGTTGAATATGCTTGGCCTCTTATACAACTTTATTCTTTTAATGATGTAACCATTCAATATAATCCTGGGGGAGGCACTCAACAAGTGAATCTTCAGTACGATGAAATTCCAAACATTTCCCTAGATCTTGACCGAGATATCTATCCACAAAACTCTGAGGTATTTGTAACTGTTAGCGACATTCAACTAAACCAAGATCCAACTGATGAGGATTCTTGGACATTTAATATCGGCTCACCAAATTCGGTATTTTATCAAGCCTTTGACAATTCTGGCAATAACGCAGCAAATGAAACTCCTGGTTTAGTAGATTTGAGACCACATTTGCCTAATTTGGGATTTGAAGATAATGGAATATTATCAGTAGACTTAGAAAAAATTATGGAATTAAAAACAAACGATGAACAACCTGATGACTCAGTTGACACGGATGGATCAAGTAATACATATTCTGAAATTGTAACTTTGGTTGAAGAAGGACCTTATTCTGGAATTTTCGATAACGCTGATAACAGTGACCAATCCACGATAGGAATTCTAGATGATGCCCCGAGAGGACTTTCTGGAATAATAGAATATAACGGTAATCCTATATCGGTTTTGAGTGGATTTTCAACTGCCTCAGTTTCCTTTGAAAAACCAATATTAACCATAGGAGATGGCTCTAGCTCATTAAGAGCAGGGACAGAAACCCCAATAACCCTTGGTGATAATGATCAAAATATCAATTCTGATGCAGATGATGATTTAGATTTATTCCGAGATTCTTCACTTATACCCACTTTGGAAATTGGAAGGCCGGTAACTCTTGAAAGTGCTAATAATGTACAGTTTTCCCCTGAAACAGGTTCTAGTTTTGCTGTAAGTTCTTCATTACCTGACAAAAATTCCAAGAGGTTATTTTTAGACACTACCAGTGTTGCAAATGGATCATTTGAAAAAATTTCTCTAAATCTGGGAATTTCTGCTTCTGCATTAAATCAAATTTTAATTGACAATTCTCTTTCAAATTCGTTTGGAACCAACTGGCTAAATTATGACTTGAGATCTATGGAAAATGATTTTGAAATTAATGATTTTTCAGATACCTCAATTGAACTTTCTTTTGGTAGTTTAGGTGCTTCAGCTGTTACCATTGTTGATGCCGGAGAGATGTCATCAAATGGATTTATTCAACTAGATAATTCAGACATTAAAGAGATATCCTCTAAAAGTGGTTCAGTGTTTGTAGAAATCAATTTTGATTCATCTCCTTCTCCAGGGTTTGAACCAGGAACTATTGATAATGAAATTAATAAACAACCAATAGTATTAGATTTCTTTTCTTTTGGACTTGAAAATAATAACGACATCAATAATTCAATTTATAGATTTGAATTAGAGGAAACAAGTGAAAATTCATCTATTTTTGCGGGAACTTTGGAATATGCTGTTACTAATCAATTGAATATTTTAGACTCTGATTTTATTCAAACAATCAGAACTATTGATAATGAAATTAAATTCATTGTTACTGATAGATTAGTTGATGAGGAAGGTATTTCAATTAATTATTCTGATTTAGATGCAGTTGGTGTTGCAACTACTACTTCTGCAAAATCAGACATTGAAACGAGTTCTGGCATCGTTTCTTTAGATTCAGTATCGTATAGATTTGGTCAACCAGTAACTTTTACACTTAGAGATTCAGATTTGAACTTGAAGAGTGATACAATTGAGACATATCTAGTAGTCAATGATCCTAATTCTCCCAATGTGGATGCTGTTGGAAAAGACGGGGCTATTTTATTAGAAATTTTGATCAAAGATTTTCGTTACAAACGATGTACCATCGATGGTATTGAATATGGTGGATTAGGTTCCACCGGTTTTAGTTTGGTTGAAACTGGACCTCGTACTGGAATTTTTAAGGGAGTTTTCAAAATGCCTTCAGAAATATGTGATAAATCAGGAACAAAACTAATCTCTTCGGCAGGAGGTAGTGTGGATGCAAAATATTTTGATGCCCGAGATAAATTTGGAGAATCAAATATTGTTAGTCTGTCCAGTAACAACCAGTCAAGTCAGCCAGTCAAATATTCAAGCCTACCGGAATTAAATCAAAGAGAACTAATTCTCCCAACAAAAGGAAATCTTAAAGATGTATTGTTATCAGGAAATGTTCTAAATCATAAAATTGGAATTCCTCTCACTATAATTCTTGTCCATCCAGATGGATTAACTCAAAAATTCTCTGCATCATTGACAAACGAGGGAGACTACAAAGCAATTTTTTCAATCAATGAAAATTCTTTATCTGGAATATATGGAATTTATTTATCTCAAAATGATTTTGATGTAGGGTTTACTTCTTTTTTCGTCTTTAACCAAAGTATTCCTGACTCGGCAAAAAGTAATGCAAGAAACTGGTCAATGAATATTATCTCTGATTCAATGTTTGCTAATCATTTAGAAGATCTAATAGATAAGGGAATTATTAAAATCACTTCACCTAAATCCTCCTTAACTTCTGAAAGAAATATTCCCAACTGGTTAAAGACACCTGCAAACTGGTGGTCAAATAATGATATTTCAAATGGTGATTTTATTACCGCAATTGAATACTTAATTAAAAAAGGGATAATTCGAATATGATCTGGTCAATTTTTCTTTCATTTAATACATAAATACCCTTGTGCCTGATTCAAAATGAAAATGAGATTTGCTGGTTTTCTGATGTTTGCAATTTTATCCGTATCAATTTTTTCATATGGGTTTAGTAGTTTGGTATTTGCAGATTCACATAACATTCCACCAATTTCCGCTAAAACAGAAATAGCAAGCTACGAAAATGGAGACCGAGTTTATGTAACAGGTTCCATCCGAGACTTTGATTTGGATCTTCATTCTAACACCGCTTTAACATATCGTCTAATGGATACAACTGGAAATATCGTAACTATTGGTCAGGTGTTACCTGGTTCTGATGGTCTTTTTGATTTTAATTTTGTTGCCGGAGGAAGTTACTACAAGGAAAGTGGTGATTACACTATTCAATTATTCTTCGGTGCTATGAGGGGGGAAACAACGATGCTTTACACCGGAGGCGAATTCGAACCCTCACTTCCACCACAAATTAATGAACCTCCACCAATTAAAGAACCTGAACCCGAGCCAGAACCCGAGCCAGAACCCCAACCAGAACCAGAACCAGAACCAGAACCAACATGTGGTGCTGGAACAGAACTAGTAAATGGTATTTGTCAAGTTAAACGAGACGAACCTTCTGGTGGTGGATGTCTTATCGCTACTGCAGCATTTGGAACGGAACTTGCACCACAAGTCCAGTTCCTGAGAGAAATTAGAGATAATACCGTAATGAGTACTACTTCAGGTGCAGCGTTCATGACTGGCTTTAACGAATTATACTATTCATTCTCACCTACAATTGCTGATATGGAAAGGGAAAATCCTGCATTCCAAGAAGCAGTTAGGGTGTTTATCACCCCGATGATTTCATCATTATCTATTATGACCTTAGCTGAAGATGGAAATGATGGGCAAGTTTTAGGTTTAGGAATATCTGTCATTGCCTTAAACTTGGGAATGTATGTGGCAGCACCAGCGGCTCTAGGATTTACAATTCATAGACAAATTAAATCTAAAATTTAATTTCCTCATTTCTCAAAATTAAAAATGATGATCTTCTTCCAACTATTTCTCTCAAACTTATTTTTGTTTACCATAGAAATTGGTGTACTGGCATTTGTTGTTACAATAACAGCAATAGTGGTAGCAGTAATTTTTAAAATAATCAAAAAAAAATTAGGAAAAACAAAACAATAGATATTAAAATTTTTGAAAAAATGAATTTTTTCTAATTTCTACTCTAAGTTATTATATTGAGAAGAATTACCAAAATTGTGCACATAGAATTCGAAGAATTTGATACTATTGAGGATGTTTTTATGTATATGGCCTCAGCAGCGCCACCAATGAAAAATACAATGCCGGTCAATTCATACAAAGGATTTGTCGTGTCCTTTATTCCCCTAGGTTCTGCCAATGGAGATACCTATCTTATGATTTATGCTAAAGGGACTCTTGAACCTGGCATCTATGAATTTGATTTCACTTCAAAATCCTTCAAAAAAGTAGATTCTATTGAAAGAGCAGATAAAAATTATTTTATTTCTTTAACCCCAAAACGTAATACAATTGCTGATGCTGCAATTGAACAATTATAGTTTTTTTGTTTGAATTTTTGGTGCTGAAACCGATCTACCACGAGCGTATTTATCTATAATTTCTTCAGGAGTTCTCCCATTAAATAGATCCTTGCATAAGCCACGAAGATATCTCATTATTGCCCAGGTGCCAGCTTTAAGAATTCCATACATGAAAATTTTCATAGGTGGACCATAGGTTTTATTTCTTAGAATAATAGGAATAATGTCATTAATTACACGAAGATTGTTTTCCCAACATTTCCAAAACAAAGTAAATTGAGCTTCATTCAAATTTCCAAAATGCATGGAGTTTTTTTCACTAAAATCTTGATAGAGTAATGGTGCTACTAATCCTCTAAAGTTCATCTCTCTGAAATCACTGATCATGTCAATGGTATATTGAACATCATCTGGCGTTTCATCCGGCCAACCAATGATGATTGTTGCAGCGGGGAACCAATGATTTTCATTTAGTATTTTAGCACCCTCCCTTACCACACTTCCCCATTCCTCAGGTGAGAAGGGTTTTGTTTTTACTCCAAGGTGTTTTTTTACCAAATTTGGGGCAACAGTTTCAATTCCCAGATTGGTTGCAAGCCATCTTCCTGTTTTATCTTGCTCGTTAATTTGTGATATTTGTTGCATTAATTGTTCATCTGCTGCAACTGCAGAGAAGGTCATATGGGTAGTTCCAATAAAATTTGCACCTAACCCTTTTAGTCCTTTCCACAATTCGGTAATGGCATCTCTATTTGGAATAAAATCTCGATTATCGCATCCATAAAGTAACATTTCATCAGAATGTAACCATATTGAATCAAATCCATAATCGAGATTTATTTTTGCTTCGTATTGTAGTCTTTCTAAAGGAAGATCTTTTTTAGATCTTTTGTTAACATCACAAAAATCACAACCTCTACCACATCCTCTCATAGCCTCTATTAGGGAATTAATTGTGGGTCCTTCAATAGTTGGAATATTTTGAATGTTTCTTACGAAACAATGCATTAACTCTGGAGCGTCTCCTTTTTCTAAATCATGAAACAAATCTAATGCTAATTCGTCAGCCTCTCCCACTACTACTGTATCTATTCCATGAATTTTCATTCTGTCTGATTTGGCCAATTCCCATGCACCATTTCCTCCAACTACAACTTTAAAATCATATTTCTTTTTTAATTGAATAATATTTGCACACATTTTTTTAAATTTCATTGCCACGTAAGATAATTTTTCAGGGGACATGGTGGTTGTAACCGGAGCCATTCCAAGTGGGTCCATGACATTTATTCCAACAACTTTTGTGTCTGGTCCAATTGATTTTTCCAACATTTCCGGATTGGCGATAAATACTTCATCCCTTTTGTATCCTTGAAGAAGAGAACTTTCGACTCTTCTTAATCCAACCTGTGCTACCTTTGATTCCCCCGTTTTTGGATCTGTTTCTACTGGTGGACAAAAAACTTTATCAAAAACCCACTCTGGAAGAACTTCATATGGTCCACATGCAATAAAGCCATAAAGAAAATTTCCTCGATAATTTGTCATCAAACTGCGATCCGCAGTAAGAACAATTCTTTTACCAGACAATATTACCAATTTTCGATTTAGCATCTTATATATGATTTACGAGGTAGTTTTCTTCTAAAAACATCAAAAATTCGATATATTTTCCGAATTGGTATTATTTTCCTTTCGGGGTTTTTCTAAAAGTTCTATTGGCGATATTTGCTGCAATTGCACCGGCTGCAATTCCATTATCTATATTGACTACTGATAAACCCAAAGAACAGCTTTGCAACATCGAGGCAAGCGCTGCTATTCCCTTTTCACCATATCCATATCCAACAGAGGTAGGTAAACCAATAACAGGAATATCAACCATTGAAGAAACCAATGTTGCTAAGGCACCCTCCATTCCTGCTGCCACAATAATGCAATCAACTTCTTTTTCAATCATTTCTTTAAGTATAGGAAATATTCTTTGAATTCCAGCAACTCCAACGTCGTAGCTTGTAATGTATTTACAGTTCATGGCTTCACACATTAATCTGGCTTCTTCTGCTACCCCAATATCTGATGTTCCTGCAGTAATGATCCCTACGTTTCCTCCATAGAATTTAATTGGTTTTTTATACAATAATAATGAGGATGATTTTTTACCTTCTTTGATTTTTATTTTTAATCTTTTACAAAAGGAAATTATTTTTTGATAATCAGAAGTTTTAATCCTTGAAACCATCACAGAGTTAGTTTTTTCCAAGGTGATTTTGATAATTTTTTTAATTTCGTTTAGGGTTTTAGTTTCTGCAAAAATTACTTCTGGTATTCCTTTTCTTTTTCTTCTATTAACGTCAATTTTTGCAATTCCCTCTATCTCTTCAATTGAATAAAGTGATAACATTTTTTTTGCAGTATTAGCAGTAATTTTTCCTTTTTCCAGTGATTCAAGAATTTTTTGAATTTCCAATAGCGATTTCTCTATATTTTTAAAAAAAGACTTAGATTTCTATTCCAGAAATTGCATCCTTTACACTCTTTACCCCTGCATCAAAGGCTTGTTTTTCTTTATCATTTAGGTCTAATTCAATTATTTTTTCAACACCATTCTTTCCAATTATTGCTGGTACACCGATGGTGACGTCAGAATGTCCATATTCACCATCGAGGTATGTTGCGACAGGAATTACTTGTTTTCTATCTCTTACAACTGATTCAACAATTGCAGAAATGGCATTTCCTGGAGCATGAACTGTTGCACCCTTTAACTCAATTACTTTGGCTGCCACATGTTTGGTGTTTTGAACAAGTTCGTCTAACTTTTCTTGTGTTAAAAACGATGAAAGAGGAATTCCTGATACTGATGAAAATCTGGGTAAGGGCAACATATTTTCACCATGTTCTCCTATGACTAGGGCCCTAATCGAATCACGAGAATGTCCAGTAGCTTCATGAATGAATTGTCTAAATCTAGACAAATCTAGCATTCCTCCCATCCCAAACACTCTATTTTTCTCAAACCCTGATGCCTTGTAAGTTACATATGCCATAGGATCAAGTGGGTTAGTAACTGGAATAATCATAGAGTCATTTGCATATTTTTTTATGTTTTCAACTACACTTTTTACAACATTTGCATTAATCTTTAACAAATCCATCCTAGTCATTCCAGGTTTTCTTCCAGAACCTGCCACTACTACAACTATTTTGGAACCTTGCATATCTGCAAAATTATTGGAACCCGTAACATCAACATCATTTCCTTGTTCTGACAACATGTGGTTGATATCCATGGCTTCACCTTGAGGAAGTCCATCAACAACATCAAGAAGTAAGATCTGGTCGTCCAATCGCTTTAATGCAGAAAATAAAGCTGCATCTCCGCCCACTTTTCCTGATCCGATAATTGTAATCATAAAATGAGGTACAAAATTTCAATAATTAAATCTAATGAAAATTAGGATTAACTAGACAGAATTTATATGCATTTTTGATAATTTTTAATCAATGGTTATTGTTATAGATCCATATGTTGCAGGCATATCTGGAGATATGATACTTTGCTCGTTAGTAGATCTTGGGGCTGATAAAAATAAAATTCTTGAAGGAGTTAAATCCTGTGAAAAATTCCTCCCAGAATCAATTATAAAAAAAATGGATTTTACCAAAATCAATAAACATGGAATAAATTCTACCGAGTTGATTTTGGAAATCGATGAGAAAACTCATGAACGAAAGGGTTCTGAATTAAAACAAGCGATTAGAAAATCCACTAATGAACTTCTCTTATCCGAAAAAACAAAAAATTTTGCTGCTTCTTGTATTGATACGCTTATTTCCGCAGAATCTAAAATTCATGGTATTCCCTCCGAAACTGTTCTTTTTCATGAAGCCTCAAGCATCGATACTATTGTAGATATCATAGGTGTTGCAATTGCAATTGAAGATTTAGGAATTTTTGATGAGGAGATTGTATCCATGCCTATTTGTGTGGGCGGTGGAACAATAACTTTCTCACATGGAATAATGACAAACCCTGCCAGCGCTGTACTTGAAATTTTAAAAAACTCCAACTTGGTAGTTCATGGAGGTACTGTAAAAAATGAATTAACTACCCCCACTGGTGCTTGTATTTTGGTTAATCTAACAAATTCTCCAATTGAATACTATCCTTCGATGAAGATTAATTCTATTGGTTATGGGGCTGGGAAAAATGAATTTGAAAATTTTTCCAATGTTTTAAAAATTGTTAAAGGCATTAACAAAAATAATTTTAATTCTGATTCTGTAACTATGCTTGAAACAAATGTTGATGATGTTTCGGGGGAAATTTTGGGAAATCTGATTGAAAAAATAATGCAAGACGGTGCAAAGGATGCATCTATTTATCATGGAATTACAAAAAAAGGTAGACCTACAAATCTCATCTCTGTAGTTTGTGAGAATGATACTATGGAAAAAATAGCTGATACCCTAATTACCGAAACTGGAACCTTGGGAATTCGTGTCTCTTGTTCAAAAAGAATAATTGTTCCAAGAACTATTCGTGAAACTCAAATAATTATTTCTGATAAGACTTTTAATGTTAAATACAAAGTTTCCTCTTTTAAAGGAAAATCTACCTTCAAAATTGAATTTGATGATTTAAAAAAAATTGCCAACTATCTTGATAAATCTATTAAAGAAACAGAATTATTGATTAGAAAAGAGATTCAGCAAAAGGATGGAAAAAATGACTAAACTTAAAAATTTAATTGAATGGTTTGAGGATAAAAACGGAGTTCTGATAGCTCTTTCTGGTGGAGTTGATAGTGCATTAGTGGCATATGCTGCATATCAAAAACTTGGATCTTTTGCATTGGCAGTTACTGCTGATTACAAAACTTTGTCTCAGGACGAGCTTACAACTGCGAAACAAGTTTGTTCAGAAATTGGAATAACTCAGATCTTGTTAGATTATGACGAGCTTGAGAATAAAGAATTTGTAAAAAACGATTCTAAACGATGCTTTTATTGTAGGCAAGAATTAGGAATTCGTTTGAAAAACCTAGCCAATCAACGTAAAATAGATTTAATTGTTGATGGAACAAATTTGGATGATTTAGGGGATTATAGACCCGGCATCGAGGCCCTAAAACAAAATGGTATTCGGAGTCCATTAGTTGAAAATAATTTTACTAAAAATGAAATTAGAGAAACGGCCAAATCTGTAGGATTATCCGTTTATGACAAACCATCTAATTCATGTTTAGCATCTCGAATCCCTTGGGGCCAAAGAATTACATCTGAAAGATTACTGCGAATAGAATACGGTGAAAAAATCGTCAAACAAACAACAAAATTAGATCAAGTTAGAGTAAGAGATCTTCAGGGTATGGCCAAGTTAGAAGTAGAAAAAGAAAAAATACCTCTTTTGAAAGATGTTGCTATTTTTGAAGAAATTTCAAAGAAATTAAAATTAATTGGATTTTCACAGGTTATTATTGATCCAGAAGGATATCGACCTGGAAAAATAAATGTGATTGCAGATTGATCTATCTTGATAACGCGGCTTCAACCAAGATCAACGAGACTGTCCTAGCAGAAATGATACCTTTTCTAAAAGAACAATATGGTAATCCCTCATCGATTCATCGATATGGTCGTCTTGCTCACAAAGCAGTTGAAAAAGCAAGAAAACAGATTGCAGATTTAATTAACGCAGACTCTTCTGAAATTCTGTTTACTTCTGGGGGAACTGAATCAAATAATACTGCTCTTTTTGGGATCGCAAAAAAATATCCTCAGTCACGTATTATTACATCGTCAATTGAACACGATGCTATTTTGGAGCCATGTAAAAAATTAGAAAAAGAAGGTTTTGATGTAATTTATTTGCCGGTAAATAAATATGGTCTGGTAGATCCTTTAATTTTAAAAAAAAATCTAACTAAAGATACTTCTCTAGTTTCCATAATGTTTGGTAATAACGAGGTAGGTACTGTTGAACCCATTATCGATTTTACCAAAATTTGTAAGGATAGAAATATTATTTTTCATACAGATGCTGTTCAAGCAGTGGGTAAAATTCCAATAAATGTTAAAGAATTAGGAATCGATTTACTTTCAATCTCTTCCCATAAAATTCATGGTCCTAAAGGCATTGGAGCATTATACATTAGAAAGGGAATCTCAATAGATCCTGTAATCTTAGGTGGGGGACAAGAAAACGGTTTACGTTCAGGAACGGAAAATGTATCAAATATTGTGGGTTTCGGAAAAGCTTGCGAACTTTCGAGAGTGAATTTTTTTAAAAATGTCTCTAAAATGAAAGAGTTACGAGATTATATTTCTAAAAAAATTATACTAGAAATTCCAGAAGTTACTCTAAATGGTCATCCTGAAACAAGATTGCCAAATAATATCCATCTAACTTTTCTTGGGGTCAATGGCGAAGATCTTTTAATTAAATTAGATGAAAATGGAATTGCAGCCTCTACTGGTTCTGCTTGTTCAGTTCAAATTCAAAAAGCATCTCATGTACTTCAGGCTATGGGATTTTCGCATGAACAAATTACTGGATCTCTTAGATTAACCCTGGGGATTTCAAATAATTTGGAAGAGATGAATAAAACCGTGGAAATATTAAAAAATGTGGTTGCAGAACTCCGGTCAGTTTCACCATTTAAAGAAAAATATTCTTTTTAATTTGAGAACAAAATTTTTATTTGAAACTTGTTTTTGGTGAATCCAATTGTCATCATAACTCCTGATACTAAAATTAATACAGCAACCATTCCAAATTCTGGAATGACTCTGGTTCCAATGATTTCAATTTCAGAGTCTTCTTCTTCAAAAGTAATTGTGATTAATCTTGTTTGGGCAGTTGTTTCGGTTTCTTCATATAGAAATTGAATATTATCAATTAAAATAATAAATGTTTCATCCTGCCCATTGGGTTTCTCAGCATCAATTGATTCTCTGGGGAGTTTAAGAGAAATGGTTCCTTCATCTGGCGCTTCAAGTAGAATCCTTAGAGTATAATTATCTGGTTCAAGAATCATGTCCTTGACGGCCCCACCTTTTATGGTATATTCCACATCAAATGTTCCTCCATTTGGGATTTCAACTTCAAAACTGTCTGTTGTTTCTAGAAACTCCTGTCTAGGTGTAAATTCTATGGTGGTTTCGGCAATATTTCCCCCTCCATGGGATACTCTAATCAAATAGTCTCCCTCCTCTCTCCATAATGGTTTTTCTGCAATTATCGTATGAGAATAACTTCCGTCTTGTGCTGGATCAAATTGAGCAGCATCTATTAAATTTCCTTCATGCCAAAGTTGAAGAATAATTGGTGTATCAACAATTACGGTTGCTAATTGACCTGATATCACAACCGTATCTCCTTCATCATAGTGGTTATCATCAGTTTCAACTGTAAGAAAAGGAATGTCATCACTTTGAGCAAAAGCTGGAAAACTAGAAATTCCCAATAAAATTAAAACAAAAAAAATCTTAATGTTCACAAAATTCATGCTCTTTTGTTTCTATATCTCCTTTACTATTAAAAATTAAAAAATGAAAAAAAGTTGTAGGTCTAGTATCTTGGCATAATGCTTAGTTTTGATTTTGCAGAAACTGCAATTATTGAAATAATTGCTACTGCTAAAATCAAAGCTGCGATTGCACCAAATTCTGGGACTACATGTGTTCCGATAATCTCAATTTGTTCAGCACCGGCTAGGAACATTACTGTAATTTTATTTCCATTAATTTCAGCATCATCCCATTCTTCTCCGTCAACAAGTACCATAAAGGCACCGTCAAGGACTTTTTTTGATGGAGTTAATGTAATTGTTCCATCTTCATTGGCACTGATCATTACGATAAGAGAATTATCGTCAGTATTGACAGTTGCACCTGTTACAATTCCTCCTGAAATACTAAATGCGACACAATTTCCTTCTACAGATAATTCTGATTCGCCACATTCTTCACTTTGTCCAGTGGTTGCATTGGCATTCATTCCATTTACTAATTCTACCAACACTTTGTTGCTTTTCTCGGCACTTCCATAATTGGCTTTAATGAAATATGTTCCATCATATTTCCAAAGTTCACCTGCTGTACTGAGACTTGTTCTAAAATTACCCATATCATCAACCTGAATTTGATCAACGGTGATAATAGAATGTAAAGAACTCGTCACGGTAATTGTTACTGGTACCCCAGAAACTACATTTGCTACACGGCCCTCTACAATAATGGTATCATCATGACCAAATGTTGATCCATTTGTCCAAATTGAAATTGGAATATCCTCAAGTAATAATTGCTGTGCTATTATTCGGGGATCATCTAATCCACAATCTGGACATGACAATTGGGCATATGCTGATGATACTGTTAAAGTACCGACTGCAGTCAAAACGGCTAGTAGCGCGAACGACGTACGATTGTTCATCCTGTATGCGATTCACAAGAATCTCTATTTATGTATATTTAAAAAATGAAAAAAAGTTGTAGATCTAGTATCTTGGCATAATGCTTAGTTTTGATTTTGCAGAAACTGCAATTATTGAAATAATTGCTACTGCCAAAATCAAAGCTGCGATTGAACCAAATTCTGGTATAACTACTCCGTCAATAATTTCCACACCAACTGAAGCTTTATGTTCTGAAGACTCTCCCTGTTGGGCTATTACAGTATAGATACCATCCTGAGTCCACAATGGGCCTCCAGTTGTAATATCTTTTGCAAAATTACCATCAAGACCTGGTGTGATCTGCTCAACAGAAACCACATTGCCATTTGGTGCAATAACCTTCAATGTGATGTCTATATTTGATCTATCAGAATGTCCTGTTATTCCGATTGTCGTTGAACCTTCCATTGCATTTGCTCTCATTTTGAGTCCCTTCTGACTAAGATCCTCTTGTTTGGGAACAAAGATACCTGTTTCCAAATTTGACTCTGTTACCAAAGTTTCTGTTGCCATTTCATTAATTACTTCTACCATTACTGACATTGAGTATAATGAATTGTCATGTACACTTTGCATTGCAGTAATTGTGTAGAAACCATTTTGTTTCCATAATGGACTAATTTTGAATTCTGTTGAATAATTCCCATTTTCATCCGGAGTTACTTGATCCACTGCTAACCGATTAAATCCATCAGGAGATGTCACAGTAAATGTAATGTCGGTAACCTGAGATGCGGTTTGACCATGAATCGAGATGGTATCTGATCCTTCTGAGGCTTCTGCTGTTAAGGAAATTCCTAAAATTTGAGCAAAAACATCTTGTTGAAGTGACGTTACTGACATTAGTGAAATTGCCATTAGGACTAACACAATTGACGTTGTTGAACCTTTGAAATTCATCCTGTTTCAACACCGGTTATCTTGGTATTTATAGATATTTAAAAAATGAAAAAAAGTTGTAGGTTTAGTATCTTGGCATAATACTTAGTCTTGATTTTGCAGAAACTGCAATTATTGAAATAATTGCTACTGCTAAAATCAAAGCTGCGATTGCACCAAATTCTGGGACTACATGTGTTCCGATAATCTCAATCTCCTCAGCACCTGCTGGGAATGCTATTACTAGAGTTCTGTCTGTGGATGTGGCTGTTTCATCAAAGTCAACCTCTTCACCATCAACTAGGACGAAGAAAGCATCATCATCATCTCCAA